>OBJA01001563.1_pt1 | contig 15279 bp, 12 predicted proteins | sample 1519751 | NCBI WGS metagenome assembly OBJA01 (sample SAMEA3881238, study PRJEB22517) | soil metagenome | biome: lake sediment; feature: soda lake sediment; material: sediment, water from around vicinity | place: India | collected 2013-12-23 | depth 3 m | reverse complement strand
CGGGCCGAGGCTCAGTCCGCCGGGGACGATAAGCTTTCCGCAATCAGGGCTGAAGTCGATGCTACCAAGGAGGCTAAACTGGCCGAGCTCAGGGCTGAGATAGAGAGCGCCAGAACCAGTTTGCGGTCAAATCTGGACGGTTTTGCAACCGATATGGCAAGTAAAATTCTGGGGAGGAGTCTCTAAAAATGAAAGGAGTGAAATATATAGCCGGGCTATTCGGCCTGCTTACGTTAACACTTTGGCTTGCTTTGTCGGGTGGAGCGGTCTTCGCAGCGGAGAAGGCCGGGCACGGAGCGACCGCCGGAGCCGCCGTGGCTGCAGAAAGCGGACATGGAGAGGACGCCGGACACGGAGCCCATCATTCGGACAGTCTCTCCCCTGAGAAACTCAAGGATCTGGGTTGGCGTATTGTCAACTTCATCGCCTTGATGATTATTCTGGTAAAATTTGCCGCCAAGCCGATCGGCTCCGGTCTCGCCGCCCGTCAGAAGAAGATCAAGGATGAGATCGAGACTCTTCAGCAGAAGCGCACCGAAGCGGAAAACTCCTACAACGATTTCCAGGCGAAACTCGCCACCGTAGAATCGGAAATCGATAAGATCGTCGAGAGGGCGCTCGCTCAGGCGGAAATCGAAAAGGCCAAGATCATCGAGAAGGCTGAAAAGGCGGCGGACGACATCAAGCGCTCGGCGGAAATGGCCGTCCAGAATGAAGTGACCGAAGCCCGCCGTACCCTCAAAAACGAAGTTGCCGAACAGGCCGCAGTCATGGCCGAACAGCTCATCGTCAAGAATCTCACTGCGGACGACCAGGTGAAGATCATCGATAATTATTTAGCCAAAGTGGGGGCAGTACAGTGAAACAGACAATCCTCGCAAGACGATATGCCAAGGCAATTTTCACCGTAGGCCAACAGCAGGGTAATTACGAAGACTATAACGAAGTCCTTCAAGGCGTAGCCAGTCTGTATGCGTCTCACCCCGAAGTCGCTGATGCGGTGACGAATCCCCTCTATCCCATGGATGTAAAAGAAAAGGTCATGCAGGGAATGGTGGCCTCGATGGGAGTCGACAATGTCATGGGGAACTTCCTGAATCTTCTCGTTCAGAAAAAGCGGGCAGGCTTATTGCCGGAAATTGCCGCGTCCTATCAAGTCATGGTCGATGAGGCAAGAAACATCAGCCATGGCAGTGTCATCACGGCAATCGAACTGGACGAAAATTTGAAAGCGAATGTGCAAACGGTATTAGAAAAGTTAACAGGCAAGAAGGTTGCACTCACAACCAGCGTCGATCCTTCGATCATCGGTGGAATCATTGCCAAAGTCGGAGATCTGGTTCTGGATGGGAGTATAAGAACGCAACTTGCAGGTTTAAAAGATTCCATAAAGGGGAGAGAATAGATGCAGATCAAAGCCGCAGAAATTAGTCAGATTATCAAAGATCAGATTGGGGCCTACGAGACCAGCATAGATCTTAACGAAACCGGTACCGTAATTTCCGTTGGCGACGGTATCGCCCGTGTTTACGGCGTGCAGAACTGCATGGCCATGGAGTTGCTCGAGTTCCCCGGTGGAATCCTGGGGCTTGCCCTGAACCTGGAAGCGGACAACGTGGGTTGTGCGGTCTTCGGCAATGTTTCCTCCATCAAGGAAGGTGACATCGTCAAGCGTACCGGCAGGATCGCCGAGGTTCCCGTCGGCCCGGCCATGGAAGGGCGCGTCGTCGACGGTATCGGCCAGCCGATCGACGGTCTGGGACCGATCAAGTCCGATCTCACCCGCAAAATCGAGGTGCTTGCTCCCGGCGTTATCGCCAGGAAAGGCGTGCATGAACCCTGCTACACCGGCTCCAAGGCCGTCGATGCCATGACTCCCGTCGGTCGCGGGCAGCGAGAGCTGGTCATCGGCGACCGTCAGATCGGTAAAACCGCTCTTTGCGTCGACGCCATCATCGCCCAGAAAAATAGCGATATCCACTGCATCTATGTCGCGGTCGGTCAGAAGAAATCGACCGTCGCCCTGGTTGTCGAAGCGCTGCGCAAGCATGGCGCCATGGAATATACCACCGTCGTCTCCGCCTGCGCCTCCGATCCCGCTCCGATGCAGTACATCGCGCCTTTCGCCGGTTGCGCCATGGGTGAATACTTCCGGGATAACGGTATGCACGCCCTGATCATCTACGACGATCTCTCCAAGCAGGCCGTGGCCTACCGCGAACTCTCCCTGCTCCTCAGACGGCCCCCGGGACGCGAAGCATATCCCGGCGACATTTTCTTCAACCACTCCCGGTTGCTGGAAAGAGCCTCAAAGGTAAATGATTCTCTCGGAGCCGGCTCCCTTACCGCTCTACCCATTATCGAAACCCAGGCCGGCGACGTCTCCGCGTTCATTCCGACCAACGTCATCTCCATTACCGACGGCCAGGTATATCTGGAGCCGAACCTGTTCTTCTCCGGCATCCGTCCGGCCATCAACGTCGGTCTTTCCGTTTCGCGCGTCGGTGGCGCCGCTCAGGTGAAAGCGATGAAGCAGGTTGCCGGTACCTTGCGCCTCGACCTTGCCCAGTATCGCGAGCTGGCCGCCTTTGCCGCCTTCGGCTCCGATCTCGATGCCGCGACCCAGGCGAAATTGATCCGCGGCGAGAGACTCGTCGAGATCCTGAAGCAGCCGCAGTATCAACCGCTGCCCATGGAGAAGCAGGTCGTCATCATCTATTCCGGCTCCAACGGTTATCTCGACAAACTGCCGGTTGACTCCCTGGCGGATTACGAGAGAGAACTCTACAGCTACATTGAATCCAATGAGCCGAGCATCTTTACCGATCTTGCCACCGAAAAACAGTTTACCGATGCCATCAAGGAGAAACTCAACAAGGTACTGACCAGCTTTGGTGAAACTTTCAAGGCTTCCAAGGGTCTTAACTAATCATAGATAGGTCGAGATATGCCGAGCTTAAAAGAAGTTAAAACCAAGATCACGGGTGTCAAAAAGACCGCTCAGATCACCAAAGCCATGAATATGGTCGCCGCGGCAAAACTGCGCGGCGCCCAGGAGAAGATGGAGGCTTTCAGACCCTACGCCGCGAAGTTCGACGAGGCAATGTCCAATCTCTCCGGCGGGGCGAACACCACCGGTTTTCCCCTGATGGAAAAGCGTGAAGAGAAGGCGGTGGAAATGGTGGTGATCACTTCCGATCGTGGTCTTTGCGGCTCCTTCAACGCCAATATCATCAAGCTGGCCCTCAAAAAAATGGCTGAACACCAATCCGCCGGAAAGAAGGTCAGTTTCGTCTGCGTCGGAAAAAAGGGCGGCCAGGCCTTGAAGAAGACGGGGCTTGTCAGGAAAATCTACCGGGATATCATGGGCAGTTTTCAGATGTTCAACGCGAGGGAGATCGCTACGGACATTGCCTCGGAATTCCTGAGCGGGGCGAGCGATAAGGTCGAAGTGATCTATGGTCAATTCAAATCCGTTGCCGTGCAGGCGCCGGCGCTTGCCACTCTGCTTCCGGTCCAACCCAAGGCTGCCGACAGCGCCAAAACGAAAAGCTTTTCCGGAGAATATATCTATGAGCCTTCCACGGAGGAGATCATGGATGTGCTCCAGCCCTTGTATCTCAATGTCATCGTGTATCATGCAATGCTCGAAGTAGGCGCGAGCGAACATGCGGCCAGGATGACGGCGATGGATAACGCCACCAATGCTTGCAAGGATATGGTGCGCAATTTGACCATCGTCTACAACAAGGCTCGTCAGGCCGCGGTAACGAGCGAGTTGATGGACATCGTCGGCGGTGCAGAAGCCCTGAAATAATTACTTATCTCACGATAATCAAAGACTTTTGAGGAGGGATATATCCCAATGAGTGAACAAAAAATCGGAAAAATCACACAGGTTATCGGTCCTGTAGTCGACGTGGAGTTCGAGCCCGGCAAACTGCCCGCCATCATGAATGCATGCTTCGTCTCCAACCCGGGTATCAGCGATGAGCCGGACAATCTGGTAGTTGAAGTAGCTCAACACCTTGGCGACAATGTCTGCCGTTGTATCGCCATGGACCAGACCGACGGTCTTGTCCGCGGCATGGCGGTGAAGGACAGCGGACTGCCGATCACCATTCCAGTCGGTGAAGCCTCTCTCGGCAGGATCATGAATGTAGTCGGCAGGCCGGTGGATGGTCTCGGGCCGATTACTTCCCCCAAGACCTCGCCGATTCATCGCGAGGCCCCGGCATTTACCGAGCAGGACACTGAAGTGCGGGTACTCGAGACCGGCATCAAGGTTATCGATCTTCTCGTGCCCTTCCCACTGGGCGGCAAGATGGGCCTGTTCGGCGGCGCCGGCTGCGGCAAAACCGTTATCATGATGGAGATGGTCAACAATATCGCCATGCACCACGGTGGCATCTCCGTTTTCTGCGGTGTCGGCGAACGTACCCGTGAGGGCAACGACCTCTACCATGAGATGAAGGAATCCGGCGTTCTGCCGAAAGCGGCCCTCGTTTACGGCCAGATGACGGAACCCCCCGGAGCGCGCGCGCGCGTTGCTCTGACCGGTCTTACCGCCGCGGAATACTTCCGCGATGAGGAAGGCCAGGACGTTCTTCTCTTCGTAGATAATATCTTCCGTTTCACTCAGGCCGGTTCCGAAGTGTCCGCTCTCCTCGGCCGCATCCCGTCCGCGGTAGGCTACCAGCCGACTCTGGCCACCGACCTCGGCGCACTGCAGGAGCGCATCACCTCCACCAAGAAGGGCTCGATCACCGCAGTTCAGTGCGTGTACGTACCCGCCGACGACTTGACCGACCCTGCGCCGGCCACGACCTTCGCGCATCTTGACGGAACCGTCGTTCTCTCCCGGCAGATCGCCGAGCTTGGTATATACCCGGCGGTTGATCCGCTTGACTCGACCTCGAGGATTCTCGATCCCAACGTTATCGGTGAGGAGCATTATCAGGTCGCTCGCGGTGTCCAGGTGACCCTGCAGAAATATAAGGATCTCAAAGACATCATCGCGATTCTCGGTATGGATGAATTGTCCGAGGAAGATCAGATGCTCGTCTCGAGAGCCCGTAAGATCCAGAGATTCCTGTCGCAGCCCTTCACCGTTGCCGAGGTATTCACCGGCATGGCCGGTAAATTCGTCAAGGTTGCGGATACTGTCAAAGGGTTTAAAGATATTCTCGACGGCAAACTCGACGATATGAACGAAAACTCCTTCTACATGGTCGGCTCGATCGAAGAAGCTGTCGCCAAGGAGGCCAAACTCAAAGAGGCGGCTAAATAATCTGCTGAAGAGGGACATTCGATGGGACAACAGATAAGACTGGAGGTTGTAACTCCGGCCGGAGCGAAAGTCAACGAGGATGTGGATATCGTGAATGCTCCCGGCTTCGGTGGCGACTTCGGTGTACTGGCAAATCATGCACCCTTTCTGTCGACGATCAAAGTTGGTACTCTTACTTATGAGAATGGCAAGAAAAGAGAAGCCCTCATGGTGAGCGGAGGTTTCTGTGAAGTTTCCAACAACAAGATAACCTTCCTTGTAGAGAGTGCTGAAAGGGGCCAGGAGATAGATGTCGAAAGGGCCCTGAGAGCGAAAGAAAGAGCGGAAAAGAGGCTTGCTCAGGCAGCTGAGAAGGCCGAGAATTTCAACCGCAAGCGGGCGGAGATCGCGCTCCAGAGGGCCCTGGCTCGATTGAAAGTCGCAAACATGAAGTAGACCGCAGACTGTAGAACAGAAAAAGGCCGTATCCTCAGCAGAGGATACGGCCTTTTTTTTTATCGGTACGGCTTGCTTGTCCCCGAGATGTTCACCGCCGGAGGTCTGAATGCCGGATGGCTCGGGGAGCTGTAATCAGTTCTGGGAAAGCTGAGCAGTCGTATCGCTCACATATGCCCGAACCCCATGGGTGATCTCCTGTGCCAACATCTTGACGAAAGAAGGATTGCTGAGGTTTTTGCCGTCCTGCTCGTTACTGATGAAGGCAAGCTCGATGAGGATTGCCGGCATCTGGGCACCGATCAGCACGTAAAATGGCGCCTGTTTGACACCCAGGTCTTTGATATCCCAATTACCCTTTTTGCCAGACCGACCTATTACGGAATTATGGACCATCTGGGCGAGCCGGGAAGACTCATTGATTTTGGAATTTTTCATGATATCGGACAGGATGTCCTGAAGGTCGCTCATCTGATGGGTGGAAGTGGCATTCTCCCTCGCTGCGACCCTCATGGCTTCGGCATTGGTGGTAAGGTTGAGGTAGTACGTCTCGAGGCCTCTCACCTTTGCCGAAGAATGGGCATTGATATGCAGAGAGATAAACAGGTCAGCATTCTGCGTGTTGGCGATGGCGGTACGTTCTTCCAGGCTGAGAAAGGTGTCGTCCTGGCGTGTCAGGATAACTTCACAGCCGAGTTCTTTGGCAAGGACGGGAGCGAGCTGCTTGGCGACCGCCAGCACGATGTCCTTTTCTTTGAGACCAAAGGCCATGGCTCCGGGGTCTTTGCCCCCATGTCCCGGGTCGAGGACGATCTTCTTGACGCCCAGGCCGAGCTGCTGGGCCAGGGTCAGTGGCTTTGATTCCGGAGATCTCTCGGTCTTGGCATACTCGGGGGATGTTTTTTGAGCCGGGGAGATTTTCTTGTTGTCCCGAAGGACGACGATCTCCTTGGAGGTGTTTACCGGAGCATTCGTTATTTCGGCGACATTTTCCCGGTACTCGGTCACAGCCTTCTCCTGGGCCTCCTTCTCGATCTTCCTTTCGCCGTGGACATCGATCACCACCCTGAAGGGATCGGGTAAGCTGTAGATTTTATAGCTGTTGATCGACTCGATATCGAGGACCACTCGGACAGTATCCGGCGAGAATTGGCCGGTCCGAATCCGCCTGAGAAGGCCGTCTTCAATGGGCACCGGCGCCCGATATTGGGGTTCTATGTAGCTCTTATTGAAATCGATGTAGAGCCGTCTCGGCTGGTTTTCTGTCTCTTCCAGGAGAATCTCTTTATAATTCACCGGACCGGAGGCCATGATGACGACCCGGGTATAGTTGTCGGATGACCAATACTTGACGGGCAAGACATAGCTGAGCTTGTTCTCCCGGGATGAGGATACCATCACCTGCGGCAGAGGTATGTCATGCTTTTGGGAAAGGATCTTGAGGAGATTCTCTGCTGCGGGATGCATATCCCCGTTGGGGAAGTTTGTGACTATTTCCGTGAGAAATCCGGCTGCTTCCTGGGGGTTGCCACGCTTCTCCAAGGAAATCTGGGCAAGAGCCATATATGCATCATCGGCCAGGCGATGCTGAGGAAAAAGTTTTGCTGTATCCTTGAAGTAGGAGATAGATTCGTCAAGGTCGATACCATTCTGGAACTTGTCGTACATGTCGCTGTATACCCGCCCGAGCATGAAAAGGCAGGCCGGGGCAAGCTCGGATTTCGGGCTGGACAGATAGATACGGCGGAAATTTCTGGTTCCCTTCAGCCAGTTCTCCCTCGCCTGGGCGAGATGAGCATTGGTTTGAAGCTGATTATAGAAAAATTTCGCTTCCTCGTAATTTGTTGAAATGGCGAGGGCTTTGTTGGAATCATCTTCTGCTGCCGGGAGAACAGCGGGGAGGCATGCGAACGCAACGAATAGGAACAAACAGGCGGAGAGAGCTGTACGGATCATCACTGAGAAAAAACTGGACTCCAGCAGTAAAGATGGCGGATATCGATTATCAAAAAGATGTTTGATATCGGTGGATCATTATACAGGAAAGGATTACCCATGGCAAAAGAAATAGAGTCCGGCCTTATTGCGGGCTGACGCCCGCAACCCAAAGGTTGTTATCCCCTCCCACAGCAGAGGGGATAAGTGCCTTCACGAAATTCCTTCTCAAGAAACAAGAACGAATTTCTAAGGTACTAAGGAAATAAGCTGATGGTTCCCGGGGTCAGTTGAGCAGGTTTTTCAACGAATAGAGAGTATTCAATGCCTCGACGGGAGGGCACTCGTCAAGATTGATCTTCATCAGAGTTTCCCGGATAGGATCGGCGGGCGGAGTAAAGAGCTGAAGCTGATCCGGATTCTTCCTGTTTCGGTTCTTGCCGCCAAGGGAATGGGCCATTCCGCCTTGTCTGAATTTGCCAAGCTCGATCTCTTTCAGAATCTCCGTCGCCCGCTTGACCACGTGGGGCGGAACACCGGCCAGGCCGGCGACCTGGATGCCGTAGCTGCGGCTCGTCCCGCCTTTGACCAGCTTATGCAGGAAGATGATGTTCCCCTGCCATTCACGTATGGCTATGGAATAATTCTGGATGCGGCTGTTGGTCCGGGCAAGTTCGGTGAGCTCGTGATAGTGGGTGGCAAACAGGGTTTTCACGCCCTTCCCGTTTTTTTCGACCAGGTCTTCGGCAACCGCCCAGGCGATGGAAAGGCCGTCGTAGGTGGAGGTTCCCCGTCCAATTTCGTCAAGAATGACGAGACTCCTCTCCGTGGCGTTGTTGAGGATATTGGCGGTTTCGCTCATTTCTACCATAAAGGTGGACTGGCCACGGCGGAGGTTGTCCATGGCTCCCACTCTCGTGAAGATCCGGTCGACGATGCCAATGACGGCCCGTTCCGCGGGGACGTAACATCCCATCTGCGCCATGAGAACGATGAGGGCAGTCTGCCTCAGGACCGTGGACTTGCCGGCCATGTTCGGTCCGGTGATGATCAGCACCTCATTGTTGTCCTGGTCGAGGTGGACATCGTTCGGGACGAACTTGCCGGACGGCAAGGCCTCTTCGATTACCGGATGCCGTCCTTCGACGATCCCGATAATCTCTCCGTCGTTGATCTCCGGGCGGCGGTAGTTGTTTTTGTGAGCGGTTTCTGCATGGGTGGCGAGCACGTCGAGCTGGGCGAGTATCCGAGCGGCCTGGAGGATGCGGTTGCTGTTTTCGGCAAGCCGGCCGCGGATAGCCAGAAATAGCTCGTATTCGAGTTCGATCCTCCGGTCCTCGGCCCCCAGTACCCGGTTTTCGAATTCCTTGAGTTCGGGGGTAATAAATCGTTCGGCGTTCACCAGAGTCTGCTTTCGGATATAGTTGTCGGGAACCTTGTGTTCATGAGTCTTGCCGATCTCGATAAAATAGCCGAAGACCTTGTTGTAGCCTATCTTCAACTTGGCGATGCCGGTTGCGGCGCGCTCCCGATTTTCCAGCTCCATGATGAGCCTCTTGTCGTCCCGGAGCAACAAGACCAGCTCATCGAGTTCCTTGTTGTAGCCGGGGGCGATGAGGTGGCCTTCACGGATGCCGACGGGGGCTTCGGGATTAATGGCTTCTTCCAGAAGCCGGTGGAGGTCGGCGAGGATGTCTAACTCCTCGCGCAGGGCTATCAGCTTTGCCGTGTCGCACTGTCCAAGAAGCCGGTGGATGGCGGGCAGGCAGGCCAGCGAGGCCTTCATCGCCAGCATGTCCCTGCCGTTGCCGGAGCCGAGAATCATCCTGCTGTTCAATCTCTCCAGGTCGTAGACGTTTTCGAGCAAAGCACGAAGTTCCCGGCGCAGGACGCTGTTGTTGAAAAAAAAGGCGACGGCGTCGAGGCGGCCGATGATCTTCAGCCTGTCCCGGAGCGGAAAGAGGAGATGGTGACGTAGCAGACGCCCTCCCATGGGCGTACAGGTGCTGTCGAGCACGGACAGCAGGGAACCCTGACGGTGGCCGCCGACGATAGTCTGGGTCAGTTCGAGATTCCGCCGGGAGGATTCATCGATATGGAGAATGGCGTCGATTTCGATGGGGCTCAGCTTTTCGATGTGGTCGACGGTCGATTTCTGGGTTTCCCGGATGTATTCCAGCAGGACACCTGCGGCTGTGATACCCAGAGTGAAGGAGCCGCAGCCGAAACCGTCAAGGGAGACGACCCGGAAGTGATCGTGAAGCAGGTTTCTCGCCGTGTGGTCATGGAAGCAGGAAGAATCTCTCTCGGTAATGCAGAGCACCGGCAGCAGCGCCTGGAGTGGTTCCAGCAAGCTTTCGAGGTCTTCGCCCTGGTCGCGGGATATCAGCAACTCAGAGGGGGCGAGCCGGGCGATCTGGTCGATGATTTCATCGAACCTGCCGGGCCCGCAGGAGAATTCCCCAACCAGAAACTCGCCGGTGCTGACATCCAGAAAGCTCGAGCCATAGTGAACCAGACCATGGCCTTCCCTGACCACCAGGGAAGAGAGGTAATTATTCCTTTTATCCTCAAGCAGTTGATCGTCGGTTACCACACCCGGCGAGATGATGCGGACTACCTCCCTTTTGACGATTCCCTTGGCGGTGGCAGGATCTTCGACCTGCTCGCAGATGGCCACGCGCCGGCCGGCCTTGATCAGTTTTGCCAGGTAGGACTGGGCGGCATGATAGGGGATACCGCACATCGGCACCTGGACGGGATCGCTCTTCTTGTTTCGGGAGGTGAGGGTGATGCCGAGAATTTTCGAGGCGACAATGGCGTCGTCGAAGAACATCTCATAGAAGTCGCCCATCCGGTAGAAGAGGATGGCATCTTCATGCTGCCCTTTGATTTCCAGATATTGCTGCAGCATTGGGGTCAGTTTCGTCATGGTTCTCTCCTGGCAGGTTTCTCCAGGAGGGCCTGGAAGTCGGAAAGGAGCCTGTCATATGTTGCCTCGATGTGTTCGGGAATGGCCCGTACTTCGGCGAGGACCGTCATAAAATTGTGATCGCCGCTCCAGCGGGGCACGATATGATAATGCAGATGATCGGCAATCCCCGCCCCGGCGGCAGCGCCGATATTGCACCCGATATTGAGGCCGTCGGGCTTGAGGTGTTTCTTCAGGATGGCAGCGGCCTCTTTCACCGTTTCCATCAGAGCGGAATTCTCTTCCGCCGAGAGTTCGGTGATGCAGCTTACGTGGCGGACCGGGGCCACGAGGAGATGACCGTTGGCGTAGGGAAAGCGATTGAGCAGAACCAGCGCCAGCTCCCAGCGATAGAGGAGGAGCAGATCTTTGTCGGCCGGGGCGTCGGTGCCCGGCTCAAACAGGCAGCCGCCAATATTTGGCGTCTTGCCGAGCACATGTTCCATCCTCCAGGGAGTCCAGAGAGTCTTCATAAGGAATTGGCGGAGTGTCCCGAGGCGGGGACTGCTTTGGTAAAATTGTCCGAGGCGAACTCTGTCCCGCCCCCGAATATAACGCAGGGAGGCAGCCACCACAGGAGTGGACGCCTCCGCCGCTCGAAGACTAAAAACATTCATAAAATCTGCAGGCATTATAACCGGACCTCCTCTGTTGGCATTGAAAAAAGTCGATACAAGCCGATAAACGAAACGAGCTCACTTGTGAAACCTCAGAAAGATGCCTAGTTAGATGGAAGGTTCAGTTGAAGGCTGGATTTTAACGCTTGCGGAAGACCGCAAAAGCCAGGTATACTATTTAGTTTCAGCGAGTACGTGACAAGCTTTGCTGTTGCCTGCGGAACTCCGCGGTGCTTGTTCTTTTGATGAGACCCCGACGTGCCGGCAGTCCGGTGAGATTAAGAAGAAATGGAGAAGTATCATGCTGAGTGCCTCTGATTTGCGTAAAGGACTTAAGTTGCTGATAGACGGGAATCCTTATATCGTCACCGAGTTCGAGTTTTCCAAGCCCGGCAAGGGTCAGGCTCTTTACCGGTGCAAGATGAGAAACATGATTTCCGGGAATCAGCTTGTCAAGACCTATCGTTCCAACGATAAGTTCGAGAAAGCCGAGCTCGACGAGCGGAAGATGCAGTTTCTTTACAGCTTGGGTGATGAATTCCACTTCATGGACACCGATAACTACGAGCAGCTTGCTCTCACTCGGGAGCAGCTCGGGGACAACACTCATTTCCTTATCGAGAATATGGAGGTTGTGGTGTTGTTTTTCGAGTACAACCCGATAGATATCACCCTGCCCACCTTTGTCAATCTGGAAGTGACCAGGGCGGATCCCTGGGCCAAGGGCGACACCTCCGGCAACGATACCAAGCCGGTAACCGTGCAGACGGGCTATGAGTTGCAGGTTCCCCCCTTTGTCGAGGAAGGCGATAAGATTCAAATCGACACCCGGACCGGCGAATATGTGACCCGGGTGAAAGAATAGCTTCATGCTGAGCGTAGAGAGGCTGCACCTTCGTGCGGCCTTTTTCCGTGCCATCAGGTCTTTCTTCCACTCCCGGGGGTTTCTCGAAGTGGACACCCCCATCCGCCAGCAGGTGTACATCCCGGAGAGCAATATCGAGCTGTTTGCTTCGGAAAGCCTCTACCTGCAGGCCTCACCCGAATTATGCATGAAACGGCTGCTGGCCCACGGCTGCGAGCGGATCTTCCAAATCGGTCATTGCTTTCGCAAAGGTGAGTCGGGACGACTCCATCTGGAGGAATTCCAGATGCTTGAGTGGTACAGAACTGGCTGCGACTATTATCGGCTGATGACCGACTGCGAGCAGCTGGTTCGGTTTCTCATCGCTTCCCTGACAGAGTTTCGGCCGGAGATGGCTGCTCACTTTCTGCCGGGCGTCGATCTGTCGGCAAAATGGCAGCGGCTGACCGTTGCCGACGCTTTTCAACGTTATTCCCCCTGCTCTCTCGACCGCGCCCTGGCCGACGATCGTTTCGAGGAGGTCCTGGTCGAGCATGTCGAGCCAGAGCTGGGACATGACTCTCCAGTGTTTCTCTACGAGTATCCGATCCGGCTGGCGTCGCTTGCCAAAAGAAGCGAAAAAAATCCAAATGTCGCCGAACGATTCGAATTGTATATCAAAGGTGTCGAGCTTGCCAACGGGTTTTCCGAACTGACTGATGGAGTTGAGCAGCGTCTAAGGTTTGCTGCGGAAATAGCTGCCATTCGTGAAAGGCGCGGGCTCCATGTCGAAATGCCCGATCGTTTCCTCGACTCTCTTGACCAACTGGATGAAGCGGCGGGGATCGCTTTGGGTGTCGATCGGCTTTTCATGCTGATTCTTGATTGTTCTTCAATTTCCTCCGCGGTGACCTTTGGTCCTGAAGATTTTTTTCAATAATTCTTTGGTCGTAAGAAAGAAAGCAGAAAAAATCCAAACCTATCATTGAATTGATTCGAAAAATAGGTTTTAATATCCGCAAATCAATACAAGTACCATCTTTTTCTACTGACAAATATTTGCCTCGTTATAGATCGTCCCCGTCTTGGCCCCGGTTATTGTTGTTCATTGACCTTGTGATTTGAGAAGTGTCGTTCCCGTTGCTGTAGTTTCCTGCAGGTGACGGTGAAAATTACTAATTCTCTTACCTTTCATTTTCATATGGATTACATGCAACGCCAGCTGGCAAACAAATACGTGGATCTGTTGTGCAGGCGCAAGTGGTTGATCATCATAGTCCTGATGATCAGTCTGCCTGTGGGTTTGGGAATATATCTCCTGACGCCTAAAGTGTATCAAGCGGTGAGTCTGTTGAGCTATCAGCAGCAGAAGATCAACCCCAACAAATTCTCCCCCGATTTCGACGAAAAAATCCGCGACATTCTCAGCACCCTGACGCAGATAGTCACCAGCAGAACCAATCTCGAAAAGTTGATCCTCGAGTGGAATCTGTATCCGGAAGGCAGGCAGAAGCTGCCCATGGAGGATATTGTCGATTCCATGCGTACGGCAATTAAGATCGAACCTTCCATCCAGGGGGATACATTCAGGATATCTTTCAGGCACAGCAGCCCCGACCTGGTCGCCAAGGTCACCAATTCCCTCGCCGCGAAATTTATCGAAGAGAACCTGAAATATCGCGAAGAGAGGGCGACCGAAACCTCGGCCTACACCAATGAGGAGCTGTTGATGGCCAAGGAGACCATGGATCGCAAGGAAAACGTCATGCGAGACTATAAGCTTCAGCATTACAATGAGATGCCGGATCAACAGGATATCAACGTGTCGAGACTGATCGCCATGCAGGGACAATACCAGAGCAATCAGTTGTCCATTCAGGAATTGGAGCGTACCTGTGTGCTTATCCAGGATCAGATCAAAGACCGGAAGCAGCTGATCGAAAAGGAGAGAAGAGAAAGAAATCAACTCTTCGGTCAGGGGGAGAGAAGGATGGTCGATGAGCCCATCAGTAACGAAATGCAGCTGGGAAAGATGAAAATCATGTTGGAACAGCTGCTGTCCCGTTACACGGAAATGCATCCTGACGTGCGAAGGACTCGGGCGATCATCGCCAAACTTGAACGGGAGATCGAAAAGGCAGGGCCAGGGAAAAAACGAAGGACGAGCGCCGCTGCACTGGACAGTGATGTGGACACCGTTGTTCTGCAACTCGAAACTCAATATAAAAATGTCCTGCTCAACATCGAGAGCCTCAAGGGGGAAAAGGAAGTCATCAAACAGTCGATCGAGAGATATGAAAGATGGGTTGCCACCGCACCCGTGAGGGAGGCGGAATGGTCGGCTCTCACCAGGGAATACGGGCAGTTGAAAAGGCACTATGACGACCTGGTGGCTCAGGATCTCGAGGCGAAATCGATGCTCAACCTGGAAAGGAGGCAAAAAGGCAGCCAGTTCAAGATCGAGGACCCGGCCAGATATCCCGAAAAGCCGATCAGGCCCGATTTCGCGGTGATAATGGGCGTAACGGTCCTGGCCGGCCTGGGCCTCGGGATGGGGCTCATCTTCATGCTCGATTATTTCGATGGTTCCTTCAGAGATCCTGAGGTCCTGGAATCGACGCTGGGAGTGCCACTCATAGCAACGATACCGCGGATAGAAACTGTCGCCGAACGACGCCAGCGCAAAATGCGGAAATTCTTCAGGCTCAGCTCTTTTTCCGTGTGCGTGGTCATGGTGGTCGCCTTGTTTGGTTTTGTCTGGTCGAGGGGGTTAATCGTCATCTAGACCTGGGTTTCCATGTATCGAGAACACTTCCGGCTGCTGCGCAGGCCGTTTGAGTTTCCACCCGATGCCGGCGCCTTCTTCTTCCCGGGTGAAGTGCAAAAACAGGTCCTGGCAGGTTTGAGGCAGGGACTGGCGGAAAATAAAGCCCTGCAGCTGCTGACCGGAGGAGCCGGGGTCGGGAAAACTGCTCTTCTCAATGTACTGGTCGCCTCTCTGGAGATTCCGGGATACCTCTGCGTGGTGACCAGGCCGGTTCGGAATGCTGCGGATTTTCTCACCTTCCTGGGGGGGCAACTGGACCTGCCGTTTCACGGCAACAAAGCCAAGTTCCTGGTGCTTTTCGCCAATCTGCTGGAGGAATGCAGAGACGCCGGCAGCAAGATACTGCTGATCATCGATGAA
>OBJA01001562.1_pt1 | contig 15280 bp, 11 predicted proteins | sample 1519751 | NCBI WGS metagenome assembly OBJA01 (sample SAMEA3881238, study PRJEB22517) | soil metagenome | biome: lake sediment; feature: soda lake sediment; material: sediment, water from around vicinity | place: India | collected 2013-12-23 | depth 3 m | reverse complement strand
AGCCGGGCAGTACCAGAAGTTGCCGGGAATTTTCAATCGTTATGTCCGGCAACAAGGTCTGCAGCTCGCCGGCGGTCAGTCGCTGGCAGGTTCCCGGGATGGCGGCGAGATCCGCCTGCCGGGCGCATCTTTCGGCTATTTCCACCACCGCCTTCTCGCCCATGCCGTAAACCAGCAGATCGGCCTTGGCATCCGTCAGGACTGAGCACCGCAGCTTTTCCTGGCGATAATCGTAGTGCACGAACCGTCGCAGGGATGCCTCTATCCCGCCGAGGACGATGGGGACCCCTGGGAAAGCGGCTTTGGCCAGTCCGGCGTAGACCAGGCTTGCCCGGTCCGGACGCCTTCGCGCAATCCGGCTCCGGACATCGCCCCGCCAGGGGCTGCCGTCCGGCGAATAGGCGTCGGTATCGCGGACCTTGCCGTTGCCGCTGTAGTTCGCCACAATGGAATCGAGATTTCCGGCGGTTATGCCGCAGAAGAGCCGTGGCGGAGGGAATTGCAGGAAATCTTCCGGCGAGTCGAAGCGCGGTTGGGAGAGGATGGCGACACGGTAGCCATGGCTTTCCAGCAGACGGCCGATGAGGGCGATACCGAAGGATGGGTGATCGATGTAATAGTCGCCGGTGACCAGCAGGATATCTATACCGGTCCAGCCCTTTTGCCGGCATTCCCGCCAGCCGACGGGCAGGGGGCGGGGGGAACCTGCGCCCGTTGCATTAATTTTCACTTTCGAGGACATTGATGTGACCGGGTGCTCGTTGTGTGAAGGTCAGGTAAGTGTTGTATACATCGTTGGAATAGTAACGGGCTCTGCCGGTCCGGGCAATGGGGAAATTGCATCTTCGACCGGGCGGGGACAAGAAGAGGTTGCATTTTGGTCCCCGGGATGTAAATAACATCTGCATAACTGTTACAAGGTGTATGTTGAAGTATCGACGGGAGATTTCTCAGATGATGCCGATGAAAGAGAGTGTTCGCATTCTGCTGGCCGACGATCATGTGCTGATCCGCCACGGAATCAAAAATATCATGAAGAAGGACTCCAGGCTTCATGTCATAGGCGAGGCCAATAACGGGAAGGAACTTCTCGGTTTTCTGGAAACCAGCGAGGTCGATCTGATCATTCTCGATATCTCGATGCCGGGCATAGGCGGAATGGAGGTTATCGGCATTGTGAAAGACAGGTATCCCTGGATAAAAATCCTGATCCTGACCATGCACAAAAACAAGCAGTACTTTTATAACGCCATGTCGGCGGGCGCCGACGGCTATCTCATGAAAGACGACTCCGACGAGGAGCTCCTGGTGGCCATCGAGAGGATTGCCGCCGGCAAGAGTTATGTTTCGCCGTTCATGGCGGAAGATTTCGCCGAAGATGTCGTCAATATGTACCGTAACGAAAAGAAGAGCCCCTTTCAGGAGTTGACCCGGCGGGAAAAGGAAATCCTGCAGCTGGTGGTGAAGGGCTTCACCAGCAAGAAAATGGCGGAGCACCTGCATCTCAGCCAGCGCACCATCGATCATCACCGGTCGAACCTTTTGCGAAAATTCAACCGCAAGAACAGCGTCGACCTGGTCAACTACGCCGTCCGCAATGGCTTCATCACCTCCGAATAGTTCCTGGTTCGTGAGAGGAGGCGCGGTGCGAAATTCTATTCCGTCCAAGGGTACTTATCCCCTCCCACGGCAGAGGGGATAAGTACCTTCACGAAAATCTTCTCAAGAACAAGGATCGTATTCCAAGAGTGCCGATCAAGTTGATATTGATGCAAAAAGCTACTCCCCTGTACCCGGGTATAGGTAAATCTACCTAGGGAAAAACGGGTATTTCCGACGATTGTTTTTTCCGCTGAAGCGGCTAGTAATACTGGGGTAATTGCTGTTTCTTACCAATCCCAGCGGAGAGAAGATCGGAGAGCATCATGAATAAGGGCGAACTCGTGGCGACGATAGCGGAACTGAGAGGCATCACCAAGGTCCAGGCGGAACTGGCCTTGAACAGGGTACTGAGCAACATGGCCAGGGCAATGGAAAAGGGTGAGAGGGTGACCCTTGCCGGCTTCGGGTCCTTCCGGGTGGTGGAAAGAGCGGAGCAGAAGGGTAGAAATCCTCAGACCGGCCAGAGTATCGTCATTCCGGCGCACAATGTGGTGAAATTCAAGCCGGGAAAAAATCTCAGCAGCAGGATGCAGTGAGCTGTTGCTTCAAGGTCGTTTGCCTTCCATCCTGAATTTCCAGACAACCAGGCCGCCTAACACCATGGCTGTGCTCAAGAGCTGGCCCATGGTGAAGGTTCCGAGCAGCCGATCTGCTGGTCCGGCTCGCGAAACCATTCGACTATGAACCGGGCGCAGCCGTAGCCTGACAGGAACAGGGCGAAGATGCTGCCGTGGGGCCAGAATCGCCGGTTTTGCCAGGGTTTGGCGCGGACGGCCCAGAGAATGGTAAAAAGCAGCACACCCTCCAGCAGGGCCTCGTACAGTTGGGAAGGATGCCGCGGCAGTGGTCCGCCGTCGGGAAAAACCATGGCCCAGGGAACGTCCGTCACCCGGCCGTAGAGCTCGCCGTTGATGAAGTTGCCGATTCGACCGAGGCCCAGGCCGATAGGGATGGTCGCGGTGTAGAGGTCGGCCGTGGTCCAGAAGTCGATGCCTTTTTTGCGGCAATAGAGCCAGCCCCCGGCAAGCGCCGCGAGACAGCCGCCATGGAAGGACATGCCGCCGCTCCAGGTGGCGGGAATCTCCAGGGGATGCTCGAGGTAGTAGGGCAGGTTGTAAAACAGCACGTACCCGAGCCGTCCGCCGATGATCACGGCCAGGATCAGGACCATGTTGATGTTCTCGAAATGGGCGTCCAGCCGGCGGTAGGAAAACTCGCGGATCTGGTGGCGAACGAGCAGATAGCAGGCGAAGAAGCCGAGGACATACATCAGGCCGTACCAGCGCACCGCCAGCGGGCCGATCTGAAAGATCACCGGGTCTATTTCCGGGAAGACGAGAATGTTCATGGCCTCTGGGCTCAGGGCTGCTTTTGCAGCTTTTTCAGGTGAACCTGCAGCACGGAGATAGCCGCGGGGGTGATCCCCGAGATTCTCGATGCCTGACCCAGGGAAACCGGCTGGATCCTGGTCAGTTTCTCGACGACTTCGTTGGAGAGTCCGGAGAGGGACCGGTAATCGATGTCCTTCGGCAGCAGCGCCGTCTCCATCTTCTTGAAGCGGGCGACCTGCTCGTCCTGCCGGTCGATATACCCCTTGAATTTCACCTGCAGTTCGATTTCCTCCTTTACCGCGCTCCCGGTGAGTGCCGTGAGCACGGCCGGATCAAGATCTTCCAGCGGCAGCGCCTGAAAAGACTCTATGGTAAGTTCCGGCCGCCGCAGCAGCTCGGCGAGCGAGAATTTCTGCTTCACGGGGGCACTGTTCAAGGCAAGGAGCGCGTCGTTCACCGCCGGTACCGGTCTGACGGTGATGGTCTCCAGCGCTTCGATTCCATGCCGGATCGCCTCCTGCTTTTCCTTGAACCGGGTGTAGGCCGTCTCGTTCACCAGGCCGATCCGGCGGCCGATCTCGGTGAGCCGGGCGTCGGCGTTGTCCTCCCTCAGGAGCAGCCGGTATTCGGCCCGGGAGGTGAACAGCCGGTACGGTTCCCTGGTGCCGCAGGTGACGAGGTCGTCGATCAGCACACCGATGTAGGCCTGCGAGCGGTCGAGGATGAGCGGCTCCTCTCCCCTCCAGGAGCGCACGGCATTGATCCCGGCGATCAGCCCCTGGGCTGCGGCCTCCTCGTAGCCGGAGGTCCCGTTGATCTGGCCCGCCAGGAACAGTCCCTTGACCTGCTTGGTCTCGAGCGACGGATGCAGGCCGAGAGGGTCGATATAATCGTACTCGATGGCGTAGCCGGGCCTGATGATCTGCGCCTTCTCCAGGCCCTTGATGGAGTGGATCATGGCGGTCTGGACGGCGAGCGGCAGGCTGGTCGGCAGGCCGTTCGGGTAGACTTCCACGGTGTCGAGCCCCTCGGGTTCCAGGAAGATCTGGTGCCGATCCTTTTCCGGAAAGCGCATGACCTTGTCTTCGATGGAGGGGCAGTAGCGGGCGCCGATGCCTTTGATGATGCCGGCGTACATCGGCGACTGGCCGATGCCCCCCCGGATGATCTCATGGGTGCGCGCGTTGGTGTAGGTGATATGGCAGGGCAGTTGCGGCAGGGTATATACGCCCGCGGAAGAATAGGAGAAGTGCGCCGGCGGATAGTCGCTGTGCTGGACCTCGAGCTCAGAGTAGTCGATGGAATGGGAGGCCAGCCGAGGCACCGTGCCGGTTTTCATCCGCCCCACGGCAAAACCCTTCTCCTTGAACCAGCTGGAGAGCTTGATGGCCGGCGAATCGCCCAGCCGGCCGGCCGGAAAGTTCTTCATGCCGATGTGGACCAGGCCGTTCAGGAAGGTGCCGGTGGCGACCACCACCGCCTTGGCCCGGATCTCCTCGTCCAACGAGGTGCGGACGCCGCAGACCGTATCGTTCTCGACGAGCAGGCCGTCCACCACCGTCTGCTTGACGGTGAGGTTCTCCTGATTCTCGACCACCGACTTCATCCGCAGCCGGTAGAGCAAACGGTCGGCCTGGGCTCTCGAGGAACGGACCGCCGGCCCTTTGCTGGTATTCAGGCGGCGGAACTGGATGGAGGTGGCGTCGATGTTTTTGGCCATCTCGCCGCCCAATGCATCGATCTCCCGCACCAGGTGGCCCTTGGCCAGGCCGCCGATGGCCGGATTGCATGACATCGCCCCGATGGTGTCGGCATTGATCACCGTCAGCAGCGTCCTGCAGCCCATTCTGGCTGCGGCGAGAGCCGCTTCGCAGCCGGCGTGGCCGGCGCCGATAACCACTACCTCGTATTCTTCCGTGATCATATCTCTTGGAAACTGGTCTTTATTCGTTTGCCGCAGCGGAGGCGGCCTCCCGGTCCTTCCGCCACCAGATGAGGGCCCACTTGGGCACCGTTGCCCGGCGGACGGTCAGGCTGTCGCCGTCGACGCTCACGGTTTGACTCGCGATATAGCGCTTGAGGTCGGCGACTTCCTGCGGGGTGATGTCGCTGAACATCCAGCTGTAGGAAGCGACGGCCTCGTCCAGGGAGTTGTAGGTGATATCACGTTCCAGCTGCAGAACCTGGACATTGGCATAGATGCCCAGGGTGTAGAGGATATTCAGGGTGTAGATGTAATCGGGGCCCGGCGCAAAGGGGCGGCCCAAGACCTCGAAGGCCCCGATCTCGAAGGGCGTCGGCCCGATCCTGTCGCTTATGAAGACATACTGCAGGGCATAGTCGTCGATCTTTTTCAAGGCGGCCGCGAGGTCCGGCACCCCCATGGCCCGAGAGGCGATGGCGATGTCGTGGGGCTCGATGCCACGGGCCTGCCAGTCGTCCTCCCAGGCGCAGTGCTCGGTCTTGATGTTGGTGAGCCGTTCGGACGCCGCCAGTTCCCCGAGGGTCTCGAGCATCGCCTGCGAAAAGTCGAGGGCGGTAACGCTCTTCACCTTTCTGGCTATAGGGATGGCCAGAGTGCCGGGGCCGGAACCGACATCAAGGACCGTCATCTCCCCCTGCAGCGGCAGATGGGCCAGAAAGAGATCGACATAGAGCGAGCTTTTATTGCGGCCGGCAAAGGAGCGCGCCTTGCCGTCCCAGTCCTTTGCACCTTTCGTGCGCCAGCCTTTTTTACTCAGGGCATTGTTTCTCAACGCGGCCCAGTCGATATCGGCATAGGTCTCTGGTGGGGAGTCGGTCATGCAGGGTCTCGTCAAATCGTCAAAGATCTCGGTTTTTCCCATGGGGAAAGGAGATAATACGAGCGAGAGCATAGCATAGCCGGGGATCTTCCGCAAGGTGGGGCTACCACCGAAGACAAAATGTTTGACACTCGAGGTTATGTGTGGTTAATATTGCTGTTTTGTATCCTGTCATCCGCCTGATTGGCCCTACGCCGTTCGGAGGAATTTACGGGCTCCGGAAACAGCCGAATAATCCGATAACGTCTTCCCGAGCCGCTTCAGTTAAAAACTCATGGGACTTTCCCATGGATTTCTCAGGTGAGGAAGTAGAGAATGAGCAAGCGAACGTTTCAACCAAGCAATCTCAAACGCAAACATGTCCACGGCTTTCGTGAAAGAATGAAGACCCGCGGGGGCAGGGCGGTATTGTCGGCACGACGGGCGAAAGGCCGGAAGAGACTTTCGGCCTAACCATTGGCAGGTAAGCGTCTGCCCAAGAATGCTCTGCTGCGCAAGGGGTGGGAGTTCGATGCCGTCTACCGCGGCGGAAGACGTTTGCACGGTGAAGGCTTCACCCTCGTCTGCCGGGACAATACCGCAGGCCGGAACCGGCTGGGGATCAGCATTCACCGAAAGATTCGTGGCGCAGTGAAGAGAAATCGCCTCAAAAGAATCATCCGGGAGTCCTTCAGACTCTGGCCAGAACAGTATCCGGCGGGAGCGGATATCGTTCTGGCCGTTCGCCCCGACTTCAGGCTTCTGCACCCCCGGGACATCCACATGGCGATAAGTTCCCTCGTTTCCAGCAGTCACACTTCCCACGACGCATGACATGATGGTCAGCGACTTCCTCAAGACGGTATTCATCGGATGTGTGCGAGGGTATCGGTATTTCATCTCACCTCTTTTCCCGCCCAGTTGCCGTTTTATCCCGACGTGTTCAGCATACACGATCGAAGCTATTGAAAAATATGGGGTGATCCGCGGCAGCCTGCTCGGCATGTGGCGGATTCTCCGATGTCATCCTTTTTCCCGAGGCGGGTATGATCCGGTAAGATAAGCGGCGGCCCGCCATAACCAATTGTCAACTCACACGCCTCCCCGGGTGTTGCCATAATTCAAGGTACTAGCATGGATACCTATAGAGCTTTTCTCGCCATCCTCATTTCTTTCGTGATTCTGCTTGGCTATCAGTATTTTTTTGTGGGATTCGAGCAGCCCCCCCCGGCCTCGGGGCCGGCACAGACGCAGCAGGGGGAGCAGGCTCCAGTCACGCCGGCGCCGCCGGTGACGCCCGGACCAGCCGCGATAACCGCCGTTCCGCCACCGGCACCCGTTTATGACCGGGAGCCGAGGAGCATTACCGTCGACACCGACCTGTATACCGCCGTCCTGTCCGAAGATGGGGGCACGATCAGGAGCTTCGTCCTGAAAAGGCACAGGGAAACCAACAAAAAAGATTCCCCGGGCATGCAGCTGGTCAAGACGGATGCTTCCCAGGGTTTTCCCCTGCAGTTTTCCTGGGGCAGCGTGATAGGTCCCCAGGTACTCTACGAGAGCGATCGGCAGAGCCTGGAACTCTCGCCCGCAAAGGGCAGGGCCGAGCTGCGGATGGTGGGCCGGGCGGCGAACGGACTGGTGGTCGAGAGGGTGTACGGCTTTAACAACGACAGCTACCTGATCGATGTGGCCATCAGGGTAAAAAACACCGCCGAAACCCTTCTCCAGGGCAGTCCCCAGCTGCAGCTGGTCAATGCCAAGTTCGAAAGCACCGGGGGTCCGGCCGAAGGATTTCTCTTCGGCGGCCCGGCCGCCTTCATCAACGGCGAACTCATGGAAATTAAGGCCGACACCTTCAAGGACGGCCCGAAGACCTTCCAGGGCAATATCGAGTGGGCAGGCTTTGAGGGCAATTATTTCCTCTGCGGCATGGTCCCGCTGGATGGAGCCGGTGCATCCTTCACCGTGCAGGGAACCGGGGACCTCGCCACGACCTCCCTTGCCGGAGCCCTCGACACCCTTCAGCCCGGCGCCGAAGCGGAGTACAAATACCATCTCTTCTACGGTCCCAAGAAGCTCGATATGCTGAAGAACATCGGCTTCAACCTCGACAGGTCCGTCGATTTCGGCTGGTTCGATGTCATAGCCAAACCCACTCTCTGGCTGCTCAACCTGTTTTACGACTACTGCCGCAATTACGGCATAGCCATCATCCTGGTCACCATCCTCTTCAAGGCCGCTTTCTGGCCGATCTCCCAGAAGGGCCTGAAGTCGATGAAAAACATGCAGAAGCTGCAGCCGAAGATGGTGAAGATCCGGGAAAAATACAAGAGCGACCCGACCCGGATGAACCAGGAGGTGATGAATCTCTACAAGACCTACAAGGTCAATCCCCTGGGCGGCTGTCTGCCGATGCTGCTGCAGATACCGGTATTTTTCGCCCTGTACAAGGTGCTCCTGCAGAGCATCGAACTGCGGCACGCCCCCTTCATGCTGTGGATCACCGACCTCTCGGCGCCTGACCGGCTGTGGATCGGTTTCGATATACCTTACCTGGGCGGACTGCCGGTACTGACCCTGCTGATGGGGGCCTCGATGTGGCTTCAGCAGAAACTGTCTCCCACGACGGCCGACCCGACCCAGGCGAAGATCATGCAGTTCTTGCCGATAATCTTTACATTCATGTTCCTCAATTTTGCCTCCGGCCTGGTTCTCTACTGGTTCGTCAACAACCTGCTCTCCATTCTCCAGCAGGTGCTCATCAATCGTGAGACGAAGAAATCGGAAGCCGCCTGAGGCGGCATCGGATCCGAGTTAGAAGGTGGTTGGATTCCTTGCGAAAAAAATGGGAAGGTAAATCAATGTCTTTAGAAAAAAGTGACTTTTACGGCAAAGACGTTGCTGAAGCGATAAGAAAGGCCTGCGATGCTTTGGGGGTCCCTCAGGAAAAATTGGAAATCGAGGTGATCGAAACCGGCTCCACCGGCATCTTCGGCCTTATCCGCAAAAAGGCCCGGATCCGCGTGGCGGTCAAGCCGCAGACCGAGGAGGAAGAGATATTCGATGTGGACACCTTCATGGGAGCCGGGAGCAAGGCGGAGCACCAGGAGGTCGAGTGCGAGGATGAGCCGCCCGTGCAGTCTGTTCCGGTGACAGTAGCGGGCGGCGAGGATGATGAGGACGAGGACGATCTGCCCCCGGAGGAGGAGCAGGAAGGTGAGGTGAGCCCGGAGAGTCTCAAGGTCGTCGAAGAGGAGGTGGGACGGTTGATCGGGTTGATGGGCTTTTCGTCTTCCCTCGACGTGCAGGCAAAAGGCCTGGCCGTCACCTGTACCATACGGGGCGAACACGAGGAAAGCCTCACCGGGCAGGACGGCAAGGTCCTCGACAGCCTGCAGTATATCCTGCGCAAGATCATCAGCCGCAGGGTGACGGAACGGTTGCGGCTGACCATCAATGTCGGCGATTTTCGCGAGAAAAGGCTGGAAGAGCTGAAGATCAGGGCGGCGGAACTTGCCGCCATGGTCAAAGCCGATGGCAAGACCCAGGTCCTGCCGGGGTTGAATCCTGCCGAGAGAAGGGCTATTCATCTTATCTTTCAGGAAGACAAGGAGATCCGCAGCCGGTCGGTCGGGGACGGAATGTTCAAGAAGATTCTCATTTACAAGCCCGGCAAGGGCAACCGTCCCGGCAACCGCAAACGGTCCCAGAAGGGACGCCAGGGGAAAGGCGGCAACCAGCGGGACTCCTGACGACCGGCCGGGAAGGCCGGAAGAAGAATCGCTGGTAACAACCCTTGGGTCGCGGACGTCAGCCCGCAGAGACAAAGAGGGAATATCACCTTACCTTGGGGGGTATATTGGAAATTCATTTCACGTTTTCGGAGAATATTACGGGAAGGTACATGCTGTGGGAGGGGATGGCGACCCTTGGGTTGCGGCGTAAGCCCGCATGAGAGTTGATGAAAGATTTTGCAGTGACACTACCATTGCCGCGATTTCCACTCCGCCGGGGGCCGGCGGTATCGGGATCATCCGGATGAGCGGCGACAGCGTCCGCCGGATACTCACCGCCATCTTCCACCCGAAGGACCCCCGTTGCCGCCTGCAGAGCCACCGGCTCTACTACGGCCACATCCGGAATCTCAACGGCAAAATTCTCGACGAGGTGCTGGCCGTCTATATGGCCGCACCGCACACCTATACCCGTGAAGACGTGGTGGAGATCCACTGCCACGGCAGCTTCCTCGTTCTGCAATCCATTCTCGAGCTCACCCTGGCTTCCGGAGCGGTCCTGGCCGCTCCCGGCGAATTCACCAAACGGGCCTTCCTCAACGGCCGGATCGACCTGACCCAGGCGGAAGCGGTGATCGACATCCTTGCGGCCAAGACCAGGAAGGGCGTCGATCTCGCCCAGGAACAGCTCTCCGGCGCCTTGTTCCGCAGGATCGAGCCGATCCGCCAGAGCCTGGTCCGCGCCCGGGCGATTCTCGAGGTGGCCATAGACTTTCCCGACGAAGACGTGGAGATTGCCGATCATGGCGCCTTGATCGAGCAACTGGAGAAGGAGGTCGCGGGACCGCTGGCGAGCCTGCTTGCCGGCGCCGACACGGGCCGCCTGTACCGGGAGGGGATAGCCATCGTCATCGCCGGTCTGCCGAATGTCGGAAAATCGAGCCTCCTCAACACCATCCTCCAGGAAGAGAGGGCGCTGGTGACCGCCATTCCCGGCACCACCCGCGATTCCATCGAAGAAGCCATCGATATCATGGGAATTCCTGTGCGAATCATCGACACCGCCGGCATCCGTGACGAAGCCGGGGAGGTGGAGGTCCTGGGCATCCGGCGGGCCAGGGAGCTCATTAATTCGGCGGATCTGGTGCTCTTTCTGCTCGACGGCTCGCGGGAGGTGAGCGAAGGCGACCGGCGGCTCTACGCCCAGCTCTGTCACAAGCCTCTCATTCCGGTGATCAACAAGATCGATATCTGCCCGGACAGTCTGCCGGATCTCACTTCCCTGCCCGGCCTGGGGCAGTGCGTTGCCGTTTCGGCCCTGGAACAGGAGGGCATCGAGGAACTGAAGAGGGCGATCTTTACGGCGGTCACTTCCGGCAGGGACCAGTGGGAGGAAGGCGGCTGCGCACCAAATCTCCGGCACAAGCAGGCGCTTATGGCGGCCGGCGAGGCCTGTGCCGCGGCCCTTGCCGCGCTGCGGTCCGGACTTACCAACGACCTCATCGCCGTCGACCTGCAGCAATGTCTGCTATGCCTGTCCGAAATTGTGGGCGAAACCACCACCGAAGACATCCTCGACGTCATCTTCCAACAGTTCTGCCTCGGGAAATAGCGGCAGGCCTTTCCTCATGCCTGAAACCGGAAGATCTCACCCGGGTTGCGCCCGGCTGGTGAGGTCGCGGCGGAAGGCTGTCACGGCCCCTGCCACTGTTGCAGGGTGGCGATGGCCTCTTCCCGTTCCTTGAACTGCGTGTCTTTTTCGACGATTTCCTGCAGCAAGGCGACGGCCTCGCTTTTTTCGCCGATGGCATACCGGGCCAGGGCCAGGTGAAAGCCGATTGTCGGGTCGTCCGGACGGGTTTCCAGGGCATGCCTGAACTGGGATATGGCCAGGGCGTAGGATTCCCGCTTGTAGTGAACCCAGCCGAGGGTATCGGCGATATTCGGCTGATTCGGCATAGCCTGCTTGGCCTGCATGGCCAGGCGCAGGGCCTCCCCGAGATCGCCGTTCTGCTCGACGATAAGCCAGGCGAGATTGTTGGCCGCCGCCGGGAAATCGGGTTGGAAGGCGAGGATTTTTTTATACGCGGTCATTGCTTCCTCGATCCTGCCCTGGCTTTCCAGGGCCGTTGCCAGGCCCATCAAGGCGGGTATCGATCGAGGCTGACTGGCCAGCAGTTCGTTGTAGTGGGTGATCGACTCCTCCGTCCTGCCCAACAGGTGTAGGAGTCGGGCCTGGAGAACATACCCCTGCGGGTCTCCGGGGTTCAGCTCCTGGGCCTTCTCGAAGGCCTGCAGCGCCAGGTCGTTCTGCTTTTTTTTCAGATAGAGGTCGCCGAGAAGGAGGTAATGATTCCCCGTGGCATGGGCCGAGATGTGGTCCTTCACAAAGGCAATGGACCGATCGAGATCGTTGCCGTTTATGAGGGCGGTAAGCAGGGAAAGCGCCTTCGTGTTGTCGGGGGCTATCTTCAGGAGCAGGCTGAAACTTTCTGTCGCCGCTTCCCTGTTGTTCTTGCCCAGGTAGGCCATGCCGACCGCTCCGAGCAGGTCGACATCCTGTTCGACCAATCTTTTGTCGATAGACTCGAACAGCTTGATGGCCTTGTCGAACTCCTTCTGAAGAACCAGGGCCTGGAGGAGGATCTTGCCGGCCGGATAATTCCTTGGATTGATCCTCAGCGCAAAGGCCGCCTCTTGCCCTGCCTCGAGGTTGTTGTTCCGCAGCAGGTTGATCTGCGCGGCCAGGGTGTGGTAGCGGTCGTTGCCGGGAGTGTTGCGGATTGCTGTCGCGATAGCCTTCTGAGCCAGTTCGGTCTGGCCCAGCCGCAGATAGGACAATGCCGTGTAATAAAAGGGATCGCCCCATTTGGGGTAATCGGCGGTGAGGGGGGTGAGGATCTCTATGGCCTCGGCGTTCTTGCCCTCCTTGATCAGAAAGCGGGCATTCAACAGGTTTGCCGTGCCGTTGCGGGGGTTCGACTTCATGAGCCCTTCGATTATTATCCGCGATTCATCGAACTTTTCAACATCGAAGAGAAGCTCTGCCAGTACTCCCTGCAACTGGATATCGTCCGGGAGATCGGCAAGGGACTTTTTCAGATACTCTTCCGCCTTGCCGTATTGCTGTTGGGCCTTGTAGAAGTCGACCAGCATCAGGCGGAACGATACGGCCTGCTTCTTCATCTCGATCGCCTGTAAATAGGCCTGTTCCGCCTTGTCCATATCCCCTTTTTGCTGATGCAGCGTGGCATGGAGGAGATGCAGCTGGGGATCGTCCGGGAACTTGGGGGTCATGATGTCGAGCAGCCCGGCGATGGCAGCCTCGTCTTTGCGCAGTTCGTATTGTATGAGGAGTGTTCGGTAATTGGCGAAGGACTCCGGGTTCAGCTCTATTGCCTTGCGGAAGGCCTCCTCTCCCTCCTCCCATTTTTCCTGCGCGCTCAGGATCCGTCCCCTGATGCCATGGTATTTATCGTTGGAAGGCGATTGATGTATCGCCCGATCGATAAATTCCTCCGCTTTTACGAAATTGCCGTCGATCAACTCGAGATTGGCGGCAAGGGCCAGGGCATCCGGGTAGTCGGGATCGGCCTGCAGCACCTGCTGAACATACGTGCGGCTTTCCTCCTTGCTCTGGGAGAGAAGATAGAATTCCGCCACTTTCACCCCGGCGTCGGCATTGTTGGGGTCGAGACTGAAAGCCCGCTGCAGCTCCGAGAATGCCCCCTGGGCATCGCCGGCTTTCAGGAGGAGGAGGCCTAGCTGATACCTGGCATCGGCATACTTCGCGTCGATCTGGATGGCATTTCTCAGTTCGAGAATTGCCGCCTTTTCATCGGAAATTTTTACATATTCCAGGGCACGCAGGTAGTGTTTTTCCTTTTTCTCCTCCGGTGTGGAACAGGATGAGAGTATGATAAGTGTCAGGACGAGGAAGCTTGGGACAAGACGATACCAATCCATGGAGTAACTCCTTGTGGAAGTGATGAAGGAGAAATGTCTTCGGCTGTTTGGCTTTATTGTAAATAAAAAAAAGTCATTTTCCTATGGAAAAAATACCTCTAAACGCGTAGTAAAAAACAATCGTCGGCGACATTAAAAAATACAATACGGTTGATGCAAAGGGATGAAAAATTTGCTAGGATGTGGTGGAGTCAATGTCAGGCATAAAATTTCAACAAAGTCTGTAAAAAAGGAGGAATTATGTCGAACTATGGAATCTTCCTGCTGAGTGCCTTGTTTGTCCTGTCAGTCAGCCAGAAGGGCTGGAGCGCCCAGTCGTCCGCCGACGTACCGGTGACGGAAGAGGTGATTGCCGAGGCCCGCGCCTCGGTTTTCGGTGATTCCCGGGTGGTCGGGGCCATGGAAAGTGAATATGTGGTAGGCCATGGGGACGTGCTCAGCGTCCAGGTATATGGTGAAGGCGATATGTCTGCCGCCAATGTCACTGTCTATCGGGACGATGTGAAGGAGGACAGCCTGAGGAGCGGCTCCGGCGCCCAGGTACGGATCGACGGGCGAATCTCCCTCAAGCATATCGGCGATATCGATGCCGTGGGTTTTACTCTCACCCAGCTTGCGGATTATCTGAAGAAAATTTACTCCACCGTCTATGACGATCCGATAGTCACCGTGGTGCTGGTCCAGGGGAACAGCCAGCGGTACACCGTGATGGGGAAGGTGGTCAAGCCGGGGGTTTTCTATCTCGATTATCCGATCAACCTGGTGCAGGTGGTGGCCCGCAGCGGCGGCTTCACCGAGTGGGCGAAATCGAAAATCAAGCTTGTGCGCAAGGATCATGACGAAAGCGACGAACTCTTCGACGGCAATACTCTGTCCTTCGATTATGGCGACTTTCTCAATGGCAAGGGCCTGGAGAAGAACGTACTGGTCAAGCCCGGCGACATAATCATCGTGAACTGAGGGGGATTGTGATGAAGAGAACCTTTCGGGGCAGAAAGACTGACCGGATCAGATTCCTTTTCCCGGTGTGCGTCGCCGTCGTCAGCCTGTCAGCGTCGGGTGCCACCCAGGCCAGGGATTTGATCATAGGCGGGGGTGTGAGCGTCGGCTACGAGTTCGACGATCGCAAGTATGACGAAGAAAACGATCCCGCCGATCGGGAACAGCCAGCAGCTACGGACGGGGAACTGGCGCCCGAGGCCGACAGCAGGGACGAACGGTACAGCCGCCTGCGCCTGGCACCCCTCATCACGCTCACCTCGTCGGCTCCGCGGGATGAGATCAGCCTCCGCTACTCGCCGAGTTTCTGGCATGATTTCGAAAATTCCGACAACGATGTGGATCATGATCTGTTTGGCTCGTACAGCAGGTATCTCGCCTCGAACTGGCAGGTGAGCCTTGAGAACCGGTATCGGCTGACGGATGAACACCGATATGAAGACGGCACCACGGCGGGGACCGCCCAGGCGACCGACGTTACCGAAACGGAAGAAGCCGAGGCCGTCAGGCTTTCGGATACCGAAAGACGCCGGAGATATTGGACCAATGACCTGAGTCTGCTTTCCGTCTACAATTACGCCCGGGACAGCCAATTCGCCCTCGGCTACAGCTACAACGTCCTGGAAAACATCGACACGGACGATATCCGCGCCTATGAGAATTACGATCGCCACAGAGTGGGCGCCGAGGTCGGCCATCGTTTCGATCCCGTGTGGAAGGCCACCGTCTCCGGCAGCTACCTCCGCGGACTTTTCGACGAGGTGGAAACCGATCGCGAGCTCACCGGCGAGGAACTTGCCGG
>OBJA01001561.1_pt1 | contig 15288 bp, 14 predicted proteins | sample 1519751 | NCBI WGS metagenome assembly OBJA01 (sample SAMEA3881238, study PRJEB22517) | soil metagenome | biome: lake sediment; feature: soda lake sediment; material: sediment, water from around vicinity | place: India | collected 2013-12-23 | depth 3 m | reverse complement strand
CTAATGAAGCCTGTTTTTGCCGGTAAATATAGAATTTGTTATTCTATAATCTGCATTTCATCAACCAGGTGCGTTGCGCCGGCATATATGTCAATTACCCACAATACGAACCGGATATCTACATTGATGCACCGTTGCAGGCCGGGCTCGAAGGCAATGTCACCACTCATGGCTTCCCAGTTGCCGTCGAAAGCCACACCAATGAGTTCCCCGTTGGCATTGATAACCGGGCTGCCTGAATTTCCACCGGTAATGTCGTTGTTCGATATAAAGCAGGTTATGAGTTCACCATTTTGATCTGCATAGCGGCCAAAATTCCGGTCAAGCAACAACTTTTTCATACGCTGGGGCACATCGAACTCATCGTCGCCTGGTATTTCTTTCTCCAGGTAGCCCCCGGCAGTTGTGTAATGCTTGTAAATTACACCGTCGCGGGGTTCATAATTCAATACCTGCCCGTATGTAAGGCGCATTGTGGAATTGGCATCGGGATAAAATGTTTTGCCGGGTTTCATTTCCATCAGGCCGGCAACAAATAAGCGATTGCCTGTTTCAAGCATCTGGTTTTTCTCAGCTGCCAGCGAGTTGAGTTCATCGTATTTGTCGAAGATATCACGGGCAGCCTGGAAAGCCGGATCTCTCTCCAGGGTTTTCAGGCTGGGATTATCAAGAAATGCCCTGAACTTGTTTTCATCGTCAAAGACGGTTCTTTTAAACATGCGGTCTGCATATTTTTCAAAATCGCCTTTGTACTTTTTTTTCACCTCGGCGAAAAATGCAGGATGATATTTTGGATCGATGTTCTGAGCATAAAGCTTCATCAGGGAAGCAGCAATTTTTTTATCGGTTTCGGAATCGGTAATCTTTAAATGGGATTCCACGCCCTGACCAAGCCTTACCTGGATCAATTCTTTGAGTGCAGGGCTAAGATTGTCTTCGCTGAGCATTTTGTAAACAGGCAAAGCCCGGTAGGCAAACATAAATATTTCGGGTCCGCGGAGCATCGATTCTGCCATATACTCGCGGGCCTTGTCGACACTTATGTCGCTGTATGCCTGTTCAATGAAATTAAGCGCTTTGCCGTATTTCTCCTGCCGTGTTGGGTTTGAATTTACCCAGTTTGTAAATTCCTGCTCGATTTGCTTTTTCCCTGCAATAACATTCAGGTTTTCGAGGCCCCGGTTCTGGCCAATGCTGTATTTATGGTAATTCGAGCTGCGTGCATATTTTGATGCGTACTGGATGCGTGCTTTTTGGCTTGTGCTCATGTATTCATCGATGATGCGGAGCTTTTCATCGCGAACTTCCACCCGTACCGGGTTTGTTACTCCCATTGTATATTCCACCCCGTATGAAGTGCGGTAACGATCGGTGGTTCCGGGATACCCCAGTATCATTGCAAAATCCCCTTCTTCAATTCCTTTTATCGAAATGGGCAGAAAATGTTTTGATTTGTAGGGGATGTTTTTTTCTGAAAAATCAGCCGGTTTCCCATCGGGCCCCATGTAAACGCGAAACAGGGCAAAGTCGGCAGTGTGACGGGGCCACATCCAGTTGTCGGTATCGCCGCCAAATTTTCCCAGTGCCTGTGGCGGAGCTCCTGCAAGGCGAACATCGGTGAATGTTTCGGTTACAAAAAGATGAAACTGATTGGCGTTGAAAAAGCTGCGGACATACGTTTCGTAATGGCTGTCGCCTTTTGCTTCTTTTTCAAGTTCCCTTGATATGCTTGAAATTTTATTGTTTCTTTCTGCTTCGCTCATCCCCGGGGTTAACCCCGCCAGAACTCTTGAAGTAACATCTTCAATTCGGACCAGGAAGGAAACAGATTTTCCCGGATTGGGTAGTTCTTCTTCACGGGTCATCGCCCAAAAACCATCCTGAAGGTAATCGTGTTCCACACTGGAATGGCTTTGTATTTCACCATATGCACAGTGATGGTTGGTCAGCAGCAATCCATCGGGGGAAATCAGTTCTGCAGTACATGAACCCCTGTCGAGGGCCACTATGGCATCTTTCAGGCTGGCGTTATTAATGCTGTATATATCTTCGGCACCTAATTGAAATCCCATTTGCTGCATTTCCGCAATGTTCAGTTTCTGCACAAGCGAAGGCAGCCACATTCCCTCATCAGCAGCTGCCCTACTTATAAACAATACTGTTAAGAGCAGCAAATAAGTTAATCTTCTCATTATTTTTATGAATTAAATATTTTAAGGGTGCAAATATAGTATTTCATAAAACCATTTCTGTGACATATATCTTATTTGGTCAGTCAGGTGGTTAAAAAAAACGAAACAAAGCGGTTGTTTCTCAATTCTTGTTAAATTTGTAGCTCTCAAAAAGTCCCGTGGGAAAGTGAAAAAAAAAATAATAAAAAAGCTCAGCGACCGCTACCGTTTAATCATTTATAACGATACAACGTTTCAGTCGGTATGGAGTATGAAACTTAGCAGGTTAAAGGTTTTCTCAGTTACCAGCCTGTTATCGGCAATAATTGTCACACTTGTCATTGTACTGATTGCTACGACGGGTTTGCGGGAGTATATCCCGGGCTATCCCAAGGCCGAATACCGGCAGATGCTGGTGCATACAGCACTGAAAATTGATTCGCTTGAGAATGAACTTATCCAGCGCGACCTGTTCTTCAGAAGCATCCAGGCAATCGTTTCAGGGGAAACTCCGAAAGATTACCTGATGGCCGATACCAGCACGGTGCAGCATGCCATCGAAATAGTACAGTACAACCACGATTCGGTGTTCCTTGACAGGTTACTTGCCGAACAAACCAGTTTATCGATTGGTTCTACCGAGAGCCGGCGGCTCAGCCTGAGCCAGATCCATTTTTTTGTGCCGGTAAAAGGAATAATTACAAACAGTTTTAATGCTGCTGCCGATCATTTCGGAGTCGACCTGGTTAGTGAACCCAATGCCCGGATTTCGGCTGTTATGGATGGCACAGTTATTTTCTCGGAGTGGACTATCCAAACCGGATATGTGCTTTTTATCCAACACGATGCCGATTTAATATCGGCATACAAACACAATTCGGAACTGCTCAAACGCAAGGGAGACCGGGTAAGGGCGGGTGAAGCTGTTGCCATTATCGGAAATACCGGTGAATTGTCAACCGGCCCGCATCTTCATTTCGAATTGTGGCATAATGGCACTGCGTTGAATCCTGAATTGTATATTGATTTTTAAAACATGAAGAAACGTATAGCCATACTGGGATCCACCGGTTCTATCGGGACACAGACCCTCCAGGTAATTGCTGATAACCCTGATATTTTTGAAGTGGAAGTGCTGACAGCCTACAACAATGTTGAACTGCTGATTTGTCAGGCAAAAAAATTTCAACCCAATGCAGTTGTTATCGGAAATACTGAAAAATACAGGGAGGTATCGGAAGCCTTAAAAAATGAACCCATAAAAGTTTATGCGGGTGCCGATTCGCTGAACCAGGTGGTGCAGATGGAAACAATCGATCTTATCCTTACTGCAATGGTAGGTTATGCAGGGCTCATACCCACATGGCACGCAGTGAATGCCGGTAAAAACATAGCCCTGGCCAATAAGGAAACACTTGTGGTTGCCGGAGAACTGATTACCCGGCTTGCAAGAGAAAAGCAGGTAGATATACTCCCTGTCGACTCCGAACATTCCGCAATTTTTCAATGCCTGATCGGGGAGGTAGCCAATCGGATCGAAAAGATTTTCCTTACCTGTTCAGGGGGGCCGTTTCGGGGAAAATCCCTTGAAGAACTTCAAAACGTTACGGTGGAAGATGCCCTGGCGCACCCCAACTGGAATATGGGCTCCAAAATTACAGTTGATTCAGCCACTCTTATGAACAAAGGATTTGAGGCTATTGAAGCACGCTGGTTGTTTGGGCTTCCGTCCTCACAAATCGAGGTGGTTTTACATCCACAGTCGGTGATTCACTCGATGGTGCAATTTGAAGACGGCTCGATTAAAGCCCAGATGGGACTTCCCGATATGAGGCTTCCAATTCAGTACGCACTTGGTTTCCCTTACCGGATCAAAAACAATTTCCCACGGTTCAGCTTTTTAGATTATCCGGAACTTAATTTTGGGCAGCCCGATACAAAAATTTTTCGTAATCTTGCACTCGCATTTAATGCCATGGATGCAGGTGGCAATATCCCATGCATATTAAATGCGGCCAATGAAGTGGCTGTGCAGGCATTTTTGGATAAAAAGATTACATTTCTTCAAATTCCTGACATTATTGAACAAACAATTGATGGCGTGAGTTTTGTAGAAAAACCTTCAATGGATGATCTTATTCAGTCAAACACAGAATCAAGAAAAAAAGCACAATTATTAACAGAAAACAGAAAATAAGTAAATCATTTAATGGAAACAATATTGATAAAAGGGGCACAACTCTTACTAAGCCTTTCAATTCTTGTAGTTTTACATGAATTTGGGCATTTTATGTTTGCCCGGTTATTTAAAACAAGGGTAGAGAAATTCTACCTGTTCTTTAATCCGTGGTTTTCACTTTTTAAGGTTAAAAAGGGTGAAACCGAATACGGAGTTGGCTGGCTTCCGCTGGGAGGATATGTTAAAATTTCGGGGATGATCGATGAATCGATGGACAAGGAAGCCATGAAATTGCCTCCCAAACCCTATGAGTTCAGGGCAAAACCTGCATGGCAAAGGTTGCTGATAATGATTGGGGGGGTTCTTATGAATTTTCTTTTCGCAATGATTATTTATATCGGGGTGCTTTATGCCTGGGGCGAACAATACCTTCCTACAAGCAGCGTGAAATATGGAATTGTAGTAAATGAGGTGGGAGAAGAAATTGGCCTGCAAACAGGCGATAAGATACTTTCGGTTGACAACCAGTATATTGAGAATTTCCAAAAAATAATTCCAACCGTTGTACTCGATGATGCCAAAAGCATTCAGGTTGAGCGGAACGGGCAGGTAATGAATGTGGAAATCACGAATGAAGATTTATCCAAGCTGTTGAAAAGTAAATCGGTGATGTCGCCCAGGGTTCCCTTTAAGATGAAAGTGGAAGGATTCACCCCTGAATCTCCGGGTAAGGCGGCCGGCCTTGAAGTGGGGGATGAAATCAGACAACTCAACGGGAAATCGTTTGAATACTACGATGAATGGAGCAGTGAACTGCAGCAGTACAAGGGCGACCCGATAACCTTAACTGTTGACCGGAATGGTGAAGCAAAGAATATTGACATGATTTTGGGCGAAGATGGGATGATCGGCATCCGAATGAACCAGTTCACCGAGAACTACTTTGATTTGGCAACCATCGAGTATGGATTTTTTGAGTCCATTCCGGCCGGAATCAGCCAGGGGGTTCAAATTACAAAAGATTATCTGAAGCAGTTTAAACTGTTTTTCAGGCCTGAAACAAAAGCCTATGAATCGCTTGGAGGTTTTGCTACAATTGGCAGTATTTTTCCAGGCACCTGGGACTGGTTCTCGTTTTGGAATATGACTGCATTTATTTCAATTATTCTGGCAATAATGAACCTGCTGCCCATACCCGCACTGGATGGCGGACATGTAATGTTTCTCTCGTTTGAGATGATTTCAGGCCGCAAGCCGGGAGAAAAATTCCTGGAATATGCACAAATCGCCGGAATGTTGTTGCTGCTGGCACTTGTTTTATATGCCAATGCCAACGATATAATAAAAATGATTAATGGGACTTTTTAATTAAAAAAATCCTATTTTTGTAGATAAACATTTTAACTTTGCATCATGAATTTATATGTTATTGCAGGATTTATTGGACCACAGGAAATAGTTATTATACTGATTATTGTTCTTCTACTTTTTGGCGGGCGTAAGATTCCTGAATTAATGAAAGGTTTAGGCAAGGGAATGAAGGAATTCAAAAAGGCTACCAAAGAAGACGACGATGAGGCTCACAGCACCGAACCCGAAAGAATTGAAAAATAACCGGGTTTGAATAAATTACAAATATCCCGTTGCGGTATCAAACGCAGCGGGATTTTTGCATCTGAAATGGTAAGATTTTTGTAGATTCGTGTAGTTAAAAAAAATACATACATCAATGAAAATTAAAATTATACATGGTCTTTTATCCCTTGCCATGCTGGTCATTCTGGGTGCCTGCCAGGATGGTGGTACCGGATTGACTAAAAACGTTACCGGCAAAGCAGGCGAATTGGTTGTTGTAATCAGCGATGATGCCTGGCAGAGCAGCCCCGGAGAAGCTATCCGGCAAACTTTGGCCCAGGAACATGTTGCCCTGCCTCAGGATGAGCCTTTGTTTGATCTTGTCAGGGTACCCCGCGAAGGTTTTAAAAATATTTTTAAAACCACCCGTAACATTATGCAGGTTAGCATTTCTCCCAGCCTCGATACCTTTGGAGTTACTTTTCAGGAGAACGTCTGGGCCAGCCCGCAGGCATTGGTTACAATAATGGCTCAGAGCGAGGCACAGTTTAATGAAATGTTCGACGAACACCGCAACAGAATTGTATCCTATTTCCTGAGAGCCGAGAAAAACAGGCTCACAATGAATTACAATAAATATTATGAACGGGGAATTTATAATGTTTTGAACGATAATTTTGGCTTGACAATGAAAGTGGCACCCGGATTTCAGATAGCCAAACAATCGGATGATTTTATTTGGCTGAGGTATGAGACCCCCGATATTTCACAAGGTGTTATTCTTTATTCATTCCCCTATGTTACCGACAGTGCGTTTACAGAAAATTACCAGTTGAAGGTAAGGGACAGCCTTCTGAAGGCAAATGTACCTGGTCCTACTCAAGGCAGCTATATGGCTACTGAAAAAAGAATCCCCCAGGTATATAATGTAAATAAGCACAACGGGAATTATGCTACCGAAATGCGGGGGCTCTGGCGGCTGATGAATGACTTTATGGGAGGTCCTTATGTATCGTTGGCACAGCTCGATATCGAAAACCAGCGGGTGGTGGTGGCTTACGGCTATGTATATGCACCCAATAAGGATAAGCGTAACCTTTTGCGCCAGGTGGAGGCAATGATATATACAATCAGCCTGAACAACCAGGAGAATAACGATAAGCTGAACAGACAGGTTAGCAGCCTGGATTAGAATTAAATAATAAAAAAGTATTTTTAAATTAAGGATGGTGGCCTGAAAAAGGATGTCGTCCTTATTTTTTTAGAAGACAGCCTTTACAATGTCTTTAACATTATCGGAAATGCCATAGGTGTAAATATGCAACGAAGGCACCTTGTTGGCAACCAGATCTTTCGACTGTAAAATGGCCCATTCAGTTCCTACTACCCGGGCATCCTCGTTGTTTTTACATTTTGCCAGTTCCTTTGAAAGCTCCATTGGCAAATCAATATGGAAGATCTTTGGTAATACAGTCAGCTGATTTTTTAAATTAATGGGCTTTATCCCCGGAATAATTGGTACTGTTATTCCCATAGCCCGGCATTTTTCTACAAAATTGTAATATACCCGGTTGTCAAAGAACATCTGGGTTACAATGTATTCTGCCCCAGCTTCCACCTTTTGTTTAAGATAAAGCAGATCCAGCTCCATATTAGGAGCTTCAAAATGTTTCTCGGGATAACCGGCCACACCAATGCAGAAATCAAGGGGGGTATTGTTTTTTAAATCTTCCTCCAGGTATCGCCCTTTCTTTAAATTAACAATCTGTTTCACCAGTTCGCTTGCGTAGGTATGTCCTTCTGCTTCAGGTATAAAAACGTGCTGGTTTTTAACACCATCGCCCCTTAAAACAAGTACATTTTCAATTTCCAAAAAATGCAGGTCGATAAGTACATGCTCGGTTTCGCTTTTTGTAAATCCTCCGCATAAAATATGAGGCACCACCGGGATGTTGTATCTGTGCTGGATGGCGGCAGCTATGGCGACAGTTCCCGGCCGTTTTCTGACAATCCGCTTGACAATGGAACCATCAGGCATTTCCCTGTACTCGGTTTCATCGCGATGGGTTGTTAAGTTGATGTATTTCGGATCGTAATCCAGCAGGTTTTCTATTGTCTGATAGATCCGGGTTGTGTCGTTGCCCTTTAAGGGCGGCAGCAGTTCAAAAGAAAATACCGTTTTGTCGCTCCGGTTTATAATATCGATTACCTTCATTACTTACTTTTTTGCAGCCGTAAAATTAATAAAACGTATCTGTTCGTGAGTAAAATGTTATGAATGATTCTTCCTGTATGCACTATATTTAAAACCAGGCAAGCAGTTTTGATTAAAATTGTAAATAAAACTATGATTTGTCTTACATTCTGTTATTCTTTTTGGGGAAGTTTAACCGGTAATGAAACTGATACGGATAATTTTTTTATTCTTATTTATGAAATCCTGTTCTATTGCTTAAAAAAAATAATATATGAGATTATATTTCAGTTTGCATATATGTTACCTTTAAGAGTATAAAGCATTTAAATTGGACATGCTGTGCAGGAAGGATGGAGGTGGCAGGAGGCAGGAGTAAAATCAACTTTCTGCCGGCAGGCTGTCAACATCCGTAAACGCTTAGGTGTTATCAGTATAAATAACAGCAATATTTGCCTGTAAACGATTTATTGAAAACATACTGGAATGTTACATTTAATCTTAAAAAATGCTCCGGAAAACATTTGTCGCATCTGCTTCTTTGCAGTGCTCCTCGTTGTATTTGCGGGATGTGCCAGGCTTAATGTATACCGGATTCAGTACAATTCTGAAAAGGAGGTGTACGAATATCCTTTACCGGGTATCCCGCCTGCCATACTGCGCACAAATAGTGGTGAGCTGGTGAACGAAGAAAACTTCGAGCAATTTATTACGGAGTTGGGTGCCATGAATTCCAGGTATCCGTTCGGTGAGCGAATGGAGCTGGCCAGCATACCAAAAGAATCGGATTACCACCTTACTGCTTTATATTCGAAATCGGTTCGTGAAATAAAGGAAAAAAATTATGAAGATGCTGCTGAGTCGTTGAAAAAGCTGGAATTTGATTATCCAAAAGCTTTGTATTATACCGATCTGGCTTTTCTGAAAGGGTACCTGAATGAACAAACAGGGCAGGATCAGGAAGCCATTGCTGAATATGAAAGGTTTGTTTTATTTTCTTCCCAAAAGTTTTCAGAACGTTTCAGGGAGCATCGCTATGCCGATTCAAATGATTTCTATTGGCTGCAGCAGAAGAAATATGCATCGGAATACCTGCGGGGACAAAAACCACAGGCCAATGCTGATTTCCTGCGGGTAATTGAGCCCAAATACTATTTTACAAGCCTTCAGCCTGGATACACATTAAGCGACGAAGGCCTTGCAGAACATTCAGGCGGTATATTCTCTGCTTCGCTGGGAACCGATCTTTCGTCAAGTCTTGCCGGTGGGCTGCAATATTACAGGAACCTGTTTAAAGGAGTAGATATAAATCCTGAATTTGCAATCTCAAAAAATATGTGGGAGGTTCGAATGGCACTTCCTGTTCAGCTTTTCCGTAGTCAAAACAACCGGTTTGGGCTAAAACTAAGCCCCTTCGGACATTATTCAAACATCCGAAATATTGTTTCAGAAGGAGAACTGTTCAATGTAAACGAACAGGTTTTTAATTTTGGAGCAAAGGCATCAATGGGTTTTTATTTTGTTCAGCGAATATCACTGGGAGCCTATTACACGTATAACTATTATAATGAAAACAGGCCTTTTACGGGAAGCAACCAGTTCAAGGATCTGTGGTGGGATAACGAATACGATGTGAGTTTGTATTATCCCCTTATTAAGGGATTGAACCTTAAGGCAGGAATGAAATCGGGTGACTGGGTCGCCGGGTTCTATGTTACCGGATGGGAATTAAGCTATAATATCAACGAGGGAAAATTTATTCTCCGCACCGAGATGTATTGATCTGGATTTCCAGCTTTAAGATGAAGAAATACATGCACCGATTGAATCAACTGCAGCCAATTTAAAAAAGATAGATATGCTGAAACAGCGCAGAAACAACCTGCTGGTTAACCTCAACCTGAATGTCAGGGGATTAAACCAGTCGGCTACTCTATTGATTAACGAACGGAGCAATGAGCTGATAAAACAAGGTAAAACGGTTTATAAACTGGGGCTTGGACAATCGCCCTTTCCTGTTCCCGAAATTGTACAGGAAGAACTTCGCCGGAATGCTCATCAAAAGGATTATTTGCCCGTAAAAGGGCTTCTGCCCCTTCGCGAAGCCATTGCAGAATTTAATTTCAGGCACCAGAAAATTAAGTGTTCGGCCGATGATATTATGATTGGCCCGGGTTCCAAAGAGCTGATTTTTATTCTGCAACTGGTCTATTACGGGGAACTGATAATACCTACGCCCAGCTGGGTTTCCTATTCGCCCCAGGCTCGTATAGCGGGAAGGCATGTCACATGGGTTCCTACATTCGAAGACAACGACTGGCGGTTAAGTCCCGAAAAGCTGGATATCATCTGCCGCTCTGATCCAAACCGGCCACGGGTTGTAATTTTGAATTACCCGTCCAACCCTACCGGCTCTACCTATCCTAAGAACCGGTTAAAAGAACTGGCTGCAGTGGCGCGGAAATACAAACTTATACTCATTTCCGACGAGATTTACGGATTGCTGGACCACTCGGGAGAACATGCATCCATAGCTGGTTATTACCCCGAAGGAACTATTGTCAGCAGCGGACTGAGCAAATGGGCCGGTGCCGGTGGCTGGCGCCTTGGAACCTTTACATTTCCCGAAAACCTGCGCTGGCTGCAGGATGCCATGGCCATTGTTGCAAGCGAGACGTATACTTCCACAAGCGCTCCCATACAGTATGCTGCCATTGCTGCCTTTAGTGATCACCCTGAAATTGATGTATACCTGCACCATTCACGCAGAGTATTAAAAGCTTTGGGAAATTTTATTGCCGGCAGGCTAAGGGTACGAAATTTAACAATGCCTTCTCCCATGGGGGGATTTTACCTGTTTCTGAATTTTGAACATTACCGCCAGAAGCTCCGCGAACACGGTATATTAACCTCCTACGAATTGTGCGAAAACCTGCTCAACGAAACCGGAGTGGCGCTGTTGCCGGGGATGGATTTCGGTCGCCAGCCCGAAGAACTTACCTGCCGGTTGGCTTATGTCGATTTTAACGGTGCTGAAGTCCTGGAAAAGGCAACAAATGAATACCGGAATGAACCTTTGAGTGAAGAATTCTTACGCATGTACTGTGGCAAAATGTGCGAGGGGGTTGGTAGACTGGAAACATGGCTTGATAACCTGTAGAATTTTATAAGAGTGCACGATTGCAGCATAATAACAGTACCCGGCCTGTTAAATGTTTTTCCGCAGGGCCTTCCGTGAGGCCTTGTCAACAAGTGCAAAGAGCCGGTGAACGGCATCTTTCGCGGAGGTGGGCTGGTGTCCTTTTGCTTTTACTAATTCGAAATCAAACATAGCGGTAAGTTTAAAAAATTCCCTGTACAAATCGTGATTGCTTATCAGGCGGTTATTCTTGGAGCGGTAATCGCTATTTTCAAAGCGTTTACGCCTGCCCGGCAATCCTGTAATGTTTTGGGAATCGGTATAAATTCTGATTGTTTTCATTCCAGGAGGAACATTGCTGATAGCCCACAGCAATGTTTCAAGCTCCAGGCGGGTGGAGGATGTATTCTCAAAGCGCCTCACCTGAACCTGTTTTTTCAACTCATCCGGTAGAATATCCATATCGGTTACCATCAGATACGCACCGTACCCAATACCTGTTTGCACATCCACACTGCCATCGGTAAACAACACGATGGTACCGTCCGATGTTTTGTTATTTAAGTTTGCCTGCATATTCTTCAATGCGGTTGGTAACAAGTTTTGAGCCGATGATTGCCATTGGAAGCCCTGCCCCGGGAGCTGTTGAGGCTCCCACATAGAACACGTTTCGGTATTTTTCGTCGAAATTGGATGGCCGCAGTGCTCCGATCTGACTCATTGTATGAGAAAGGCCCAAACCGCTGCCGTGGTTTAAGTTGAATTGATCGCGCCAATCAACAGGTGTGTATACAGTTTTTGATACGATTTCAGGTAAAATGTCTTTACCGATCCGTTCTGAAAAATCGGAAATAATGCTGTCGACGATCTCATCCCGGTCGTCCCAGTTTTCCTTAAAATACAGGTTGGGTACAGGGCACACAAAAAAAAGGCTTTCGCATCCATCGGGGGCACAATCCGGATTGTGTTTCGACAAAACATTGACATAGTAATACGGTTTCTGCAATGAATCGGGGTGCTTCATTACATTTTTTGCATATTCTTCGAAATTATTGCCCAGGTAATAGTTGTGGTGGTCTACCTGCGGAAGCTTACATTTCAAACCGATGTAGAAGGTAAGATACCCCATGGTCCAGCTCATTTTAGCCAGCCTTTTTTCAGAGAATTTCTTCCGGTTAAAGATCTTCCCCCTGAACCAAGCAGCATCGGCATTCACAAGGTAGATGTCTGCCTTTAGTTTCTGATTGTTCTGATCAAGGAAATAATCAAGCTTCCCATCATTCGCAACAAAATCAACCACCTCGGTGTTGTACCGGATGTTCACATGCTCTTTTTGCAGTTCCCGAACCAGCCCTTCCACGATCTTATACATTCCCCCTTTCACATTGTAATAGCCATCGTACTTGAATTCGGTGTAGGAAAGCAAACTATAGACAGCCATTGTATCGAAAGGGGTGCGCCCCAGGAAAAAAGCAACAAGCGATATGATTTGCCTTGCCTCCCGCGAGGAAAAATGTTCCTTTACATGGGCATAGAAACTTTTAAAAAGCACAGGCAGATGAACCGGATTTACCCGCATCAGGGTGAGAACATAGCCAGCCAGTGAATCAAAATTGTTTTTGATGACAAGGTCAATGGTATCGTGAAAAAGAGCTCCCGATTTTTTAATGTATTTTTCAAAATTCTCTTTAAAGAGGGGTTCTGTTTCGGTAAACTGCCCGGCCAGCTTATCAATATCCTTATAAAGAAAATACGTCTTAGGGCTTCCACTGAAATTTACAGTGTAAAGCGGATCGAGTTCAATGTATTCAAACGGCAGACGCATGTTGCAGTCTTTGGCAAACTCCTCGAATTCGTACGACATGCTAAAGAAGCTGGGGCCTGTATCAAAGGTAAAACCGTCTTTTTTGATCTGGTTTAGCCTGCCGCCGGCCTGACTGTTTTTTTCAACAATCTCCACACCGAATCCTTTTTTGGCAAGGCGTAAACCCGTTGCCAGCCCGCCTAATCCTGCTCCTGCTATCAATACTTTTTTATTCATTGCCGATTCTTCATTTTTTGTAAAAACGTGGGATATAGTTCATTTTTCACCCATGAAAACTCCGGTTCAACATTTAAAATTTTTTCATAGTACTCCTGAGCCTGTTCATATTGCCCCATTTCCTCAAACGACCGGGCAATGAGGGTAAGCAGGCTCAGGTAATTCCAGTCGTTTTCAATGCCTTCTGTATCCTGCTCCATTAATTCCTGAGCTTTTTGGAAATGGTTAATTGCTTCTTGTTTGGAACCCCCAAAAATGGCGGGCATGTAAAACTGGCTGTTTCCATACTGGATGTATCCCAACGGATTATTTTTATCCAGCTCAATGGCCTGTTGGGCATGTTTTATGCTCCGGGGGCCGTAAAACGGCGCCCTTATCCTGCTGAGGCCTATTTTAAAACCATAAAAGGCCGATTCGTAGGCATGGATTACCGAAGGATTTGCATCGGCTTTGGACAGCAATTTAAGATTCCATTCAGCCTTCCCAAGGTATTCCTTTGCCGGTTCGTTTTTATTATTTCCTATGCACCATCCAATATATCCATACTGATAGTTAACAAGCTGAGAAAGGAAATCCTTTTCATTCACTTTTTCCTGCTCCATCTTGTCGATTATGTTTTGCCACCGGTCCATTCTGTTGCCAATATATGCCTTGTAAATTTCTGTCTTCGGGGAAGCGAAAACCGGGGAAATTGTAATTAAAATCAGAATAATGGATACTATGCTATGTTTCGCCCTTTCCATGTGTGTTGTTTTTTTAATTTATTTTTCATTGCCCTGAAAATAAATATACCCATTGTTACCTGCTGGGGAATTGCAAGCAGCAGGTTCTGAAGAACCGGTTGCCTGCTGATTGCTGAAATGATTATCCGGGTAAGAATTAAGGCTGACAGGTACATCAGAAACAGGGAATACGAAAAGGAACAGTAAACAGCAATGAACCCAAAAGTAGTGATCAGCCAGAATAATATTGCCATCAGAAATGAATTATTGAAGAACATGACAACATTCTTCGAAAATCCGTTAACGGCCTCTTTGTAACCGGCATACATCCGACACGAAATTTCAGGTTTACCCGTCAGACAAGCTACCTTTTTCTTTCGGCGCTTCAGAAGCTTTGCTATTTGAATGTCCTCCACTTTACTGTTTTTTAACAGTTCATGGGGAAATATCCCTTTGTAACCTTCTGCCTCAAAAAACATGCACTGACCGTTTGCAGCTGCCAGCGATTGAAAAGGGCTTTTCCTTACCAGTATCAGAGGCAGCAGCGATAATAAAATGTAGTTCATGTTTGGAACCGTTGTCTTTTCTCCCGTACTTTTCATTATCTGTATCGGGAAAATGGAGAGCAGGGTTAAGTTGTATTGTAGCGAAAACAGAATCATTTTTTTTATCATGTTGCCCCTGATTCGTACATCGGCATCGAGAAACAGCAGGTATTTCCCCTTTGCTGCTAAGGCAAGCACATGGCAGGCGTAATTTTTCCCGATCCAGCCATCGGGCAATCCTGAAGAATTGATGTATCGGATACGTGTATCCTTTTCAGCAATCAGTTTTAATATACGTTCCGTGTCGTCAGTCGACTGGTCGTTGAATATAATGATCTCCAGGTTCCGGTAATCCTGTTGCTGAAGATCGTTCAGCAGGTGTTCGATGTTATTTTCTTCATTCCGGGCAGGAATGAGTACCGAAACCAGTTCATCTATTTTTCTCCCGTTTCCGGGGAATGATTGTGAACAGATCAGATTTACAAGGGCAACAAGCAATTGCACGGCAGTAAATGTCAATATGAAAAACCCTGCGTAAATCATTTTAAACTTTATTTTCAAGTTGTTTCGAAAGGCATTGGTTGTAGAACTTATTGTAATTTTCCTCAACTTCTTTTACTTTATAGCCTCCTGAAAATTCATGAAGGTAGCAATACACCGAAGGTTTCACGTTTTCATGATAATCGGTAAAATTAGCCAAAAACAGTACCTGTACTTCACTT
>OBJA01001560.1_pt1 | contig 15302 bp, 7 predicted proteins | sample 1519751 | NCBI WGS metagenome assembly OBJA01 (sample SAMEA3881238, study PRJEB22517) | soil metagenome | biome: lake sediment; feature: soda lake sediment; material: sediment, water from around vicinity | place: India | collected 2013-12-23 | depth 3 m | reverse complement strand
TCTACGGCCACCGGGACGAACTCTTCGACGAGCTGCTGATCCGGGCCAATGTCGCCACCTACCAGGCTAAAAAGGCGGGGCGCAACCAGATTCGTTTCTTCGATGACGCCATGCAAACCGCCATCGAAGCCCGAGCCGGCCAGGAAGCCGAACTGCGGCGGGCGCTCAAGGAAAAGCAACTGCTGCTTTACTTCCAACCCCTGGTCAACCCTGAGGGACGGCCGGTGGGGGCCGAAGCCCTGATCCGCTGGCAGCACCCGCAAAAGGGGGTGATCGCACCGGGCCTGTTCATCCCTCTGGCCGAAGAAACCGGCCTGATCCAGGATCTCGGCCAACTGGTGCTGGTGCAGGCCTGCGAGCAGTTGCGCCGCTGGCAGGATGATCCCGCCACCGCTAATCTGACCCTGGCCGTCAACATCAGCGCCCACCAGTTTCGCCAGGCCGACTTCGTCGATCAGGTGACCCGAACCATCACCGAGTGCGCGGTCAATCCCGCCAGGCTCAAACTGGAACTCACCGAAAGCGTACTGCTGGAAAACCGGGAGGAAGCCCAGGCCAAGATGCTGGCCCTGCTGGAACTGGGCCTGAGCATTGCACTGGACGATTTCGGCACCGGCTACTCCTCACTCTCCTACCTGAAAAACCTGCCGGTCAACCAGTTGAAGGTTGATCGCTCCTTTATCGCCAACCTGGGCAGCGACCCCAGCGACGCCGCCATCGTCCGGGCCATCCTGGCCATGGCCGCCGAGCTGGAAATCGAGGTGGTGGCCGAAGGGGTGGAGGAGCAGGCCCAGCTCGATTTCCTCCGTGACCACGGCTGCTCCCGTTTTCAGGGCTTTTTCTTCGCCCGCCCCCTGCCGCCGGCGGAGTTCAGCGAATTCTGCGCCCAACACTGCTGAACTGATACCCGGGCAACCTCAAGGTGGCTTTAGTACCACCCGCCTCTCCCTGGCCGCAACCAGCAACTTTGACGAGCCTCCCGGTTGCGCAAGGCGCTCGCAATTCCCGCTCCCTTATGCTATGATCTGCGCTTTTTGCGGGGATATTTAGCAAGATGCTGACCATTCAAAATCTATCCATTCAGTTCGGCGAAAAACACCTGTTCAAAGACCTGAGCGCCAAGGTCCAGCCCCAGGACCGGATCGGCCTGGTGGGGGTCAACGGGGCCGGCAAGAGCACCCTGGTGAAGATCATGGCCGGGGTACGGGTCATGGATGAAAAGGTGGTGGTCCGGGCCAAGCGGGCCACGGTGGGTTACCTGCCCCAGGAGATCGAAGCCTTTCCTCCCGGCCGCACCCTTTATGAGGAGGCGGAAAGCGCCTTTGCCGAGGCCCTGGCCCTCCAACGGGAACTGGACGAGGTCAACCGGCAACTGGCCGCCATCAAGGAAGACAACGACCACTGCCGGGCCCTGCTGACCCGCCAGGGCGAGCTGCAGCAGGCCCTGGAAACCCACGATATCTTCCGGATTCGCCCCCAGGTGGAAAAGGTGCTGCTGGGACTGGGCTTCAGCGAGGCCGACTTCGGCAAGGACTGCCACGCCTTTTCCGGCGGCTGGCGGATGCGGCTGCTGCTTGCCAAGCTGCTGCTGGCCCGCCCCGATCTGCTGCTGCTGGACGAGCCCACCAACCATCTGGACCTGGAATCCCTGACCTGGCTGGAAGATTTTTTAAAATCCTACCAGGGCGCCCTGGTGATGATCTCCCACGACCGGGCCTTCCTGGACAACATCTGCGGCTCCATCTGGGAGCTGAGCCTGGGCAACCTCACCACCTACAAGGGCAATTACTCGCAATATCTGGTCCAAAAGGAGGAGCGGCTCACCATCCAGCGGGCGGCCTGGGAAAACCAACAGGCCAACATCCAGCAGACCATGCGTTTTGTCGAACGCTTCCGGGCCAAGTCCACCAAGGCCAGCCAGGTGCAGAGCCGCCTCAAGCAGCTGGAAAAAATGGATAAAATCGAGCTGGAGGAAAGCGAGGCCCGGGTGGACTTTCGCTTTCCCCCGGCACCCCCCAGCGGCCGGATGGCGGTGGAGATCAAGGGTCTGCGCAAGAGCTACGGCGCCCACGCGGTCCTGAGTGATCTCAACTTTGCGCTCCAGCGAGGGGAAAAGCTGGCGGTGGTGGGGGTTAACGGGGCCGGCAAGTCTACCCTGGTAAAAATCCTGGCCGGGCTGGTGCCAGCCGACGGCGGCGAGATCAAGTTCGGCCACAACGTCAAGGTTTCCTATTTCGGCCAGCACCAGGCCCAGGAGCTGGACCCCGGCCTCACCGCCTTCGACACCGTCTTCCGCACCGCCACCGCCCTCAACGTCACCCAGGTCCGCTCCCTGCTGGGAGCCTTCCTTTTTCGGGGCGACGAGGCCGACAAGAAGGTGGCGGTGCTTTCCGGCGGGGAAAAAAGCCGGCTGGCCCTGGCCAAGATGATCGCCACCCCCTCCAACCTGCTGATCCTGGACGAACCCACCAACCACTTGGACATGACCTCCCAGGAGGTCTTGCAGGAAGCCATGCGCCGTTATGACGGGGCAATCATTGTGGTCTCCCACAACCGCCATTTCGTCAACGCCTTCACCGACAAGGTGCTGGAGCTGAGCCAGGGCCGGGGCACGATTTACGAAGGCAATATCGACGAGTATCTGGACAAGCTCAAGCGCGACCGCCAGCAGGCGGAAAGTCAGGCCCGGACGACGGCCGGCAAGGGCGCCAAAGCGGGCGGTGCTGCCGGTGCCGATCATGGTTCCGGCGGCGGCTCCCCGACCGGCGGCAGCGACAAGGCCGAACCGGGCCCGGCCAAGGCCGCCAGTAGCGCCGACGTCAATCGGGACGGCGACACCACCGCCCCGCCGGACCCCAACCGCGGCAAAGGCAAGGAAGCCCGCCGCCTGCAGGCCCAAGAGCGCCAGCGCCTCCAGCAATTACTGGGCCCCTTGCGCAAAAAGGTGGCCCAGGCTGAAGCCGAAGTGGAAAAGCTGGAACAGCGCAAAGGAGAGTTGGAACAACAACTGGCCGATCCGGAAACCTACAGTCGCCAGGAGGAGTTTGCCAAGTTGAGCAAAGAGTACAGCGATTTGGAGCGCCGCCTGGAACGCCTCTACGCCCAATGGGATCAGGCCCAGAACGAGCTGGAGCAGGCGGAAGTATAATTGTAAGGTGTGGTGCTGCTGGACGCTTACGCGAAGGTTTACTGCTTGACCCGGCGTAGCTTTATCAGTATCTTCGATGCCCCATGAGCCAGATACGACAACAGATCGAGGAGCGCGAGGTTCTGAACCTGGCACCGGCGGCAGCCCGCAGCCGGGAGAGCCGGGGGCGGCTGCGGCCCGAGCCGGAATGCTCCATCCGGGTGGCCTTTCAGCGCGACCGCGATCGGATTATCCACTGCAAGGCCTTCCGCCGGCTCAAGCATAAAACCCAGGTTTTTCTGGCCCCGGCCGGCGATCATTACCGGACCCGGCTGACCCATGTGCTGGAAGTTTCCCAGATCGCCCGCACCATCTCGGTGGCCCTGCGGCTCAACGGCCATCTCACCGAAGCCATCTCCCTGGGCCACGACCTGGGCCATACCCCCTTCGGCCATGCCGGCGAGGCGGTACTCAACGAACTGCACCCCGAAGGTTTCCAGCACTACCAGCAAAGCCTGCGGGTGGTTGATCTTCTGGAAAACCGGGGCCAGGGCCTCAACCTGAGCTTTGAGGTGCGCGACGGCATTGCCCGCCACTCCAAGGGCCGGGGCCAAATCCTGCCCGCCGATCCCGCCGGGTTGCCCGCCACCCTGGAGGGCCAGGTGGTGCGGCTGGCCGATATCATCGCCTACGTCAACCACGACCTGGACGACGCCATCCGGGCCGGGGTGCTGCGGGAGGAGCAGGTGCCGGCCCACCTGATCCGGCTGCTGGGGGACACCTCATCCCAGCGGATCAACACCATGGTCTGCGATCTGGTGGAACGGACCCTGGCCGACGGCGGCGAACAGTTGCGGATGCGGCCGGAAATCGTGACCGGCATCGAGGAGCTGCGCAGCTTCCTCTTTGACAATGTCTACGAGAATTACAAGGTTCACGCCGACTTCTTCAAGGCGATGAAGGTAATCCGCGAACTCTACCAGTACTACCTGGAGCATGAGCTGCCCTGGGAGCAGCCCATCGACTACCCGCCGGAGGGCGGCCGGCCCCGGATGGTCTGCGACTTTATCGCCGGGATGACCGACCGCTACGCCCTGGCCCTTTACACCAACATCTTTCTGCCCAAACCCTGGAGTGTTTTTTGAACCATGAGCACCGACGACAAAACCCTGCCCAAGGCCTACGAGTTTGCCGAGGTTGAACAGCGCTGGTACCAGACCTGGCTGGCCCAAAAAAATTTCCGGGCCACCCTGGACGATGACAAGGCCAACTTCTCCATCGTCATCCCGCCCCCCAACGTCACCGGGGTGCTGCATGTGGGCCACGCCCTCAACAACACCCTCCAGGACATCCTGGTCCGCTACCGCCGGATGCAGGGCATGAACGTGCTCTGGCTGCCGGGCACCGACCATGCCGGGATCGCCACCCAGAACGTGGTGGAACGCCAGCTCACCGCCCAGGGAGTCAGCCGCCACGACCTGGGCCGGGAAAAATTTGTTGAAAAAATCTGGCAGTGGAAGGAGGAATCAGGCGGCCAGATCATCAACCAGCTCAAACGGCTGGGCTGCTCCTGCGACTGGGATCGGGAACGCTTCACCATGGATGAAGGGCTCTCGGCGGCGGTGCGCAAGGTTTTTGTCCAACTTTACCGCGAGGGCCTGATCTATAAAGGCAACTACATCATCAACTGGTGCCCCCGCTGCCAGACCGCCCTGGCCGACATCGAGGTGGAACACGAAGAAACCGCCGGCGCCCTCTACCATATCCGCTACCCCCTGGCCGACGGCAGCGGCCAACTGGTGGTGGCCACCACCCGCCCGGAAACCATGCTGGGCGACACCGCGGTGGCGGTCCATCCCGCCGACGAGCGTTACAACCAGCTCAAAGAGGCCAGGGTAATCCTGCCCCTGGTGGGCCGGGAAATTCCTCTGGTCTTCGATACCCATGTGGAAAAGGATTTCGGCTCCGGGGCCCTCAAGGTGACCCCGGCCCACGATCTCAACGACTTCGAGATCGCCCGCCGCCACGGGCTGCCCAGCCTCAAGGTGATGGATGACCACGGGATCATGAACGCCGAGGCCGGGGTTTATGCCGGCCTGGATCGCTTTGCGTGCCGCAAGCGGGTGGTGGCCGACCTGGAGGCGGCGGGTCTGCTGGAAAAGATCGAGCCCCACACCCACGGAGTCGGCCACTGCTACCGCTGCCAGACCGTGGTGGAGCCGGCCCTGTCGCCCCAGTGGTTCGTGGCGGTCAAGCCTTTGGCCCAACGGGCGGCGGCGGCGGTCCGGGAGGGTGAAATCCGGCTGCTGCCCAAGATGTGGCACAACACCTTTTACGACTGGATGGACAATATCCGCGACTGGTGCATCTCCCGCCAGATCTGGTGGGGCCACCAGATCCCGGCCTGGACCTGCCAGACCTGCGGCGAGCTGATCGTGGCCGAAGAGGAGCCGGACATCTGCCCCGAATGCGACTCCACTTCCCTGCGGCGGGAGGAGGATGTGCTGGACACCTGGTTCTCCTCGGCCCTCTGGCCCTTCTCCACCCTGGGCTGGCCGGAAAAGACCCCGGAGCTGCAAAAATTTTACCCCACCAGTGTGCTGATCACCAGCTTCGACATCCTCTTCTTCTGGGTGGCCCGGATGATGATGATGGGCCTCCACTTCATGAAGGAGGTGCCCTTCAAGGATGTTTATCTCCACGCCCTGGTCCGCGACCAGCACGGCAAGAAGATGAGTAAATCCAAGGGCAACGTCCTGGACCCCCTGGAGCTGATGGACAAATACGGCACCGACGCCCTGCGCTTCACCATGGCGGCCTTCGCCGCCCAGGGCCGCGACATCAGGCTTTCGGAGGAACGGATCGAGGGCTACCGCCACTTCATCAACAAGCTCTGGAACGCCGCCCGCTTCACCCTGATGCACGTTGGTGAAGCCGTAACCGTTCAGCAGCACCGCACCTTCGGGCGATCAGCCAGGCTTGAGTACACGGGGTACGAGGCGCCTGGCTGCTTACCCGAATCTGCGGCACTGCTGAACGGTTACGTCCCGTTAGGGCAACAGGCTAGGGAGAAATTGGAGTCTGACCAGAATTCTTCGTCCAATTTTTCGCCCACCCTCTCCTTGCCCCACCGCTGGATCTTGAGCCGCAGCAGCCGGGTGGCGGCGGAGGTGGGGGCGGCTCTGGACGACTATCGCTTCAACGACGCGGCTTCCATCGCCTACCAGTTTGTCTGGAAGGAATTCTGCGACTGGTACCTGGAGTGGATCAAACCGGAACTGTACGGCGAGGACCAGGCGGTCAAGCAGGCCAGCCGGACGGTGCTGCTGACAGTGCTGGAGGATATCCTCAAAATCCTCCACCCGATGATCCCCTTCGTCACCGAGGAGATCTGGCATGCCCTGCCGGGTGAGCGCCGCTCCATCATGATGGCGCCCTTTCCGGCGGCCGATCCGGCCCGGGAAGACCGCCGGGCCGAGGCCCTGGCCGAATTGCTGATGGAGGCGGTGGGGGCCATCCGCAATATCCGCAGCGAAAACCAGCTCCACCCCTCAGCCACCATCAAAGTGGAAATCATCTGCCCCGACCTGGACAAAGCCGCCGCCCTGGGCGAGCTGAGCGAGGCCATCAAAGGCCTGACCCGCAGCGAAAGCATCACCATCGCTCCGGACGGTGAACGGCCCAAGGGCTCGGCCGCCCAGATTCTACCCGACCTCTCGGTCTTCGTGCCTTTAGCCGGCCTGGTGGATGTGGAGGCGGAAAGCGCCAAGCTGGAACGGGAACGGGCCAAGCTCAACCAGGAGCTGGCCCGGATTCAAGGCAAGCTCAACAACGAAAAATTCCTGGCCAAGGCCCCCCCCGAAGTGGTGGCCAAGGAACGGGAGAAGGAAGCGGAGCTGACCGCCACCCTCAACACCATAGCCGAAAACCTGACCAAGCTGGCGGAACTGCGGTAAGAGGCCCCATGGAACCACACTCCGTTATTACGGCCTATCCGGTCACCCTTTCCCTGGCTTTTCTGCTGGGGTTTATCGCTCGCCAGGTGGGCCTGCCTCCCCTGGTGGGCTTTCTTCTGGCCGGCTTCGTCTTTTATGGTTTCGGGATTCAGCCCGACCCCACCATCGAGATTGTCGCCGACCTGGGCGTAACCCTGCTGCTTTTCACCATCGGCCTCAAACTCAAGCTCCGCAACCTGGCCCGACCGGAGGTCTGGGCCGGCGCCACCGGGCACGCCCTGATCACCGTGCTGGTTTTCGGCCTAGCCTTCACCCTCTTCGCCGCCATGGGTATTCAGGCCTTTGCCGGCCTGGGGCTTGCTGAAGCCTTGCTGGTGGGCTTCGCCCTCTGTTTTTCTTCCACCGTCTTTGCCGTCAAAATCCTGGAAGAAAAAGGCGAAAGCCTCTCTCTGCACGGCCGCACCGCCATCGGCATCCTGATCATGCAGGACATCTTTGCCGTCCTCTTTCTCACCGCCTCCACCGGTAAAATGCCCTCCCTGTGGGCCATCCCGCTGCTGGCTGGCCTGATGCTGCTCCGACCGGCCATCTATTATATTCTCAATCGCTGCGGCCACGGGGAACTGCTGCCGATGTTCGGGCTCTTCGCCGCCCTGGCCATCGGGGTGGCCTCCTTTGACCTGGTGGGACTAAAGCCCGACCTCGGGGCACTGGCCCTGGGGATGCTGCTGGCCAACAACAAGCGAGCCTCGGAAATCGCCGACCGCCTGTTCAGCCTCAAGGAGCTTTTCCTGGTGGGCTTTTTTGTCCAGATCGGGCTGGGGGGGCTGCCCGGCTGGAATGATATCGGCCTGGCCGTCTTTCTGGTGCTGCTGGTGCCGCTCAAGGTGGTGCTCTTTTTTTTGCTGCTCACCCGAATGCGGTTGCGGGCCCGTTCCTCCATGCTGGCCTCCCTGAGCCTGGCCAATTACAGCGAATTCGGGTTGATCGTCGGGGCCGTGGGGGTCGGCAACGGCTGGATGGATCCCTCCTGGATGCTGATCATCGCCATTGCCCTGTCAATTTCTTTCATGATCGCCGCCCCCCTCAACCAGGCCTCCCACTGGCTGTATAAAATCAGCCATCGTTATCTGCAGCGCTATGAAAGCGAAATTTGTCACCCCGAGGAAGAGCCCATCGACCTCAGCACACCGGTGGTGGCCATCTTCGGAATGGGCCGGGTCGGCAGCGGGGCCTATGATTATCTCCGCGATTATTTCGGCGAAATAGTGGTGGGAGTGGAAAGCAACGCCAACAAGGTCCAGGAACACCTGAGTAAGGAGCGGCGGGTGGTGCATGGCGATGCCACCGACCCCGGTTTCTGGAGCCGCACCCGACACGACAATTTGAAGATGGTACTGCTGGCCATGCCCGAGCACCAGGCCAACCTTTACGCCTTGAGGCAACTGAAGGAAGCAGGCTTCGACGGCTATATCGCCGCCCTGGCCCTGTTCCCCGACGACGCCAGGGAACTGGAGGAGACCGGGGCCCAGGTGGCCTTCAACCTCTACGAAGAGGCCGGGGCCGGTCTGGCCGCCGAGGTGGAACCCCTGCTGGGGGAAATGCTCTGCGTCATGCCCCGGCAAAAAACAGCCAACGAGCCTTAGGCGCAAAGCCGTTTTCCATCACCATTTTCCATCACCCGGGCCGGGCCGACTTTGCCTTCGGCTTTGATTAACCGCTGGAGTGATACCTGCGGCGCAAACGCCAACCAGCGATCATTAACCACAGCCTAAACTCCAGGCTGGGCGGCAGAGATTCCAGTAACCGATCACGGGGGGCACGAAGTAAGCGGTCACGGGGCGCCGCAGGTTGCGGCAGGCCCGACGGCGATGCGTACTTCAGTAACGTGAGCCGGCCCGATCGTCGCAACCTGCGGCGCCCCGTGACCGCTTACAGACGCTAAACTACGCTGAGGTACGGCGGGCGGGAACTATGGTAAGCTGCTGTTCGCCGATCAGCTTGTTGTCGTGGTAGAAGCGAATGGTCCAGATGCCGTTGACGTTGGTGGCCTCCGGCGGGATGGTGTGGGTTATCAGTTGCCGACGGCCGTTGGCGACGCTCTGCTGCTGGCTGGTCACCTGGCGGCCGTTGGGACCGATCCAGCGAATTTCCAGCTCCAGCGGCTTTTCGGCCGGGATGAAGTTGACGCTGTAAAGCAGGCCGAAGGTGGCCCCGGCCCGGCCGGGAATGGCGTCGGGGGCGGTCTCAAAGAGCTGGCGGCGCAGCAGGGCCGCCTCGATGTTGCTGGACTCCTCAAGCACCTGATTGAGGTTGCTCATTCCCAGGTACTGTTCGGCCACCAGGCCGCCGCCATCCACATCGACCCCCCAGATCTTGACGGCCCGCCGCTCGGTGGCCGCCCCACCCTCTCCCTCATCACCACCGGCAGGCCCGGCGCCGGCCACCTCCGCCAGATCCGGGCCGCCGTAGCCCGTGGCCTGGCCCAGGGAGCGGGCCTTGTCCAGGTTTTTCACATTGAAAAGACTGGCTTTGGTCAGGTTGGCACCGGCGAAGTTGGCCCGGTTGAAATCGGCGTCATTGAGGCTGCCGCCGCTTAAAATCGCCCCGCTCAGGTTGGCGTCGGTGAGATTGGCCCAGCGCAGGTCGGAACGGCTGAGGTTGGCCCGGCTGAGATCGGCCCCGGAAAGGTCGGCGTTGCTGAGGTCGGCATCGGCCAGGTCGGCATCCCGCAGCCGGGCGTTGCTGAGGTTGGCGTTGCGCAAATCGTAACGGACCAGGCGGGAATCCCAGGTGACGGCGGCCCGCAAGCTGCGCAACACTGATGCTCCGGCCCCCAGGTTGACCCCGCTGAGGTTGGCCTCCCGCAGGTCGCTGTTGCTGAGATCGGCATCACTGACGGTGGCGAAGGAGAGGTCGGCCCGGTTGAGATAGGCATGGCTGAGCCGGCTGCGTTCCAGCTTGGCCTCGCGGAGATCGGCCCCGGTGAGGATGGCGTTGCTGAGATCGGCCTGGCTGAGATCGGCCTGGCGCAGGGAGGCGTTGGTGAGGTTGGCCCTGATCAGATTGGTGCGGGCGGAGAGGTCGGCCCCATCCAGGTTGCCGCCGGTGAGGTTGGCCTCCTGGAAATTGGCCCCGGTCAGCACCGCTTCGTTGAACTCGGCGGCGGTAAGGTTGGCCCCGCTGAAGTCGGCCTTGCTTAAACTTGCCCCCTTGGCCTGAACCCGAGTGAGGTTGGCGGCCCGAAAATCGGCATTGGCGGCCGCCGCCGATACCAGGCGGCTGCCGTGGAGAGTGGCGCCGGCAAACACGGTTTTCAGGAGCCGGGCGCCGGCCAGATCGGCCCCGGAAAGATCGGCTTCCACCAGGCTGGCCTCGCTTAAATCCGCCCCCCGCAGATCGGCCCCGTAGAGGTTGGCCCCTCCCAAATTGGCCTTGACCAGCCGGACTCCCGGCAGGGCCACCCGGCTGAGATCGCTTTGCTGCAAGTCGGCCCCGGCCAGGTCCACCTCCTGGAGAATGGCGCCGGTGAGGTCGGTGGCCGCCAGTCGGCTCCGGGAAAGGTCGCCGCCGGAAAAATTGGCCCGCTGGAAGGTGGCTCCGCGCAAATCGGCCTGGCGGGCATCCACCCGGCGGGCGTCGGTTTCGTTGAACAACGCCCGCACCAGCACCGTCCGCCGCAAGCGGGCCTCGCCGAGATTGGCCCGGGTCAGGTCGGCCTCGGTGAGATCGGCCTCGCCGAGATCGGCCAGCGCCAGGTTGCTCCGGGAAAGATTGGCACCGATCAGCTTGGCGCCCCGCAGATCGGCCCCGGCCAGATCGGCATGGGTCAAATCGGCCCCGCTTAGATCGGCCCCCCGCAGGTTGGCACTCTGAAAGCTGACACCGTGGAGCCGGGCTTCGCGGAAGTCCACCCCCCGCAAATCCATCTCAGCCAGGTTCAGGGTGCTGAGATCCCGGCCCCGCAGTTTACGATCGCTTGCCAAGGCCCGGCGAACCTCGCTCATGGCCGCCGTTTCCCGCACCTCCAGCTCGGCCAGCCGTTCGGGCGGTGGCGGCGGGGCGGGGATGATCATGGTGCTGAAGGGCAAACGGGATGCCGCCGACTGCCGACCGCCATCGGCCAACAGGTAGCCGGTAAGCAGCGCGGCAGCCAAGGCCAGGGGCAAGCCCAGGAGCAAAGCGAGCCGACCCGGCCGAAAACCGATCCCTGGCGGCCGACCCCGGTCCCACCCCCACCCCGTGCCCATCCGGGCCGGAACTTTCAACGTTACCGTGCCCGGGGTTTTGCATTTGGGGCAAGGCACGGTTTTTCCGGCATGACGGGCCGGCAGCTCCCTGGCAAAACCGCATTTACGGCAGTGGAACACGGCCCCGGCCGCCGCCTGGTCGCCGACGGCACCCCCGGCAGCCGAACCGGCAACCGTCTCTGCCCCCACCCTGGCCGGCCGGCCGCATTGGGGACAGGGAACCTCTCTGCCCCGGTGCCGCTCCGCCACCTTGGTCTTAAAACCGCAATGGGGGCAATTAAAGGCGATTGTTTTTTGCACGGCTTCAGCCAAAGCTCTTTTCTCCGTCTTCCATCAGCACCACAGGGGCCAACACCCCCAGCATCATAACATATCGGCCGGCGGCGGCCACACCTGAACATTTTCTCCGGCCCTGGACCGGATCAACGCCGCTTGGCGCCTGCACAGTGCCGGGTTTCTCTTGTTTGGAGTAGCGCCGGTAGGTTATAAAGGCGGGATGGCTTTGACAGACGGACATAAACCTCGCAAGGAACGCGAGCCGGCCACCGGTGAGAACGGCGGCAGCCGGCGCAGCGACCCCCGCGAGCAGGCCATCAAATACAAGGCCTTCCGCCACACCTTCTCCGAACAGGAAATTCAGCGGGGAATCAACGAACGCAAGCTGGATAAAAAGCTCAAACGCAGCAACTCCCTGGTCGACCGCTATCATCAATATCTGGAAATGCGGGAACATCGCGGCGGCCTGAGCATGGCATTTCCCTGGCGCAACCCCTTCAACCGGGTACTGTTCAGCACCTTTTACTGGATGCCAAAGGTGGTCCGCTGGGGGTTGCTGGTGCTGGCGATCCTGCTCTTTGTCAACTATCTGCCCGGCCCCACTCAGCATATTGTCGAGGTGGCCGCCGCTCGGGCCGTCTACGACGCCGCCCCCATCGCCCGCCTGCCGGACAGCCTGGAAAGCTACGCCCCCTCGGCCCGCATTGTCGATCGCGGCGGCAACGTGATCAAATCCTACGGCCGTCGCCAGGTTACCCAGGAGGTACCGGTGGCGGCCAAAATGGCGGTGCTGGCCTGTGAGGATCAATATTTTCTCCCCCACCCCGCCTACCCCTGGTACGTCAACGCCTTCCTCATTCACCCCGGAGTGAGCTGGTTCAACCTGGCCGGGGCGGTCCGCGACACCCTGATGGGCCGGCCTCGGGGCGGCAGCGCCGTGGTGATGCAGAACGCCAAGAAAATCATCGGCAACACCGAGCGGACCGTGACCAACAAGCTGGAGGAAATTATTCTCTCCTACATGATGGTGGCCCGCTTCGGCAAAGACGAAAACCTGGATTTTTACGTTAACACCGTGCCGGTGGGGGCCAATATCTACGGCTTTCCGGCGGCGGCCGAGAGTTATTTCCGCCGGGATCTCAGCGAACTCAACTATCAGCAACTGGTGGCCATCGGGGCCTTTATTCCCAACCATTTCCGCCAGGTCGCCTTCTACCGCGTTGTCCAGGGGGCCAGCTTCGCCGAACTGGACCCGGCCCTGGCCGCCCATACCAGAGCCGCCATCAATAAAGTCAACTCGGCTTTGAAACACCTCCATCGCCTGGGAGAAATCAGTGATCGCCAGTTGCAGGAATGGCGTTTGAGCGACGAAGAGTCCATCCGCAACATCGGCTTCCGTGATTTTCGCTCACCGCTGTACGGCGAGGAGGAGTGGACCTCCTGGAACGTGATCCGGGAGGTGACCTCCCGCAGCTACCGGATCAACGGCCGGACCGTAAGCGGCAGCCAACTGCTGCTGGACGTGCCGGGTGACGTGGTGATCGAAACCGCCATCGACCTGGATCTGACCGAAGAGAGCAAAAAAATTATCGCCGAGTTTCTGGCCTCGCCGGAATATCGCCAGGTGCTGCGCCGCCGCAATCGTGATCTCTGGCAACGGGAGCTGGCTCGTTACGACAATCTGCCCCGGGAAGCCCCCTTCCACGACTTTGAAAGCTTCATGGCCCTGCTGGAGCGTCACGTCAACGTGGGGGTCATGGCGGTCAACCAGCGGGGGGAGGTGGTGGCCTATGTGGGCGGCAAGGAGTTTCCCGGCGCCGGCGGCGGCAGCGCCAATCTGATCACCAGAGCCGAAGAGAGGGCCGAGGTCGAAGACGAGCAGAGCGGCCAGACGGTGATCATCGACCTGATGAACCGGCGGGCCACCCTGGCCCCCTCCTCCACCATCAAGCCGGTGGTGGGCTATTACGCCATGGTGGCGGCCGACGTCAAACCGGAACACACCTTTGCCGACCAGCCGCTGGAATTCAAGTATGTGGAGGAGGAAGGCCGACAGATCTGGCTGCCCCGCAACTGGTACAACTACGACCAGCGCGGCCAGGGCCGTAATCGTTACCAGGGCCGCCAGTACAGCCTCACCGAGGCCCAGGTGCTGTCGGTCAACACCATCTTTGCCCGCCTCTACAGCAACCGCCTGGTACAGAACGCCATGCTGGGGGGCTTGGACCGGATCGGCCTGGAGTATAGTCGGGAGGATGCCCGTTACTGGCCCTTCGGTATCGGGGCCTCCGACCTGAGGGTTCAGCAATGGCTGGCGGTTTACAACGCTTTCCTGGACGGCAACTACCGGGAGCCCGCCTTTGTGCGGCGGATCACGGTCAACGAGCGGGTGATCTACCAGCGGGACGACGACAGCGCCCACCGACCCCGGCCCCTCTTCGACCAACGCCGCGAGCGGGAAGCGGCCATGAAGATTCTTTACGAAATCGTCAACCGGGGCACCGGCTCGGCCATGAAGCCGGACTTTCCCTACTATTACAACCTGGTCTCCGGTAAGACCGGCACCGCCCCCCAGGCCCGCTCCTCGCTCTTTGTCGGCCACTTCAACCCCCAGCGGGACCGGCGGCGTTTTGCCGAGGATACCATCACCATGATGGTGCTTTTCACCACCAACACCGGGGGCTTCAAAAGCGTCGGGCTCTCCAGCGAAGGGCCGGTGCGGGTGGCCGGCCGGATTTTCGACCGGATTTTTCAGGAAAATCTGCGCCGGATGATGGATGGCAAGATTGCCGAGGCCCAGCAGGAAAACAGTCACTTTCGCAACAACCACGTCTACTGGGCCAACGTCAACCGCTATATGGACACCATGCTCAACGGCAAGTGCGGCGACGGCCGGCCCATCCACGAGCAGGTCATCGGGGTGGACGGTTTTGCCGAGGCCCTGGACCAGATCCTCAACCCCAACAACCAGATTTACACCGGTCGGGACAATATTTTCCAGGAGCTGGTCCGCTATTACTGCGATCAGGGTAGGATGATCAGAATCAATTAAACCGGTAACCGTTGCACCGGCAGGTTGTCGACTCCGGTGAACGCTTACATTAAACTCAGGAGGAGAGCAAGAAACCATGAACAAGATCGGACGCAACGACCCCTGCCCCTGCGGCAGCGGCCGCAAATACAAAAAATGCTGCCTGGCGGCCAACCGGCCCACCGTGGCGGCCCCGGCCCCCGCCGGCCCCCCTTCGCTGACCAGCGAGGTGGAGGCGTTGCAGGAACTGGCAGCCGGCGGTCATCCCACCTTCAAGGTGCTGGGGGTATTCATTCTCTTTAGCACCGCCGCCGGCAATGCCTGGGTGCTGGAAGTCAGCGAGATGGACGCGGTGCAGGTGGCCGATGGCGGAGAGAAGGTGGCGGTGGAAATCGAAGAAAATCCCCAAACCTTGGAGATCAACTGGTCTCATCGCTTCCGGATCAAAGACAAGCAGTTGCTTTTGACCGCCTACGCCGACGGCCAGGAGCAACCCCTGGCCGACTGCCCGGTACAGCAGATCCAGGCGGCAGTTAAAAAGATCCGCAAGAAGATCTCCCCGGAATTGCTGCAGTCAATTCATTTGCAGGAGCAGGACCCGTCCTGAACAAAAAAAAGCCCCGGTAAGCGCGAAGCATTACCGGGGCTTTTACGAAGAAGGA
>OBJA01001559.1_pt1 | contig 15314 bp, 15 predicted proteins | sample 1519751 | NCBI WGS metagenome assembly OBJA01 (sample SAMEA3881238, study PRJEB22517) | soil metagenome | biome: lake sediment; feature: soda lake sediment; material: sediment, water from around vicinity | place: India | collected 2013-12-23 | depth 3 m | reverse complement strand
CATTTAAATAAAAAAATCCCTGAGGAACCCCAAGGATGAAAACATTCATGTGTTGGCTGTTCCTTTAATTCGCTTAAAAAGGAATGCCTAGCAATCCTCTTTTTTAATGATATGCGTAATCATAAACAGCTTTCTTATCTTTAAACATTGAAATCACCTTTCTTTGTTTGATGTAATGGTATCACATGTTGATTTAAAAGACAAGAACTTATGATTAAGAAATCAAAAAATAAAAAAAGCTAAATAAAAATGAAATTAGGTATTGTGTTTTGCACAGTACAGTGTTATGATAGTAGTGTGTAACACACAGTAAGGAGGCTTAATATGAACACACAATTCAAAAAAGGCATTGTAGAAATGTGCATTTTAGGCATCATCAAACAAAAAGATATGTATGGCTTTGAAGTCATTGACGCCATTTCAAAAGAAATTGAAGTCAATGAAAACACAGTTTATCCCATTCTTAGAAGACTAACAAGTCAAGGTATGTTTGAGACTTATGAGAAAACGACAAACGTTGGAGCACCTCGTAAGTACTATAGGATTACATCGTATGGATTAGAAAAATATCAAGCATATGAAAATGAATGGAAAGCATTTTTAGAAGGTGTCTTTCGATTAATAGGAGGTATAAGACATGAAAAGTAAGTATTTAGAAGCATTAAAAAGTAAACTTTATGAGTTTCAAGCAAGCAAAGATGATATCAAAGACATCATAAACGATTATAGTCAGCTCTATGATGACATCTTAAATACCGGTAAAACCGATGAAGAAGTCTATAAACTTTTAGGTGATCCACAGCATGTGGCTTATGAACTTATTGATTCCATTCGCATTAAGCATAAAAAAGATGTTAGAAATAAATTCATCGCGTTAATGCCTTTTGTATCATTGATTACCTTTATGGGTATTGGTTTATCAACAGGTGTTTGGCATCCAACATGGCTTGTTTTCTTATCGATTCCTGTAGTAGCTATTATTTTGACAACACGCATGAAAGAAATGTTAATCGCTTTAATGCCCTTTGTGTCTGTTGTTGTGTTTATGTTGCTGGGTATTTATCAAGACTTGTGGAACCCAGGATGGCTTGTTTTCTTAAGCATACCGATGGTTGCACTCATGTCTGATTATAAAAACTGGAAATCGTTAGTCGCTTTCGCTAGTTTTGCGATTGCCATTGCTTTCTACCTTTACTATGGATACACTTATGGTGATTGGAAGATTGCAGTCTTAGGATTTACCTTACCTGTTTTTGTCGGACTCTTATTGGGTCAAATTACTATATTCTTTGATTTCCCTAAAGATATAAAAGAAAGAAAACGTACCATCGTGATGTTAAGTGTGATATTGTTTGCAATTACATCATTTCTTCTCATAGGTATTTTATTAAGTGGCTGGATTTATGCATGGCAAGTCTTCTTGCTAATACCTATTGCAGCCATTGCATGTTTTAATAAGAAGTTTAGCATCACACCGTTTATGCCTTTTATTGCGGTCATCATTTTCTTTAATTTAGGAATGTTTGCAGGATTGTGGACAATTTCATGGATGGCGTTCCTTCTTATTCCTATCGTAGCAATTATTGAAAACGCTTAAAAATAAAACATCGAGTCGAAGAATATCTCTTCAAACTCGATGTTTTTTAAATCATTAATCAGCAAATACAACAATCACACCTTCATCCCAATACGTTTGAAATCCACTGGGAATACTTGAATGAGACACATGAACATAATCAATACCATTTTCGAAAGCATACCGCTCCACATATGTGACATGTTGACCTAAAAATAGGTTTGTTATCTGTACTCCTTCAAAATCATAGCGACCAATGACTGTGATGGTTTCAGGCAAATAGAAATTTTTCGTTGTTAAGCCGTTCAAATGTATCTGATACACTCCATCCATAGAAAAACCACTTGCAAATTTTACTGAATCAAACGTATAACCGACTAATGCATTTTTGAACATGCCAATAACAGGATAAGTCTGATATGCCGCTGGAATGATGATATCTTTAAGACTACCTTTATATTTTACGATATAAGTTTGATTGTTCTTGGTAATAGCAAAGATAAAGTTATCCTGTTCAACAACCTCTTTGATATCAAAGGCAACACCAACACTGCTTAAACTATCATCATTTCCATCAGGGTTATACATACGTTCTAGTAACACTGGAAACATTACTTGATGAACTTGATAGACTTTTGTGTCATCATCTGGAATATATAGATACTCCATCATAAAGTTTCCGTGTGATATGAATCTTTCAAAAGTATGGTCTTGTGGAATAACCAGTTTGAAATTTATGAAAATTTTATTGGTCAATAGTCCTCCGAAATATCTGATAGTATCTGGAATTTCAACTGTTGTCACCGCATCACCATATATGGTTGCTAAGTAAAATCCGACGACAGTCATATTGTCAATAACACTTGGTATTAAGACATAACTTAAATCCGTGAAATAGTGCTTTAGGTAAACTTCATCATGGTAGATGTAATAACTATACTCATCCTTTTCTACAAAAACAGCATAATCATTAGGCATTATGATTTGCTTAGATTGATGTGGGGTAAATATGGCATAGTGAATATAATCTTTGCTTGTTCGCTCGATATGCAATTTATTATCTTGATCAAATGTATAAGCAACGCTGATGAATTCTCTTAAATTCGATATAGACGAAGGTATAAAATGATATTTCTCTAAAAAGTCTTTCATATAAGTTTCGACATCAAAAACTATCGAACGATGCTCTTCTATATAAGACACATAGGTTAAATCGAGAAAATAGATAGCATTAAATGCTGTCAATATGTTCTTCACATTTAATGCAATATGACTCAGTTCCTTTTTATCGACACGTTGTTTAAGCACTGGAAGTATAAAATCTTCTTGATATTGATAAATTTCTTGATAATCATCAAACTCTTCTACGGCAAAGATAGGTCCAAAATGAACATACTCATCTAAGTATTTTGTACCGTCTTTGTAAAAAAATTCTGCATGTGTTTCATGTGGAAGTTCTAATGTGTATTGATCAAATGTTTGAGCATTTTCAATAAACTGTATAAAATCTAAATATTCTGCACAAAAAGCTATCTCTTGATCTGTGCATAATGGGGACGTTGGTATGGTTTTTTCTACCTGTTCTCCTTGGTTGTTGCAAGACGACAAAAACAACACAATAAAACACAAAAAAATAGCACGTTTAATCATTTTTAGTCTCCTGTTTGTCGTTGATTGATTTGAATATTTAAACATATTTTATCATGTTCAATTTGATTTAAGATATATATTATGTTAAATTATTAGGTCTAAGCGTGGTAAGCCTTTTTCTTACTACTTATGGCTTTTTTTGGTTGTTATAAAAAACACATCAAATGCACTATAGTTAATGCTTTTTAAACCCTCATTGGAAATGATTAAAAAACTTCGAGTCGAAGATTATCTCTTCAAAACTCGAAGTTTTTTTATTCACTCGGTGTAACAACTTCAATTAATCCCATTAATGGATCAAATAATCCCTCGTTATATCGAATAGTGGATGGAAAAGTTACAGTTCGAATAACCTCATAGTCACCTTCAATCATTAGTTTGATAATACCTACAACCGTCATCTCATCAATCAAACTTGGTATGACAACATGTTCTTCAGTCGCTAAATAACTCACAAGGTAGACTTCATGATCAATCACATAGTAACTGTAATGCTCATGTTCAACAAGCGTTGGCACGTCTTCTGGAAACTGAATATCTTTCGATATGCCAGGTTTAAACGTCGCATGAAATGATTGTGTTGGATCTTTAAGGATGTACTCAACCTTTAAATAGCCTTCGTTCGTGAAAGCATATTGAATATTTTTGTAATCCGCTAACCTTAACGCATATGGAAAATGAGAACCAAATTGTTGTGTCATATCCGCTACATAATTCTCAATATCTATCGAGAATTTATGGATATGTTGATCATACTCAATATACTCAAATGCATGAAGATTAAAAAATCCACCAATTGTTAAAATATCGGTGACGTTTAACTGTATACTGTTAACGGGTAAACGGTCATCTATCGTTTTTCGAATTGGAATAATCGATTCATCGAAAAATAGATATGTTTCTTGATGCGTGTCAAAAATTACTTGACCTAACCAAGGATTGTTGATGCTGTTTTCCGTTAAATATTTATTGTTTTGTTTGTAGTAATAAAGACGCTCTAGAGATATTTGAACTTCTAATGTGTATATATCGAGTTCTGCAGCTTCTTGAATAAACTGATCTAATTCCTGATATGCTTCACAATAAGATCGTTCATCATTGGTGCATAATTGAGGAACCGTATCATCGTCTATTGATTGTTCTTTTAAACAACCCGATAACATGAAAACAACAACCCATAAAACCATCCATTTTTTAATCACAAACATCCCCCTTATATCAACACATGCCATACATTATATTTATTATAACATCACATAGTCTAAAACAAACATCCATTTTCCATCAAGAAATCATGTGAGTATGTAGTTTTTCGAATAGATATGTCATGTACTGTTCTATTTGATTTATTGGAATACCTGCATATCCTAAAACAAGAACTGTTTCACTAGAATGGTCATCGCCTTTTACTAACACGCTTATCTTGATGTGTGATGTTTTCAGATATTGCATTAGTTTATCAACATCAAGTTGACGATGAATGACAAGCAAACAGTGAAGTCCAGCTTCATAATTTTTAATCTCAAAATCAGGATATGCTTGTTTGATATCGATGATTGTATCAATCTTTTGTTTATATAAATTCCTCATCTTATTGATATGTCGTTCAAAATGTCCTTGATTCATGAATATATATAAAATATACTGCTCAAGATTGGGAACTGTACAACCATGGTAGTTAGACATATGTGTATATCGATTAATTAATCTTTTGGGTAAAACCATATAATTGATTCTGAAAGATGGGGCAAGCGTCTTTGTAAAAGTGTTCATGTAAATGATGGAATCATGTTGATCGAGTCCTTGAAGGGCAGGGATAGGTTTACCTTGATATCTAAATTCACTATCATAATCATCTTCAATAATGAATCGATCTTCACGTTTTTGAGCCCAATTTAAGAGTTCAATTCTTCGCTGAATAGGCATGACGATGCCTGTTGGATATTGATGAGATGGCGTAATGTGAACAATTGATGCTTGAGACTTGATGAGTGAGTCGATGGATAACCCCATCTCATCAAGTGCAATTAAAGATAGTTTGACATCGTTTGCTTTAAAGAGTTGATATATTTTTTGATAACCAGGGTTTTCTATAGCGTAATGATTATGCCGACCTAATAGTTCAACTAAGATGCCAATCAATGATGTTGATCCTGATCCTAAAACAATTTGATCAACGTCAACTTTCATACCGCGATAGATTTCTAAATATCTAGCAATTTCATTTCTCAAAAGATAGAGTCCTTGAGGATGAGATTCGTTTAAAATCTCATAGTCATAATCAACTAAGACTTGTCTCGTTAGTTTTGCCCAAATGGATCTAGGAAATAATGATGTATCAATGGTATGTGTTTCAAATGAATATTGAAACGCTTCTTTAGTGATAGGTGCTTGTTGTTGAGGTGTGTTTATTTTTTTAGGCTGTAACAGCATCTCAACTTGGACGTTCACAAAATAACCGCTTTTTTCAATCGCATACACATACCCTTCAGCGATTAATTGTTGATAAGCTTGTTCAACGGTAAGCGGTGATACTTTTAAGGTTTGCGCTAGTTTTCTTTTTGATGGTAATTTTTGATGTTCCTTAAACTTTTTCTCTTGAATCATCTGCTTAATTTGTATATAGATACGCACATATAAAGGTTCATTTTTTAAACGTTCATCTAAATTCCACACATAATCACCTATCTGGTATATATATATTTTATTAATCTGGTTATTTATCTATACCAGTTTCTATTATATACTACATAGTGAAAGATGTATAGAGGAGGTTTATCATGTCAAAAGATCGTTATCAATTAAATAAAGAACTTGCCCAAATGTTAAAAGGTGGCGTCATCATGGATGTATCCAATGCAGAACAAGCAAAAATAGCTGAAGCTGCAGGTGCGGTTGCTGTCATGGCATTAGAAAGAATTCCTGCAGATATTCGCGCTGTAGGTGGTGTTTCACGCATGAGTGATCCAAAAATGATTCAAGAAATCCAGAAAGCTGTTTCCATTCCAGTCATGGCAAAGGTTCGAATCGGTCATTTTGTTGAAGCGCAAATCTTAGAAGCAATCGAGATCGATTATATTGATGAAAGTGAAGTGCTATCACCAGCTGATGACCTTCATCATATCGATAAAACAAAATTTAATGTGCCTTTTGTTTGTGGCGCTAAAGATTTAGGTGAAGCATTAAGACGTATTAGTGAAGGCGCAGCCATGATTCGCACTAAAGGTGAACCAGGAACTGGCGACGTTATTCAAGCCGTTAGACACATGCGAGAAATCCAAAAAGAAATAAGGCGCGTTCAATCACTACGCGAAGATGAACTTTATGTGTTGCAAAAACAACTAGGAGTCTCTTATGACTTGATTCGATTTGTTCATGAGCATGGAAAACTACCTGTTGTTAACTTTGCAGCTGGTGGTGTGGCAACACCTGCAGATGCTGCACTCATGATGCAATTAGGTGCAGAAGGTGTGTTTGTAGGTTCTGGTATTTTTAAATCTGGTAATCCTAAAAAACGTGCAGAAGCGATTGTTAAAGCTGTGACAAACTTTAATGATCCTAAAGTGCTTGCTGAAGTGTCTAAAGATTTAGGTGAAGCGATGGTTGGTATCAACGAATCAGAAATTGAGTTATTAATGGCAGAAAGAGGAAAATGACATGATGATTGGAATACTTGCCGTTCAAGGAGCATTTATTGAACACAAGTACATGCTTGACCGGTTAGGTGTTAAATCATTTGAAATTCGTCAGAAAAAGGATTTAAGTCAATCGATGGATGGTTTGATACTCCCAGGAGGAGAATCAACTGCTATGCATCGATTATTGACAGACTTAGACATATATGAAGACTTAAAAATGATGATTTTAGCAGGTCTTCCTGTATTTGGCACATGCGCAGGCATGATCTTGTTAGCAAAAGACATTATTCAACAAGAAACAAAGCATTTTGGTTTAATGGATATTGTAGTTGAAAGAAATGCTTATGGTAGACAACTTGGAAGTTTTATGACACATGAAAAATTTGATGGGATGGATGTACCGATGACGTTTATTCGTGCACCTTATGTTAAATCACATGGTAGTCAAGTTGATATCTTATCGGTTGTTGATGGCAGAGTGGTTGCAGTGAGAGAAAAACATATGTTAGCAACTGCTTTTCATCCAGAATTAACAGATTCAACCTTTATTCATGAATATTTTCTAAATATGATTAGAAAAAAATGAATGCCCAAAAATGGATGAGTAATCCATTTGCAGCAACGAAAAAAGCGATTATTGCCCCCCCATTAATCGCTTTTTTCTATCGGGATGAATTTTTTATTTAGTCTAAAACAATGTATCCAATACCGATGCCACCTGGGCCGGTATGCGCACCTACGACAGGTGTCAAATAGGCAACAACAACTTCTCTTTCTGGGTATGCTTTTTTAATTTCGGTTCTAAACCAATCGACATACTCATCTGCATAAGCATGCGAAATGTAAGTTAGTACGTTTTTGCCTTTTGTATCTTCGATATAGGCTTCTAAAACACGTTGATGTGCTTTATGAGTGGTTCTAATCTTTTCAAGTGTTTCAACTTTTCCATCATCACCGATGACTAGCATCGGTTTCATTTGCATCATCGTACCGAGTGTACCCATGAGTTTGGATAAGCGTCCGTTTTTAACAAGATATAACAGTGTACTCACTGCAAAATAAATACGGTCATTATCTCTAATCTTTTCAAGATAAGGAATAATTTCTGCAACTGATTTGCCTTCAGCTGCTAAACGGTGTGCCTCAAGCGCCATATAGGCTTCAGCATAAGCAAGTGTCAGTGAATCAAATGCAGTCACTTTGATGTTTACTTCTTCAGCCACTCGTTTTACCGCTTCATATAACCCTGAAAGTTTTGATGAGATGGTGATGACTAACGCTTCTTCATATCCTTTTTGTTCGAGTTCTTCAAAAAAGGATATCATTTTACCTGGTGAAACATAAGCCGTTCTTGGAATGTCGTTTGGGTTGTTTAAAATACGTTTGTAAAAGGTTTCTGCATCCATTTCAACATAATCATCGTATGTCTCATCAGCACCAAACTGAATGACTGATCTTAAAATGGTAATATCTTTTGGATAATCAAGATAATCAAGTCCAGCATTACTACATACTAAAATTGCAACTTTGCTCATAGTTATTCTCCCTTATGAATCGTTTAATTAAATCTTGTATGTTTATCATATCATAAAATATGATGATTTAAATGGGGCATTATTGAAATTGAATAGTTTTTGAGACAATGTCTTCATGGATAGGACGATGTGATATGACAATAACTGTTTTATCTGTCATCTTTTTAATGTTTGACATGATGATTTCTTCTGTACCTTGATCAAGTGACGACGTCACTTCATCAAGCAGTAAGACCGGGGCATCTTTGAGAAGCGCTCTAGCGATTGCAAGCCTTTGAATTTGACCTTCGGATAAACCTTTACCTCGTTCGCCAAGTACAGAATCAAGTCCTTTTGGCATGTATTTTAAATCTTCATAAAGCGAGACCACATCTAATACTTGATAAAGTTTACCATCATCATACGTTTGATAGAGGTTTAAATTATCTCTAATGGTTCCTGATAAAATAAAATGTTGTTGAGGCACATAACTAAAGAAGGATCGTGTTTCTGGTGAAATACCGATTAAATGATCGTTTTGGATATACATCATCCCTTGATTTGGTTGATATAGTCCTAAAAGCAATTTAAAAAATGTGGTTTTCCCTTTACCACTATCCCCTTTGAGATGAAGGATTTCTCCTTTGTTTAAGGTAAACGAAAGATTGGTAATGACTTCTTGATGGTCGTATGCAAAATAAACTTTGTCACAAATCAGTGATTTAAACTGTTCTTTCGTATAGCTGTTAGATTTAGTTTCTTCTTCCAACTGATCAATTGTGATCACGCGTTCAGTTGAAGCCATCATTTGGTAATACTTAGGAATTAGCATGGAAATCCCGCTGAAAGGTGATTGAACATGTTGAACCAGTTGAATCATTGCAAGCAATGACCCAACAGATAATCCATATTGAAGCCGCCACGCCCCAAAGATAATGGCAAATGCATAACCAAAAGCAAAAAAGATATTTAATCCAGATGAGATTAAAATCGAAAGATTGTTCTTATGTTTTTTAGCATGATAGACGATTTCTTGTTTTTCATCTTGGACTTTCGCAATCTTATCTTCTGCTTCAAATGCTTTAATGACTGTTATGTTTTCAATCGATTCCTGTAAGTATCCTTTTGAAGATGCTAGTGATGATTGGAGATGATGATGTCTTTTTTTCATCGGTTTAGAGATGAAGCGACTGCTAAGAAGCATAACAAGTCCAAAACCAAGCAAAAGGATTGCAAAGAGTTCATCAATAAGAAAGAGTAAGACAAATGCACCTAAGAAACGAACCATGTAAAACAAGATACGCGGTATCATATCGACTAGACCTTCAGCGATATGATCAACATCTGATTCAAGGAGTGTCATGTAGGTACCCGAATGCGTATCGTGTGTTGATGTATAGTTCGCTTTCATGAGTTTCTTAAAGAGTTTATCTTTTAACTTTTTATCGACTTGTGCTTTGTAAATAACTTTATAGTACTGATTAGCTGCTAAAGCTAGCAGATTGATAAGCATAATAGAACCAATAATGATAGCGTACATCAAAAATTGGTTTTGCTCACCATTGATGGCTGCATCAATGGTTTCTTTTGAGTAAAAAGCAAAAAAGATAGCTGTCAAACTTAAGATGACATTAATTGTTGATAACCATAAAATGGGTAATTTTAAATAGTGATGATTTTGATATAACCATCGATTCGTTTCTTTTTTCACACAATCACCTACTTCTATTTTATCATGTTCACCAACTTTTATGATGCTTTAAAATACAATGAAGAAGGTGTATAATGAAGATAAGTGAAAGGGGAATTACTGATGAAAAAATTCGTAGCTGATTTTAAGAAATTTATCACAAGAGGAAATGTTTTAGATTTAGCGGTTGCAGTCATTATAGGTGCAGCATTTTCTAGAATCATTACAAGTTTGGTCAGGGATATCTTAATGCCTGTGATTAGTTTGATTGTTGGAAAAGATGGTTTTGATAATTATAAATATGTAATTACACCTGCAAATCCACTAACAGGAACCGCTGAAAATGCGATTCTATATGGCGTCTTTATTCAAAACATTATTGACTTTTTAATCATCGCATTTGTGGTCTTTTTAATTGTTCGACTTTTTACACGCATGACAGAGTTTGCGTATGCTAAAAAACTTGAAGAAGAGGCGCGATTAAAAGCTATTGAATCTGAAAAAAAAGCGAATGAGCCTAAGAAACCGACTGTTGAAGAATTGCTCACTGATATTAAGGTTTTGCTTGAAAAAAATAAGCAGTAAATCTATCGCTCTGGCTTTCCAGAGCGATTTTCATCAATTGTAATTCAATGCTGATATGTTATGATATAATCATAATAAGATAAGAGATTTGGAAGTGAAACGATGCGTTTAAACTTGAAAATTGCCAATTTAAAACTTGATTATACCTTTCATTCTTTTAACTATGTCAAAGATCATATCTATCAATACGTGAATGCTGTTGATGAACTTCCTGATTATATTTTAGAAGTCAAAATTGACGAACATATCATTCCATTCGTTCATCAAAAACAACAGATTATTAATGGTCGGTCCTATTTTACATCTGAGCGTTTAGATGTCTTTGAGGTCTATAGTCAAGATGATCGACCGATTAGTGAACAGATTATTTTTGATAAAGAAAAGAAAAAAGTCACGATATCCATCAATCCGATTGATATCGAAGACTTAGCCATGAAAGAATATGTGCTATCTGGCATGATGTTTATGGAGATTGCACAAAAAGAAGGATTTTTAGCGCTTCATGCATCAGCCATTAGTTACCTAGATGATGGAATTTTGTTTGCTGCACCATCGAAAACAGGTAAATCAACACATGCAAGATTATGGAAAGAAAAATTCGGATCTGATGTTTCCTATATAAACGATGATAAACCACTAATCTTTATCCATCAACACCAGTTCTTCGTTACTGGTTCTCCTTTTTCTGGAAAACATGCCTTAAATCAAAACTTAGTTAAACCTTTAAAAGCGATTATCTTTTTAGAACAAGGACAACATGATGATTTGATTAAATTAAATCGTACAGAAACTCTTTTACGGTTAATGAAAAACATCTTACGGCCTAAAGATGAAGAGACATGGAACCAATTACTTGTTATCATCAATGAGTTGATTGAAACGATACCAATCTACTTATTGCAAGCAACCAAGTCATTTCGTTCTGTTGATACCGTCTATGAAAAACTCTATGGAGGAATAAAACCGTGAAAATCAAAAAAGGATTTGTTTTAAAAGAAGTTGCAAAAGAATATATTGTTGTTCCTATTGGTAGTGAAGCGATTAATTTTAACGGGATGCTAACACTTAATAAGTCAGCAAAACGATTATTTGAAGCTTTATCAGAAGATAAGACTGTCGATGATTTAGTTAAAGTTTTAACAGACTTTTATGACATTAACGTGGAACAAGCTTTAGTTGATGTAAATGCGTTTATTCAAATATTAGAAAGTAAAAACATGCTTGAATGAAAAAAGTAAGTGTCCTATCACATGAAATTATACCTGTTATCAAAGATCTATTAGCTAGTGATCAAGACGTTTTGTTAACTGTCTCAGGAACAAGCATGAGACCTTTTTATCATCATCAAAAGACAGTAGTTAAGTTGGTAAAAATTAAGACTACGTTAAAGCGGTTTGACGTTGTTCTTTATGAAGATACTGATCAATATAAGCTGCACCGCATTCTAAGAATAAAAGATGATGTTATCATCATCTGTGGAGATGGTTTAAAGGAAATCGAAACGATTAAACCGACCCAAATTTTTGGAAAAGTTGTGGAACATCACAATAAACATAAAATCATTTTAGAAAGTCAAAGAAGTTATCGATTCAAAGTCTGGATTTGGGCTTATTTAAGACCTTTTAGAAGAATCCTTCTCAAACTGTTTGGAGGTTAATTTATGGATACAAACATTCACATTTTAAGCGAAGTCTCTTCTTTAGGCTTGCAGAAAAAGAGTTATCAAAAACCCATTGAAGATGAAAAAGGGTTTTATTTCCTTGCACTTGAAAATGGTTTGATTGGAGCTATCTATCATGCACTCCAAAAAGAGCTTATTTCTGAGACGCTTCTCAAACATCTAACTAAAGATTATTATGCTTATATCGCCTCTGATGTCAAGTATCAACAAGCTATTAAAAAATTAAACAAGTTGTTAAATGATCATATGATTGACCACATTTTCTTAAAAGGTTCTGTGTTAAAAGAGTTATACCCGGACTCTTACATGAGAGCGATGGGGGATATCGATCTACTCGTCCATGAAAAAGATATTAAACGTGTACATAAAATCTTTAAAGATGAAGGAATCTTATTACAGCACAAATCCGATGCACACGATTTATTTATTATGCATCAAGAAATTACTGTTGAAATCCATCCTAAGTTATATAAGGACTTTAACAAGAAATATGAAGCCATTTTAACCAAACCTTGGGACTATGCGATTCAAAAAGAACTCTTTGAGTTTCGTTTCAAACCCGAATTTGAAGTTGCTTATTTGCTTTACCATTTAGCGAAACACCTTGATTCTTCTGGCATTGGGCTAAGAAGTGTGTTAGATATTGCTGTTTACTTAAAGACCTATGAAAAAGAGATTGATAAAGATGTTTTGAAGGTGTTGTTAGAAAAAACTGATTTAACATCTTTTTTCACCCACATGATCAAAGTTAATCAAATCTTCTTTGGTTATGACGCATTTGATTCATTAATGTTTGAGAAACCTTTATCTGATGAAAGGTATCACGATATCATCAACTATATCTCAAGATCTGGTATTCACGGTAAAGGTAAAGACTTCAATCCTTTTGAAGCACGCATCAGCTCAAATGCACTTAAACATAAAAGCTTCTTCATTTTATTAGTTCTTCTAGCTTTTCCGAAATATAGAGACATGAAAGGAATGTATCCTGTTTTAGAAACATGGAAGATATTACTACCTTTTATGTGGTTATTTAGATGGTTCGATTTGTTTGTAAAAAAAGGAAAAAGAACCTTTAAAAAGATACGACAATTAAAAGTCAAAAAAAGCGATTTAGAAAAAACGAAAAAAATAATGCAAGATTTAGGCTTATAATTTATAAAATTATAGTAAAAAATGAAAGAGAGTTAAAATAAGACTTTCTTTTTTCTTTCACATCGTGTAAAATAAGGCCTATAAGGACTACTATAAGGAGGACTTTCATGAACGAAAAAGAAATTTACGAAAAGCCTGAAATTATTGTTATTGAATTCTCGATTGAAGACAGCATTGCAACATCAGGAGGAGCAATGGGCAATGAAGGTATTTGGTCACCACCAGCGGGACTATGACATTATGAAAACTACTAAGAAAATTATCGCGCTTTTTATTTTAGGCTTGTTACTTCTACCTTTTGGTATGAAGATGGTACAAGCATCTGAGACACCAGTTACAGTAGATGTTAATTTTACTGGTATTTTTGATGACGCAAACAGTGAGATTAATTTTAATACATCAGCAGCTTATGGATCTAATTTTTCTTTAGTTCCACCTAGCAGAACTAATTACACATTTGCGTACTGGATCATTAACGGTGTGGTTAGATACGATTTAAATGAATCGTCATCTATTCGAGTTACATCGAGTATGAACCTTTCAGCTGTTTATAGCCCAGAAGGGAAACATACTGTGTTATTTATCGACTCAAATGGTGAGATTTTGGGAACACATTTTGTGACTAATGGTCAAACAGTGTCTAGTCCCAATCTAGATGAACACGTTGGAAAACCTGGTCTTGTAGCAAAATCAGAAGACACTTGGAAAACACCACAAGGTGTCATTCATACAGTCGAGTTAACTATTACTGGTAATACCGTTTTCATTCTTCAATACGAATCTGCTGATCCGTTAAACACTTTTTTAATTTCAGTGACTAATGGTACTGGTGGAGGAACTTTTGTTTACAACGAAATTGTTACTGTTACTGCTAACCCTACCGATTTCAGCCATTGGGAAGAAAACGGTATTGTTGTTAGTCGAAGTCTAACTTATACATTCACCGCAGTTTCTGATAGAATACTAACTGCTGTTGCTTCAGGTTCACCTCAGTCAAACTTACCTTTAGTCATTATGAGTGATGATTTAGAAGTTAGACCTGGATTTCATACTTACTTAGGACAATTTTATCTGCCTGAGAGTTATGAGTTAATTGAATATGGTTTTATTATCTCCGATTTATTAACAGAAATAACGAGAGAATCCCAAGGTGTCATTGTTGCACAAAATTATCAATATCAACAACAAACTAATGAATATGTCATGAGTTTTCCAACAAATACACATAGAAATGCTAGAGCATATGTTGTGTATAAAGTTGGTGATACAATAACAACGATGTATAGTGTTAACAGTGCTGTATATAGTGATAAATTTGTAGTTAGTTTTGATACGGATGGCGGAACAACACCTATGAGCCAATCATTATATATAGGTCAATTAGCTACATCTCCAATTACTACAAAAGCTAATCATGTATTTTTTGGGTGGTATGCAGATGATGAATTGATTGATTTGTTTGATTTTGATACGCCTATAACTTCAAATACTACAATATATGCGAGATGGGAATTAACATTTACTGAAACTTTTGATAATAGTAGCGCAACAGCTTCTTATTTAGATGGTTCCTTTGTTGGTGTCAATTCATTAACATGGAGTTATGTTCATGCAAGAAATGAAGGTGATTATCCAATCGATGGAAATGGATTAATGCTTAGAAGATCAGATGAACCATCATCTCTTAGTACTACAATAGCAAATGGGATATCCTCTTTTTCATTTGATGTGCGAAAAGCTTTTACGGGTAATACACAGAGACAATTAAAAGTGACACTGTCTTTTGATGGATCCGAACTTGAGTCTTTTACTTATGGTTCTGATG
>OBJA01001558.1_pt1 | contig 15321 bp, 15 predicted proteins | sample 1519751 | NCBI WGS metagenome assembly OBJA01 (sample SAMEA3881238, study PRJEB22517) | soil metagenome | biome: lake sediment; feature: soda lake sediment; material: sediment, water from around vicinity | place: India | collected 2013-12-23 | depth 3 m | reverse complement strand
CTGGTCGAGCGGGGGGCGAGCTTCGGCTACAATAACCTGGTGGTGGACATGCGCTCGCTCCCGGTCATGCGCTCCTTCGGCTGCCCGGTGATCTTCGACGCCACCCATTCCGTCCAGCTGCCCGGCGGGGCCGGCGGTTCCTCCGGCGGACAGCGGGAGTTCATTGCACCACTGGCCCGGGCGGCGATGGCGGTCGGCATCGACGGCCTGTTCATGGAGATCCATCCCGAACCGGAAAAGGCCCTCTGCGACGGACCAAATTCCATGCCCCTCGACCGAATGGAAGAGCTGCTGCGGCAACTGCTGCGCATCCGGCAGGCCGCCGGCCAGCCATGAGCGACGACTGTTCCACCACCTCTCCCGGCTATCCTTCCGACTGCGAGGTGACGGAGGGCTATCGCTCCATGGCCCGGGAACGGGAAGCCAGGCAGAGCGCGCCCAATCTCCAGCGGGTTTTCGCCCGGGCCAAGGAGATCCGGCTCCTGCTCCTCGACGTCGACGGCGTCCTTACCGACGGCACCCTCCACTACAGCGGCAGCTCCGGGGAAAGCAAATCCTTTAATACCCAGGACGGCTTCGGCATCCGGCTCCTGCAGGAGGCGGGCATCGATGCGGGCGTCATCACCGCCAGGCAGTCGGAAGTGGTCTCCCGGCGTGCCGGCGAGCTGAAGATGCGTTATATTTACCAGGGTATGAGAAATAAAAGGGAGGCCTTCAAAGAGATCCTCCAGGTTTCGGGCTATCGCCCATTCCAGGTCGCCTACATGGGGGACGACTGGCTCGACCTGGTACTCCTCCAGCAGGTGGGCTTCGCCATTGCGCCGGCCAACGCGGTCCCGGAAGTGAAGGATGTCGCCCACTTCGTCACCGAACGGGCGGGCGGTTCGGGCGCCGTGCGCGACGCCTGCGACCTGATCCTGGAAGCCAAGAACCTCAAGACCGACCTGCTGCGCAAATACCGATCCCTAAGTCCTTTCACGAAAAATTCTTGAATGCAGACAATTTTTGGACTGAACCGGATGAGACTTCACCGCAACACCATCTGGCTGATCCCGCTCCTCTGTATAATCACCTTCCCGCTGTGGAGTCCGCCGATCGGCCGCTTCCTCACGCCGCGCGGCGGCTTCGACCCCGATATCAACAAGAAGCCGACGGCTACCCACAACTTCTCCATGCAGACGGTGAAGATCCTGCAAAACCAGGATGGCAGACGGGCCGCCCTGATCCGGGCCGAGCAGGCGCATACCTCCGTCAACGACGATGAGGTCCTGATCATGAAAAGGGTGGATGCCGATATATTCGACGAAAACGAAGACATTACCCGCATCGTGGCCCGCGAAGGCCAGTACAGCCTCGCCACCGAAATTCTCACCCTCGCCGGCGACGTGGTGGTCAACAAGATCAAGGAGAATCAGTTCCTCTTCACCGACCTGCTCTATTACAACAGCCAGGAGCGGACCATCCACTGTCCCGGCGAGACCAGGCTGAAAAGCGACGGTGCGGAAATCCACGGCGGCAGTTTCGACTACGACATCACGACCGGACAGTATGTCATCGGCAACAGAGTGAAGACCTTGATTCAAGGGTTCTCCGCACCCTGACCGCCGGAAGCACCCGGGCCAGCCGGGGCCCGATCAGCAACCTGCCGGCACTCCTCGACCAGAAAATGGTTCTCATGGGCGGCCCAGCGGATGTTGACGTCCCACAGCAGCATGCCATACCCCGTCTTGCTCCCCTTCTGACACGCCGGCCGCGGATCGTGCCGGATCATCTCCTCGATCAACACTTCGAGATCCCTGCCGGTTTCCTCCCGGTAGCGGCGGCAGAAGGCGGACGGCTCGGCCGCGAAGACGACCGGCAGCTCGGCCCGGCCGCCGTGGGCGTAGCCGCCGGAGGCATTGGCGACGCAATCGCTGTAGGGGAGATAGGGTTTGATGTCGATGACCGGGGTCCCGTCGAGAAGATCGATCCCGGACAGTTCCAGCCAGGTCTGCCCCCCGCGGTGGACCAGAGCTTCCAGACGTACCGCCGACATGCCCAGGTGATTGGGGCGGTGGGGGCTGCGGCTGGCGAATACCCCCACCCGCTTCCGCCCACCCAGCCAGGGCGGGCGGACGGTCGGTTTCCATCCCTCGCCCAGGGTCGCGTGAAAGATGAAAATGAGCCAGATATGAGAAAACTGCGCAAGACCCCGCACCATCTCCTCCCGGTTGAAGGGCGGCAGGAGCTCGAGTCTCGCGGTCGCCGACCGGACCATCCCCGGTTGTCTCGGAATTCCGAATTTTTCGGTGAAACAGGAGCGAACCACCCCGATCACCCGTATTACGAACTCGCCCTGCCCTGTTTTCTCTTCCATCAGTATCCTTCCCGGTTTTTCCATGAGCATAACTATGATAAAGACGTAAAAAGCGCTCCAGCCCGTGGAGATGGACGATATACGAGGAGTAGTGCCTGAAACGGCGCTTTGACAGTACATATGGTACAGCGAAGCGCCATTTCAGAACTACCACGAAGTAGATCGGACTTTTTACGAGTCCATCAACTATACCATGGGGGCCTATTCTCACCATGTTTTCGGTATTAAACTTGCCTGAGAGCTTCTTCCTGTGGTATCAGTCTGCCGAACATTATCAATCGATCTTTCACTGTGGCGAAAAAGTCTTCGGCAAATTCGGCGACTGTGAATTTTCTTTCTCCCAAGGTAACACGATGAAAGTTGGTATTATCGGCCTGCCCCAGACGGGCAAAAAGACCCTGTTCCAGGTGCTGACCGGCAACGAGCTGCGCGAGCAGGCGGGACCTGCAAAACCCATCCCCGGCACCGCCGAGATCCAGGACCCGCGCTTCGACAAGCTGGTCGCCATGTATGAACCGAACAAGGCGGTGCGGGCGCGGCTGGAACTGGTGCTGCTGCCGAAAATGGAGCAGGAGAGTATCGCCAAGGGCGATATCTTCAAGGAGATCGCCGACGTCGACGCCCTCTGCCACGTCATTCGCGCCTTCGAGGACGATTCCGTCTATCACGCCGCCGGTTCCGTGGATCCGGTGCGGGATGCGGAGATGGTGAATGGCGAGCTCATCATGCACGACCAGATCTTTGTGGAAAAGCGCCTCGAACGGCTCGAGGCCACCCTGAAAAAGATCAAGGATGAGAAGAACGTCAAGGAATTGGAGCTGCTGAAGAGGATGCAGGCCCACCTGGAAGAAGAAAAGCCTCTCCGCCTGCTGGAACTGAGCGACGAGGAGGAGCTCCTCATCCGCAGCTATCCCTTCATCACCAGAAAGCAGCTGATCCTGGCCTTCAATGTGGCGGAAGATCAGCTGGGCGATTCCGGCCTGCTGGCGCGAATGGCGGAGCGGTGCCGCCGGGACAGGATGGAGGCGATGCTGGTCTCGGCCCAGGTGGAGTCGGAGATCGTCCTGCTCGACTCCGAGGAGGAGAAGGTGGAATTCCTTCACGACCTGGGCATCAGCGAACCGGCCCTGGGCGTCTTGACCAGGCTCTGCCTGCAGGGCCTCGGCCTCATCTCCTTTTTCACGGTGGGTAAGGACGAGGTCCGGCAGTGGCTGGTCCGCCGCGATTCCCCCGCCCCTGTCGCCGCAGGCGTCATCCACTCCGATCTGCAGCGCGGCTTCATCCGCGCCGAGGTGATGAAATACGAGGAACTGATGGCGCACGGCAGCGAGGCGGAGCTGAAGAAAGCCGGCAAGATGTACCTGCAGGGCAAGGACTATATCGTGACGGACGGCGATATCCTCAACATCCGTTTCAAAGTCTGAGTCCCCGGAACCTCCGAATATAAAATGGCCATTGCCGCTTTTGGCGGTAGTGGCCGAACCATCGGCGCTGTCCCGTGAAAGAGATCGCCTGCTTTATCAGCCCACACGGTTTCGGTCATGCCACCCGCGTCATTGCCGTGCTCGAAGCGCTCAAGAGGCTTTCTCCGCACTTTCACGCCCATCTCTTTACCGCCGTCCCCGAAGAACTCTTCGCCTCGCTTGCCGACTGCACCTATCACCCTGAACAGGTAGATATCGGCGTGGTTCAGAGCTCGGCATTGACTGTCGACATCCCCGCCACCTGCCTACGGCTCGCGGAGATGCTCCCCTTCCCCGCCCATCGCCTCACCGAACTTGCCGCCCGCTGCGCAGGATGCTCCTTCATCCTCTGCGACATCGCCCCACTGGGAATCGCCGTCGGGCAAAGGGCCGGAATTCCAACGGTGCTGGTAGAAAATTTCACCTGGGACTGGATCTACCAGCCATACAGCCGGAGCTACCCGGAGCTCCGGCTGTATGTGCGCTACCTGGCCGCCCTCTTTCCGCAGGCCGACTACCGCATCCAGACGGAACCGCTCTGCCGGGAGGCGAGACAGGACCTGATCTGCCCCCCGATATTCCGGCGGATCCACAAATCTCGGGAAGAGGTTCGGGCCAGGCTGCAGGTTGCAGACAGGAGCCTGATCCTCATCACCCTGGGGGGAATTTCCCAGAAGCCGCCCGAGCTGCGCCATCTCGAGAAGCAGCGGGATCTCTTCTTCGTCATCGCCGGCCAGCCCCGTACCGAGCTGGTGGCCGACAACTGCCTGCTCCTGCAGCGGGATAGCGATGTCAGCCACCCCGATCTCATCGGGGCGGCCGACCTGGTGGTGTGCAAGGCCGGCTACTCGACCATCGCCGAATGCTCCAGGCGGGCGCCAGGGTTCTCGTTATCGACCGTGAATACCCTGAATCGCAGATCCTGCAGGATTTTGTGCAGAAAGTTCTGGGAGGGGTGCCGGTGTCGCCGGCGCTGTATGAACGGGGAGAGTGGCTGCCAGTCGCCCGGGCCCTGCTGTTGGCTGAGAAACCCAAGCCGGCGGCGGAAAACGGGGCGGACATAGCCGCCGATTTTCTCGCCCGCCTGCTGTAGTATCGGGAAGTGCCTAGATCTGAATTGAAGAAGGATCGTCGGGCAGGGCAATCCCCCGCCAGTCTTCGCCCTGGTGGTCGAAGTCGGCGATCTTCTCGATATCCATCTTGAGGTAGGTCCCCTTCCCCTCGACCGCCACCGTCCCGTCGGCCAGGAGAATCTCGCCTTCACCCTGAAAGGACCTCTTGCCTTCCGAGACGATTCGGCCCAGGACCCGGATCTCCTCGCCGATCGGCACCGGCTTTCTCAGCTTCATGGAAAAATCGACGGTCACCCCCCAGATGTTGTCAGAGTACCTGAGCATGATGGACCGGCCGATGGTTTCGTCGAGGATCGTGGCGGCGATGCCGCCGTGCAGCCGTCCGGGGTAGCCCTGGTGCTGCTCGGCCGGACGGAAGAGGGCGACGAGCCTGTCGTCTTCGAGCTCGAAGAACCTGCTCTTCAAGCCAAAATCGTTTTGCAGACCGCAGACGAAACACATCCTCGAATTGGGCTGTTTCCTGGTTATATTCACGTGCATTGGCTCTTTTGCAACCTCCAAATCCTGTAGCGCCCTGTCGTCCCGGTTACGGGAGAGTGGGCGGTCCTTGCACCAGCATCTCGGCAATGGTCATCTTCACCTTCGGCACCAGGTGGCGCCTGTTCTCCAGGAGCCGGTTTTCCAGCAGGGCGAACCGGCGCAGCAGGGGCGTGCGCTCCACGTGGGGAGTATCGCCACCCGGGAAGCCGGCGGAAACCACCTCCTGGCACCTGAAGCAGCCGGGGAAGCGCAAGGTCTGGCCGTCAGGCCGGGTGAGGGAGGCCGGAACGCCATGGGTCCTGCAGACCAGCAACCGGTGTTCGTAAAGCACACAGAGCCCCTGTTCATTCAGGGGACACATCACCTGCGGCCTCTCTCCCCTCGCCTTCGCCTCTTCGCACTGCACCAGCCAGACCCGGGCCCTATCGACCAGCTCTTCCTGCCGGGCCCGCGCAAGAGAGTCGAACCCCATCCGGAGATAGGCCCATTCCGCATAGGTGTGGTGCAGGAAATAGGAATCGCAGCAGTTATCCGGGCAGCCGGCGCAGGAGAAATGCAGCTCGCCGGCCACCCGGTCGTATTCCAGCTGGAGTTTTTTATAAATATCTTCCAACTCGCCCAGCAGCGGGCCAGGCAGGATGATTTCCTTCATCGTTCTTCCTCGGCAAAACATTGGACCTGATAAATTTCGATCTTAAGCTTCTTCTCCCGCCAGGTCCGCTTCGGCAGGCCGGCCTTGAAGCACAGGTTATCAAGAAACTGGTCGGGATCCGGTAATTGACTCCATACCTGAGGCAGGAAGGTGGCGCTGCGCCAGCCGTCGCGAAGGATCACGCCGTCCCTGCCCGGACGCAGCTTGCGGACCAGATCGTCGCCATCCTCGTACTCCAGGGGGCGGGGCGGCGAGAGTATGGAGATATCGATATGCACCCGCGGTAACTCGTCGGCCCGCAAGGGAGAAAACCGGTGATCGTGAAAGGCGGCGTTGACGGCATTGTCGCGGATGCCGTTCCAGAGTGTGCCGACCGGCGTAAGGTTGCCGATGCAGCCCCGGAGCTGGCCGGAAATCTTCAAGGTAACAAAGGTAGCCATCCGGGAGGAAAAAATCGGATCCTCCGGTTCCTGTATCGAGTCTTGGCCCGTAATTTTATCCTCCAGGGTCGTTCTCGCCAGCCGCAGCAATACTCTCCCCTGGCCGGGACTCAATAGCTCCCCCATTTTTACCACTCCACCCCCAGCATCATGCAGTTGATTCCGCTGCCGATCCCCAGCAGGGCCCCTTTCCGGCCGGGCCGGAACACACCCTGCTCCATCGCCATGGCCATGGTGATGGGGGCCGAGACCGAGCCGACGTTGCCCAGGACATCGAGAGTCTCGAAATTCTTCTCCGGCGCCAGTCCCAGCCTCTCGAACAGCAGCTTGGCGTGGGCGGAACCCACCTGGTGACAGAAAAACCTGTCGATATCCCCCGCCTGCCATCCCGGCCGCGCCGAGAAACTCCGCCAGGTCAGCTCGGCGGTCTCGACTCCCCGATGGAGCAACTCCTCGGAATTGGTGGCCATGAGCGTGGTGCCAACCCCATTCTGGCCGCCATGGCAAAGATCGGAGTGAGCGGTATTGGCCCGCCAAGCCCCATGAACCAATCGCGGTTTGACCTCATTTCCCGTGCTCCGCCGCATCAGCAGCCCGATCGAGCCGGAGCCTATGGTAAGCGAGGCGAAAGCCGGCTTGATGGTTTTTCGGTTGAGGGACTCATCCCCCAGGAGGGCAAGCATCGTCGATTCCAGCAATTCCTCGGCCGTTTCTCCGGAAACGATCAGGCCGTTTTGCACCTGCCCCAGCTCGATCATATTGGCCAACATCACCATCCCGTCGAGAAAACCGAGGCAGGCGTTGGAGATATCGAAGATTAAAGCCTTGGGGGACACGCCGAGTTTTTCGTGGACAAAGGAGGCGGTGGCCGGTTCCATCATATCCCGGGAGACCGAGGTGAAGATGAGACATTCCACCTCCGCCGGGGCAATCCCCGACTTCTCCAGCACCTGGCGGCCGGCCAGGGTTGCGGCTTCGCTGGGCTTGGTGCCCGAGGGCCACAACCGCCTCTGGCGGATGCCGCTCATCAGTTCCAGGCGACCGGACGGGAGGCGCAGCCGTTGGTACACCGGGGGGAGCCGTTCTTCGATCTGATCGGAGGTGACGACCCGGGGGGGCAGCTCATAGCCGAAGGTGTCGAGACAGACGTGGGAATAGTGAAGCATATCCGGGATAAAAAACCGAGCCCCACCCGATGAGCGGCTGGGGCAGTATAACTTTGTTTATTAGATCAGGGACTTCCGATTTCTTGAATTTCGAGAGAACCCTCTCATGAATTCCTGCCCCTAGCCGAAAAAGCTCGGCGGCCGGATCAGGCCTTGACGCAGACCTCAAGCTTGCTCAGGATCTAGTCCTGGGTCATCCGCCGCGCCAGATAGGCATCGAAGCCGGACTCCTTCACGGCGTCAAGACCATTTGCCTCACCAACCCCGAGAATGAAGGCCCGCTGCCCGGAGTACTCCTCCAGCTGGCGGAGGATCTTCGCCGCCTTGAGGCTTTCCAGCTGCGGGGTCGAGACATCGAGGAGAATGAGGTCGAAGTGGGAGAGGGAGGCTTCATACATGGCCGATCTTCTGGTCTCGGCGATAGTGACCTGCCAGCCGGCCTCGATGAGGGTACGAAGAACGATGCCCTGACTCACCGGATCGCCGTCCACCACCAAGGCCCGCCGGGTGAGAAACTTGGCCAGCACTTCGATCATCTGGCTCCTTTCCAGCGGCTTCGGCAGATAATCGTCCATGCCTGCCTGCAGACATTTCTCCCGGTCCCCAGGCATTGCCTGGGCGGTGAGGGCGATGATATCGAGATGGCCGCCGTATTTGCGCTCGTGCTTCCTGATGGCCCGGGTGGCCTCGAGACCGTCCATGCCCTCCATCTGCACATCCATGAGCACCAGCTGGTATTTGCCGCTGCGCGCCTCCTTCACCGCATCCCTGCCATTATCCACCGAGGTGACCTCCACGCCCAGCTGAGAGAGAATCGTCTCGATCAGCACCCGGTTGATATACTCGTCTTCGGCCAGGAGGATCTTGGCGCCCTTCAGTACGTAGGTCACGTTTTCGGCGATGTTTTCAATCGTGCTGGAGGTCTTTTCCGCAAGAGAGGAGAAGTCCGAGACCTCCTTGAAGGGGAGGATGAACCAGAAGATGGAGCCGCCGGGCCCGCTCTCCACCCCGATCTCCCCGCCCATCAGCTTCACCAGCTGGGAGGAAACGGTGAGCCCGAGTCCGGTGGTGCCTACCGACAGGGGCATCGAAGCGACCTGGCCGTTCGGCCGATGCTTGAAATACTGGGAGATGAGTTCCAGCTTGTCCGGAGCGATGCCGCAACCGCTGTCGCTCACGCTGAATTTCAGCAGCAGGGTATTGCCGGCCGTATATCCGCGGTTCTCGATTTTGATGGCAACGGCGCCCTTATCCGTATACTTGATCCCGTTGTTTACCAGATTGGTAAGGATCTGCACCAGGCGATCGGGGTCGCCATGGACGTAGGCGGGAACATCGGGAGCGATGGCGCAGGTGAGGTCTATGTTTTTCATCTTGGCGGCCTGGTGCAGCACATACAGGTCATGGTCGAGGCTCGCCTTGAGGTTGAAATCCTCGGGCTCGATCTCCAGCTCGCCGTTCTCTATCCGCGAGAAATCGAGCACCTCATTAACCACCACCAACAGCCGGTCGACCGAGGAGCTGACCATCTCCAGGTACAGCCGTTGTTCGGCCGACAGTTCGGTTTCGAGGACCAGGTTGGTCATGCCGATAATTCCATTCATGGACGAACGGATTTCGTGGCTGACATTCTCCAGGAAAGCACTCTTCACCCGGCTGGCCATTTGCGCCTTGGCCAGGCCGGACTCACAGCTGCTCCGCTCCATTACCTCCCGTTCCACCCTCTTGCCGCTGATGATGGCCTGAACCGCCCTTTTTTTCAGCAGATCGTTGATCTTCTTCTGCCTCTCCAGCTCTTTCTGCAGATCCTCAACCTGTCGTTGAAGGATGTCGATATCCACCACGTGTTCCTCCATCGTTTGCTCCTTCAGGATCCGTTTTCCGAGGAAACGTCCTGCGGTGCCGTCCCCCCCACGTAAGAAAGTATCTGAGACAAGCCTTCCTCAATAACCTTGATGGCCGCTCTATAGTCCAGCTGCTCACCTTCCATCAGTCGATTTTCGAGTTCCATGGTGTAAGCCGCCCATTCCGCCTCCCCCATATTCAACAAGAGTCCCTTGAGGCCGTGAAAGAGGAGAGAGAAGACGTTTTTTTCTTCAGTCCCTTCCAAAAGTTCATGGGCGCCGGCTATGGCATGCCGCAGGGATCTCGAGGAGCTGACCAGCATCGTCTCCACCTGGTCATCATTCAACAGGTAGGCCCGCCGGAAATGATCCCTCAGCTTCCCGAGGACGAGAGGCGCGGGAACGGTCACGTCTGCCGCCAAGGAATTTTGTTCTGTATTGCCGCTGGTCATGGATCCCCTCGGGAGATCAGTCGATCAACCCCAGATCCTTAATGTGGCCTATGAGTTTGATTCTGTCCAGAGGCTTGGTGAGATACGCCTCACAATGACCTTGACGAAAGGCCTTCATGATGTTTTTCGAATCCTCGATCGCGGTAACCATGATTACCTTGGTGGTATCGTGCCCCCTGATCCCCCGCAACGCCTCAATTTTCCTCAACTCCAGCAGGGCCTCCTGGCCATCCAGGACAGGCATCATGATATCCAGGCAGACGAGGTCGTAACGGTCGTTTTCGTCGAAGGCCCGTTCTATGGCATCCAGGGCCTCGCGGCCGTTCACGGCCACATGACACACCCCGTATTCCGACAGCAGGGACGTCAGGAGCGATCTTGCCAGGAAATCATCTTCAACGATCAGGGTCTTCATTGTGCTCCCGCCGATATTCACATCTCCTAGGATTACAACAGAAGGCAATTACCCATCCTGCGGCTTGACTCCATATAATATCATGATAGCAAGGCCAATGGAAATAAATTACAAAAACGAATTATTCACGATAAAAAGGTTTCCTTTCGCCGTGCCGAAACTCCCAACATTGATGTATTTTCGGATTGCGGGAAAAGTCGAAGGCCAGGGATTCTCGGGAAATATCCGCGACCTGGTATCTTTCCTCAAGACCGGCATCGAGCTTGAAACGCCGATAGTTGGTGGAGAAGATCAGGATCCCCTCACGGGCAAGACGCGACATGGCCCTTTCAAGAAGAAGCCCATGGTCCCGCTGGACGTCGAAGACTCTCTTCTCTTTCTTGGTGTTCGAGAAAGTAGGTGGATCGACAAAGATCAGGTCGAAGGTCGACCTGCACGTTTCCAGCCAGGCCAGGCAATCGGCCTGCTCCACCCGGTTGTTGATCTCCCCGAGACCGTTCACGGCGAGATTCATTCTCGCCCATTGCAGGTAGGAGGCGGAAAGATCGACGGTTACGGTGTTTTTCGCCCCTCCCATGGCCGCATGGACGGTGGCCGTCCCGGTGTATCCGAAGAGGTTGAGGAAGCGCTTGCCGCGGGCCATCCCGAAGATCCGGCCGCGCACCGGACGATGATCGAGGAAGAGACCCGTGTCGAGATAGTCGGTAAAGTTGACGAGAAATGAGCAAACGCCCTCCCGCACCTCGTACATCCTGCCATGGTCCCCCTTCTTCTCGTACTGTTTCTTCCCTTTCTGACGCTCCCTGGTCTTCAGGAACACCCGGTCCGATCGTAGCCCCAGGATGTCCTTGATTGTTCGCACCGCTTCGGTGAACCTTGCTGCCGCCAGGCCCGGGTCCACTGTCTTCGGCGGGGCGTATTCCTGGATGTGGGCCCATTTGCCGTAGAGATCGACGGAGAGGTTGTATTCGGGCAGATCGCGGTCATAGACCCGAAAGCAGGAAACATCCTCCCGTCTCGCCCACTTGAGGACCTGCTTGAGATTCTTGCGGAGCCTGTTGCCGAAGGCGCTGTCCGGTTCGTTCTCGTCCTTGGCCTTCGGCTGCCACTGGAATTCCTGCGCCACCTCCCGCGGCACTTCCCCGATCAGCAGCCGGCAAGGTATCGGGCCGTTGAAGAGGCGGTGTTTCTGCTGCCAGGGCAGGCCGAAACTGTCGGTCAGATCAGGACTGGAGAGAAAAGCCCCGGTCTTCCAGCCGGAAAATCTTCGGCGCTGGATCCGACCATAGCCCCGGTACAGTTGGGCGACCAGTTCCTTTTCCAAAAGTCGCTCGCCGTAAGGCAGATTGACGAGCAGCATGCCCGAATCGCCGGGCGGCGGCGAAAGCATGGCGATTTCCGCCTGATGAACCTCGATATATTGCTCGAGTCCGGCCCGCTCGATGTTCTTTCGGGCGGCGGCAACCGCCGCCGGATCGCAGTCGCAGCCGATGAGCAGCGGCCATTCTTTCCTGCTCCCCTGCTCCTCTCGGTCGAGAGCCTCGGTGACCAGCGAGCGCCACAATTCTTCCTTATGGCCGAGCCAGCCCATGAAACCAAAGTAGCGGCGCGACAGACCCGGGGCGGAATCGCCATGGAACATGGCTGCCTCGATGAGCAAGGTCCCGGTGCCGCACATCGGGTCGATGAGCGTCACCGGCTCCTTCGGCCAGCCGCTGAGGGCGACTATGGCCGCCCCCAGGGTTTCCTTCAACGGGGCTTTTCCCGACAGGTCCCTGTACCCCCGGCGGTGCAAGCTTTCACCGGACAGATCGAGGGATACGGTTGCGACATTCTTTTCGACATGGAGGTGGATCTGCACTCCCGGGCGTTCGGGTTGAACCGAGGGCCTCCTGCCGGCCCTTTCCCGGAAATGGTCGGCAACGGCATCCTTCACCTTCAGGGCCGCATATTGATTGTGGGTAATCACCGCATCTCCGGATAAGGTACAGCCTACCGCGAAAGTGGTCTCCTCGTTGAGATGGCGGTGCCAGTCTATCGTCCTGGCTTCTGCATACAGCTCCGCCTCGTCATGTATCGAGAACCGGTCGAGTTCCAGATACACCCGGGAGGCGAATCGCGACCAGAGACAGCAGCGATAGGCGGAAAGCAGGTTCCCCCGCCAGCGAACGGCTCCGGCACCGGCCTCTACCTCCTCCCCGCCGAAAACCTCGATCTCCCCCTTGACCAGGGTTTCGAGTCCGGCGGCGCATCCGGCTACCAGATCATACATTTCTTCCGATTCGTCTTGAAAAACCATACCCTCGACCATTCCCCCTCCTTCGGGAAAACCGATTCGTTTTGGTGCTCAACAAAGTATCTCGCCCGTATGCAGTAAGCGGATCAGAGGACGAAGCTCCACCAACGATTGTCCTTGACCTCTCTACCAATACGACTAAAGTAGAACCTGCACAAGGTCATTCATCAGAAACAAAGGCATTGGTGCCTTAGAAATTCATCAATTGTTTATCAATAATGATCTTCATGAAGGTTCTTACCCCCCTCGTCGGGGGTTGCTTGCAAATATTTTCTACAGGAGAATGTATGAAGAAAAGTTTTACTACTGTCACGCTATCGGCCATCCTCTGCTCACTCCTTCTCATTGCCCCGGGTTGCAGCAAGAAGACTGTCATTCCCCCCGAAACGACTCAGGATGCCTCGCAGATGGACGGACGGGATATTCGCTATCCGGACGGGTATTCCGAAGACAATCTGCCAAGAAGCGGTTCGCTTGACGACAAAATACCCGGCGTTGGTTCCCAGTTTGCCGCCGATTCGCAATCCGACGAATACAAGAGACTGCACGGCAGGTGCTCTCCCGGTCTCTACCCGGTGTATTTCGACTTCGATCAGTCCGGGATCCGTTCCGATATGGCCCGGGTGCTGGAAGAAAACGCAGAGTACCTCAGAACCATCCCGGGAAGGATTGTGATGATTGAAGGAAACACCGATGAACGGGGTACCAACGAGTATAATATGGCTCTCGGAGAAAGGCGCGCTCTCGCTGTCCAGCAGCATCTCGCCAACCTGGGCATCCCTTCATTTGATATGCGCACCCTTTCCTACGGGGAGGAAAAGCCATTGTTTCACGGCCAGGACGAGGAGTCCTACAGCCTGAACAGACGGGTGGATTTCGTGGTCAAATAAACCCTGACCCCATCCCGATTCGGTCCCGCTCTCCTGTCGGGACCGAATCACCTTTCCGTTGAGCGGCCCTTTTTCCGGACCTCCGCCAGAATGCTTCCCACCACTTCCTCGATCGGGCTTCCGGTCGTATCGAGGAGAACCGCGTCTTCCGCCTGCCGAAGGGGGGCGACCGCCCGGCTTCGATCCTGGTTATCCCTTTCCAGCGTCATCGCCAGAATCTGTTCGTAATCGGCATCGCACCCTTTTCTCTTCAGCTGCTCCACCCGGCGCCGGGCCCTTTCCTCCGGGCGTGCATCAAGAAAGAATTTAAAAGCCGCGTCGGGAAAGACTACAGTGCCGGTATCCCGGCCTTCGGCAACTATCCTGCCGGCGTCGCCGTAGTTCCGCTGGATCTCGGTGAGAAACTGCCTTACTCCCGCATGAGCCGATACCCGGGAGGCAACCATCGCCATGTCGGGAGTACGGATGGCAACGCTCACATCTTCGCCGTTCATGATCACCCCGACATCACTCTCCTCGTCCGGAGCCGGGATAAGCTCGAGCGTCAGTTTTTGAAGCGCCGGCCCGACCTTGCCCGCATCCTCCATATCCACCTGCAGCCTGGAGAGATGGAGCCCGACAGCCCGATACATTGCGCCGGTGTCGAGATAGGTGAAGCCTAGCTCTGCCGCGACTTTTCTGCTGACCGTCGATTTTCCGACCCCTGATGGACCATCGATGGTGATGATGTTTTTCTTTTCAGACATAGTGCAACTCGGAGAGGCATTCCGCCAATGACATGAGGAACCTGTCGTTTTCTTTATCCGTCCCGACAGTGACCCGGATGAGATTAGAAAAACCGTAGGAGCTCATGGAGCGAACGATGACCCCTCTCCTGAGCATGGCGTGATAGAGTGCATCGGAGTCGCCACCCACATCGACCAGAAAGAAATTGGCATGGGAAGGATAGGGTCTGCAACCCAGTCCCACGACCTTGGCCTGCAGATATTTCATCCCCTTTCTGGTCCGCAGCACGGTATTTCGATGATGTTCCTCGTCTGACAGAGCGGCCAGGGCACCCACCTGGGCCATCTGGTTGATGTTGAATGGCTGACGGACCTTGTGCAGACAGGTGGCGATCTCCCGGGCCATCATGCCGAAACCGATCCTCAGGCCGGCAAGACCGTAGACCTTGGAGAACGTCCGCAAAAAAACCACCGGGCATCGTCCTCCGGCATTTCGGATGAGGGAATAGACGTCGACCCGGAACTCGTCATCCATAAAATCGACATAGGCTTCATCGAGAATGACAATCAGCGACTCCGGCATGTCGCTCAGAAATTGGTACAGCTCCACGGGAGCGATGGCCGTGCCGGTGGGATTGTTCGGGTTATCGAGGAAGATCAGCCGGGTCTTGGCACTGACCATGGTCTTGATCTTTGCCAGATCATGCTTCATGTCCTTGAGGGGTATGATGGAGTTGATCCCGCCCCGCGCCTGAACAAACTTCTGATACATGAGAAAGGAAGGGTGACTGGTGATGACCTCATCCCCCTCCGTCACAAAAGCCTTGACCAGAAAATCAATGACTTCGTTGGAGCCGTTTCCGAGGACGATTTCCGCTGTATCGAGCCCCATCGTCTCGGCCAGGGCCGATACCAGACTGTGGCACGAGGCGTCGGGGTAACGGTGCAGGTTCAGCAGTTCCGCCCGGATAGCCCTTACCGCCCTGGGGGAAGGTCCCCAGGGGTTCTC
>OBJA01001557.1_pt1 | contig 15341 bp, 14 predicted proteins | sample 1519751 | NCBI WGS metagenome assembly OBJA01 (sample SAMEA3881238, study PRJEB22517) | soil metagenome | biome: lake sediment; feature: soda lake sediment; material: sediment, water from around vicinity | place: India | collected 2013-12-23 | depth 3 m | reverse complement strand
TCCGATCCTGAACGCAACCGCCTGTCCGGCCGTATCGCCCGCACCGCGAAGGTGGGGGCCAACCTCTCTGGCGCGGGGCTGACCTTTGCGGCCCAGTCGCTGTTTGGCGGGGACAAGGGGGATGAGCGGGTGGCCAGGGCGATGGCGGCGGCGCTGGGCAAGTCCAAGGGGCCGCTGATGAAGGTGGCGCAGATGGTGTCCACCGTACCGGACCTCTTGCCGCCGGAATACGCCGCCGAATTTGCCAAGCTGCAGGCCGAGGCCCCGGCCATGGGCTGGCCCTTCGTGAAGCGGCGGATGCGGGCCGAGCTGGGCGCGGACTGGGAGGGCAAGTTTGCGGCGTTTGGCAAGGAGGCGAGCCATGCCGCCTCGCTGGGGCAGGTGCACGAAGCCACCCTGCATGATGGCCGCAGGGCTGCCTGCAAGCTGCAATATCCGGATATGGCGAGCGCGGTGGAGTCCGATATCGGACAACTCCGGACACTTCTGGGCCTCTTCAAGCGCATGGACGGCTCGATTGATGCCGACGAGATGGTCGAGGAGATCACCGACCGGCTGCGCGAGGAACTCGATTACGCCCGTGAGGCCAAACACATGGCCCTCTACCGGGACATGCTGGCCGACAAGGCGTTCATCACCTGCCCGGAGCCGGTGACGGAGCTGTCGACGGCCCGGCTCATCACCATGACCTGGCTGGAGGGCGAGCGGCTCGACGCCTTTCAGACCGCGCCGCAGGAAGTGCGCAACCAGATCGCCGAGATGCTGTTCTGGACCTGGTGGGCGCCGATGAACTCCTACGCTGTGATCCATGGCGATCCGCATCTTGGCAATTATCAGGTGACCGGCGGCGGGGAGGGGATCAACCTGCTCGACTTTGGCTGTGTGCGCATCTTCCCGCCGGCCTTTGTGGCGGGCGTCGTCGATCTCTACCGGGCGATGCTGCATGATGATTTCGATGCCGCTTATGCCGCCTATGAGGCCTGGGGGTTCCAGAACCTGTCGCGGGAGCTGGTGGAGGTGCTGAATGTCTGGGCGCGCTTCATCTATGGGCCGATCATCGATGACCGGGTGCGCACGGTGGCCGATGGGGTTTCGGCGGGCGAGTATGGCCGCAAGGAAGCGTTCCGGGTGCGCCAGCTGCTGAAGGAAAAGGGACCGGTGAAGATCCCCCGCGAGTTTGTGTTCATGGACCGCGCTGCCATTGGCCTTGGCGCGGCGTATCTGCGGCTGGGGGCGGAGCTGAATTTCCACCAGCTGTTTGAAGAGAGCCTTGAGGGCTTCTCGGTGGAGACGGTGGCGGCACGGCAGGCGGAGGCGCTTGGCCGCGCGGGGCTGGCATGATGCGCGCAGATCGCTGGCCCCTCGCGCTGATTGCCCTGGGCGTGCTGGGGTTTGCAAGTCTTGCCGGGCTGGTGTCTGCCGGCGCCGCGCATGGCTTCGATCATGGAGTGCTGAGCTGGTTCCGGGTGCCCGGTGACCTCTCCCAGCCGGTGTTCAGCGCCTGGCTGACGCACCCGATGGCGGACATCACGGCGCTTGGCGGGTACACGGCCCTCACTCTGCTGACCCTCGGAGCGGCGCTTTATTACGCCTTGCTGAGAAACTACGTCACGGCGATCATTTTATCATTGGCCATCGGGTCGAGCGGCCTGCTGACCCACCTGCTGAAACAGGGGATCGACAGGCTGCGCCCCGACCTTGTGGATCATCTGACCCATACGGCGCATTCGAGTTTTCCCAGCGGCCACGCCCTGCAGGCAACGGTTGCCTTTCTGATCATCGGCGCATTGCTGGCCAGCGGGCAGCCGGCCCGGCCCATCAGGACGCTGATCTATGCCGGCGCGATCCTGCTGACCTTTCTTGTCGGGATCAGCAGGATCTATCTTGGCGTTCACTGGCCAACCGATGTGCTGGCAGGCTGGTGCCTGGGCACCGCCTGGGCAGCCTTGTGGTGGCTGGTGCTGCGCCGCGTGGCTGCGCGCTGACCGCCCGGCTTCTCAGTTCATCTTGAAGCGGATCGGCACGGTTTTCGGGCCGCTGACGAAGTTTGCCTGCGTGCGTGAAGGCTTCCCGGCCAGTTCCACCGATTTGAGGCGCGGCAGGAGTTCTTCCCACAGGACGCGCATTTCCATCCGGGCAAGGTGCTGGCCCAGGCACACATGCGCGCCATAGCCGAAGGCGACATGCTTGTTGGGCGAGCGGTCGACCTTGAAGCTGTAAGGGTCTTCGAACACGGCTTCATCCCGGTTGCCGGAAGGATAGGCCAGGAACAGCCAGTCATTCCTGGCGATCTTCCGCCCGGCGATTTCGGTGTCGTCAGTGGCGGTGCGCATGAAGTGTTTCACCGGCGTTTCCCAGCGGATGGATTCCTCCACCATGGAAGGGATCAGCGAGAGATCGTCTCTCACCTTGCGGAACTGGTCAGGGTTTTCGGCCAGCGCCCACATGGCCCCGGCGGTGGTGTTGGAGGTGGTGTCGTGGCCGGCGGTGGCGGCGATGATGTAATAGCTCATGGCTTCGAGATGGCCGAGCGGCTGGCCATAGACGGCGCCATTGGCGATCACGCTGGCAAGGTCTTCGCGCGGGTTCTGGCGGCGGTCTTCGGTCATGGCGTTGAAATAGGTCATGAAGTCGAAGATCGTTTCATTGATCATCTTCAGCGTGTCTTCGGTGCTGGCAACTTCCTTGCCGGCCCGGTTCACCTCCGGGTCCTGGGTGCCGAAGAGTTCCTGCGTCAGCTTCAGCATGCGCGGCTCGTCAATCGGCGGCACGCCCAGAACTTCCATGACGACATGCAGCGGATAGAGGAAGGCGACATCGCGGGCGAAGTCGCATTCGGTGCCTTTTTCCGCCATCTGGTCGATGAAGCCGCGCGCAATCTCGCGCACCCGGTCTTCCAGCTTGCGCAGGTTCTGCGGCATGAACCAGGCCTGCGTCAGGCGGCGGTACTGCATGTGGTCCGGGTTATCCATCTGCACCAGCGAGCGTAGGATGTTCGGCTTGCCGCCCATCATCGCGCGTACGCGCTTGTCGCTTTCGATGGTGGTCAACGTGGCCGAGCGGTCTTCATTGTGGAACAGATCGTTCTGTCTTTCGATGTTGAGAATGTCGGCATGACGGGTCACGACCCAGAAGGGGTCAAAGCCTTCCAACTCAGCCACATCCAGCGGCGCGTTGGCGCGCAGCCAGCGGAAGGCCTCATCGACGCGCTTGCCATCAGCATAGGCTTTGGGGTCAACAACATCACGGGCAATGTGTTCAGGTATGGTCATGCTTTTAGTCCTCCCACTTCCGGGTTTTGCGATTACCGGGGTCCAGATTGCTCTACATCAAACTTGCTATACAGCCAACAAATATGTTACGGGGTGCGTATGTCTGACACAGGCACGAGATCATCTGCGGCGGCGGGCCGGCTGACTCAGGCCGAAAGGCGTGACCGGTCGGAGCGTGAGTTGCTCAGCGCGGCCATCCGGGTTGTGGGCGAGCAGGGCGTGTCTGCCGCAACCTTTGACGCGATCGGCAAGGAGGCGGGCTTCTCCCGGGGGCTGGTCACGCAGCGGTTCGGGTCCAAGGAAGGGCTGATCCGGGCCGTGATCGCGCGCCTGCATGAGGGGCAGGGGGAATACCTCGATGCGGCGAGGGTTTCGGATATGGACGGGCTGAGCGCGCTATGCGCCTTCGTCGACCTCCATTGCCTGGCCATGCGGGAATCCGAAGAGGCAGACACCTATTTCATGCTGCTGGCCGCCGCTGTGGCTGACCGGCTGGAAACGCGCGAAGCGTTTCGCGACTCCCACGAGATCGAGCGGGCGCTGATCCGCGGCTTCATCGAGCGCGGCACGGCCAATGGCCATATCCGCGCAGACATAGACGCAGATGCCGAAGCGCTGCTGGTGGGCTGCTCGCTTCTGGGAATGCGCATCCAGGCGCTGGTCGATCCCGCTTTCGATCCGGTTCCGGTGCATGGCGCGCTGATCACATCGATCAAGGCCCGGCTGCGCAGGCCGGAGGGGGAGACCATATGAGCGACGGGTTCAAGACATGGCAGTGCCGCACCTGCGGCTACATCTATGACGAGAAGGAGGGCGACCCGAATGAGGGCCTCGCCCCCGGAACGCGCTGGAGCGATATTCCGGCCGACTGGATCTGCCCGCTCTGTGGCACGCCGAAATCCGATTTCGACATGGTCGAGATCTAGGGCGCCACTCTCTGACAGGCTCCGCTGGCCGTCTCGCAATCCATCCGGTCGAGGCTGACAAGATCGCCGAACGGGTTGATTGAGGCGGGGTCATCTGCCTTCAGCGTCACGGCATAGGCCGGACCCATATTCTGCGCGCTGCGGAAGAAGGAGAGCGCGGTGCCTGCGCAAAGCCGGCGCGTCTCGCCTGGCTGCAGCGCGGCTGACTTCAGAGCCGGGGCGGTGGCGATCCACTGACCCTTGGCATCATGCAGGGTGAGGTAATAGCGCAGCTTGCGGTTGGCGGTGTTGGTCACCTCACTGCAGGCTTCCAGATGCGGCGTGCCGCCATGGCCGGTCACGCGCTGGGTGATCTCGCCAAGCTGTCCTTCGGTACGGCCGCCCGGATAGAGCAGGGCGCCGAAGCGGGAATTGACCGCCTTGTAATAGGTGGCTGCTGCTACCCGGCAAGTTGCGTTCTGCGCGCCCGCTTTGCTGAGAGGGTATTCCGCATCGCAGGCAGTCTGCATGTCGGTGAGGAAGTCTGCGTCGCAGCGGCCCTGATCCAGCGCGCCGGAGCGGTAGCAGGCGTCGTGAAACTTGCAGGCCTCCAGGAACGGGCCATCGGGCACGATCTTGTCGAGCAGCTTGCGCCCGCCGCAGGCGTCCAGCGGTTCCTGCGCCGCAAGGATCGATGCGCTGGCGAGCATGTCATCCCGTGCTCTCGGCTCTGCCGTCACCGGCTGAGCAACAAGGCCAAGGAATACGAGAACGAAAGCCACCACGCGCATCATGGGGAAAATCGTTTGCGGAACGTTGCGGCAATTTGAAGGCAGGTCTTGCAGGGAAGGCGCGGCCGGGTTTAGGAGCCTGCCCATGACCGACGATTTCAACCGCTATCAGACCACAGAGCTCCCGCCCGGCTATACCCAGCTGGCCTGGCATCGCGGCTTTGGCCGCCAGATTGGCCCGCTGTTCGAGAAGCGCGAAGACGGCACGCTGATGCGCGCCTTCCGGGTGGAGGAATACCACACCAACGGCATGATGAACGCCCATGGCGGGATGCTGATGACCTTCGCCGATATGGCCTGGGGCGCCGCCGTGGAAAAGGATGACGACACCTGGTGGGTGACCGTCCGCCTGATGTGCGACTTCGTCTCCGGCGCGCCGCTGGGCAGCTTTGTCGAGGGCAAGGGCGTGATCGTCGGCCGGCAGGACGATGTGTTCACGGTTGAAGGCCGCATCTGGACGGGCGACAAGCTGCTGATGCGGGGCACCGGCATCTTCAAGGTGATCCCGCGCCGGGAAGAGGGAAAACCCTTCGTCAGGACCACTGCGGGCGCCTGACGAAGGGCGTTCCTCGTCAGCTGCCTGCGTGAGGCTTATCGGCGCTCGTCTTCCACAGTGAGAAGAGGATCGCCCCGCCCAGCAGCGCGATGGTCAGCATCAGCGACCAGTGCGGCTCAAGGTAAGGCACGATGTGGAGTTCCTTGTAGAGCAGGAAGTTCCAGAAGATCTTGATGCCGATCAGCACCAGTACGGCGGCAAGGCCGTATTTGAGGTATTTGAACCGCTCCACGGCTGCTGACAGCATGAAATACATCGAGCGCAGGCCGAGAATGGCGAAGATGTTCGAGGTGTAGACGATGAACGGATCGCGGGTGACGGCAAAGATGGCGGGCACCGAGTCCACCGCAAAGATGATGTCGACCGTCTCGACCATGAACAGCGCCAGCAGCAGCGGCGTGGCATAGCGGGTCATCTTGCCGGTGTCGGGGTCGATCTTCCTGATGAAGAAGTTGTGGTTGGTGATCTCGTCGGTCACCCGCAGGCGTTTCTTCAGGAAACGGAAGATCGGGTTCTTCTCCAGATTGAGCTCTTCCTCTTCGGGGCCTTCGCCGGGGATCAGCATCTTGCCGCCCGTGTAGAGCAGGAAGGCGGCGAAGATGAACAATACCCAGGTGAACTCGTTGACCACCGCCGCGCCCAGCGAGATGAAAATCCCCCGGAACACGATGGCGCCCAGGATGCCCCAGAACAGCACCCGGTGCTGATATTCCCGGGGCACGGCAAAGAAGGTGAACACCATGCCAATGACAAAGATGTTGTCGAAGGCAAGCGCGGTCTCAAGCAGATAGCCGGTGGCGAACTGGACCGCAGCCTGCTGGTTGAGGTTTTCCGGGCTGTTGTAGAATTGTGGGTCCGGCTCGTAGCCGAAATAGATGTAGAAGCCGAAGGCCACGGCGAGCGAAGCAAAGCAGGACCACATGATGGCGCTTTTCTTCGGGGAGATGACCTCGTCTTTCTTGTTCAGCAGGCCAAGATCGACCCAGAGCAGAAAACAGATGAGGGAGAGAAAAGCGGTCCACAGCCATAAGGGCTGCGCCGCATATTCCACGGTCAGGAAATCTGGCATGATTGGGGGTGCCGTCAAAGCAGTGCGCCGCGTCCGCGCGTGTTGCTTCAAGGTTCCGACATCGCGCTTGCCGCCGCAAACACCAGAGGGGCCCGGACCCGGTTGACGCCGCGCAGGGTAGATCAAGCACCAGCGCCGTCAAGCCTCGCCGCGCCGCTGTCAGTCTACATCCAAAGGCTGAGCAACCCTGCCAGCGCGCAGCCCAGGACGACCAGAACGATGTTCACCTTGTAGCGGATCAGGGCAATTGCAGCGCCGGCCGCAATAACCATGGCCAGCAGATCCGGCTGCGTAAGGTCTGGCAGGGAGAGGTGGCTACCCCAGGGCAGGGGCGTGTTGATCGCGCCCCGGAACAACACCGCCATCCCGAACACGGCTGCCACCTTGGCTATGATCCCGAACACAGCGGCAGTAATCGCCTGCAATATGCCGGCCGCCGCCCGGCTGCGCCGCAACCCCTCCGAAAAGGGAGCGCCGGCAAAGATCCACACGAAGGAGGGGGCAAAGGTGCACCAGCTGGCCATCAGCGCTGCGGCGGCGGCCAACCACAGCCCGCCGCCTTCCGTCTGCCAACCGGCCATGAAGCCGACGAACTGGTTGACCAGCACCAGCGGTCCCGGTGTCGTTTCGGCAAGGCCGAGGCCATCGATCATCTGCGGCGCCGTGAGCCAGCCTTCTGCTTCCACCGCCTGCTGCTGCAGATAGGCCAGAACGGTATAAGCCCCGCCAAAGGTCAGCACCGCCAGCTTGGAGAAGAAGAGGCCGACCTTGGTAAGCACATGGTCCGGGCCGAGCATCACCATGGCGGCGATCAGCGGGGCAAACCAGAGCGCCCCCCAACTGGCCGCCGCCTTCAATGCCCTTCCGGCGCTGGCCTTTTCCGCAGGGATGGGGAGCGCTGCTGTGGCAGGCCTTGGCTGCGAGAGGCTGCGTATGAGGCCAATCGCTGCCGCCAGGCCGATCACCAGCGGGAAGGGCATCTGGAACAGGAAGAGGCCGAGGAAAGCCGCCGCAGCCAAGGCAATATCCTGGGGGCCTTTGAGCGCCCGGCGGCCGACCTTGACCAGCGCTTCCAGAATAAAGCCGATCACCGCCGCCTTCACGCCGTAGAAAAGGGCGGCCACCACGGGCAGCGTGCCCCAGGCGGCATAAAGCCAGGTCAGCGCGAACACGACCAGGGCGCCGGGCAGCACGAACAGCAGTCCGGCAATCACCCCGCCGGTCACGCCGCGCAGGCGCCATCCGGCATAGGTGGCCAGCTGCTGCGCCTCTGGGCCGGGCAGCAACATGCAGTAGTTAAGCGCGTGCAGGTATTCGGCCTCACCGATCCACCGCTTCTCCTCCACGAAGACGCGGTGCATCAGGGCGATCTGCCCCGCCGGGCCGCCAAAGCCGAGACAGCCGACGCGAAAGCTGGCCGAGGCGAGCTCCTTCAGGCTGGGCGAGGGGGCAGCGGCTTCCGTCACGGGTGTGTGGTTTCGCAGAAGCTGCCGCAAAGACAAGCCACGAAATCTGGCGATATTGTTGACTTTTCATGCCTGGCTGCGTATCGGCCCCGGCAATGAACACAGGCATGCACCACCATCATCACCCCGCATGACGCGCCGCTGAGGCGCGAACCGGTCCGGCTGCGCCTCTGAAACGTGTTCCTCCCCCCGAGAACCAGACCAGATGCGGCAGGCCGAACGGGCCCGCCTCACGGCCTTTGTGCCGCCTTTCCAATCGGGCTGCCTGCGGTTATTGCGGGGCCAGCCGGCAAACAGGATCTGAAGACCCATGAGCACCAAGGACGCCCGACCCCTCTCTGGCAAGGATCTCGCCCGCAAGCCGCGCGGCTTTCCCGACAAGCGCGAGGCCCTGATCCATGCCCAGGCGAAGCTCGTGGAGACGGTGACCGGGGTTTACCGGCAATGGGGCTTTGAGGCGCTCGATACCGGGGCGTTTGAATATGCTGACGCGCTCGGCAAGTTCCTGCCCGATTCTGATCGTCCCAATGCCGGCGTGTTCTCCCTGCAGGATGATGACGAGCAGTGGATGGCGCTGCGCTATGACCTGACCGCGCCGCTTGCCCGTTTCGTGGCCGAGCAGGGGCAGGGGCTTGGCCGCCCGTTCCGCCGGTACGCTGCCGGGCCGGTCTGGCGCAATGAGAAGCCCGGCCCTGGCCGCTTCCGCGAATTCTGGCAGTGCGACGCCGATACGGTCGGCGCGCCCGGCCTGCATGCCGATGCCGAGATGATCGCCATGGGCGCCGAAGCGCTCCGCGCGCTGGGCATGAAGCCCGGAGAGTTCGTCATCCGCGTCAACACGCGGCGGCTGCTCAACGGTGTGCTGGACGGGGTGGGCGCGACCTCTGGCGACACCCGCCTCGCCATCCTGCGCGCGCTCGACAAGCTCGACCGTCTCGGCGCTTCGGGCGTGGCGGACCTCCTCGGCGCAGGCCGCAAGGACGAGAGCGGCGACTTCACCAAGGGCGCCGGGCTCGGAGCGGAAGAAGTCAAACGCGTGCTCGCCTTTGCCGAGGCGGGCGCTGAGACCCGCGCCATGACGCTGGCCAATCTCGCCAAGGCGGCCGGCAGCACGGAAGAGGGCAAGGCAGGCCTCGGAGAGCTGGAAGCCATCGCGCTGGCGCTTGAGGCGCTCGGCGCGCCTGAGGACGATGTCAAGATCGATCCCTCCGTGGTCAGAGGGTTGGAATATTATACCGGGCCTGTGTTCGAGGCAGAATTGCTGCGTGAGGTGACCGGCGAAGACGGCAAGAAATATCGCATCGGCTCCATCGGGGGCGGCGGGCGGTATGATGATCTCGTCGCGCGCTTTACCGGAGAGACTGTACCCGCCACTGGCTTCTCCATCGGCATCTCCCGGCTGGCGGCAGCCCTCGCCATCCTTGGCGAAACTGGAAAGCTCGACGGGCCGGTGGTCGTGCTCAATCTGGACAAGGATAATCCCGGCATCGCGCTTGGTCTTGCCGCAGAGCTGCGCCGCGGCGGCATCCGGGCGGAAGCCTATATGGGCGCCTCGGGCATGCGCCCGCAGATGAAATATGCTGACCGGCGGTCTTCACCCGCTGTCGTGATCGTCGGCACTGACGAGATCGAGAAGGGCACGGTTACCATCAAGGATCTGGAGATCGGCGCGCAGAAGGCCAAGGCGATTTCCTCCAATGAGGAATACCGCGAAGCGCGCCCCGGCCAGATGGAAGTGCCGCGCGCCGAAATGGTCGAGACTGTCCGCCGTATCGTCGAGGCCCACGCATGAAACACGACGCTCTTGTGGCGGTTGCCCGCGCGGTCGTGGAGACGGCTGGCGGCACGCCGATTGACCCTGACTATGTTCTGCCAGCGGACATTCCGCTGGAGCTTTCCGGCGAAGCTGTCCGCGCCCGGCTCTGCGTGTTCCAGGATTATCGCGGCGCCGACATGGCGATGCGGCCAGACCTGACGCTGCCTGTCGCCCAGCGGGAAGCGGCCCGGCGCGCAGCCGGCGAGGGCGGCGCGAAGACCTATACCTATGCCGCGCGCGCCTTCCGCATACCCGTTGCGCCGGACGATCAGCTGGAATTCACCCAAGTGGGCCTCGAACGCTTCGGCCATGAGGCGAGCGCAGAGGCCGATGCCGAACTCTTCGCGCTGATCCACCGCGCGGTGGAAGCCTGCGGCGTGGCGCCTTCCGGCGTCATCATGGGCGATCTGGCAATCTTTCCGGCCTTCATTGATGCGCTTGGCCTGCCCGGCGTGACGGCGGATCTGCTGAAGCGCGCCTTCCGGCAGGAGGGCGGCGTGCGCGCGGTGCTGGACGCGGCCTCCCGCCCGCTGGAGCCTGATGTGGCAGTAGTGCTGAGCGCGGCCGACCCGGTCGCTGCGCTTGGCAATCTGCTCTCTGAGCGGAATATTCCGATGGCCGGGGGGCGAAGCCTCGCCGAGATCGTCGAGGGCCTGAAAGCACGCTGCGCGGCCATTGAGGCAGGGGGCCTCAGCCAGGCCACGCGCGATGTGCTGCTTGCCCTGCGTGAGGTCGATTGCCCGCTGGGAGAGGCGGCCGGAACGCTTTCCGCACTTGCCGAGACCCATGGGCTTGGCGCCGTGCCCGGCGCCATTGCGGCGCTCAAGGCGCGGGCCGAGGCGATCCTCGCGCGGGTGCCGGCTGCCGCGCAGACCGCGCGCTTCCGCACGGGCTTTGGCCGCCGTTTCACCTATTATGATGGGTTTGTATTTGAAATCCTCGCGCCGGGTCTGGAACTCACCCAGCCGGTTGCCGCAGGCGGACGGTATGACGGCCTGCTGACGGGGCTTTCCGGCGGCAAGGTGTCGGCAACCGGGATCGGCGGCGTGGTGCGGCCGGACCGTATGGTGCGTGTGCGGAGGGCAGGAGCATGAGCCGGATCACGATTGCGGTTCCCTCCAAGGGGCGTCTCAAGGAACAGACTGAAGACTGGCTCGCCAGCATTGGCCACACCGTTCGCCAGATTGGCGGGGAGCGGGGGTACACGGCAGAGATTGAAGGCATCGATGCCGAAGTGCGTCTTCTCTCGGCCAGCGAGATCGCGCAGGGCCTGATCGAGGGCAGCCTGCATCTGGGCGTAACCGGGGAAGACCTGCTGCATGATCTGTCGCCGGATGGTCCGGTGGATTTCGAAGTGCTCAAGCGCCTCGGATTTGGCGGGGCTGATGTTGTGGTTGCCGTGCCCCAGGCCTGGTTTGATGTTGACACGATGGCAGATCTGGAAGCCGCCGGCGCCGCCTTTCGCAAGGCGCATAACCGCCGCCTGCGGGTCGCCACCAAATATCTGCGCATCACCCGGCGATATTTTGCCCAGAAATCGGTGGGCGAATATCGCCTCGTCGAAAGCGCTGGCGCCACAGAGGCCGCCCCTGCCACCGGCACGGCGGATGTGGTGGTCGATATCACCACAACCGGCGCCACCTTGCGGGCCAATGGTCTCAAGGTGCTTGATGATGGGGTAATCCTGAAAAGTCAGGCTTCGCTTACGCGCTCAATCCGGGCGCCCTGGAGCGAGGAGGCGAACAGTATCGTACAATCCCTTATGCGTCAGCCGGGCACAGGGACAAAACGCCCCCTTTAAATTTTTTTTGGACACATTCTTGACACATCCCCGAAAACGTTGCCGTATGGGTAGGCAAGTTTCTGGGAGGAAACGCTGCAAACGGTGGAGGGGCGTAGCGACCGGGGACGGGGCTACGCCTCTTTTTCATTTCAGGGGCCGTTTTCACGATTTGAGGGAGAAGACCGGGACCAGCAACCGCGATGGTTCAGGGGGAGTCGAGGGGCGTTGTCACCGCGCCGCCGGTCCCGGCTTCATGAATAACAATATGCACTTATCGATAAACGTCAAGCGATATTATCGTTTTTCGATTAAATCGCTGTAATCCTTCCCCCTGTGTTGACTTGCCCAGCGCCGCGCCCCATGCGTGGCGCCTTAACCAGCCCCGCCCCCGGATCATCGCCGCGTCAAAGGAGACCAAGATGGAAGATCCCCGCCAGCACATCCTTCCCGTTTACCGCCCGCCGGAGGAAGTGTTCGTGCAGGGCGAAGGCGTCTACATGTTCACCGAGGACGGGCGACGTTATCTCGATTTCATCGCGGGCATCGCGGTCAACGCGCTGGGCCATGCGCATCCGGCCATGATTGACGCCCTGCGCGATCAGGCTGGCAAGCTTTGGCACACCTCCAACATGTTCCGGATCAAGGGGCAGGAGGAACTCGCCGACAAGATCTGCCGCGATACCTTTGCTGACCGGGTGTTCTTCACCAATTCGGGCACCGAAGCGATCGAGTGTGCCATCAAGGCGGCGCGCAAGTATCACTGGGCTGCCGGAGACCCGGACCGGATCGACATCATCACCTTCACCGGTGCCTTCCATGGCCGCTCCATCGGGGCGATCAATGCGGGCGGCAACCCGAAATACCTGGAAGGCTTCGGCCCGAAACTGCCGGGCTTCGTGCATCTGGAATGGGGCGATCATGACGCCCTGAAGGCTGCGCTGGCCGCCTCGACCACGGCCGCTGTGCTGGTAGAGCCGGTGCAGGGCGAGGGCGGCGTGCGCGCCATGCCCGAGCAATGCCTCAAAGGCCTGCGCGAGCTGTGCGACCAGCATGGCGTGCTGCTGATGTTCGATGAGGTCCAGTGCGGCATGGGCCGTACGGGCAAGCTCTGGGGCTATCAGTGGGCCGCCGATGTGGAGCCTGATGTGATCGCCGCGGCCAAGGGCATCGGCGGGGGCTTCCCCTTCGGCGCATGTCTTATGACCGAAGCTGTTGCCGAACCGATGCAGCCGGGCAGCCATGGCTCGACCTATGGCGGCAACCCGCTGGCGATGGCGGTCGGCAATGCGGTGTGGGACATCATCTCGAATGAGGAATTCCTGGCCAATGTCCGCCGCGTTTCCGGTACGTTGGCGCAGGGCCTGAAAAGCCTCGCTGACAGCCATCCGGACAAGGTCGAAGGCGTTACCGGCAAGGGCCTGCTCACCGGCCTGCGCCTCAAGGCAGACCCGAAAAACCTGCAGACCCTCTGCCGGGAAGAGGGCCTTCTGGCGGGCGTGGCAGGGAACAATGTCCTGCGCCTCGCCCCGCCGCTGATCATCGACGACGCCCAGGTACGCGACGCCGTCAGCATGATCGACGCCGCCCTGACCGAATGGGCGCCGTAAGCGCCCGCCGGCAATATCAGGTCGTGAAATTTGAAGGGGGGCGGCTACCTTGGGGTGGTTGCCCCTTTCTCTTTCCGGTTGCTACTGTCTGCATCAAACAGAAGCAACCGGGGGAACAAGGCACCATGAGCCGAGTAGACGATTTCGAGCAGGCCACCCGGCTTGAAAGAGGGGGCGAGACTGTCTGGACCGCGCCGCTGCGGGAGGATTGGTCTCTGTGGGGGCCAGCGGGCGGATACATTTCTGCCCTTGCCCTGCGCGCGGCCGGCGAGGCGAGCGCCTTTCCCCGGCCTGTCAGCATGACGTGCCACTTCCTGCGCCCCGGCAAGTTCGCGGAGGCCGAGCTGCATGTGGAGAGCATCCGGGCAGGACGGCGCAGCGAGCTTTTGCGGGTTGATCTCAGGCAGGAGGGCAAGAGCCTGCTCACCTGCTCGGTCTGGACGATGCCTGACAGTTTGCCCGGTCTTGTCCATGACGCCACCCGTCTGGAGGGGTTGCCGGACCCCGAAACCCTTCTGGCGCATGACATGCTTGATCCGGAACAGAGCACGCCGCCCTTCTTCCGGCGGTTTGACCAGCGCCCCATCCGGGGCATGCCGCGGGCAGGGGAGGGCCCCCGAGAGCCGGAGTTGACTGGCTTCTATCGTTTCACACCCATGGCAAAGATCGAGAACGCCTTCATTGATGCCGCGCGTGTTCTACTGCTGCTCGACACGTTCGGCTGGCTTGCCCAGTATCCGGCACATCCGCAGGACGATCCATCGCCCTGGGTCGCGCCGAATATTGACTATCACTACCGTTTCCATCGCCCGACCTGCCATGCTGACTGGCTCCACATGCGTGTCCGCGCCCCGATTGCCGAGGCAGGCCTTATGGCAACAGATGGAGAAATCCGGGACGCAGACGGGTATCTTCTGGCTACCGGTACGTCGCAACTGATGTGCCTGCCGCGTGCAGGCCAGTAACCCCTGCAGGCGGCGCCTGCGCGGGTGTTTCAGGAACCCCTCCCATGCGCCAGGACCACAGACACTGCTTCATCCTCACCGGCGGCCCCGGCGCGGGCAAGACGACGCTGCTGGCGCATCTGGCCGGGCAGGGGATCGCCATGATGCCCGAGGCGGGGCGGGGGATCATCCGTTCCCAGATGGCCATTGGCGGCCGCGCGCTGCCCTGGAAAGATCGCGCGCTGTTTGCCGAACTGATGCTCGGCTGGGAACTGCGTTCCCTCAGCGAGGCGGCGACACGGCCGGGCCCCATCCTGTTTGACCGGGGCGTGCCGGATGTGGCGGGCTATCTGACGCTGGAAGGGCTGGAGGTGCCCGCGCATATCCGGCAAGCCGCCAAAATCCACCGGTACAATTCGCTCGTCTTTCTGGCGCCGCCCTGGGAGGAGATCTTTCACACCGATCCCGAGCGCCGTCAGGACTTTGAGACCGCCCGGCGTACCTGTGAGACGATGCGGCGTGTGTATACGGAGCTCGGATACAACCTGGTCGAGCTTCCGTGCGCGTCTGTTCCTGAGCGCGCCGATTTCGTGCGGGCCAATATCGGCGCTTAATCCTTGTTTTCGCTTAAAGAAAAGGGACAGGCTGAGAGAGCATAGCCTGTCCCCTGCAAATGCGCACGTGCGGTCCCCCCACACTTGCTGCTGCTGAATTAGCAAATCTGAGTACTGCTCGCGTCCGTGCAGATACCTAAATTTCGGCGGGCTTTGCTCCAATTTGAGCTTTCATGTGCGTGGGCCCCGGTTAAGCTCATCTTCTGGCTGGCTTTGGGGAGAGCAGGCTGGAAGGGGAGCGGTCTGTAGTGCTGGTAGAGCGTGAACGGGATTTCGAGCGGCTGGATGTCCTGATTGCGGCGGCGAGCCGGGGCCAGGGGAGTGTGGCGCTGGTCTGCGGGGAGGCCGGTATCGGCAAGACTTCGCTGATCCGCGGCCTGTTTGCCCGTCTTCCCCGAGGCTGGCGTGCGGCTGCGGGCGGCTGCGACGCGCTTTACACCCCCCGCCCGCTCGGCCCCGTGCGCGATATGGCGGAGATGCTGGGGCCAAAGGTCCGTGCCCTGCTGGAAAACGGCGAC
>OBJA01001556.1_pt1 | contig 15349 bp, 10 predicted proteins | sample 1519751 | NCBI WGS metagenome assembly OBJA01 (sample SAMEA3881238, study PRJEB22517) | soil metagenome | biome: lake sediment; feature: soda lake sediment; material: sediment, water from around vicinity | place: India | collected 2013-12-23 | depth 3 m | reverse complement strand
GGGTGATGCAAATACAAATGCCAGTTTGTCATGGTTTAGCACGTAACGTATGCTCTCGACTTTGTTGTTCCACTTTTGTGCATAGTACAGGTATCGCTCGACCGTACTATCGTGCTCTTCATTACCCATGATGGGATAGAATGGAGGATTGAGTTTCTGGAGAACCTGAGTTGCAGCTTCATATTGAACTTCTGTTCCTCTATGTGCAATGTCGCCAACACCAATCACAAAATCTATAGGGTATTTTTGTGCTAGAGTGTTTACTTGTTTAACAGCAGCAGCCAAATTGGGGAACTCTGCCAATGGCTTTGGTTCAGCATCACCTAAAATAGCAACCCTTAGCAATGTGCTGTCGGAAACAGTATGCAAATCATCAAGTATAAATTCTTTTGTCCCTAGACTATTCGTTATCGATATGGTGTCAGCATTGCGGGCAGAATTAATTTTACCAGAATTTTCATTACATCCATTAAAAAGGATTACAAGGAAAATAATTGAAAGTTTCAAAAATCGGGTCATCAGTATAAATTTTATTAATTTATTCCAAATAATAATCAAAATTGATCATTGTACAGACTCAAGGAAAAGATAAAACTAAGATTAATGGTATTTTAGTTATTCCCATTATATTAAACATTATGAAGTATTTAAAGTATTTTGAGGTTGTTGGAATTCTAACAACCTCAAAACACTTTAAGCTTATTGGATTTAATTATAACCTGGATTTTGTGGCATTGGAGTTGATAAATTAGCGTCAATTACAGATTGCGGTATTGGGAAAAGAGTATCTCTTAGACTTATTTTCTCACCACCAAAAGTGTTATGAGCTTTTGTTCTTTCATACCATTTCCCTGTTCGTAGCAAAGTATATCTTCGATATTCCTCATTAAATAATTCACGTGACCTTTCATCTAAAATAAAATCAAGAGTAATATCCCCTGCACTGATTTCACTTGCTTTCGATCGTCTTCTAATAATGTTAATTGTTTCGGCTGCGCCGGCTGCGTTATTCATCTTAAATTGCGCTTCTGCTTTTAGCAAATAGGTATCAGCAAGTCTTAACGCAATATAATCATCATAATCATAATCTGAAGTAACATCATCCGGTATACTTCCTTCGTGTTTCCTTGAATAGGGCCAATCATTTCTTTGCCAAGCAGTAGGGGTGATTGGATTACCCCATTTAAGTTTTATGGTATCCCCAAAAGAGTATCCAGGAGGAAGTTTATCTGCTTGTGCTGGATTGTTCTGGTCACTGGTTTTAAGTATAAAATATTTTCTGACAGCATGATTGCTAAATCTTTCGTCATTCTCCTCATATGATTCCATAAACCATTTAGTGGGAGCAGTGTATGCTTTTCCTCTTCCACCTCTCTCGAAAGTGATCTGCAAGGGTCGAACACCGCCAATATTAATGTCCATGTATCTTTGAAGATGCATTGCTCTTTGCCTTGGATTAACGCCTCCTCCGATCAATTGGTATCCAAATTGCCAAACCCATAATGCTTCTGTATTTCCTTCTGCCCTATTTTTGTTTCCTTCATAAAACATATCCATAAATGGCACACCTGGTTGATCGGCTTTTATCCCATATCTTTCAGTTATAAGGCTATATGCCGGAGTATTTATTACTTTATCTGCCCATTGAAGTGCTGTTGAAGGTTCATTTAAAACCAGGTACATTTCTGCGAGATAAGTTTGAACAGCACCTTTACTCATCCTTCCTGGAATAGGTTCAACAGGAAGATGCTGTTCTGCAAATAACAGGTCTTCAATAATTTGGGCTCTAACCACATCCACCGGGGTTCTTTCCCAATCCGTTTTAATAGAGCTACCGGATGATTCAACTAAAGAAAGCGGAACATCACCCCATAAATAAGTTAAGTGACGATATGACCAGGCTCTGATTGCTCTTGCTTCTGCCATAACATAATTCTTATTTTCTAACTCTGAACCATGTCCACCGCTCCAATCAACTTCTTCATTTTCTGCTCTGCTAATTATAGAATTGGCTGCATTAATAATCCCATAAAGCCAATTGAAAGTATTACTCAGATAGGTATTCTCTGAATTATTAACGTCTCCCCATTTAGATGCCAAATCTCCAAAAGCCCTTACATAGTTTGGACTCATGTTATCAGTACCTGTAACAAACATCTGGAAAGGCATATTATCATCTTTTATTTCATATCGAATCTCAGAATAGGCACCATTTATTCCCATATCAAACCCTGAATAAGTGGTGTATAATTTATCAGAAGTAATTATATGAGGAGGGTCTTCCTTCAATATGTCATCGATATTACATCCAATAACTAAAACTGCTATTAGGAATATTATAAATTTAATTTTAGTTTTCATTTCGAATATTTTTGTTATTAATTTTTACTTTTTAAAATCCAATCTGTAACCCAAGTACAAATTCGCGTTGCAATGGAATTGATCGTTGATCATCTAATTCCGGGTCCAATCCTCTCCACTCTGTAAAGGTGAATAAGTTGCGGCCTGTAGCATAAACTTTTAGATTATTGCCACCGAATTTATTGGTTACAGTAGTTGGAAAATCGTATGAAAGTGTCACATCTTTTACCCGGACAAAGCTCGCATTTTCATAAATACTTGTTGATACCCCAGCCATTTTGTTAGCATCAACATGATTCATATACCATTCGTTGCTTGCATTCTCAGGAGTCCACCATTTTTTTACAATTGTATTACGACGAACACCAGAAGTAACAATTTCATCGTCCATTATATTATTTTCTTTGGTCACCCCATGATTTCCGTGCAAAAAAACAGAAAAATTAAAATTCCAAAAGCTAAAAGTATTTGTTAACCCCCATAAGAGATTCGGATCCTGCTGACCAATTATCTGTCTATCCTCAGGAGTAATTTTATCATCATTATTAACATCTCTTATCTTTATATAACCAGGCTTCGAACCCCATTTTTGTATTTCTGATTCTTCATTTAATTGCCAAACACCATCAAAAATATAATCATAATTTACGTTTATAGGTTGACCTATGAACCATTGGTTTGCGACATCATCAAGTCCATCACCATAAAGATCTACGATTTTATTCTGTATGTAAGAAATATTTCCTGTAGTAATCCATGAGAAATTTTTGGTAAGCACATTTCGTGAATGAAGTGAAAACTCAATACCTCTATTCTGTGTTTCTCCAATATTCTGTAAAATTGAAGTTATGCCATGTATAGAGGAAATTGCTCTATTTAACAGTAAATCATAAGTGTTGGTTTCATATATATTCAAATCCCCCGTAACTCTTTGTTCAAGAAGTCCGAAATCCATACCAAGATTAAATGTTCGTGAACTTTCCCAACCAAGTGTCTGTTGTCCTAAAGTGCTTGGAAAATACCCTGGCATTGTTGAATTGCCTGATAAATAATTTTTTTCTTCTAATCGTGCCATCGATCTGTAAGAACCAACAGCTTGATTACCATTAAGGCCATATGAAGCTCTAATTTTTAGTTGACTAAATAGATTTTTTAATGGGAAGAACTCTTCATTTCCCAAATTCCATCCCAATGCCAGCGAAGGGAAAAATCCCCATTTTGAATCTGCACCAAATCCTGAATATCCATCACGTCTTCCTGTTAAAGTCAAAAGATACCGACTTTCATAAGAATAATTTAATCTGAACATCTGTGATACTAATTGAGATTTGATATAATCAAAGGAGGGTTGAATTAAACCTGCCTGTCCTCCTGCATACCAGGTTAAAAGGTCGTTAGGAAACCTTTCCATATCTATTCTTTCAGAATTCCACTCGTCGTTCTGAACACTATATACTGCAGTAGCAAATAATGAATGAGATCCAAATTCTTTGTTATATGAAAGAATATTCTCCCATACTGTATTAAATTCGCTATTCTTATCAATTCTTGCACGTCCCTGAGAAACTTGGCCATCATATGTATCCCTGCCTCTATATGTATTATTCTGACTAATCCTGTCAGTTATCCCGTAATTTAATCTTAAACTTAACCCAGGGATGAGTTTGGCAAAATCAAGCAATGCATAATTATTTGTAACAATCCGACGTGATTTGTCAACATTCGAAAATTGAATTTCCTGTAAAGGATTTGGTCGTACCGGATCATCTGCAATGGGATTTATTGTTAAGGTTCCATCCTCATTGTATGGAACTGCCAGAGGATTCGTGAGATATAAATCCCACATGCTTGGAGATACTCCACTTTTATCTACAAAAGTTAATTGAGTGCGGGTACCTAACGTTAACCAATCAGTAATTTTAGAATCAATGTTAAAGCGTCCCGTACCTCTTAAATAATCATCATTTATCACAATTCCTTTTACTTTCATAATACCTCCGGAAACATAATAGGATGTTTTTCCTAAACCTCCTGATAAAGAGACATTATGGTGTTGGCTATTGCCCTGACGTGTTGCCAAATCTATCCAATCAACCCATTCGCCAGCTTCATAAACTGCCTGCTCGGAGGGTGAAACACCAGCTGGCAACCGTTCATTTTTAAAGTCATAGAATTGAGAACCATTCATGTAGTTTGGAACATTTGTAAATTCCTGTATTGAATAATAACCATCATAAGTTATTTTCGCGGGTCCTTCAATTCCTTTTTTAGTAGTTATCAGAATTACACCATTTGCACCCCTGGAACCATAAATTGCTGCAGCTGAAGCATCTTTTAATATTTCAATTGATTCAACATCGTTGGGATTGATATCCGAAAGTCTGCCACCATAAGGAATACCATCAACAACAACCAGGGGAGAGTTATTGGCAGCGATTGAATTTCTTCCCCTAACCATGATGCTGAGATCAGGCTCAGCTCCTGCTGAGGTATTCTGAATCATTAAACCCGGAACAGCACCCTGAATTGCCTGTGCAACAGTAATATTGGGGACCATTTCCAGGCGGTCCTTTGCAACTGATGTCACTGTTCCAGTTATATCACTTTTCTTTTGAGTTCCGTAGCCCACAACGATAACCTCCTCCATTCCAATCACATCTTCCTGCATCACCACAGTAAATGTGGTTCTTCCATCAAGCTGGATTTCCTGTGTGCGCATGCCCACAAACGAAAACTGCAGGGTTTCGGCATTTTCAGGTATTGCCAGGGAGAAGCTTCCATTGGCATTGGTAACCGTGCCTGTTGTTGTTCCTTTAATCAGTACAGTTACTCCCGGCAGCGGCAGTCCCTGCTGATCGGTTACCACCCCGGTTATGGTTCGTTGCTGAGCAGTATAGCCCGCAACAGATTCTTTTTCTTTTTTAGTTAAAATTATCTGCCGGTTGCTCCTTATTTCAAAGTCTATGCCGTGGGTTTCGAAAACTGATTTCAGTACCGTTTCCAACGGCTCCTGGGAAATGTCAACAGAGTACTTCTGGGCAGGGTCAAATATATCGTCTTTGTACAGGAAAACATGTCCTGTCTGTTCTTCAAGGGTTTTAAGCACTTGCTGGATCGATGCCCTTTCAACATCCAATGTCACTTTAAGTTGGGAATAGCTGTTTCCGAAAGTGAAGAAAACCAGCATGGAAGCGATAAATGTCAGTTTCATTTTTTTAAACCTTAAGTTAAGTTTCGGATTTCCTCCCAACAGAGAGATCCAATGTCGCATTTTTTTCATACTTTTGAATTGTTAAGTTACACACTATTAGAATTTAACACAGTAAAACCGGCAAAGCGCTGCAACGCCTGCCGGTTTTTTAATTACTTATTTCATAATATCCTTCTGCTATTTTTGTGATTTTAACGGAAGCCGCAACAGCCACATTATCGAGAACGAGTTCACGATTGTCACTCAGGTCAAGTTTTCCCGAAATTTTTACTCCTCCCAAAAAGGGGTCGTTGTATTTTACGCGGATGTTGTAGTAGCGCTCCAGTTTTTTTACAACCCTGCTCAGATCAGTACTTTCAAACTTAAGCAGGTTCTCTTTCCACAAGGTATAATTTTCAACTTCTACTGCCTTCAGCCGTGTAGTTCGTTCTGTTTTATTAAATGCAGCAAGTTGACCGGGTATCATTTCGGTGGTTTCCGGAAACATTCCTGAATTGTTCTGTTCCAGCCGAACCCTTCCGCTTGTAAGTACAGTTTCAATGACATTGTCGGATGGGTAGGCTGATACATTAAATTGTGTGCCCAACACTTTTATGCGGATGTCGGTTGTTTGTACAATAAAAGGCTGTTGTGCATTTGGCTTTACATCGAAGAAAGCTTCACCCACTAAAAATACCTCACGGGTCTTATCTGCAAAAAACTCGGGATAAATCAACCGGCTTCCGGCATTTAAAAATACATGTGAACCATCGGGGAGGAGAATCTCTGAGGTTTTCCCATACGGAATAATCAGCTGGTTCATTTCAGGAGTGCCTTTTGAAGGGGCTGTTGCTGAAGCAATGATATTATCATTGATTACTACCTGACCATCCTGACGGTGTTCAATTCGGGTACTCGATTCATTCAGCACAATATTTTCTCCCCCAGGTCTTATCAATATTGCTTCCTCTGCACGAATGGGTTCTGAGATTTCCTGGGCAATAAACAGTTGATTAAAATTGTCTTTCTTATAAAAAAGAAGGGCGCCGATTGCAAAAAATACGATGGCAACCGCTGCGTATTTCATAAAGTCAATAAAAATCTTGCGGCTTTTTCCAATCCTTTGACCCGTTTCCACTTGTTTCAGGATTTGGGAAAAGAGCATGATCTTCTCATCTTCCGAAATTTCTTTATCTTTTGTGTGAAGCTTTTGCAGGATGCTGCGTGCCATCCGGATGTTTTCTTTTTCCTGGGGATTGCTTGTTTCAAATAAATGCCACCATTCGTTTAATTCGTCTCCCGGGTTGAAAATCCATTGAATAAATAACTTATCTTCAAGATATTTGCTGATGTTTTCCATATAAGTTTGATTGTTCTGTTCTAAAAGGACTTTAACTTCTAAAATATGGACATATATTTCAATATTTTTTTTTAAAAAAAAGATCGCTTGATACGAAGCGCCTTTTTGACTTCATTAAATCATGGATTAACATGCTTATATTTTATTACTACCGGGGAGTTAAAGGCCAGATGGTGGAGCCAGCGATTTATCTTTGATCCGGCTCAAAGTAACCAGGTGCTGAGACTTTAATGGATGCATCACCTGCCTTTTGTCCGTTAATAATGATTGAAGAAAATGATGAGGGAATTTTGAATATCCATAGCTGAATACTAGTGATAAAATCAATCAGGGCATGAAGTACACCAAAACTGATTAACTATTAACACATCGTATGCCTGTTAAAAACAATAAGAATCCTATTTTGCTGATTTTTTTACGGATTGAATTGAGCGCCCTGTAGACTTGCTTTCGGGCCGATTCCACCGAGATATTCAGCACCGTGGCAATGTCGGGGTAATCCATCGATTCGTTGAAACGCAGGTAAAGCGCCTCTTTTTGCTTTGCCGGGAGTGATTTCAGCAGCTGGCTTACCCGGTGATTTACTTCTTGCTCCTCTTCATCGGCTATAATGGTGTGTTCAATGCTGTATTCCGGTTCAAATGCGCATTCCGCTTCACTTCGAAGTTTGCGGTCGCGTTTTAATTTTTTTATGATGTTGCGTTTCAATGCAAGAATAAGATAATAACGCAGATTCTCGGGGTTCGTTTTGTTTCGGTGCCTGTTTACAAACAGATCTAAAAAAATCTCCTGTACGGCATCCTTCACAAGGTCTTCATCGGGGCAAAGCTTAGTGCCGTAGCGGTACAGCGCCTCTATGTGCAGGTTATAGAAATGGGCAAATGCCTTTTTATCGCCTGCCAGAAACTGATTCCAAATAAATGAAGTACCAAGACTATCATTATCCATTTGTCGTTATTTGTTTATCTTGGTTTTGTAGCAAAGATACAATTTGAGAGGAATAGACCGACAGAATTTTTAATATTTGTATCCATGCCACCAGTGTAACCCAGTTGGTTTTCTTACAGGTCAGCTGCCGTAGGGGGATTGTAAAAAAGTATACATTTTTTGGCAACAACCATATTACAAAGGTCTGGAGGTGGGTTATTCATACAACAGGAACGCATTGCTTGTCGCTTTTGATTCAATAGCTGTCAGTTGTAATTAACAGTTTCCCAGTTTCAGCTGGCATGGCCAGGAAGGGACTAAAACATTTAAGTCGAACGAAAGAACAAGCCAGAGTCCGGTATGCTGATATTTGGAAAATGATTTACTTATAATTTCACTTTAGCTGTCCAATTTTATAAGTTTCTAATTATCGGGATTCCGATTTCACTTCTTTAATTTATTCGTAATGCGCATGTCGGTAGCCGGAAGTATTTTTCCAATCCCTTTTTCAGTTATGCAACCGGAAGTTGTTATAAACAATCGGAAAAAATTGTGCACCAATCCGCCCGTTTGTTCAGCGAATGTCTGGGTATAATTTTCGGGGCTGGTGCTGTCGGATTGGGTGCCTGTTCCGGGTTTCAATCTGCAGCATTGTTGCCATTGACTTAAATTTTTTAGTGCCATCGGGAATTTTGGTGCAGGAATCCCAGGTTCTATCGTTCAATACTCATCCCTTCCTGCGGGCAGCAGAATAAAAACGACTGTTGGTTTATGGGTAGGTATCAATTACCTGCCCCAGGTCATCAAAAGCAGTTATCTGCTGATGACTTCCATGAATCGTGAGCAGCACAAAATGCCGTTGTGCGATTGCTTTTTCAAGATACCAGGTGCTGGCGGCCGGATGGGTTTCGCGCACACGTACGCCCCAGGCGCCGTCGCCAATATAAACAATCCCTGCTTCATCAACTCTCCTGTTTTTGATAGGAGGGGTCCGCTTATAGGCATGGTCGTGGTTTTCGAATGCCACGCTTACGTTGTGATTCTCGAACAGAGGCAGCCAGTGGCGGCGTATATTGCGGGGCAGCCTGCGGTTGTACCTTCGTACCGACGGGTAAGCCGGAACATGATATACCGGAATAATGTGCATGACTTTGTCTCTTTTGCCAAGTTCCGATTCCAGCCACCGGGCCTGCTTGCCCGAAATGGAATTGGTATGTCCTGAATCCAGAATAAAAAGGCTCAGGTAATCGCCAAAATCCAATACATTGTAACCAGGCTGGCCCGGGAATGCAAATAAACTGTAAAAATACGGCGCATACCTTTCACGATCCTGGTCACTCCCGCTGAACCGCCGGCTGGAATAGTAGCCAACTGCAACTTCATGGTTCCCTATGGCTGCTACAATGGGTATAATCCGGTTGTTTTCGGTTATCAGGGTGTTTTTACAGGCTTCAAACCAATCGAATACCCTTTCCACGTTTCTTGCTGAACCATTCTCATAGGCCAGATCCCCACCCATTATCACAAAATCAGGATCCTGCATGGCAACCTGGCTGTTTGTTTTTTCAAGCAGTTCCCGGGCATGCATTGTGTCGCCACCGATCGCAATTTTTATTGGTTCCGTTGCCTGGTCGGGCATGGTTCTGAATGTATATACCGTTTGGTATTCACCAAATCTGATCTGGTATGAGGTGCCCGGTTTTAACCGGTTTAAGGCCACCCGGTGGACATACCTTTCGGAAAAGGGAAAGATATGGGTTTCACTCGATTTGTTTTTCCAGTCCGTTGTTCCCGATTCGCGGTAGTATAACTTCTCGGATTGCCTCTCCCGGGTATGCCAGTCGATACTGATGGTGGTGGCAGGGTCTTCTGTCCAGGTCAATAGTATGCCCAATGGCTCATCTTGGGCATAGGCCAGGCGGAAGACCATAAAAACTATAATAAGAACAGGTAAAAATTTTTTCCTCATAACAGCACTTTTAATTTTATACAATCCGGTGTGCAGAATGTTTAACTCTTTGGTAAGCGGTTCCCCAATCTTTGAGTTGTTACCCGAAATATGCCTGTATTGCCGGCCGGTAATGATTTTTTCCGTACTTCTGGAAAATAATTATCTTTACCCCCGTTCTAAAGATTACAAAACAGGAGATAAGCATGATTGCGGTGGTATTGCAACCGGTGGTTATAGTAAACCCGCATTCAGAATCCATAAATGATGTCGTTAAAAAAACAATTTTGATCGTATGAAAAATCTGTCGGTTCTTTTTATTCTGCTAATTTTTTATTCCTGCGCTTCCGATGTACTGACGGGTGACAGGGTTACCCTTAAAAACGCAGCCTCTTTTCCCATAGGTACTGCTACAAGCTACAGGCAGCTCACCTCCGGCGATTCCATCAGTGCTCTTATCCTGAAGGAGTTCAACAGCATTACCGCCGAAAACGAGATGAAAATGGCCAGCATAATGCCCCGTGCCAATGAATACATGTGGGAACGGGTGGACTCCCTTGCTGCCTTCTGTGCCCGCAACGATATGCGCCTGTTTGGACATGCCCTTGTATGGCATGCCTCCACTCCCCGGTGGGCTACCGAAGCGGGATTCGACAGCCTGTCGATGGCTGCATTTATAAAAGAGTATGTTACTGCCTATGTCTCCCGCTATAAAGGGGTTGTTGACGGATGGGATGTTGTTAATGAAGCCATTACCGACAGTGCCGGTACCATGCGTTCCTCGCTGTGGTACGACACAATGGGCGAATCGTTCATCGACCAGGCATTTATTGCGGCTCATGAAGCCGATCCCGAGGCCATTCTTTTTATAAACGATTACAACATCGAACGCGATACGGTGAAACTGAACGCCACAATCGACCTGATCAACAGGCTTAAAAGCAGGGGTGTCCCGATTTCGGGCATTGGCCTGCAAATGCATACCCGTATGGATATACCAAATGAAGTAATAGCCCATTCGTTTCGTAAAGCTGCTGCAACCGGGTTGAAGGTGCACCTGTCGGAACTGGATGTGATATTTAACAGGCACAACGACCAGCGCGGGGGAGGTGAGCAGATCTACAGCGAACTGACAAGCGAAATGGCACAGGAGCAAGGCGAAAAATATATGGCCATTGCCGACCTGTACCGCAGCATCGTGCCCAAAGACCAGCAATACGGCATTACCCTGTGGGGATTCAACGACCGCACCACATGGATTAACCCTTTCTTCAGGCTGAGAGACTGGCCTACCATTTACGACAGTAACCTGCAGCGTAAACCCGCCTATTACGGGCTTCTGAACGGATTGACGGATTAGAGAAGGTGGAAGTAGTCGTTAGCTTGCCCGATCCGGCAGGCTGGCGGCAGCAGACAGCAGGCAGTCGGGAGAGATGAACAAAGAAAAAGGCATATGCCGGGGAGGAGGAAGAAGCCGGCAGCCTGTTTGTTCCGGCAGGCAGGCGGCAGCATGAAGTTGGCTGTCGGGGCTGAAGGAAAAGAATAAGACAAAGGCAAAGGCTGAGGCTGGTGAGCAGGAAGAAGCCGGTAGTTTGCCCGATGCTGCATACAGGCGACAGCAGGCAGTTGGCAAACAGTATAAAGTATACAGGGAACTGATCTTACAGTGAAATTCCCAGGGTTAAAAAGCGGTAATGAAGGGGGAACCAAAATAAAACCAAGAATATTACAGGTATTTGTGCCTTTGCGCCTTTGCGTGCGATGGCATTAAATTATTAATTCCTCCTTTGCCGTGTGGAAATTTCCTGCTCACTTCCATCTTTCCCTTCAATCGTTTGCAAAAAACTCCTGTTGCCAGGCCGGCTGATGGGAGCCCCGTATCCCGGCAGAATTTTTCATGTCATCGGGAAATCACCCCCGAACCATCCATCCGTGCATAATTCATCCGCGCTTTCATGTAATGCTGAAGCCCGTTGGTACGATTGCAACCTCCATTTTAATTCCATCAGGTGCTGTCGAAACGATCCGTTTTAACGAACTCATCATTCCATTCCTGCACCCGCTTCCATACCTGCAGTTCCGACCGATAAATTGATTTAAAAAAAAGAACCCAGCTATCTGATGCTTCCCATAAAGGCATAACTGCTTGTTTTTGCCTATAACCTATGAAATATTAAAAGTTGACACAAAAAAGGCTGATGTATAACGTTCCTTCAAGGGTAATGCGGCAGTCATTGTACAGGTTTAATTGAATTTACATTGAATTTAGTCTGTCCCAGGTATGGTGAATGTAGGAAGAAAACAGGTTGAGGAGGGGGGAATGGAAGGGGAAGGCTCAGGCAAAGGGGACAGCGGTTTTTTACCGCTGATTTATTGTAAATTGAAAAATCAAATTGTTACCGGAGGTTTGCGCCGACAGGGGAGTAAAACCGAGGGTAAGTTTACAGGGATCCAGGACTTGTCAGCGTTGCTAAACCTGACAACGTCCGGGTTCATGGCTAAAGTTCAGGTGCAGCGGTTTTTTACTGCTGATTCAGTACAAATTATGAAAAATGCAAAATGCTTCAAGGTAGAGTATCAATCGGAATTTAAGGATGTAGTTCTTTTCTTTGTTCCGGTGAAGTGTTGGTTAATCCTTTCGCGGGTATCAAATGGTTCAAACATAAAAAAGGCCGCCACATTGTGACAGCCTTTTTTAATCCTTTAAGATTCATCATTTTGTAGGACATCCACGGTAAACAATATTTGGCAGTTCTCCTTTTAATGAAATCTCAGATTCATCAATTTCCTGAGTTAATTCATCATCAACAAGTGCAACACCATTCACAGCAATTATTTTTGCATCTGTCCAAATGTTTGCTTTGCCATCGTTCGATGCTTTTCCGCAATCGGCAGTATGAATAAAATGGAAAGTTTCGGCATTCACTGCCAAACAGCCAACAACACCAGTCCAGGTAAGAACGGTTTGATTCCCTGAATTGTTAACATCATACAATTTACCATCTTCTCCAACATACTTTCCATCACTATTAAGTTCTACATCCTGAACCTGAGGGAATGTAAACGATATTGTTAATTCTGCTTCTACATCATGGTTGTATGAAAATATAATTTCTAAATTATCACGAGTATCATAAGAAAAATTTGCATCATTACAATCGGTACATAATCCAATAAGATTATATTCAATATCAAAGTTAACAGGATTTCCTTGACCTTCAATCCTTACCAGATGTTCCACTAAATCACATGCTTCCCACTCATCGTTTAAAGGAATGGAATGTGTAATCCATGTGTTTTCACTACCATTGTACTCAAGTACAAAATTACCATCAATATATAAATTTTGAGGTGAATGTGTTGATTTAAATTCAATAACAAAATGAGTCTCTGTATTGTAGTACTTCAGGTCAACAACTTTTGTGTTTTTGTCCTTTCCCCAACTAATAGTTTTAGTGTCTGTTTTGTAAAAGTAATCACCTGAACCAGCTTTGATACATTGGTTGTAGCAATCATCATATACTGTTGCTAACTTCAGCATTACCCCCTCATCAAAATTCATAAGTTCATCTTTCTGGCAGCTCCAGAATACGCCACCGGCAACCAACAGGGCCAGTGCGCCCAATAAGAATAATTTTCTTTTCATCTTTTTTAAATTTTAAAGGTTATTAAAAAGCGTTCTTTACCTTGGTTTGTAAACAACAGCGTTAAATTACATTATTTCAGACAAATAGAGTTGCTTTCCTGTCCATTCCGGGGAAAAAATTCACTGTTTTGCAAAAGCAGAAAAACTGCTTTGATTCCTTTTGTCGGCTCCCTTGAAAATACGCATACTCCTTGTTTTTATTGGGTTTTTATTTTTCGTTGCATAATTCCAGGTTTTATCTTAAAAAAAGGCACGGCATTTGATAAAGGCCCGTTTTCCAATTTTGAAACTGTTTTCTGCCGTCTTGCATGGGGGTACCCGGCGTCAGGTTTTTATCCCTTCTGCTGGAAAATTATTTCAATATTGCTGATATGGCACTTCAAAAAGACTGATATTAAAGCAGGTATTATGGTAGGCGACTTGTTGTTATAAAGCAAAACAGGTTTTTTAAAAATAAGCGTATTTAGCTGGTTATCTCCGATCTGTAATAAACAACTTTATACAAAAAAAGCTGCCCTTTTGAGACAGCTTCTTTTATGTAGTTTTATAGTATTTAATCACATTTAATGTTATCAAGGTTCCCTTTCTTCGATACATTCTTGACTTTGAAATCGGTCCACTTATTCTGAGGGTTAGTTAAATCTTTGCAGCTTAGGCTGACTGTCCATTCATAGGGGGTACATGCTGTTAAACTCATTGTTGTCTGCATAGTCTGGCCATTGTATGTCCAATCTTCTATTGGGTCGCCATCCAATGCACCTTGCGGAAAAGTAAACACCAATTCTGCATCGTCGAGATCCTCTGCCGGAACATATATAAAAGTATAGGTCCCATCTTCATTTTCCTTATAATCAAAGCTTTCTTCACAATCACCACATATGCCAATAAGTTCATAGGTTCCTCCACCGATGATTTGTCCTCCGTCATATGCGGTTTCTTCAAGCGACCATTCCACTTCATCGCATCCAGCCCAACCTGCCTGTAAAGGAAATTCAAGTTTGTCTGAGCCGCCATTTGCAATGGTTGCAGTTTTCTCTTCTCCATCTGCTGTGACCTTAATTGTTGAGGAGGAATTGGATGATTCCGGCATTCTTGAATAGGATAATTCTACAATAAAATGATCTTCGGTGTTGTAAACCGTGTATCCGATCGTTTTGGAATTGCTCCCGATTGTACCATTAAATGATCCGGATTTTTTGTAATAGATAACTGTTTCCAGCGAAAGATCAATGCATACATCGTCACACGATGCGGGGTAGTTTGATGTAGCAGATTTCAGCATCACCCCGTCAGGGATTTGAAGCACATCGTCTTTCTGGCAGCTCCAGAATACGCCACCGGCAACCATCAGGGCCAGTGCGCCCAGTAAGAATAATTTTCTTTTCATCTTTTTTGAATTTTAAAAGGTTATTTAAGTGTTATTTGCCCCGGGTTAGGAATAACAACAGTAAGTTATTAAATTTTAGGATATTATAAGCCAATTGCCTGTCCCCTGGGGGGAAAATCGGAATAATTTTTTTACCTGAACATATGTTGGTACCGCATAAATATACAGACGTATAATATAAGACAAATAAGTCTTTATTTATTGGGATAAAGGCATCTGAACCCGGCTGGAAGGGGGAATTGAATTTTGAAAAAATACAGATGCAGAATTTTAAACATCTACCGGTTTTCCCATTTTGGAACTTAACTTTTGCTGTTCATTGTTTGAAAGGGATGCCGGATTTTTACCAGGTTTAAGGATTTTGCTGTTCTTTCGGTTATATTTTCAGGCGTCAATGTCATTGTTATCTGAAGCCTGCCGTTTCACCCTGCTTTATGGCTTGTAGGTTATTTGGGCAGGGAATGCGCTGTAGAAAAGCGGACCATCGAATGGCTGAGGACTGTATTTCGGCCGGCATCCGGGGCAGGGAG
>OBJA01001555.1_pt1 | contig 15368 bp, 11 predicted proteins | sample 1519751 | NCBI WGS metagenome assembly OBJA01 (sample SAMEA3881238, study PRJEB22517) | soil metagenome | biome: lake sediment; feature: soda lake sediment; material: sediment, water from around vicinity | place: India | collected 2013-12-23 | depth 3 m | reverse complement strand
AACAATCCTGTTTTAAGTCTTACGTTGCTTCCTGTTGGGGAAAAAAGCGCCGAGGTACGAGAGGTCGAAATAAACCTTGAAGGCAAGTATGGCTTGGATGATATTAAAATGGTCCGGCTGTTTGTATCTGACAAGATGAAGAAACCTGATTTCAATAAAAAATTCGGGGACGACATGGCCCCATCATCGAAACTTGTTTTTAAAGATCATTTAACGGTTAATGATACGGTGCAGCTAATTCTTTCGCTCCAATTAAAGGATTCGGCAGATTTGTCAAACAGATTTACCATTTCCTGCCATCGTATTTTAACAGATCGTGGTTCAGTGAAACCAGATGCTTCATTTATTCCTGAGAAATTACGCCTTGGTGTAGCCCTCCGCCAACACATGGACGACCAAGTCCATACTTACCGCATTCCCGGATTGACGACCACTAACAACGGCACGCTGCTGGCCATTTACGATGTTCGGCGGGAAAGTGCGCGCGACCTTCAGGGCAATATGGATATCGGACTGAACCGCAGCACCGATGGGGGAATCACCTGGGAGCCATTGCAGATTGTACTTGACCGCGGAACCTGGGGAGGACTGCCAGAAAAATTCAACGGGATCAGCGATGCCTGTGTTTTGGTGGATGAAAATACCAACACCATTTTTGTGGCTGGCCTGTGGATGCACGGGGTGCTGGATTCAAACGGAAAATGGATTGAAGGGCTGACGGAAAACTCAACCAACTGGCAGCACCAGTGGAGCGGAAAAGGTTCGCAGCCGGGTTTTGATGAGAAACAAACCTGCCAGTTTCTGATCACCAAAAGCACCGACGATGGGAAAACCTGGTCGCAACCGCTGAACCTGACCCGGATGTGCAAAAAAGAGGAATGGTGGCTCTGGGCTCCAGCACCGGGGCACGGTATTACTTTGAAAGACGGGACGCTTGTTTTTCCAACACAGGGGCGCGATGCTTCCGGAAATTCATTCTCAAACATTACCTGGAGCAAGGATGGCGGCCAAACCTGGCACACCAGCAATCCGGCCAGCACTGGAACTACGGAAAACATGGTCGTTCAGTTAAACGATGGTTCCATCATGCTGAATGCCCGCGACGGGAAAAACAAGGGCAATCTTTCTTCCACGAATGGCCGGGTAATCAGTATAACGAACGATTTGGGCGAAAGCTGGGCCGTTCATCCCACGTCAAGAGGGGCATTGATTGAACCGGCTTGTATGGCCAGCCTCCATAAACACGAATACACCGAAAACGGACAAAAGAAAAGTATCCTGCTGTTTTCCAATCCCAATTCTAAAACTGACCGAAACAATATGACCATCAAGGTTAGTTTTGACGATGGGGCTACCTGGCCTGAAGAACATTGGATACTATTGGATGAAAAGAAGGGTAGAGGCTATTCTTGTCTGACTTCGATTGATGAGCAAACCATCGGTATTTTATACGAAGGAAGCCAAGCCGATATGGTTTTTCAGAAAATTGCACTGAGCGAGCTAATTAGCGGGAAAGAATAAAAAAAACGGTTCTGGTCTTTTTTGAAAAAGATAACATGAAACCCTTACTACACCACGAAATTTTCGGTAACTGGGCCACTCTCTTGTTGGCAACTGATGCTTCTGGAAATATCGATTTTTCAAAGTTAGGCGATGAAATGGATGTGCTGGTTGCTTCCCGCCCTAACGGCATTTATTCCAACGGTACTGCGGGTGAATTTTATGCCCAGACCGAAGATGAGTTTGACCGGATCAGTCTGATGCTTTCTGAAAAATGTGAAAAAGCGGGAGTGAATTACCAGCTTGGGGTGAGCCACATGAGCCCGCAACTTTCACTGGAGCGATTAAAACGGATCCGTCACCTGCGGCCGGGAGCGGTGCAGGTGATTTTGCCCGATTGGTTTCCGGTGACCCTGGACGAAGCGTTGATCTTTCTGCAAAAAATGGAAGAAGAAGCTGGTGGTATCAGTCTGGTTTTATACAACCCGCCGCATGCCAAACGACAACTGCAGCCCGAAGAATGGGTCGTTCTGAAGAAAAAAAATCCATCGTTAGCCGGTTTGAAGGTGTTTGACCAAGGTGGCGCCTCGTCGTGGTATTCAAACATCAGGGAAAACGGCGAAGGGCTTTCGGTTTTTATTCCCGGGCACCGGCTGGCGACAGGAATAAAAAACGGGGCGCAGGGGTCGTATTCCAACATGGCCTGCCTCAATCCGTTTGCCGCACAACAATGGTTTGAGATGACAAAAACTGATCTGCCCGCCGCACTTGAGTTGGAAAAGCGGATCAAACGGTTTATGGAGGAAATGATTACACCGTTCATCACCGAACATCACTATCCGAACCACGCTTGCGACCGTTTTATGGCCTTGGTGGGCGGTTGGGCCGATGTTGGTGAAAAATTGCGTTGGCCGTACCGGTCAATCCCCGAGGGCTTTGTTGGCCTCTTTCGGGAAAAGGCTAAAAAGATTATTCCAGAATTTTTCTGAGAAAAGAAACCGATAGGGATTTACGACAAGTAGTGGACGGAAGAAATTTCAGAGATGACTTTTTCGGGCCTTAAAATCAGTGGATTAAAATTAAGTAGAGTAATCTTTGTTTATTCAATCAAGGTTCAAAAATTTCCTTATAGGTATTTTCAACTTTTTCAACTTCATCAGTTCAGCATATTCTTTTTAATGAAATCAGGATATTTGGCATTGAGAGAAGCAACTAAAAAAATGGTCAATGTCAACCCAAAAATTAGGGCATTGTCTTAAACCATTTCCTTGTCATATTTGAAAAAAGGGTCCAGTCAATCATTCTGGACAAATCAAAAAATCGCAGCATAAAAAAAGAGACTGCCTTTTTGGACAGCCTCTTTTTGTTTACACAGTTTATGAGATAGTGCATCAATAAACTACCTTAGTTGCTTCAACGCCGCGACTCTCAAGCGTTTCCATCCGGGCCCAGTCGCGCTGAGCGGCTTCTTCGTCTCCCAAGGCTTTCAGGCATAGTCCCCTCATCCAAAGAAGCCCTTTTTGGTAAGGCTGGTAATTAACTCCCTGGGTGAAGTGTCTCAATGCTTTTTTAGGATTTTGTTTGACAAGGAGCTGTTTGGTTCCTTTTTCAAAGTGTAGTTTTGCCTGTCGTGAAAAATTTTTTGGAGAAGGACCTTCATGGTCTATCCGCTTAAAAGCGACTGAAATTTCATGGGTCATCGTGGTTGGTTCGCCGTTGATTAGGCCGGGGGTCCAAAAACCACTGGTAGTTTTTAAAACTGAAATCACATGCTCGTCAATTTCGGGCGACACGCTATTGATGACATGAAACCGCGTCAGTTCGCCTTCGGGGGTTACATCAAACTGAACCACCTCGGTTCCTTCAACTTTCTTCCGTTTTAAAGATCGGTCGGGAAAAACGATCCGGTTGCTCAGGTAATCATTCAGCGATTCGTAGCTTCGGTCCTCCGGGAGCATCTTCGATTTTTTTACCGAAAGTGTGGGTCGGATAACTTCTGTTTCTCCCGGATACAGTTTATGATCCCGGGCCGAGGTGACGGTGATCAATGCAATGCACATCAGGAATAGAAAAATTGTTTTCATGGCTTTGAGTATTTATTTGTTACTACTGTAGGTTTCCCATTAAGAATGCAGGAAACGGGTTCTGTTTTCAGAAGTAAAAATAAGGGGAGCTATCTGTTGATTCCATAACTTTTTAGACGATCAGCGACGGTTTCGACCAACGACATGGAAGCTCAGACAAATGATGTTCAGGCGCTTAAGATGGCGTTTTGTCGAAAAAGTCCTGCCTTTGTTGGCATAATGTGTATCTTTGTCATTCAAAACCGTGTTGCATGAAAAAAATGATCTGGCTGAAAAACAAGCGATTGTTCAACGTCCTTTTTTGGGTGCTCTACTTCCTCTACGAATGGTTGGGAAATGCTGCGGTGGCCAATGAATACGAGCGTTATTTAATCAATGCCGCTGTGATTGTTCCCATCACCTTTTTTGCGGCTATGTTCACGATTCATTACCTGTTCCGCTCGTTTTATTTAAATGAACGGAAAGTCATGTTCTGGATTTTGGCGGTCGCAACCATGCTTGTTGTTACGCTTGCGCGCCGGACATTTAACTACTATTACACCTACCCGCTTTATTATCCTGAAGGGCAGCAAACCATGTCGCTTCTTTTTTTGCCGAAGCTAATCATTGAAGCGGTAAACACCTATCTGATAGTAGGTTTGTATTCCATGTTCCATTTTTTCAGGGCCTATTACGAACAACAAAAACTGGCGCAGGCATTGAAGCAGGATAAAGTCCAGTCGGAGCTGGCCCTTTTAAAGCTTCAGGTACATCCTCATTTTATTTTTAACACGCTCAACAACATCTACTCCTTTTCGTTACACAACAATGCAAAAACATCCGACCTGATTTACCGGCTATCTTCCTTTCTCGACTACAACCTTTACAACAGCCAGTCGGAATATGTATTGTTGTCGAAAGAACTGGAATACATTTCGAATTATATTGAATTGGAAAAAATACGGTTTGGTGACCGGCTGGACATCGCGCTGAATATTTTCAATGATATTTCGAAAAGTTATATCAGCCCCATGCTTACCTTACCTCTTGTAGAGAATGCCTTTAAACATGGCATTGGCAAAACACGGGGAAGCGGATGGATCAGGATTGACGTTTCGGTCAGCAAGGGATGGATCTCGATTAACATTGAGAACAGTTACTCCGAAACTGATCATAAGGACATCGGAAATGGTTCGGGCATTGGCCTGGAAAATGTGAGGCGCCGGCTCGAAATTCTGTACCCCCAGGCACATTCCTTGCAGGTATTCCGCGAGGATCAGTCTCACCTGGTAAAATTAAAATTAAAAGACAAAGCCTATGAAAATTAGATGCCTGGTTATCGACGATGAACCGCCTGCACGCGAACTGCTGACAAACTACATTGCACGGCTCGAAAACCTGCAGTTGGAAGCTCAGTGCGCCAATGCAGTGGAGGCATACGAAATCCTTCAGGTTCAGGAAATCGATTTAATCTTTTTGGACATCAAAATGCCGGAGTTGTCGGGTCTCGACTTTATAAAGACCCTGCACCACCGCCCAAAAATTGTGATCACAACCGCTTACCGCGAATATGCTGTCGAAGGTTTTGAACTCGACGTGCTGGATTACCTGGTGAAACCTATCAGCTTTGAACGTTTTTTAAAGGCGCTTTCAAAATACAACCAACAGGCCGCCCTGCCAAACCCGGTTATCGACATTCCTGAAGCTGAGCAGCCGATTGAAGGGATGTACATGTATTTTAAGGTCAACCGGGAGATGGTCCGGATTTATCTGCGCGACATCCTCTATATTGAAAGTGTAAAAGACTACATCAAGATAATAACCCCGCAAAAAACCTATGTAACCTACGAGCGGATTAGCTTTATGGAAGAAAAACTACCCGAAAAATGCTTTATCAGGGTGCATAAGTCCTACATTGTTTCCCTCCAAAAGATCGGTTCGTACCGGGGTGACCAAATACAAATTGCCGCACACACCATACCTGTTGGCCGGCATTTCAAACGAAAAGTTCAGGATGCTGTCAAAGAAGTGCTGTTTCAGAATAAATAGTACAAAGGGCGTCTGCCCTTTTCTTTTTTTGAACGAACCGCGGAGGGCGCACCATACGTTCGACTTGTTCCATTTTGTACGATGAGCTTGTTATCGATGGCATTGAAACCTTTACAGCAACGGGCGGCGTTTGAAGTTCCCAAACAATCAACATTCGGTGCTCCTACTCCCTGTTCATCCATTCTTTAAAATGGCTTGCCCGGGCTTTGCTTACCAGCACTTTTTCATTGGGTTCGGGAGATAGCCGGAGAAAAAGCCGCCCGTTAAAATAATACTCGATTTCGCGGATGGACTTGCGGTTAATCAGGTATTGGCGGTTGGCACGGTAAAACAGGGCTGGGTCAAGTACTTCTGCCAGTTCTTCCAGGCTCCTTTCCTCCATTTGCAACTGTTTTTTGTCGAATTTTGTCCCGGAGACCACCCCACCAGTAATATCGAAAAAAGCAAATTCACCGGCCGGAACCGGCACAAGCCTGTCTCTGTGCGGCACAAGAAAATTCTGCTTGTATTTTTTCGTGCCACCAATCATTTGCGTGATTGTTTCCAATACGGATTCGCTGATGGCTGGCTGGCGCTTGCCTTCGAGCCGCAGAAATTTTTCAATGGCTTGCTTAAGTTTTTCCTTGCGGATAGGTTTTAACAGGTAGTCGATGCTGTTGACATCAAAAGCCCGGATGGCATATTGGTCATAGGCGGTTGTAAAAATGATGGGGATATCCACCTTTACCTCTTTGAAAATCTCAAAGGACGAACCGTCGGAAAGATGGATATCCAGGAAGATGAGGTCGATTTCGGGCCCGGATGCCAGAAAGTCAACCGCATCCCCGATGTTGTCGATGGTACCGGCAAATACCGCATCGCCCACAATCTTCCGGGCCATGTCCTGCAATTGGGCCGCCGCCCTTTCTTCGTCTTCAATAATCAATATTTTCATTGCCCGTTTCATCCTGAATCAATGGAATGGTTACTGTAAAATGGTCTTCGGTACGCTTCACCACAAGCTCTTTTCCCGACAAATAACTGCACCGCCGGGCCAGGTTGTCGAGCCCCAGCCCTGTTGACGGTTCCCTGGATTTTTTTTCCTGAATATTGTTGGAAACCACCAGTGTCTCATTTTCTGAACAAATCCTGATTTCCAAATGTTTGCTTTGCGAAATGACGTTGTGCTTAACGGCATTTTCAACCAAAACCTGCAGGGCCATTGGCGGCATCAGGTAAGATAGATGTTGCGGGTTTACATCAACAGTGAATAGGATTTTATCACCGTACCGTCCCTTTAACATTTGCGCGTAAGCTTCCATAAATTTTACTTCTGCGCCAACCGTTGCATGGCTTTTTTGGCTGCTTTCGAGCACATAACGGAACACATCCGACATGTTGTTCACATACCCGATGGCTTTTTGTTGATCTTCCGCAATCAGGGAATTAATGGTGTTGAACGAGTTGAAAAGAAAATGTGGGTTCACCTGGTTTTTCAGGGCCTCGTAACGGGCTTCGGCATTGGTTTTCAACAGCGATTCGTTTTCAATTTTCACCTGGTAATTAGTGAAAAGCAGCCGGTAAACCTGCGAAATCAGCACCACAAAAATCGCTTCCAGTATGAGGTTCAGGTTAAACACAAACCTGAAAAGCCGTTCCGGCGTCAGCGGGTCGAAAAGTGCCTGGTGAAAGCGGAGGAGAGCCAGGTCAACTAGCATAAACAAAACGACATTGATGAAGATCCGTTGGTACAAATTACCCATGTTGATGGTGAACGGCCCGGCTCGGAACTTTCCGGTTTCGAGGTTGACCGTGAAAAAAACGATCGCAAAGAGAAAACAATAGACGGTCCTGAACACATAATCCAGTGTTTTAAAATGGATATCCACTTCGGCCTGCCCCAACTGGAACAAGACCAACACGCGCGGCAACGAAAAAAGGACGGTGATTGCCAGTGAACTGAGCAATATCAGTTTCTTTTTCGACGGTATTTTAACTTCTCTGCTTTTCATTTTGAAGTGGTGGACCCGCAAAACATCGCTTATAACCGTAAAATTATATGTACACTACAAACAAAGATAAGGGTTGCATGCCAACCATGGATGTAAACTTCATTTTTAAGGCAGTTTATACCGTTGGAAAAAGTCCCAAATTAGCTCATTGGCATCGATTGCCCTGGAAGGTTCGTCGGCCGCCGGCCTGCTTTTAATCCCTCCCGGCCATGCGTGGCCACCATCTTTGGTCAGGTAATAATGAATGGCAACATTATTTTCACAGTTTTCCCATTCCGTCAGCGAATAAGCGGCATCGTCAATCACTTTCTGTGGCCCTGATGTACATCCGTTTGCAACAGACCATACATTTAAAGCCGAATCGGTTGGAGGAAAATAATAACCGCCGATGCCTGTTCCTCCTCTGTAAGGAATTTTTGTGTCCAGTTCAGAATGTAAATGAATAATTGGCACAGCCTGCGTCGGGGAAATAGCCTGACCGGTAACCATCGAACAACTTACCGTGGCAATGGCCGCAATACGGTCGGGTATCTCGCAAGCCAGCCGGTAAGCCATCATCCCCCCGTTTGACATCCCGGTGAGATAAACCCGCCCGGGATCAATGTTATACCGGGCAACCAATTGGTCAATCAATTCACGGATGAATCCGACATCGTCCACCTTGTTTTCGCTGGCATAATCACAACAATAGCCGGCGTTCCAGGTCCTGATTCCCAACAGGCCATCGCTGCGTACCCCTTCGGGATAGGCCACCACAAATTCCTTGTCATTGGCCAGTTGTGTAAACGCATAATCGTGTTCAAACTGGTAGGCGTCGCCTCCCGTTCCGTGCAGGGCAATAACCAGCGCAAAGTTTTCCGCGCCGGAATAATAACCGGGAGGTAGGTTCAGCAAAAAAGTCCTTGTTCTTCCGTCAGCCCTCATGGATTGATAATCACGGAATTTCGGCTCGACCCCAGGATCGTCGCTGTTACTGCAGCCGATGGCCAGCAAGCAAAAAAGGGCAAGGTAAACAGGCAGTTTCATTTTCGGTTACTGTTTGCGGTTTTGCATAAACTCTTCTTTCATTTCCTGCTGAAACTCGGTATATACCTTCAATTGCTCTTTGGTCAGCACCTGTTTCATTTTTTTGTCTTTTTCAGATTTTAAATTCCTGTAAGTTTTAAACTTGTCCAACCTTGATGCATTGGAATCGCGCAGGCCGGCAAGTGCTTCAAAGTAGTTGGCGTTGATGTTCTGTACTTTGGGTTCCTGTTCTTCGGTCAAGTTAAGCTTTTCCTTGTAGGCTTCAAATCGGGCCATCATCTCTTTTTTCTGTTCTTCGGTCAGTTTTGTTCTTTTTTGCGCAAAACCATTCACTGTCACAAACATTAGCAGTATCACAACTGCAAAAAACATTTTTGTTCCCATTTTTCTGAATTTTTAATTGTTAAGGTTGAAAATCATGCTGCAAATGAAATACCCTTTTCCGGTTTTATCCAGCCAAAATCAGCGAAGCTTTCTTATTTGCAGTTGAAGCTGTTTTTATTGATGCCCGTGCATAAGCGATGTGGCTACAAGGGATGTAGTTTTATCCTGTTCTTTCGGATGACGTATCAGTTCTGTCGGATTACAGCTACCGTTTTTTTACTTCAAACAAAACCGTACTACTTGCAAAAGCGGTGAAAATACCGGTTCCATTAGCTGCAACTGGTGTTCTTTATACCAGATGTTGCTCCGGTTATAAACGTTAAACAACGACAGTCCCACGCTTCCCTGGTTTTTGCCCCATTTGTCGGTGATTTCACTCAGGGTAGTATGCGAGATTTCAACACCTATCTGTGAAAAATTATAAGAAAATAAAATAACCGTGAATATCCGGCAAAAGCAACAACCCTATTGACATCGTCTAGGTCCAAAGGTCTACGATACACCGACATCAAGATTTTCACCCATGGCGATAATAATGTTATTTGTGAAAATCGAGATGGGCGGAACCATCCGGATCAGAATGAAATTTCCCTGGGTTTTCAATAAAATGTGCTTTATGACATTATTTTATGATCAGGTTTTCAATAAAATCGGCGTGCGATTTTCCCTGGTTGGCACTGCCTTTCCAAGGGTTCCACACTTTGCTTACCAGATCAAGGTCGCCATCGCCATCCACATCGCCCATAATAATATCATGTCCGCCCAACCCGATATCGAACAGCACTTGTTCTTCCCATCCCTTTCCGGTGTTGGTGAAAACATACCAGCGCGGGGGATGCAAAGTGGTATCTTTTGGCATCATATCTTCCTGGTCCGCGGTGATGATATCCAAATGCCCGTCCATGTTAAAATCGGCAACCTGAAGGGAATGCAACGAACACCTTTTCCCTTCGGCTTTTAAAGGCAGCAGGTTTAATTTCCATTCGGTCCCGTCGCCTTTCAGATTTTCAATAATCCCCACTTTGGCATGAACATCGTCGCATTCGGTAAAAACAATGTCGTTGTCACCATCCCCGTCAATATCGATAATGACACTTCTGGTCGATTTTCCATAAGGCAGCTTTCCCGTAAAAAGTTCAGGGAATTCCATTGGATGTTTAAGCCAGTTTTTTCCTTCATCCTGATTTTCAAACCAGGCCACGGCATTGAAAATATCCGGTCTTCCATCGGCATTCAGGTCACCAATTCCGCCTGGGGAAAAACCACCGTGAATGGTTGGCCTGTAACTGGTATGGCCGGGGTCAACCACGGTGCGTTCCCATGCTTCGCCCGGGACAGGGTTGGTGTTGTACCAGAAAAAGCCGATCCCTTCGCCTTCGGCAAGAATATCAAGCTTGCCATCGCCATTGATGTCCGTTGCAACCAAATCGTGAAACTGCTGGCGGGAATTGTCCTGCACTCCGGTTTCAAATTCGGGGTCGTAAAGATGCATGGCAAACTGATAGTTGCTTTCATTTCGGTACCAAACTCCTGCACTTACGAGGTCCATCCAACCGTCACCATCCACATCAAGCGGCGCCGCGCCTAAGCTGGTGTACGGGACATCGCCAATTTTAACCGTTTCCCAAACCGTGTCATTGTTTACAAAAAGGAACAGCCCGCGGTGTTTGGAACCGACCGTCATGTCCAGGTCGCCGTCGTTGTCGTAATCGGCCAGGGTTTGTACGCCGTTCACCCAACCCGTTGGCAGGTTATTGTGGATAAAATGGTGTTTGAATGCAAAAGTCGGGACCTTTTGCTGACAGGAAACGGAAATAATGCCTATCAGAAAAACAACTGTTAATAAATTTCGCTTCTTGTTCATGATAATTGGTTTCATAATCAATGACTTCCTATGCAGATTTTCATTCAATATACGCTATAGCTTCACCTTTTGATTGACGACGGTTATTCATCCAAATAATTATAATCCGGCAATTGCCAGCTTTGGTCTTTCGGCAACTGCCCGCCTTCTTTAACGCCGTACAAGTTAATTGTTTCCGGTGAATGCCGGACAGGTTTCACTTCCGCCTTTACCTTTTTTGATCCATCGGAGAGTACTATTTCTTCGCCGATATTCAAATCAATCTGAAATTCGCCCTCCGCCATTTTTGTTATTGCAGGATGTTTTTTTCCACCCACAGCGACTGCTGCTGTCCAATCAGGTACTTTTACAATCAGCGGTTCACCCGATAAACTTTTCACGGAAACCCAATCCGTTTTTCCCTGGCTGCGTGAAGCGCTGACCAAAAATCCCCCCTGTGCCCTAAGTTGATGAAACGAAGCTTCTTCCCATTCATCCGGCATGGCAGGGAATACCCTCACTTTTCCGCCCCAGCTTTGAAGCAGCAATTCCATTGTCGAAGCTGCCGCGCTCAAAGGGGTCTCGATCACGGGGTTTTTGCCGCCGGCTTCGGTATAAAATGTGTTTGGCAGCACTTGACCTATGCCAATACTGCCCACTAAGAACTGCTGGAGAAGCCCGTTGGCATCGTTTCCCCTTCCAAGCGCGGCATACAACGAAGCCGCACCTGTGAAGGAATAGCCGGCCAGGGCTTTGCCATTTTCGATTTGGTGCCAATGGACAACCGATTGATCGACCAATGCACGGTCTTCATGCGAATCGGGGTTTAGCTGGAACAGCGGGTACAAACCCAGCAAATGGGAATAATGCCGGTGCGAGGCGTCAACCGGTTGGTTGCTGCCAATCATCAACCCGTTTGAATCGACGGGAAAAGGGATTAGATCGGCAAGCGTTTGTTTCCATTTCGATACTTCAGCCAGGTTAACATTGGCCTTTTCGTTTGATTCGATCAAGGCATTCAGCAACCAACGTAATAGGGCCAGGTTGTAATTTGTGTTGGGGTATTTTTCAAAACCGCCGTACTCGGGAGAATACATCGGCAGCAATTCGATCTTTCCGGATTCATTTCGCTCTAAAAATTTCTCATAAGCACTTGCCACTTTTGCCGCTTTTGGCACCCATTTTTGCTGAATGGCCTCCCAGTTGCCCAAATGACGGTAGTGCAGCCAATAATTGTGCATGACCCAGGCAAAATCGCCTAAGCCTGCGCCACTAAAGCCATTCAATAACGGGTCAAACTTTTCATCGATCAAATCGATAAAATTCACTGCCAGTTCCAAGTGGTTGCTCGCGTAAAACGGCCAGTAAGTAAGCTGGATATTTAAATTCCACCATAAGCCGGGCCACTGGCTGATCCTGAAAAACGGGCCAAACAAATCAACAGCCGGGCCATCAGGACGGGAACTGGCCGCGATCTTGTACATTTGTATCCAGTAAAACGATTCGATGCGCCCGTCAGGAACGGATAAAAATGATTGCTGATAAAACTGGTGCCACCAATCGTGGTGGGGTTTTTCCAGTGTTTTGCTGTTCAGTCCAGCAGCATCTTGAACAGTTTTAGCTGCTACCTTAGCCGATTCGTTAGATTTTGGGACTTCATTCGCGGTTGAAATATATAAAGTCGATTTTGTTCCTTTCTGAACTTTTTTCTCCGTCCACGCCGTTGCATAGTCGCCGCCCGCCAGTAAGGATTGGGTGCAAATTGAAATATCGTCCTTTTTGGTGATCACCGGGTTAGGGTTGGTTACATATGCTTTGCTCTCCGGGTGGTCGGGTTTTACCTGTGCCCTTGGGGAGGCGGGGTTTCCCGGCAAAAATTCCCAATGATATTCAATATTTTGTTTGTCTTTTTTCTCAGTAGAACTGATTTCGATCACATTGAGCATCCGGTCGTAGGGAGTGAAAGCACGGAAAGAGATTTCGCCCAAGTCGGTGATGATTTTGCCCCGGATTTCGGCGTTCCATAAATCCTGGTGAAGAGTTCCCGAAATGATTTTACCGGCAGGGCGCAAAGCCATCCTGCCAATGTCCAAACGCGGATAATCGTACATGACGCCAGCACCCCTCGTTCCCAAAGATGTCTTTTTATCGGGAGCTTTTCGGTGGTCGGTCACGTCCTGCCGCCCAAGGTGAAAATCGATCCGGTTGTCTTTCAGCGTGACATAAACCATCATGCCCACCTGTCCGTTCCCAACAAAAGCGCCCTCGTTCCATTGAAGCGGAAGCTCTTCCCAAATCAGGTCGTGTTGCGACATAAATACTGGCCAGTCAATTTTAGCTTTCACCTGGCCTAGCGATGGGGCAAAAAGGAAAAGTGTTAAAATGACCGCCAAAGTGAATTGGCGGATATTTAGATATGGGCTTTTCATAGCATAAAATTTGAGTTTATTTTTTCAATCCAATTTTATCAAACGAAATTTCCTTAAACTCTTTCATGCCATATACCGGTGATTTTTTTGAAACATCTTTTAACAAATCGTTTTCATCGACAAACATGGGATCAGCGTTTTCCAGGTTGCCTTCAAAATGATAAAAATCGAAACCGCCACAAGCGCCCGAGCAGTTTTTTTCCAACCAAATTTTATTATTAAAACCAATATTGTTGGTTATTTCGCAACCTACCGGCTCTTTGGCTTTTTCGTAACCTTCGTCCATCAAAGTTGCCAATTTTGGAAATGCTGTGCTGAATGGGGGCTGGGTAAAATTAAGGCTCAAAACTTTCTCCCGCAGGTTCCACGAATCGCCTGGTATATCGGGGATCCGTCTGAGTCCGCGCCGGTCGGTGAAATGTGCCGCCCCACAATTGACAATAATGTTGTTGTCGATGATGTTGTGGCGGCCGCCACCACACATGATGGCCCTGCCTGAAATATTATTGAAAATATTGCCATACATCGTCAACCCACTTGCACAATCGTCAAGATAAATGCCATGGACACCCAACTCATGCGCTTCGGTTTCACCAGTCGAGGCATTGCTGCTAACATCATGGATGTAATTGTACCTGATAACAGTGCCGTGCAAGGCCCAATCCCTTCCGGCATAAATAGTCCCTGAATCGTCCGTTTCAAAGCAAGTGCCGTAGAACTCATTGAATTCGATCAGGTGGTTGTTGCCGCCAAAAAGGATGGCCGAATGGGGACCGTCGTTCAACTGGCAATTCCGCACCGTTGTGCCAACGCCCGAAATTTGGATACCAGGGGTGTAAGTGCGGTTCCATATTCCAAAATGATGGATGTGGCAGTTTTCAACAACGATGTTGCCGCTGACCAGTTGATTCCGGTCGCCGCCCCTTACAATCAAGCCCCCGGCCCCTGAATCAAATATTTCCGAATTGAGTAGTTTTATGTTTTTCCCAGAAAGCACGACCGTAGTGTTTCCTGTGTTTTTAAAACGGCAGCCATCGATGATAATATTTTCGCAATCGTTGGCCGTAAAAGCACCAAAACGGCTTTTCTCCAACATGATATTTCTGAACGTCACATTCTTCAACCCAGAAGCTTCGATAATGTACCTGCCATTTTCGCCAAGCATGGAAAGCATGATTTCGGAAGATTGAAAACCGGCCTCATCCGGTGGATAGAGGTACAGACGTTTGTGTTCCCGGTCGATATAATATTCTCCGGGATTCTGCCACCTCCCCGAAGTCTTCCGATAAGACCAGTTTTCCCGACACCATGGTATTGGCCAGTTTTTCCCCTTTTATCCGCACCGGCACGTTGTAATACTTTTTCACCTGTCTTACAAGATCCAATAAACGCATATTTTTAAAATAAAAGAAGCCATCTTTCCATGCAATATATTGATTTACATCAACATCAGTCACCACCGAGTTTTGTTCGTCTCTTGAATAGAAGCATCCCTGCCCCGGCGCAAGTTCAAAGTTTTTGTTTACAAACATTTTTTCTTTTTGTGAAACATTTACCTTTCCTTCCACCAAAACCGTTGTCACCGTATTTTCATCGCCGTAAGCCGAAACATTAAACATGGTTCCTAAAACTTCAACGTTTATATAATCTGTCTTTACAATAAACGGTGACTTTTCATTTTTATGTACATCAAAAAAACCTTCGCCCTGTAAATAAACTTCTCTTGTTTTGCCGGTAAACTTAGCAGGAAAAACAAGTTTGCTACCTGCATTCAATTGCACCGACGTCCCGTCGCTCAGCAGAACCGACTGTCGCTGTCCGTAAGGCACAACCACCTGGTTCAATATCGGCTTTTTCAGGTCATCGCGGTTTTCAATGCGATTCTCCTTTTCTTCGCTTTTAATAATGACCTCAGCCCCTGATGCATCGTATTCAATATAAGACTGGTTATTCTTCAATAAACGCTCCGAACCGTCGGAAAGTATAATCATTTTTTTGGAGCCATCCGAAACTATGCTGTGGGCAAATTCGGCCAAAGGATCTTTTTTAAGCTGATCATAAGCAAAATAGGAGCCCGCTGCGA
>OBJA01001554.1_pt1 | contig 15373 bp, 15 predicted proteins | sample 1519751 | NCBI WGS metagenome assembly OBJA01 (sample SAMEA3881238, study PRJEB22517) | soil metagenome | biome: lake sediment; feature: soda lake sediment; material: sediment, water from around vicinity | place: India | collected 2013-12-23 | depth 3 m | reverse complement strand
GGGACTGGGAGAGGTTGATTTTATATAATTTATCTTGGCGTCCTTAGCGATCTTAGCGAGAAAATGAAAGACCTCAGCGGCTTGGGAGAAGGCCTTTGTGGGAAGAGACGGTGTTCTCTCGCAAAGGCGCAAAGAGCGCAAAGGGTGGGAGTGGGACTGGGAGAGGTTTGTTATAAATTTCTTTGTGATTTTGGCGAGATAATGAAAGACGTCAGAGGTTTGGAGATGAGTTTTCTGAGATAAGCTGCGGGTTATTAACTATAAAAGAAAATGGCGTAACGATGTTTAGCATGGGTGAACAATACCAAACCTAATGCTTGAAGGTGTGTAAGGAGGATGATTTATGCTCAAACCGTGGATGATTTTATCGGATCGGACCGTCTATCGCATGGGAACGGTAGAGATGCGGGAGGAGATCTGTCAGCATCCCCGCAGTGGTTTGCAGGCGCCGTTCTTTCGACTTCACTTTTTAGACTGGGTCAATACGGTTCCCGTAACGCCTGAGGGCGAGGTGGTCATGGTTCGCCAGTTTCGCAAGGGTATTCACGATCAAACGCTGGAGATCCCAGGCGGAACCATGGATGCGGGGGAGGGGGATCATGGCGCTGCGGCGCTGCGGGAGTTGACGGAGGAGACCGGATATACCGCCGAGGCGATGCAATATATGGGCTGGGTCCATGCCAATCCGGCGATTCAAACCAATCGCTGCCATTTCTATCTGGCGGAGAATGTTCGATTGACCCAGAAGACGCACTGGGATCAATGGGAAGAAATTGAGGTGGTTTTGGTGCCCTGGTCCGAGATCCCCCGTCGGATCGAAAACGGAGAGATCACCCATTCCCTTGGTGTTTTGGGTCTGTTCAAAGCCGCGATGGTTAAGGGGATTCCTTGGGGAAGAACGATGAAGCGCTAGAAAAATATTGTTGCGTTTCCCCGGATTTACGCCGGGGTTTCTTTTGCCCTTTAGTTTCGAATACGGTATGATAGAATCAATATTAATTCCCAAGGGCTTAAGGAGGAACATGTTTGGATCTTTTACTCCTCAAAACAGTGCAAGGCTTCAATAGTCCTCTGCTTGATCAGGTATTTATCTTCATAACTCGTATGGGTGAGAGTTGGTTTTACGTGCCTCTGCTAGCTATCATCTATTGGTGCGTTCATCGCCAATATGCCATACGAATTGGTTTGGCCTTTTTGGCTTCTTCATTTATCAACAGTGGTTTAAAGGCGATAATTGGACGGCAACGTCCCATTGGAACTGAAGGGATTCGCTCTCTTTATACGCATACGGCTGGAGGCACATCTTTTCCAAGCGGCCATACCCAAAACGCAACGGTGTTTTGGCGGACTGTCGCCTGCTGCTTTCGGTATTTTCCCGTCCGTGCTTTGGGCTTGATCATCGTGGTATCCATCGGGATATCCCGCCTATATCTCGGCGTCCATTGGCCCAGCGATGTATTGGGCGGTTTAACTTTCGGACTTTTGGTTGCAGAGGGTTTTGCTTGGGCGGAAAGGCGATTGACGACCAAACAGAAGAATATCCTTCTGACTATTACGGGTGTTGTAATTCATGTGGCCTGCATCCAGCTGCCGAGTTATCAACGGCTGACCATCGCAGGCCTTTTTATGGGGGCTGTTCTGGGGACGCTATGGGAACGGCGTTTTGTTTTGTTTCAAAGCAATACGGAAGTGTTTCTTCAAGCCATAAAAGTCATTCTGGGTATGACAGGGGTTTTGCTCTTGGATTATGGGACGCGAAACTTGTTTCCACCGGGAGCTCCGTTCTACGAGTATCTTCGAAATCTCTTGATAGGTTTTTGGGTGATGGGGGGAGCCCCATGGGTCTTTGTTCGTTTTGGCCTAACGCCAGGGCGTTCTCACGCCTATTCGGCACATAAACCTTCAATTTGATTCAATGTAATGGAGATGGGGTAAGGAAGGAATTTTGCCAGTGTTTGAGGAATAAATATGCATTGGTTTTTGGGTGGATAAGTTGAGATCCTGGAAAGGGGGGCGCGTCGTTGCCGATCTTTGGATTGTTTCCCCATATGAAGAAGGACCAAGCGGCTGAGGCGGCGCGGCGCCTAAAAGGACGATTGATGGAAGCCGGAAACCGCGTCATCTTGACGGAGGCCGATGCTGAACAGATTGGCTGTCCAGAGTTGGGTTTTTCCGAGGAATACGTTAAAACCACGATGGACATGGGCGTAGTTCTCGGCGGCGATGGCGCGCTGCTTCATGCGGCTCGATTTCTGTATCCCCGGACCACTCCTCTTTTCGGTATTAACCTGGGACACCTTGGGTTTTTAACCGAGTTTGATTCCGGTCAAATCGACGAGGTGGTCCAGGTGTTGAATGAAGGTGAATATTTTCTGGAGGACCGGATCATGGTCATGGCGACGGTATATCGCCAAGGTCAAGAAGTTCAGACCATGGTCGGCTTGAACGATATCGTTGTGGCCAAGGGCGCGATCGCTCGGATGTTAAGACTCAAGATGAGCATTGATGGACAATACATCGCAGATTACCCGGCGGATGGTCTGATCATTGCTACACCGACGGGTTCGACGGCTTACTCTTTGGCAGCTGGAGGCCCAATCCTTGATCCACGGATCTCGGCGCTGATCATTACACCCATCTGTGCCCACTCTATCTTTGCATTGCCACTGGTCGTCGGAGGCAACGCCTCCATCGATGTGGAGTTTGCCGTCCCCCCGAGTGAAGTCATGTTAACGGCCGATGGGCAAGTAGGCATTGTATTGGAACCGGAGGATCGGATTCGCTTAACTGCAGCGCCTCACCCTACACGGTTAATTCGTTTTAAAGAGCGAAGTTTCTACGAGATCCTGCGGGAACGCGTGAAGGTCGGGAAACTTTAGGGAATAGCAGCGGCTGACTGGCCGCTAAGGAGGCCAAGAATGTGAAAGCCCAACGCCATATGTTGATTCTAACGCTTATCCGCGAACATCCCGTAGGAACTCAAGAAGAACTGGGAGAACTGCTCCGAGCTGAGAATGTCGAGGTGACCCAGGCTACACTCTCGAGAGATATTAAAGAGTTGGGTCTGACAAAGCTCGTGATGGCGGATGGAAGTTATCGATATGCGTTGCCCAGCGAAAAGGAGAAGGCGGATGTCATCCGACGTGCTGAACGGATCTTTGAGGACGCTGTGGTAAACATCGATTTTACGGATAATCTTGTGGTTATCAAGACATTGAACGGAACGGCGCAAGGGGTTGCCGCAGCTTTGGATGATTTGGAATGGACCGAACTCCTTGGAACCATTGCCGGCGATGATACGATTCTGATCATTGTACGCCGTAGAGAACTGGTGGAAACAGTATTGGAACGCCTGTACAAGCTGAGGAGGGCAGCAAATGCTTAGGGAACTTTCCATCGCCAATCTTGCGCTGGTGGAGCGGTTACGCATCACGTTTGATCATGGACTCAATATCTTAACGGGTGAGACGGGCGCCGGGAAATCCATTATCATTGATGCGCTGGGACTGGCTCTCGGAGGACGTTTCTCCAGCGAGATGATGCGGTCCGATGCAGAGACCCTTTTTGTGGAGGCGGTCTTTGAATTAGAGCGCCCCGAAGTTTTTCGAGAGACCCTGGATGAGTTGGGTATTCCTTTGGAAGAGGACGGGTTGGTTATTCTCAGTCGCGAGGTCGCCCAAGGCGGACGCAGTCGCTGCCGCATCAATGGACAGACTGTCACAGTCCAGCTCTTAGCTCGTGTCGGATCGCTTCTCCTGGATATTCATGGACAGAATGAACATCAATCACTGCTGTCCTCCGATAAACAACTGGCGATTCTCGATGCTTTCGGCGGTGAAGAGTTATCTCGGGCCGGCAGCGAGCTGGCGACGGTCTACCATCGGTGGAAGGAGATCCGGGAAAGCCTCGCCCGCCTGGATGAACGGATTGAAGAGCGGACCCGGCGCTTGGAATTGCTCAACTTTCAACTGCAAGAGATCCGGGAAGCCAAGTTAAAGCCGGGAGAAGATGAAGCGCTTCAACAGGAGCGGGAGATTTTAGCTGGAGCGGAACGGCTCTACGCGGCGGCTGCAGAAGGGTATGTGCGTCTCTATGGCGGGGATGAGGGCGGCTCCATCCTGGATCAACTAGCAACGGTTCAACGGGCCTTGGAGAGCGCGACGGGGATTGATCCGCGTTTGGAAAGCATCGCCACCATGATTCGCGAGGCGTCGTACCAAGCGGAAGAAGCGGCTCGAGAGATTCGCAGTTATCGGGATTCGATCGCCTTTGATCCTGAACGGTTGGAAACAGTGGAACGCCGCTTGGATGATCTGGCGAAATTAAAGATGAAGTATGGCGAGTCCGTCGATGCGATCCTGACCTATGCCGATGGAATTGACGAAGAGCTCCAAGAGGTGGGTAACCGGGAGGAACGCCGAGAGGCGCTCCAAGCTGAACTCATCGGTGTACAGCAACGTTTAGCTGAATTGGCTATGCAGCTTTCTGCGTTGCGTCGGGCAGCCGGTGAGCGGCTCTCCGAGGCTATTGGAGAGCAATTGGCCGAGTTGAATATGGGAAGAACGACGTTTAAAGCAGCTTTGGAGAGAGTCGCTGATTCTGAGGGATTACCGATGGATGACGGCGTATTTGCGGTCTCCGCCCATGGCGTTGATCGCTTGGAGTTTATGGTGGCGCCCAATGTTGGTGAGGGATTGAAACCTTTGATGAAGATTGCGTCCGGTGGAGAGCTTTCCCGAATGATGCTGGCGATTAAAGCGATCTTAGCAGAGGTTGATGCCATCCCCACGATGGTTTTCGATGAGATCGATACCGGGATCGGCGGGCGCACTGCACAAGCAGTCGCCGAGAAGTTGTTGTTGATCGCCATGGCGCGCCAGGTGATCTGTGTGACGCATTTGCCTCAGATCGCAAGCCTTGCCCATCAGCACCTCTTTATCGAGAAGACATCCGATGGCGAGCGAACCCATGTGGAAGTGCGGAGTTTGGAACTGGGGCACCGGGTGGATGAACTCGCCCGCATGCTTGGCGGAGCCGAGGTGACCGAGACCACCCGCCAACATGCCCGGGAGATGTTGTCTTTGGCAGAGCGATTGAAGTTAAACAGGGTTGGAAGGCGGATATAAAGCAACGATATGTTGAGGGTTTGAGCGGGTTTGGATATTTCCATATCAAGCATGGTGGATTTGGAACGGGCGGGTTCGGAACCCGCCCGTACATTTTTGGGATGAGATCCTTTCGTGGGGAAGGATCTTTTTTAATAAAATTCTGTAAATTTAAAATATAAAGAGGAATTGTCGGGAAAGGTGTCAAAATGATCTAGTGATTGGTCAATCGAATTTGGGGGTGCTAGTATGGATCTCTCAAGACAACAGCGGCTAATTATCTTTATTGTGGTTGGGGCGCTTTTGGCAGGGGTTGTCATCCTCGGAATCCGCAGTTCGAGCCGGACGGATCATGATATTTTTATTGGTGAAGCTAGTGAAGCATCGGAAGAGGCGGTATCGACGGAGCCTGTTGCCAAGGAAGAAGATTGGGAAGAGGACAAAACGCTATACGTTCATGTCTGCGGGGAAGTAAGTAGACCCGGTGTTTATCCTCTGGCTCCGGGAGCGCGACGCTTTCAAGCGCTGGACGCTGCAGGAGGCGCAACGGGTAACGGGGATACCGCGGCCATAAATCTTGCAGCGCTTATAAACGACGGAGAACAAATTTATATCCCGAAGAAGGGACAGGTTAAGGCCGGAATGGTCCGCGAGAACACGAACGTTAAATCCGCCGGTGGCGTCCATTTTCCCATTGACATTAATCGGGCTACTGAAGCAGAGCTCGTTGCAGTTCCGGGCATCGGTCCGTCGATGGCGGCTTCGATCATTGCATTTCGCAAAGAATGCGGGAGGTTTTCCTCCGTCGAGCAACTGACCGAAGTGTCGGGGATTGGGGATAAAAAACTTCAACGTTTTCGATCCTATCTATGCGTGCGCTGATTGGTCGACGTCCCCTTTTATGGACGGCGGTCTGTATGGGTTTGGGGATCATCATCGGTATCATGCTTGGAAGGATGCACTACGGTGCTTATCTTTTAATCCCACTCATCCTCTTTTATCTTGGGGTTCTCTTTTTTAGCCATCGCCACCCGACGGTCTCTGTAATGATGGCGGGGTTGGTTCTCATCGGTGTGTGTTTGGGCACGATCTACCGAATTGATGTGGGAAACCATCTCAAACTAATCGCGTGTTTTGATGGAAAGAGCCTCGCTTGGACTGGAATTGTCGATAGCGAGCCCCAACGTTTTGATGATACGTGCCGAATTCCATTGCGAATAAAGAAAATCGACGGAGAATCCGTTTCACCATTCAAGGTGGCATGGTACCTTCCGGTATCCGAGGCGAAATCCTTATCTCCTGGCGCAATCGTTACGGTTATTGGCCGGGTCAAAGGGGGGAAGGTTGACTTATTCCCCAATTCCCAAGAGATAAAGGGTTTTCGGGGCAATCTTCGCGCCAAGCGATGGGAGCGTCAGGGGAGAAAACCTAGCCTCCGCGCTTGGCTTTATGATCGAAAGGAATCGCTGAAGCAAAGCGGTGAAAAGACACTGTCGCCGTCGGCTGCTCGAGTTCTCCATGGTATGCTTTATGGAGAGGAGATGGAGCTAAACGAGGTGGAGGAAGCCATGAGGGATATTGGCGTCGTCCATCTTTCCACGGTGAGCGGGCTTCATGTCGGATTTATCGTGGCGCTCGTAGTAGGGATTGGGAGTTTGTTAGGCTTGCCAAAACATGGGATCTACCTTTTAGTGGTCGTTTTTGTCCCGGTGTTCGTTCTTATGGTGGGCGCGGGGGCTCCGGCTGTAAGGGCGGGTTTGATCACCCTCTTCGTCATTGGGGGACTGTGGATTGGGAGACCGGTCGACGGATTGAATCTACTGGGGGGCGCGGCCACTTGTTATTTGCTCTTTCGACCACCGGCTATCTTTGAACCCAGCTTTCAACTGTCATTTGCTGCTTGTGCGGGGATCCTTTGTCTCTTCCCGCGCTGGAGGGAATGGGTTCCGCAGACTTGGCGATGGGCGATGGATCCTTTGCTGGCTTCAACAGCCGCTCAGGCAGGCGTGGCGCCGATTGCCGCGTACTATTTCGGCGTGTTTCCGTGGGCAGGGATCATTGCCAACCCTGTGGTGGTTCCCTTGGGATCTCTCGCGGTCCAACTTGGTCTGATCGCAGAGACGCTTGGTGCAGTGGCCTTGCCTATTGCAACCATCCTTAATGCCAGCAATGAATATGTCATCCGTACCTTGCTCTGCATTGTGCGGTGGTTTGCATCGTGGGCTTCACCGGTTGCGGTTCCTGACTGGTGGATGGTCTTTGTGTTTTATGGCTCTGTTATCCTCTGGGCATATATGAGACGAATCAACCCGGTTACCGGTGAACGTCGGACTGCACAACGCGCTCAATGGGTTTTGGGAGTATGCCTTATTCTGGGAATTGCAGTCTATTTTGGTGCCGGAGTAGGACGGGCTGGATTTGAGGTTGCATTCTTCGATGTGGGGCAAGGTGATGCAATATTGGTCACGACCGCTGAGGGGCGACGTTTTTTGATCGATGGAGGGGATAGGGAAGGATTCAAACGAACGATTCGTCCATATATGAAGCGCCATGGAATTCGGAGGTTGGATGCGGTTCTGTTAACCCATGCCCATGAAGACCATGTGGGAGGCTTAGCCGTTCTCCTACAGGATCAGCGGATCGATGTAAAGCAGGTCTTCGATACCCAAACGGCGAATAAATCCATGACGTATCAACGATTTATGGGGCATATTATCTCACGGGGTATCCCTTGCCACAGAGCAAGGCAGGGTATGGGTTTTCGTATGGGGAAGACCGCTCGTGCGGAGATTATCTGGCCGCCGGAAGGCTATGGGAGTCCCCGAGATATCAATCAATCCTCATTGGTTCTTCGTATAACCCATCCCCCATGGGCTATGTTGTTGATGGGAGATGCCGAAAAAGAAGTTGAGGACGCCCTGCTCAAAGGCGACCTCCAACCCGTAGATCTGTTAAAGGTGGGACATCATGGAAGTCATGCCGGTACAGACACGCGCTTCCTAAGGACGATCAAGCCGAGGGTTGCCGTTATTTCGGTGGGGCGAAGGAATCGTTATGGGCATCCTCACCGACGGACTTTAACGCGATTACATCAAGCTGGAGTTGAGGTTTATCGGACGGATTTGGATGGTACGGTGACGGTCCGGTTTGAACCGAGACGGTTTACAATACGACGGGAGGTGCGGCGTTGACGCCCCAAGAATTCTTAACCAAAGCTAAAAAAGGTGATTTGCCGCTAATAATCGGCTTCATTGGCGAAGAGCGCTTCTGGTTTGATGAGAGTTTACATGTTATGGAGAATCAACTCTTTCCAGGGGCGGAGGCGGATTTTGGTCGAATGGTCCGTTCCGCCCATGGGCTTCAGCCCGAAGAGATCTTGGCGGAGCTGGCGGCTCCTCCTTTCTTTGGACCGGCTCGCCTGGTCGTGGTGACTGATCTGGAGAAAGCCAATTCGGCTTTGGAGGAAGCCTTGCTCAAAGGGTTGGATCGTCTCGCTGAAGGATCCCACCTGGTTCTTCAGGGAGAAAAGTTGGATCGACGTCGGGCATTTGCCAAGCGTCTCCAAGAAGTCGGTGTTTTGGTGGAATGTGCTCCACTAAAGCCACAGCAAGCTCAGGACTGGGTGATTCAAGAAGCAAAGAGACAAGGGTTGGCGATCGAGGTAATGATCGCCCGTCTATTGGTGGAACGGAGAGGAACCCAACCGGGGATACTCCGTGAGGAACTGCGCAAGGCCGCGCTATTCAGCGACGGAGGAAAAGTCTCGCGTCAACAATGGGAGGATTTGATTGGGGCTTCCAGCGAGACAAATATCTTTGGTCTTTTGGATAGCGTAGCTGTTGGCCGAACGGTTCAAGCATTGAACCATTTGGGACAGTTGATTCGGATGGGGGAGCCGGAGATGCGGATTCTCTATATGATCGGAAAACAGGTTCGCCAGTTGCTATGGGCAGTTGTCATTCGCGAACAGGGGGGCAATGCAGGGGTGTTGCAGAGGGAGTTGGGATGTCATCCCTTTGTTGCAGAAAAAACCTGGGAGCAAGCGGGTAAGTTTGATCTGGGACGCCTAAAAAATGCCGTTGAACGGATATTAAAGGCGGAGACTTTGATCAAAACGGGTCGAGGAGAGCCTCGATGGGAGTTGGAGATGGCTATCGTCGATCTAACGCTATAATTTATAATTACGCGTCAATCCGATTTATTGCCCTGCAGGGCAATAAATCTTCTAAAAAAGAAACTCTGGCTCTTCGCTCTTCGGAAATAAGAAAGAGGCCGTCTTTGACGGCCTCTTTTTAGGCTTGGGTAGCAATCTTCTTCGCAAGTCTGGACTTCTTCCGGGCAGCTTTGTTTTTATGGATAAGCCCTTTGGTCACAGCCTCATCCAATACCTTCATGGTTCCAGGCAGCAGTTCGGCTGCGTTGTTCGGGTCATTAGCGATAGATTGATCCATCTTTTTGAGGGTGGTCTTTAAGGTAGAGCGGTCCGACATGTTACGCTCACGACGGGCAGCGGAGACTTTAACGCGCTTTTCGGCTGATTTAATGTTGGGCATCGGATTCACCTCCTTAAAAAGACCCACATGATTAAACATGAACAGATCATATTTTACCCCGAACTGGCGAAGATTGCAAGTTAATTCTTTGCTTCCGCGCGATCTTTAACGGATATTGCCTTTTTACTCAAGCGTTTGATCACACGACAGGTGGTGGATTTGTCTTTGACTTCAGTGGCTTCTACCTCGGCGAGGACCTCGGTTACAAGATCAATGATCTCATCGGTATCCGGGTCTTTGACCTCTTCAAGGACTTTTAGGATATTAAAGATCATTCCGGGTTGGACGCCATGGTTTGAACCGATATTAATGATGATCCGATCGCCGGATGCATAGGCGACGGTACCGGTCAAGCATTCGGGCGCGGGAGGCGTCAAGGTTTCACTGGCTCCCACTCTTTTGACCAGTTCTGTTGTGAAATTATCAATGGCTTCACGGGTACACTGACCCAAGATGTCCTTGTGAAAGTCGGCGCTGTTAAAACCAACACTGTAGTAGTAACTAAGGTTAAATGCAGTTGTCTTGCTTTTTTCAGCGGCGCCTTTGGCGCCGGCGACGATCTCTGCAGTGGTTGTATCCACCATTCTGCCGTCGATTGCGACCTTAGCTTTGTTGCTACGAGCTGAGATTACAACCAAATTGGTTCTTTGCGACTGAATGGAGAATTCAGTTACTTTTCCAATGATTATATATTGGACACCGAGGATTTTGCCGATCTTTGCAGCGGTTCTAGGGTCGACGCGGCCACTGGCGCCAAAGTCTTGTTCTCCCAAGACTTTTTCGATCTGTTCTCGTTCGATCATGCGGAAACAGTTTTTATCCAAAAGATCGGTAACAATCATATCACTGATTCCAACTCCCACCTGCCAATTGCTGCCCCACCAATGCTCAATGCTGCCATCGTCAAAGGGAAGAACTGCTACGCGGGGTTTATTGACCGCTGCGCTTAAGGCTAAGCCCGAGATGGATAGAATGGTCACCAGGATGATGGTGACGAAGGATATTCTGCTTAGACGCTTCAAGCCGAATACCACCTTTCTAAAGATCGATAATCCTGTTGAAAATCAGAATATTGTCATATAAAAGTTATTATAACATGGAAAACATAACCAAGCAAGAAATTGAGAGGTTACCCTTTTCTATGTAAGCGGCATCTATAAATACCTTCGAAATGGATAAAACTTCAGCGCTGGGGGGAAGCTACGAAGCAAAGATAGAAGGTGGTGAATGAGCATGTTGGGTCTGGTGATTCGTTTCGTTATCTCCGCATTGGTCCTCATGTTTGTGGGGTTCCTGGTTCCCGGTTTTCGCGTGGGGGGGTTCGGCGGCGCTTTATTAGCAGCCATTGTCATCTCTGTCTTGGGCTATTTGGCTGAACGTGTCTTCGGAAAGAACGTATCGCCTCAAAGTCGTGGAGTGGTAGGCTTTTTGACGGCAGCGGTCGTTATTTATTTGACTCAGTTCTTTATTGCAGCGGTGAATGTTACAGTTATTGGCGCGCTGTTGGCTGCATTGGTCATTGGATTTATTGATGCCTTTGTTCCCACGGAATTGCGATAAGGGGGATTATTGATGGAGCAGGAGGAGTTTTTGAAGGATCTCGGTTCCATACGAACGGATCTTGCACTAGAAGCCAGAGATATGGCCATGCAAGGCCAAAGGGAACTACCGGGTGTTCGTTCAAAGACGGAACAGAAAGGGCCCTCGCAGATCACACGCGTAATGGTGGAATCGGCAGAAGCCGGGAAACTCATGGGGAAGCAGCCCGGTTATTACGTAACCTTAGAATCGCAGGCCTTACGTACCAAAGACCGGGATCAACTGGAAGAGGTTAGCCAGGCATTGGCTGAAGAAATTGAAGGCTTTCTCCACCATCTTAATATTACGGACGACGCATTGGGCATGGTGGTCGGCTTAGGTAACTGGAATGCCACACCGGATGCATTGGGTCCTCGTGTGGTAGGGAAGATCTTGGTCACCCGGCACCTGTTTAATGCGACACCTCCGGAGAAGAGTGGAGCTTTGCGACCGGTTTGCGCGATAGCCCCGGGCGTCCTTGGGATCACCGGTATGGAGACGGGAGAGATCGTGGCATCTCTGGTTCAACAGATCAAGCCAAAATTTGTCGTGGTAATCGACGCCCTTGCCTCACGCAGCACTTCAAGGGTGGGAACAACGATCCAATTAGCGGATACGGGAATCCATCCGGGTTCTGGAATCGGAAATAAACGTGTGGGGATAACTCCTCAGAGCTTAGGCATTCCAGTGCTGGCCATCGGAGTTCCCACGGTTGTTGAGGCGGTAACCATCGTCCACGATGCCCTGGATCAGATGACTTCAGGGAGCGGCGGGCCCAGCGCTTCCTTGCCCCAAAAGAGAGAAGCAGTCCACCGTGTTCTTCACCCCTATCTCCGTGATCTGATTGTAACGCCAAAGGAAGTTGATGTATTGATCGAGGAGATTACGAAGGTCGTTTCGGGCGCGTTGAATATCGCTCTCCATCCCGGCGTCTCGCCGGAAGAAGTCTTTCGTTATCTCCAATAGTCTTTGCCCAACATAAGCCCGCTGCATCCTTCATAGGATGAATAGGGGGTGATGCTATGCCAATGCAGAACTACCGGAAGGCTTTGAAGAATCTCTTGATCTTCCAGGGAGTAACGCTTCTGGTATTTCTGCTGGCAGGCTTTGGTCTCCGCGTTTGGCTCAGGCCAGTATCGGTGCCTGCCGCAGGTGGAGGATGGCATAAAGTTGCAAGGGTCGGCGGCGGAGAGATCTGTGGATTTTGGGAGATGGATTTAGGGATTGCCCGAAGCTTATTGCATCAGGGTATACCCTTTTTGAAGAAGAAGAGTCAACCCCAGACCGTCTATGGTCGGCCTCGGGGTTTTTTTCGCGCTTTTACGGATCTCACCAGCGACGTGGATCTCTTCACTCCCATGACGTTATTAAAGCGTCAGATACTTCCTTTTGGTAAATTTGAAGCGCCAAAAGTCTATCGTGGCCCAGTCCCTGATGGTGATTCTGTTGAAGAGAATCAGCCTAAGCAGAAGGACGAAGCGCCCATCCGGAAAGACTGGGGGGATGGACCGTTGGTCGCTATCTATCATACCCATTCATCCGAGTCCTATCTGCCGAACACAGGGCGAGAACGAACTCAAGGAACACCTGGGGGCGTCATATCCGTCGGCGAAGAACTGGCGAAGAACCTGTGGGAGGTGTATGGCATCCCGGTGGTTCATAATCGAACGATTCATGACTATCCCACATGGAGATTGTCCTATGTCAATGCCGCTGAAACAGCGGAAAACTTGGTGAAATCCTACCCTAAGCTTCGGATGGTTATCGATCTTCACCGGGATGCCGCACGCAGCGGAGAAAAATTGTCCAATTATACAATGTTCTCCGATGGCCAAAACGTGGCGAGGGTAACGATGATCGTCGGCTCCGATAAACTCGGGCTACCCCATCCGTTGTGGCGAGAGAATCTCCGTTTTGCCCGGGAGTTTCACGATATCATGGAGGAGCTTTATCCAGGATTGTCCCGGGGGGTAAGATTACGGGAAGACGGTCGATGGAATCAACATGTCCATCCCCATGCCGTAATCTTTGAGGTCGGCGAAGTGCATAATAGTGAAGAGGAAGCCAAAGCCGCCGCTGAACGACTGGCCAGAGTTATATACGAGACATTGGTGAGATCGAAAGAAGCAGGGAAGAAGCGGGGGCAATGATCCATACGGGGACTTGCTGAATGATATCTTAGGGTTTGGCGGCTTTCATGTGGACAAGCCCGGCGGTGGGCACCGATTTATTTTCGGGATCGTCTGTGAAAAAGAAGGAGATGACTAAAGGATGGGGAATTTCTCTCTGTTTATGTGATGTGAAACCGTCGACGGAAAGGACCGATTTTATGTCTGAAGCACCCGTATCCCAAAGCCGCGTGGCTCGCGCAGCCGGAATGATCGCGGGAATGATTCTCGTCAGTCGATTGCTGGGTTTTGTTCGGGAGAGCATCGCCGGGAGACTTTTCAACCGGGCTGAGACGGATTCGTTCTTTGCAGCTTTTGTCGTTCCTGACTTTATGTACTATCTTTTGGTGGGTGGCGCTCTGTCTGCTGCTTTTATTCCCTTGTTTACCGAGTATCTAACTCGTAAACAGGAAGAAGAAGGATGGCGAATGGCCAGCACTTTTATCAATCTAACCTTTCTTATTCTGGCCGTATGTACAGTTTTGGGTATGATCTTTGCCGAAGTATTAGCTCCAATCCAAGCCTATAAATTTACCGGTGCAAAACTGGCATTATTGGTACAATTGACGCGGGTCATGTTTCCGGCGGTCTTTTTTACGGCGTTGGCCGGTATGATGTCGGGCATCCTCAATTCGCATCAACACTTTTTTGCCCCAGCCCTGGGCCCCGTCATCTATAACATCGGAATTATTCTAGGCGCATATTTATTGGGACCCAAATACGGAATTCAAGGTATGGCCATCGGTGTCGTCATCGGGGCGTTGGCTAATTTTCTTGCGCAAATGTACTTCGTCCGTCAAAAAACCAAGGGATATATGCCATTCTTTATCGATCTTAAGCATCCCGGCTTTAAGCGGATGATCATTCTCATGGTGCCCGCCCTTATCGGGTTGTCGGCAACGCAGATCAATATCTTATTCACCAACACAATGGCTTCCGGTCTGCCGGAGGGAAGCATTACGGCTCTACGCTTCGCCAATCGCTTGGTTCTATTGCCCTTGGGGATCTTTGCCATGGCGATCTCCACTGCCTTTTTCCCGACATTATCGCAGCTGACGGCGGAGGGGCGGTGGGATGAGTTTCGCAAAACATTGGGGCTGGGCGTCCGAATGATCCTTTTCATTACCATCCCTTCTGCCGTCGGGTTTATTCTGTTGCGCGAAGAGATCGTACGATTGCTCTTTGAAGGACAGCAGTTCACAGCCGCCGATACCCAAGCCGCCGCTTATGCGTTGCTCTTTTATAGTGTCGGGCTTTTTGCCCATGGAGCTATTCAGCTGTTGCCGCGGGGGTTTTATTCCTTGAAAGATACCATTACGCCCGTGATTATCACCATCGCTACGGTTATCGTCAGTATCTTGCTGAATCTGGTCTTTTTGAAGTTTACCCATCTTGGCCACGGTGGATTTGCCCTTTCCTTTTCCATCATGGGTATCCTCAATATGGCCCTCTCCCTTTTCTTCCTTCGCCGAAAGGTTAAGGGCATTGAAGGGAAAGCTCTCGTCAAGACGATGGGCTTCTCTGCGCTGGCTGCCCTCGCGATGGGGGGGATGCTCTTGGTCATCAAATCGGTTGTTGGGAATTATCTGCTCCATATAAATCTCTCTCTGATGATGCGTACTCTCTCCGTGGTTGTTGTGGGCATTACCGTGGGCATCGTCGTTTATCTCGTCGTTGCGTATCTCCTGCAGATGGAGGAGATTAAGCTCTTAGGCACAATTTTGCGACGGCGGCGGCGCGCGGCATAAAATGCATTTGGTTTTGGAGTAACCTAAGCCGTTGGAGTAATTAAGAACGATGTTCTCTCGCAAAGGCGCTAAGACCAAAGGGTGGAAGGGGACTGGAAGAGGTTTGTTTTAACATATAAGAATTGATTTTTCAAAGACATAAAGGTTGTATTTGGGGGACATTTCAAACCACGAAGTACATGAAGAACATGAAGGTGGGAGTGGTTTTTGAAGGAATTATT
>OBJA01001553.1_pt1 | contig 15380 bp, 13 predicted proteins | sample 1519751 | NCBI WGS metagenome assembly OBJA01 (sample SAMEA3881238, study PRJEB22517) | soil metagenome | biome: lake sediment; feature: soda lake sediment; material: sediment, water from around vicinity | place: India | collected 2013-12-23 | depth 3 m | reverse complement strand
CATGGCAATTGTACAAGCAGCGCTTGAAGCCGGTGCACAGGTGACTCTGATATGTGGGCCGGTTTGTCCACCTTTTCCAGCAGTCGACAAACTGATCCGTATCATCAGTGCCAGTGAAATGTTCGCTGCCGTAAAAGCGGAAATAGAGGATCATGATATTTTTATCAGCGTTGCAGCTGTTGCGGATTATCGTCCGGCTGAATACCACTCTTCTAAACTCAAAAAAACGGCAGCAGAGATAACGCTGACCCTGGTACCCAACCCGGACATTCTGCAATATGTCGCCAATCTGCCTAATCCTCCGTTTTGTGTGGGGTTTGCAGCGGAAACGGAGGCAGTCGAACAATATGCAGCAGAGAAAAGGAAAAGGAAGAAATTGCCGTTGATCGTTGCTAACGATGCTGTTGAAACCATCGGTTCAAACGAGAGCTCCCTGATTTTACTGGATGACGAAGGGGCACACTATTTGCCAAAGGCTGACAAGAATATACAAGCCCGACTGGTCATGGTGCATATTGCCCGTCTCTATGATAAACATAAGGAATTGTACCCATCATAATGAAACAAGTTGATATCAAGCTGCTCGATCCGCGTCTGCAAGATATTTTTCCTGGCTACGCCACGCCAGGCTCGGCTGGTCTTGATCTGCGTGCCTGTATTGATGAAAGAACAGAAATTCGTGCGGGAGAAACACTGCTGATCCCTTCTGGGATAGCTATTCATCTGGTTAACCCTGGCTTTGCCGCCTTGGTACTACCGCGTTCCGGCTTGGGACATAAGCATGGGATCGTGCTGGGTAATCTGGTGGGGCTGATCGATTCAGATTATCAGGGGCAAATTCTGGTTTCCTGCTGGAATCGGGGGCAGACTACATTTGTACTTGACCCGATGGAGCGGATTGCACAACTGGTTATTGTTCCGGTGGTACAAGCCAGTTTCAATGTGGTGGACAGTTTTCAGCAGAGCCAGCGAGGAGAGCAGGGATTCGGAAGTACCGGTAAATGTTGAGACTCTGTTTTGCCGTATTGGTAATGGCCAGCAGTTTGTCGAATACAGTTAAAGCTGAGGATCGACCGTTGCCAGTCGTGAAACTCAGTATTATGGGCCGGGTGATCACCGTCGAGTTGGCGGATACGACTGTTGCTCGTACGGCAGGGCTCATGTATCGTACTCGTTTGCCTGAAAACAGCGGTATGCTCTTTGTTTTTCCGGTTGCTGGTATTCACTGCATGTGGATGAAGGATACCGTTATTCCCTTGAGTGTCGCTTTCCTGGATGAAACAGGGAAAATCATCAATCTGGCCGAGATGGTACCCAAAACGCTTACACCGCACTGTTCTGCCAGTGCAGCGCGGTATGTACTCGAAATGGGTACTGGCTGGTTTGATGCACGCAAGATCAAAGCGGGTGACTGGGTTATGCGACTCCCGGAAACCGGGAGGTAGCATACGTCGGACTGTTGCACCAGCGCTCATTTACCGCATGTGGGGGAGCATTCCTTTAACTGCTCTCATCATTTTCGCCATACCACCTTTATTCATCATTTTCATCATTTTACGCGCTTGTTCGAATTGTGAGAGCAGACGGTTGACTTCCTGTACGGAAACGCCAGAACCTGCTGCAATGCGGCGTTTGCGGGAAGCTTTGATAAGCTCCGGCTTAACTCGCTCCTGCGGTGTCATGGAGTTGATGATACCTTCAGTACGGCTGATGATTTTTTCATCGACATTCATATTTTGTGCGGCCTGACTTAACTGGTGAGGCAGTTTTTCCAGCATGGCGCTCATGCCGCCCATTTTTTTCATCTGCTGAAACTGTTGCTGGAAATCATTGAGATCGAAACTCTTGCCTGATTTCATTTTTTTCATCAGGCGTTCTGCTTCTTTCTGGTCTGACGTTCGCTGTGCTTCCTCGATCAGTCCGAGCACATCCCCCATACCCAGGATGCGTGAAGCCATGCGGTCGGGGTAAAACGGCTCCAGCCCGTTCAGTTTTTCAGCGATACCCGCAAATTTGATTGGTTTGCCGGTAATGTGCCGGACGGAAAGGGCTGCTCCTCCGCGTGCATCACCATCGAGTTTGGTGAGAATTACGCCGGTCAGTGGCAGTACTTCGGCAAAGGCCTTGGCAGTATTGACTGCATCCTGCCCCTGCATGGCATCGACGACAAATAGTGTTTCAGCCGGCTTCAGCAATTGTTCCAGCTGACTGATTTCCTGCATCATGGCTTCGTCGATACCCAGTCGTCCGGCGGTATCAACGATTACTACGTCATGATGATGCTTACGTGCAAAATCCAGAGCTGCAGTACAGATTTCAGCGGGTTGCCGGCTGGTTTGTACCGGGAAGAAATCGGCTCTGGTTTGTTCAGCCAGTAGCGCCAGTTGATCGATTGCCGCGGGGCGATAAACGTCGCAGGACACCAGTAGAACCTTTTTCTTCTGATCTATCAGCCATTTCGCCAGTTTGCCGCTGCTGGTGGTTTTGCCGGCACCTTGTAACCCTGCCATCAGAATGACGGCAGGCGGGGCGACATTCAGGTTGAGTTCCGCCTTGTCACCGCCCATGATGGTGACCAGCTCTTCATGGACGACACCGATGAGTGCCTGGCCGGGAGAGAGTTTATCCAGTACTTCGTGACCAATTGCGCGTTGCCTGACTTGCTCAATGAATATTTTGATAACCGGCAAGGCTACGTCTGCCTCGATCAGGGCCATGCGCACCTCACGCAGTGCATCCTGAATATTACTTTCAGTCAGGCGTGCTTCACCACGCAATGTTTTGATGACACCGGAAAGTCGTTCGGTTAAATTGTCAAACATATAAACTCCTGTAGAAACGGTATTCACTGGCGAGAGTTACGCCCTGTGTTAAACTTTACTGCCAGACAGCACTTCTGCTTTATTCGGACGAAGAGTAGACTGGCTGCTTCTTCGCCAATTGTTCAGACCGATTGCCAATGCCCAGCATTCTAACTTATCTCAGTGCTTCGTTGCTTTACGGGATTGCCGGATGGTATTTCTGGCGAGCCATGCGTACAGGCACATCTGCTGCAGGAACGATGCCGAACGTGAAGCTGCAACAGTATGTAATGCTGCTTCCACTGATAGTACACGGTCTGGTGCTTTATCACGCCGTGTTTATGGATAACGTGCTGAGCTTTGGTGTCGGGAATGCCATTTCAGCTATTGTTTGGCTGACTGCGGTGATTTACTGGGTATCCGGATTCTTTTCATCATTGCAGGGATTACAGAATCTCATCGCTCCGCTTTCAGCCATAGCAGCAGTTGCTGTCTTGGTACCGTTACTGCTGCCTTCCATCCATCCGCTTGCTCATGCCGGGATGACAGCCTTCAAGGCTCATTTGCTGGCAGCCATGCTCGCTTATAGCCTTTTCACGATTGCGGCCTTGCATGCGGTGCTGATGACACTGCTAGAACGTCGCTTGCATCATTCGGAGGTTTCCCCGATATTCTTACAATTGCCGCCGCTCCTGGTGATGGAGAAAATGCTGTTCCGTCTTGTATGGATCGGATTTATTCTGCTCAGCCTGACTCTGCTCAGTGGTATTGTTTTCTCGGAGGAGTTGTTCGGCCAGTCTGTACCGTTTACACACAAATCATTATTTGGCTTCATTTCGTGGGGAATATTTGCTGCTTTGCTGGCGGGAAGGCATCTGTACGGATGGCGCGGCCGTACTGCTATCCGCTGGATGCTGGCTGGGTTTGCTGCACTTATTCTGTCTTATATTGGCAGCAAATTCGTGCTGGAAATCATCCTCAATCGGTAATCAGGATTTCGGAAGTTATCCTGCTGATTCAGCAACGGTTCTTCCTGAAAATACCTGAAAGTCTCTTTGGCCACTATTGACTGGAATCACAGATCGACAGGGCGATGTGTATTAGGGCCCTGATTTTTCAGAGATATGCTCCGCATGAACATAACTGATACCAATATCCGGATGCTGGATGAGTTTACGGATGCCTTATGGTTGGAGGATGGTCTGTCCCGTAACACGTTGGTCAGCTATCGGGCCGATCTGATGCAACTGGTTGAATGGCTCGGCCAGCAGCAAAGGGCAAGCGGATCATTGAGTAAGGTAACACAAGCTGATTTGCTGGCTTTTCTGTCGGATAGAATCGGGCAAGGGGCGAAAGCAAGTACTACTTGCAGGGGGCTGATTTGTATTAAACGGTTTTACCGGTATCTGTTACGTCAGGGAAAAATCCGGGCGGATCCTGCCACAAATATAGATAGTCCGAAAATTTCCCGCCATTTGCCTGTAAGCCTGACTGAGGCCGAAGTGGAAGCACTGCTGGCAGCACCGGATACCCGGCAGCCACTTGGTTTGCGTGACCGTGCCATGCTGGAGATACTTTATGCTGCAGGGTTGCGTGTTTCAGAGCTGGTTGGATTAAGTATTTCCCAAATCCGTCATGATATGGGAGTGGTGCGTATCCTGGGTAAGGGCAGCAAGGAGCGTCTGATTCCTCTGGGCGAGGAAGCGCTGCACTGGCTGAGCTTGTATCTTCAGGAGGCGCGCCCGCTATTGCTGGCGGGCAAACACAGCAATATGTCATTCGTGACCACACGTGGCGATGCTATGACCCGCCAGGCATTCTGGTATCTGATCAAGCGCCATGCACGACAAGCGGGAATCGTAAAGCTGTTATCTCCTCATACACTTCGCCATGCTTTTGCCACTCACTTACTCAATCATGGTGCTGATTTGCGAGTGGTACAACTACTGCTTGGTCATAGTGATATTTCGACTACGCAAATTTATACTCACGTTGCACGCGAGCGGCTGAAGCAACTGCACATCCGACATCATCCCAGAGGAATGCTATAAATGGTTTTACGACGGTCAGATTATGGTGTGCGTAAATCGCGCAGTGAGCCTGCCCAATCAGCGCACTCCATAGAGATTTTGCCTGATGACCGTATTAGTCTCTGGTTTCCACCTGCACTAGCGGTTCTACATTATCAGCAGCAGGTTCTACCGCACGGCGGGCCCGGCTGCGCGGCTTTCTGGAAGGCGCGGGAGGAATTTCCTCTGTCTCAGATATTTTATCCTGAGCTGTTTCTATCATGATCAATCCACTTTGGGTAAGATCCGGTAACTCGACCGTTTGGTGAGATTCAGCCATTTCCTGATGCCCACTATCCGACTCGCTACGGATTGTTTCAGTTTCGATGATCTCAGCGGATATCGTTGTCTGATTCTCAGTGACATCGTCTGTCGGAGTTGAACTGGTGTCACTGGCCAGTTCCGCAGGGAGCAGGAATATATTTCCGGCATCTTTGCTGTTATCAGCGGAAGATACAATGGATTCGACTGTTTCATTCTCTGCGATTGGTACCACTTTATCCTGGTCGGTAGTCGTGCTCGAATTTATCCGATCTTCCCGATCACGGTGCAAACTTCCACGACGACGGCGTGAACGACTCCGTTTTTCTGTTTTTCTTTCACTGGTAGAGTCTGCTATAGCGGCAGTATCTGCCGGCGTTGCCGATACGTCGAGCTGATCACTTTCCACTTCGAGCTTCTGTGGCTGATTTTGTCGGCCATTTTTGCGATGTGGCCGGTCATTACCAATAGCATGATCGGCAGGATGCTCTACAGGGTGATCGAGCAGCGACGAATGGCCTGCTTCCTGCGATGATCCGTTTGCTGCTACCTGAGTACTGGTTTTCGTACGTTTGCTGCGGCTGCGATCGCGCCGATTGCGGCTACGTTCATTGCGAGAAGGTTTTGCCTGAGATTCTTCCGTACCCTGATCGGTTTCTGTCCGGTTGCTGCCCGCCGGTCTGAACAGGCTGAAGAACTTGTCCAGAAATGAAAGCTGTTCTCGTGGTTTTTCTTCAGGAACGGGGGCGGGTTGCTCGGGCTTGATACCGGTTACCGCTGCTTTGGGCCGGATTGCCCTGGTTTCCTGGGAAATAGAGGGGAGTGTGATTTCTTCAGAGGTCTTTTCCACCATTTCGTAACTTGGCGGTAATTCGGTTGATTTGACGTCTTCATGACGTAACCGGGTAATCGTATAATTGGGCGTCTCCATATAAATGTTGGGGATCAGGATAATCCCGACTTTCAGACGCGCTTCGAGCCGATAAATCTCCGATCGTTTTTCGTTTAGCAGGAATGTGGCGACATCCACCGGCAGCTGCACCTGCAGCATACTGGTCTGCTCTTTCATTGCTTCTTCCTGGATAATTCTGAGAATATGCAGAGCAGATGAGTCCGTTCCCCGGATATGACCGGTACCATGGCAGCGCGGACAGGGGATGTAATTTCCTTCTCCAAGAGAGGGTCGCAGTCGTTGCCGCGATAATTCGAGTAATCCGAAGCGGGAGATTTTTCCGATCTGGACGCGTGCACGATCCAAACGCAATGCTTTGAGCAGGCTGGACTCCACTTCTCGCTGGTTGCGGGCGACTTCCATATCGATGAAATCGACTACTACCAGTCCGCCCAGATCACGCAGACGCAATTGCCGGGCGATTTCATCGGCCGCCTCGAGATTGGTGTTGAGTGCAGTAGTTTCGATGTCTGAACCACGTATGGCACGTGCCGAATTGACGTCGATGGAAACCAATGCCTCGGTATGATCAATGACAATCGAGCCACCTGAAGGCAGAGTAACCTGACGGGAGTAAGCCGTCTCGATCTGGTGCTCGATCTGGAAACGGGAAAACAGCGGAATATCGTCCTGATAGAGCTTTAACCGATCTACATTCGCCGGCATGACATTCGCCATAAACTGGTATGCCTGCTCGTATATTTCGGGGTTATCGATCAGGATTTCACCGATTTCCGCATGAAAATAATCGCGAATGGCGCGGATAACGAGACTGCTTTCCTGGTAAATCAGGAAGACGCCTTTTTCATTATGGGCCGCTTCTTCGATTGCACGCCAGAGTTGCACCAGATAGTTCAAGTCCCATTGCAGTTCTTCTTCATTGCGTCCGATACCTGCAGTGCGTGCGATGATGCTCATACCTTCAGGTACCTGAAGGTTGTTAATGACCTCACGCAATTCTGCCCGCTCTTCCGCGCTTACCCGCCGTGAAATACCGCCACCTTGCGGATTGTTGGGCATCAGGACGAGATAACGCCCGGCCAGGGAGATGTAAGTAGTGAGGGCGGCACCTTTGTTGCCACGTTCATCCTTGTCAACCTGTACAATCAGCTCCTGGCCTTCATGTAACAGGTCGGCTACACGATGACTGGACCAGTCGGTACTCCTGTCGAAGCAGGTTGGAGCGATTTCCTTGTAAGGTAAGAAACCATGACGGCCAGCGCCGTAATCGACGAAGGCAGCCTCAAGACTGGGTTCAAGGCGGGTAACGGCTGCTTTGTAAATATTACTTTTGCGTTGTTCCTTGCCCAGAGTTTCGATATCGATATCGATGAGCTTTTGCCCATCTACGATGGCGACACGCAGCTCTTCAGGCTGGGTCGCATTGAATAACATACGTTTCATTTAGTGTCTCCCGCGCTCAATTTACGGGTGAACTTCTCGTTCACTGTCAGCGTGACATCTGATGATTTTTTGCTTGGATGCGTCTGTAACCCGGTTGGTTGGATCATGATGCGGATGATAATTTCGATATCCTTTGAAGTTGACCAATCAGTAGTTGACAGCCGGTATTGATTCACAACCGACTGGATCAGAAACGGGTGAGATACAGAGCCTGCAGAGAACATACCTTGTGTATCCGGGTATGGAATCAGGAACTTGAATATGTGTACGTCGAGCGCGCAAATTAAATATCATCACTGCTTGTTATATGGTGAGCGACATTAACCAGCCGGAAACTGGCTTTATCCAGCGTATGAAAACGAAAATCCGGGTACATGACTACTTGACTGACCGCGCAATCGCTTCATGGTGAAAAAACAGATCTACAGGAATTCGAGTGTGAAAAGTATAGGTAAAAGCGAGGTGCCTGGTAAAGAGAAAATTATGCCAGGTATTATATCGGAACATGCGGTTGTTAAACAGATTGATGAAACTGCTGAAAGCCAGCGTATCGACAATTTTCTCATCAGATCGCTGAAGGGGGTACCCAGACGTCATATTTATCAGCTACTTCGTAGTGGGCAGGTGCGTGTCAACAGCAAACGTATCGACGCGAGCTACCGTCTGCAACTTGGTGATAAAGTACGTATTCCACCCGTCATCAGGCCGGTGAAGCCGGTATCCAGTCAAGAAGTGTATCGGGCAAATCGCTTTGCTGTTCTGTATCAGGATGACCATCTGCTGGTGATCGATAAACCGGCCGGGATCGCGGTGCATGGAGGTAGTGGCATCAGCCATGGTGTGATTGAGCAGTTGCGCGGACAACATCCGAACTGGAAATTTCTGGAGCTGGTGCATCGCCTTGACCGTGAGACTTCGGGTATTTTGCTGCTGGCCCGCAAGCGTCAATCTCTGCTGGAGTTGCACCGGCAGATTCGTGAAGGAACGGTGAAGAAGCATTATCTGGCTCTGGTTCGTGGAAAATGGAAAAATCCAGTACAGAATGTCCGTTTACCACTGAATAAGTATTTGACTGCGGCGGGAGAAAGGCGTGTTGCCGTTGCTGCTGACAAAAATGATCAGGATAGGGCACAGCAGGCGCATACATTATTTACTTTGCAAAAGGCATGGGAAGATTTCAGCCTGCTCGGCGCCGAGCTCAAAACCGGTCGTACTCACCAGATTCGTGTTCATCTGGCATATCTTGGCTTTCCCATAGCAGGGGACGATAAGTATGGTGATTTCGGATTGAATAAACAGTTACAGAAGGACAACGGGAGGGGGCGGATATTGAGACGCATGTTTCTGCATGCTTCAGTATTCATTTGTGCACACCCGGTGACAGGTGATCTTTTACGTTTGGAAGCGCCATTGCCGGATGAGTTGCGCATGTTTCTGAGAAATCTGGATTTGAAAACTAGTCTGCCTTGATACGCCTGCTGCGAAGTCAAAATTTTGTGTGTTTGGGAAATTATTATGGAAGGGCTTTTTCTATACTGGTTTTGTCAGCTGATTCTTTGTTGACAATGGGTACTTGTATTGACCCCAGCACAGCAACTAATGCCGGCCAGACATTATCCAGCATTCTTTCCTGAGCCTGGATAGTGGGATGGATTCCGTCAGCTTGAAAGAGTTCGGGTTGATCACCAAAACCTTCCATCAGAAACGGGGCCAACTGTAATTGTTGATCTTGTGCCAGGCGCGGATAGATATCACGAAACTTTTGCGTATAACTTATGCCATAATTGGGCGGCAGCTGCATGCCGATCAGTAATGGGATGACGTTGTATCGCTTGCAGGTCAGAATGATCGCTTCTAGATTCTCATAAATAGAGGTGACTGAACGGCCTTGCAGGCCATCATTTGCTCCCAGCGCAACAATGACGATATCGGGGACATGGTCTTTAAGTGCCTGTTTTATCCGGTTCCGTCCGCCTAAGGTAATTTCCCCGCTGATGCTGATGTTTATCACTCTGTAATCGGGGGACTGGCTTTGTAACCGCCGCTCGAGCAGATTTACCCATCCGGCTCCCGGTGGCAAACCGTATCCTGCGGACAAACTGTCTCCCAGTACCATGATATTGGTACCTGTTCCTGACCAGGCTGAACTGAGTGAGAATAAACTAGACAAATATAATATGACGAACAGCAGTTTTTTCATGGTAAATCAACTCCCGGCTGAACAATCGGTTTCTGTGAATAATCAGCCTATCATACAGGCTAGCAGTTTAACTAGAGAGGTCGATACGGGCGGAACCCGACTGACTATTCTGCAGGATATCAATCTGGAAATTTGTGCCGGAGAATCGATTGCCGTTGTTGGAGCCTCTGGTTCGGGAAAATCGACCTTGCTTGGTTTACTGGCAGGGTTGGATGTGCCGAGCTGGGGAACGGTTTTTCTCGATGGGGAAGATATTTTCAAGCTGGATGAAGATGAACGTGCTGGTTTGCGTGGCAGATTGCTGGGATTCATGTTTCAGTCGTTCCAGTTGCTGCCTTCACTGACCGCACTTGAAAATGTTATGTTGCCGCTGGAACTGGCAGGTGCTGGCAATGCTCGTGAGGTTGCACATTTCTGGCTTGTGCGAGTAGGGTTAGAGAAAAGGATCAAGCATTATCCCAGGCAGCTTTCCGGGGGGGAGCAACAGCGTGTGGCTATCGCGCGGGCTTTTGTCACGTATCCGAAAATGTTGTTTGCCGATGAACCGACCGGTAATCTGGATGCAGCAACCGGCGCTCAGATCATTGACTTGATGTTCACTATCAATCGGGAGCAAGGAACGACACTCATCCTGGTAACGCACGACGAAAACCTTTCTGCCCGTTGCTCTCGTGTCATCAAATTGGTTGCCGGTCGTACGGTCGACTGATTTTGGTTTGATCTTCCACTTTTTTGTGTTTCTGGCTAACTGTCCGAGGGTATCCTGAGATGAATATGATCAGGCTTTCTTTGCGTATGCTGCTGCGAGACTGGCGGGCAGGAGAATTGCATATTCTTACACTGGCACTCATCATCGCTGTGAGCAGCGTGGCTACCGTTAGCTTTTTTTCAGATCGGGTACAGAAAGCGCTGATACTGGAAAGTAACCGATTACTGGGAGGTGATTTGCTGGTGATTTCCGATGCGCCTTTGCCGCCCAGTTATGCTGAACATGCCCGGCAGATTGGATTAAGGACTACTCAACTGACCAGGTTTCCCAGCATGATCAGTTTTGGTGACAACAACCTCCTGACAAGCGTCAAGGCAGTAGCGCCTGGTTATCCGTTGCGGGGAGAATTGAAACTGGCTGATCCGCCAGCAGAGGGAACCCAACATACCCGGGTTGCCCGAGGAATACCCGAACGTGAAACTGTTTGGGTAGATGAAAAGGTAATGGCAGCATTGAAAGTGACATTGGGCGACAAGATTGAGGTGGGTGCGGCAGAGTTGACGGTTATGTCGATGGTAGAGAGTGAACCGGATCATTCTGTCGGGTTTGTCAGTATGAACCCCAGATTACTGATGAATGAAGAGGATCTGGCTGTTACCCGATTGATCCAGCCAGGTAGTCGAATCAGTTATCAGCTTCTGGTGGCAGGAGATGAAGGGCAAGTAGCCGGATTTAGACGTTGGATCAGTGAGCGGTTGTCTCCGGGCGAGCGTGTCGAGGGTATTCAGGATGCGCGCCCGGAAATCCGATCGGCGCTCGATCGAGCTGGTAAATTTCTGAATCTGGCTGCTCTGGCCAGTGTTGTCGTGGCGGCAGCAGCGGTAGCATTGGCCATAAGGCGTTTCATCCAGCGCCATTTGGATGGTTGTGCCGTCATGCGCTGCTTGGGTGCAACCGAATCTGACCTGTTGCGCCTGTATTCATATTATTTCGTAATGCTGGGCTTGGCTGCGAGTTTACTGGGATGCGTGCTTGCTGTGTTTACACAGGAATTTTTATCATACTGGCTGGCAGAGTTGCTCGAGATTGCGTTGCCGTTGCCGAGTGTATTGCCCTTTATACAAGGAATGCTGACCGGTATGGTGCTGCTGTTGGGCTTTGCCTTGCCACCATTGCTGAATCTGCGGCAAGTGCCCGCGTTGCGTGTCATCCGGCGTGACCTCGAGTTGGCAAATTTGCATAGTTTGGCAGGTTACGGGTTTGGGCTTGCCATATTATCCGCACTGTTTATCTGGAAGGCTGACTCATTTAAGCTGGGTATCATGATCATGTTTGGTTTTCTGCTGGCAGTCATTCTATTTGGCTTGTTTGGCTTGCTGCTGATCCGACTGTTCCTGCTGACTCGTCCGCAAGGTTCTGGTCCGTGGAGTTATGGACTGGCCAATATACGGAGGCGAACTATTCCCAGTTTGGTACAGGCTACTGCGCTGGGGTTGGGATTGATGGCGTTGCTGACTTTGACTTTGATCCGTAATGATCTGCTTGAGGATTGGCATGCACGTCTTCCAGAGAATGCACCTAATCGGTTTTTGGTAAATGTTCAACCGGATCAGCAGAAAGAGTTGATGGTGTTTTTTGATGAGCACGCTATTCCACGGCCGAATATTTTTCCGATGGTACGTGGGCGGCTGATGAAGATCAACGATCGACAGGTAAATCTCAATGACTATCCTGATCCGCGGGCCCATCAGCTGATCAATCGTGAATTCAATCTATCCTGGACGGATACCTTGCAATCGGATAATGAAATCGTGGCAGGACACTGGTGGCGCGAGGAGATCATATCATCCGAACATGAGTTGTCGATGGAGGTGGGGTTTGCTGAGACACTAGGTCTCAAAATAGGGGATCGTCTAACTTTTTATACAGGAGGAGGAGATTTTTCAGCGACGATTACGAGTTTGCGCAAAGTGGATTGGGACACATTCCACGTGAATTTTTTTGCCGTGGTTCGTCCAGGGTTGCTTGACAATTATCCTGTAAGTTACGTCACCAGTTTTTATCTGCCACCCGACAAGACACATGTCATGCAGGAGCTGATCCATATATTTCCGAATTTTCTGGTAATTGATGTGGCGAGTGTAATTGAGCGTGTGCAAAGTATGATCGGGCAGGTGACACACGCGATCGAATTTGTATTCCTGTTTACGCTGCTGGCGGGGTTTGCCGTAATGTACGCTGCTATTGCCTCGACTCAGGATGAAAGGATTTACGAAGCTGCAATTTTTCGTACACTCGGGGCTAGAAAGCAGCAGCTCGCGCGCGCGTGGGCAGTGGAGTTTGCAGTGCTCGGGGCATTGGCAGGTTTTTTTGCAGCAACAGGGGCAAGCGTTCTCGGTTACCTGATCGGTAAACATGCGCTGCATATTACTTATTCGCCTAGTCTGTGGATTGGGGTGGCGAGTGTTCTGGTAAGTGTGATCGGCGTGACGGTAATCGGTCTGATCGGAACACGCACCACATTGTCTCAGCCACCTTTACAGGTGCTCAGAAAATAGCTCAATGTCCGATCTTTGTATTATGCAATGGTAATATAACAAGCTCTGGTTTTTGTTAGAATTTGTTTAATATCCCGCTGAAGGGCGGATTGCGACATTAAAATTGAACTCAAAATGCTCTCATACTTCTGCATGATTGGATCAAGAAGCTGGAGGTAGTGCTAGGGGGTTTATTTAAGCGTAGCGGGCCACGCTACGCTGGCGCCACTGGCGAAAACATATACACTCTGATTGCCCTGAGTGTGTCTGAGTTGCGCAAGCTGCTATCGCATCTGCTGTGGCACGCCAGCCAAGCTATCGAACATGTGCTGCATTGATCCGTGTGGCGCAGGAGACATCAACACAGAGCACTGCAAACCTCAGTACCGACCCAGCGGATTACTTTCTTCCTGAGTAAAAATATCTACGACTGTAGTATGGCTGATTTTTAATCATTTCGCTATTCCTCGCACGCTGCTTCAGCTTATTTCGCATCCAAATTTTGGATGATTGACTACTACTAGTTTGCTATTTTTCGCATGATCTTTATGAGCTATAGTTGACTAATATTGTCAAGTATTATACGATTACATTTGGATAAGGTATTTATGATAAACGTTTCTAAATCGCTTTAAACAATACGCTAGGGGGTAGCAATGAGATTGACGACAAAGGGACGGTTTGCAGTAACAGCGCTTCTGGATATCGCGATACGGCACGGCAACGGGCCGGTTGCATTGGCTGATATCAGCGAGCGGCAAAGGATTTCGCTGTCTTATCTGGAACAATTGTTCGCCAAATTACGCCAGCGCAAACTGGTTGACAGTGTGCGTGGTCCGGGCGGTGGCTATTGTCTGGCCAAGGGACTTGACGAAGTATCGGTAGCTGACATCATCTTGGCTGTGGATGAGCCTATTGACAGCACGCAATGTGGTGGCAAAGAAAATTGTTTGGGTGATAGCAAATGTATGACGCATGACTTGTGGGCGAAACTGAACGAAATCATATTCGATTATCTTGGCCACGTTACCTTGAAGAGGCTGGTGGAGGAACAGAGTCAGCGTGAGCTGCAACGTGAATTGCAGCGTGAGCAGGCGGTTGTCAAGTTGTATGATATGCGGGAAGCTGCATTCTGATTATTTGTTTACAAGAGATTGTACTCATGGCAATTACATTAACTGAGCGTGCAGCAAGGCAGATCCGACAGCAATTGGGTATGCGAGGAAAAGGAGTTGCGCTGCGACTGGGTGTCAGAAAGTCGGGTTGCTCGGGATTCGCATACAGTTTTGACTATGCGGATGAAGTGCAGGAAGACGATCAGTTGTTTGAGTCATATGATGCTAAAGTCGTCGTTCAACGTGACCAATTATCTTTCATTGATGGTTCTGAGATCGATTTTGTCCAAGAAGGTCTGAACAGTTCTTTTAAATTTCGTAATCCAAACATAGATAATACTTGTGGCTGTGGAGAGAGTTTCAGCCTTAAAACCTAGTAAATCCAGGAATTATAAAAATGAGTGCTGCATTACAACATTTAGTGAATCAGCCATATAAACACGGTTTCGTCACAGATATAGAAGCTGATATTGCGCCTAAAGGGCTTAGTGAGGATATTATCCGATTAATTTCTTCCAAAAAGAATGAACCTGAGTGGTTACTTGCATTCAGGCTGGAAGCTTATCGGAAATGGCTCAGTATGACCGAGCCTGCCTGGCAGAATGTTAAATATCCTAAAATCGATTTTCAGGATATTAGCTATTACTCGGCGCCTAAGCCGAAGAAAAAGCTTACCAGTATGGATGAGGTTGACCCGGAATTGTTACGCACTTTTGAAAAACTGGGCGTACCTATGCATGAACGTGCAGCATTGGCTGGAGTTGCCGTCGATGTCATTTTTGACAGTGTATCGGTTGCAACGACCTATAAGGAGAAACTGGCTGAAGTCGGGATCATTTTCTGTTCGATTTCAGAGGCTGTGCAGAAGTATCCCGAGCTGATCATGCAATATCTTGGTACAGTTGTGCCATCGGGGGATAATTACTATGCGGCACTGAATTCTGCCGTGTTTACTGATGGTTCTTTTTGTTTTATCCCTAAAGGCGTCAAATGTCCGATGGATTTATCCACTTATTTTCGTATTAATACGGAAGAATCCGGGCAGTTTGAGCGCACCTTGATCATTGCGGAGGAGGGTGCGTCTGTTTCCTATCTGGAGGGGTGTACCGCTCCCCGGTTTGATACCAATCAACTTCATGCAGCTGTGGTCGAGCTGGTCGCTTTGGATGATGCGGATATCAAGTATTCGACCGTACAGAACTGGTATGCTGGAGATGAGAACGGGATTGGCGGTATTTACAATTTCGTAACTAAGCGTGGATTGGCAAAGGGTAAGAATTCCCGTATTTCCTGGACTCAGGTGGAAACGGGTTCAGCCATTACCTGGAAATA
>OBJA01001552.1_pt1 | contig 15394 bp, 16 predicted proteins | sample 1519751 | NCBI WGS metagenome assembly OBJA01 (sample SAMEA3881238, study PRJEB22517) | soil metagenome | biome: lake sediment; feature: soda lake sediment; material: sediment, water from around vicinity | place: India | collected 2013-12-23 | depth 3 m | reverse complement strand
AGGCGGCCATGCGCCGCGCCATCCTGCTGATCGCCGCCTCCCTGCCCCTGCCCCTGCCCCCGCTGGCCGCGCTCATCCCGGCTGCGGCCTCCGCCCCGGCCCCGCCGCAAGCCTCGCCGCGCAAGTCCCCGGAAGACGGCGCCAGAAAATCTTCGCGCACCCCGGTTTTCAGCATGAAGGAACCCCGCCGCCGTTCGAAGGCGGACGATACCGCCGCAGACCAGCTGCGCCGCAGCCTGCTGCAGGCCGCCGCCATGGATCGCCCCTGCCGGCCCCTTGCGCCGCTGCGCCCCCTCAGAAGCCCCACCGAAGAAGCTGCCCGCCTGCAGGAGCGTTTCCTGTGCCGGCTGGACGCGCTGGCCTTCGCCATGGGCAATCCCGAGCGCGAAGCCGAACGTTTTCTCCGCCGCCAGGAGAAGGAAGCCGAAAAGCACCGCCAGATTGGCGCGCTCCCGCCGCTGCCCATCTCCTTTCAGAGGCCCTCCGGCCTCGGCGAGGAAACCGATCCGCAATTCATCAGCCTCCTGATTGACCTTAACGCGGCGGTTGCGCCCCTCTTCCCCGCCCGCCCCAATACCTCCTGACGCACGGCAAAATCCCCGCCGCCCGCCTCCCCAGCCCCGCTGGGGAGGATACAGGCGTTGCACATAAAAAACCCCTCCGCTGCCGGAGGGGTTTTTCAATTCCGAAAGGCTGGGAAGCCTCAGCCCTTGCGCACCACTGCCGTATTGGCGCGGGTCTCCGCCACGATGATCGCGTCGCCCGCCAGGATCGGCGGCTCGCCCGGAACTGCTTCTGCGCCCCACACCGTATCGCCGATCTTCACCTGCCCGGCCCCGGCCACGAAGTCCTTCGTCGCCTGTCCGCGCTGGCCCACCAGCTGCGCCATCCGCTTGTTCAGCGTGGGGTGTTCCGGCGCCGCCTTGCGCAGGCCAGGGAAAACGATCCGGCTGCCGATGATCAGGATAATCGCGGCCACCAGGAACACGATCACCTGCCCGTGCCAGCCCACCATCCCCTCCGGCGCCACGGCGGCAAAGATCGCCGTCAGCACCGCGCCAATCGAGGCCATCAGCAAGTCATACGTGCCGGTGATCATCTCCAGGCCGAAGAAGATCAGCGCCAGCGCCAACCAGTGCCACCATGTCACCCCTGCCAGCAATGCGTCCATGTTCAGGAACTCCTCTGTCTACCGGCCGGGGCTCAGCTGCCCGTCCGTGTGGGCGGCACAGCCCCGCCCGGCGGCCGCGGCGTGGCCGAGGCAGCCTTCGCCGAGTCCGTCAGCCCACGGATGCCTTCGATAGTGCCCAGGATCGACGAGAACTCGGCCGGGATGATCACGGTGCGCTGCTGGCTGGAGGTCGCCAGCTTCTCGAACGCGGCCACATAGGCCTGGCCCAGGAAGTAGTTGATGGCGTTGACATCGCCCCGCGCAATCGCCTCGGAAACCATCGCGGTGGCCTTCGCTTCGGCCTCGGCTTCCCGCTCGCGCGCCTCGGCGTCGCGGAAGGCGGCCTCGCGGCGGCCCTCGGCCTCCAGGATCTGCGATTGTTTCTGGCCCTCGGCCTTCAGGATGGCAGACTGCTTCTCCCCCTCGGCGGTCAGGATTTCTGCCCGCTTCAGGCGCTCGGCCTTCATCTGCCGGGCCATTGCCTCGGTAATGTCGGCGGGCGGGGTGAGGTCCTTTATCTCGATCCGGGTCACCTTGACGCCCCAGGGATGGGTCGCCGCATCAATCGTGCCCAGGAGGCGCGCATTGATCTCGTCGCGGTTCGACAGCACCTCATCGAGGTCCATCGAGCCCACCACGGTCCGGATATTGGTCATGGAGAGGTTGGTGATCGCATGGGTGAGGTTGTTCACCTCATAGGCCGCCTGCACCGCATCGATCACCTGGATGAACACGATGGCATCGCAGGAGACCATGGCGTTGTCCTTGGTGATCACCTCCTGCTGGGGCACATCCAGCACGGTCTCCATCATGTTCATCCGCCGGCCGATCCGGTCGATGAAGGGCACGATGACGTGCGGCCCCGGCGCCAGCGTCTTGGTGTAGCGGCCAAACCGTTCCACGGTCCAGTTATAGCCCTGCGGCACGAATTTCAGCGCCGAGAACAGCAGGATGAACGCCACAGCCAGGGCGACGACGAAGGTGACGAATACGATGTCCATGGGTCCCTCTCCACGTTGATATCAAATCAGACTTGGGGAGAGTTTGCCGTTTTTCAATAAATCCGCAATGAAAATCGGCCCGCTACGTCCCCGCGGCAGGCCGATCATCGCCGTATTCGGTAACAGGCGCTTAAACGCGCCCTTCAGCCGGTCTCAGAGCTGGCCGAGCAGATAGTCGGCGCTGGAGACCTTGAATTCCCCGCCCTGCTCCACGTTCAGTTCGGCCACAACGCCGTCCTTCACCAGCATGGAATAGCGCTGCGAGCGCTTGCCCATGCCAAAGCCGGACGCATCAAGCTCCAGGCCAAGCGCCTGCGCAAAGGCGCCATTGCCATCGGCCAGCATCCGCACCTTCTCATCGGTATGGGAGGATTTACCCCACGCGCCCATCACGAACACATCGTTCACCGAGGTGCAGACGATGTCATCCACGCCCTTGGTCTTGAAGTCGCCAGCCTTGTCCACATAGCCCGGCAGGTGGCGGGCCGAACAGGTCGGTGTATAGGCCCCCGGCACGGCGAACAGGGCAACGGTCTTGCCGCCGAACACCTCAGCCGTGGTCACGGGCTTTGGCCCATCCACGGTCATTTCCATAAAAGTCGCTTCCGGCAGTTTGTCGCCCACTTTGATCGCCATGGCAGTTTTCTCCTTGCTGGCCTCAGGAGATAGGCCGCTCCGGCGCGTCCCGCAATGCTTGCCCGCCCGGCAGCCGGCAATCCGTGTCGTTTCCCCCCAACCCGGAAAACCGCCAAACCCGCCCCAGGATCGCCGCCGCCCCTTCCGCCACCGGGCAAAGCGGCATTGAAAGGGCCGTCAGAGGCGCGGGGCCGATTGTGATCCCCGCGCAACGGGCTGCAGAATCTGCGAAAGAATCTCAATTGACGCATTGCGAATGATTGTCATTTTCGACTATGGCAGACGGGTTTTCTCCAGACAGAAAGATTTCAGGAGCCCCCATGAACAGATTCATTGGCGTCAGCGCCGCCGCCCTTCTGGCGATGTCGGCCACCGCCACCGCGCAGGAAAACGAGGCCGCCACGGACGAAACCAAGGTCGAGCAGACCATCATCGTCACCGCCTCGCGCACCACCCTGCCGCCCTCGGCCCTGCCCAACACCATCCAGATCATCAGCGATGAGGAACTCTCCCTCCAGGCCCAGCTCACCGGCTCGGCGGTCGATGTCGTCTCCACGCTGGTGCCCTCCTTCTCCCCCACGCGGGAGAAGCTGTCCGGCGCGGGCGAATCCCTGCGGGGCCGCAAGCCGCTCTACCTGATCGACGGGGTGCCCCAGTCCAACCCGCTGCGCGATGGCAGCCGCGAAGGCCACACCATCGACCCCTTCTTCATCGACCGGGTGGAAGTCATCTTCGGCTCCAACGCCATTCAGGGGATCGGCGCCACCGGCGGCGTGGTGAACTATGTCACCGCCCCGGCCGCCAAGGAGGGCGAAGGCTGGACCGGCAAGCTGATGGGCCAGATCTCCGCCTCCAACGACTTCCAGGGCGATGGCTATGACTACCGCGCCGGCGCTCTGGCGGGCCGTGATTTCGGCCTCCTCGACGTAACCCTCGGCATCGCCAAGCAGAAGCGCGGCGCTTTCTATAGCGGCGATGGCCGCCGCATCGGCGTTGATGGCGCCCAGGGGGAATTGCAGGATTCCGAAAGCCTCTCCTTCTTCGGCAAGGCCGGCATCGATCTTGGCGGCGCCCGCCGGCTGGAACTGATGGCCCAGCATTTCGAGCTGGAAGGCGATGGGGACTATGTGCTCGTCAACGGCTCCCGCGCCACCAATACGCCGACGACCACCGTGCGCGGCCAGCAGGAAGGCATCATCCCCACCAACAAGGTGCTCACCTCCTCGCTGACCTATACCGACCAGGATGTGCTGGGCGGCACGCTGACCGGCCAGCTTTTCTATCAGGATTTTGAAGCCATCTATGGCGGCGGTTCGTTCGCCTCCTTCCAGGACCCGCGCATCGCGCCGGTCGGCACCCTGTTCGATCAGTCTGCGAACAATTCGGAAAAGAAGGGCCTGCGCGTTTCCTATGAGCGCGAAATGGACGCTGTGCCGGGCCTGCGCGTGATGGGCGGCCTCGATGTGCTCAATGACAAGACCTATCAGGAACTGGTCCTCACGGGCCGCAACTGGGTTCCGGAAACCGAGTTCACCTCCTACGCCCCCTTCCTTCAGCTCAACCAGGCCCTCTGGGGCGAGCGCATTCACCTCTCCGCCGGCCTGCGCCATGAGATCGCGAAGCTGAAGGTGAACGATTATGAAACCCTCTACTCCTACGGCCCGCAACAGGTGGGCGGCGGCGAACCGGAGTTCGAGAAAACCCTCATAAATGCCGGCGTCACCGTGGAGATCATTGACGGCCTCACCGCCTACACCTCCTATGCCGAAGGCTTCACCATGGCCGATGTCGGCCGCATCCTGCGCGGCGTGGAAACGCCCGGCCAGGATGTCGACACCTTCCTGAATGTCGAGCCGGTGATCTCCGACAATACCGAGATTGGCCTCGAATGGCGGCGCGGCCCGCTCTCTGCTTCGGCCGCCTATTTCTGGAGCGAGTCCGAACTCGGATCGATCCTTGTACTGCGCAATGACGTGTTCGAGGTTGAGCGCCGCCGCACGGAGATTGATGGCTTGGAACTCTCCGGCGCCTGGGATACCCCGCTGGACGGCCTGCGCCTTTCGGGCGGCTATGCCATGCTCAACGGCCGCACCGATACCAACAATGATAACCGCGTCGACACCGACCTTGACGGCGCCAATATCAGCCCGGACCGGGTAAACCTCGCCGCCGATTATTCCGCCGGCCCCTATTCCGTCCGTGTGCAGACCCGGTCCTATCTCGACCGCACCTTCGATGGCCTGGCCGCCAATACAGACTTTGACGGCTACACCCTGGCCGATGCCTTCCTGCGCTATTCGGCAGGCTTCGGCGACATCACCCTCTCGGCGTCAAACCTCTTCGACAAGCAATACGTCACCTATGACAGCCAGACCGTTCAGCCCACCAGCAACACCCGCTTCTTCGCGGGCCGGGGCCGGGTGATTGCCCTTGCCTTCGAGAAGAAGTTTTGAGGCTGATGATGTTCCTGAGAACGGCGCACGCCTGGGCGGGCGCCGTTCTGTCTCTCCTGATTGCCGTGCTGGGGCTGTCGGGGTCCCTGCTGGTGTTCAAGAAGGACTATCTGCGCGCCGTCTTTCCAGAGGCGCGCGAGGCGGTCTCGCTGGCCCCCGAAACCCTCGGCCCGGTGCTCGGCCGGATCGAGGCCACCTATGGCCCTGAAGGACTGCAATACGTTTCCCTCGGCGATGCGCATTTCGGCCTGCACAAGGCGGTCTTCCGGGATGGCGGCGGCGCCTATATCGACCGCAGCGGCGAGACGGTTGCGCGCTGGGCCAAGAACGGCCGCGCCGAAGACTGGCTGTTTGACCTTCACCACTATCTGCTGGCCGGCAACACCGGAAAGCTCATCGCCGGGGTGGCCGGCGGGGCGGCGGTTATCCTCGCCATCACCGGCCTCATCATCGTCTGGCCTACCTTGCGCATGTTCGCCTGGCGTGTCTGGCCGAAATCGGCCCTGCGCCGCGACCTCCTCGCCCAGCACCGCGACCTCGGCGTGATCTTCGCCCTGCCTATCATTCTCATCGCCTTCACCGGGTTCGCCATGGTCTATTCCGGCCCGGTGCGCGCGGTGCTGAAGGTGGTCACCCTCACCCCCGCCGAGGCGCCCTCGGCGCGCCTCGCCGCCGGGCCCGGCACCACCGACTGGACCGCCACCCTCGCCGCCGCCCAGGAGGCCTTCCCCGGCGCTTATCCGCGCCTTGCCAGCCCGCCCCGCAGCGAAGGCGCCCCGGCCTCCCTGCGCCTGCGCCAGCCCGGCGAGTGGCACCAGAACGGGCGCACCTATGTGCTGATGGACCCGGCCACCAACCGCCCCCTCGCCACCGAAGATGGCCGCGCCCTCTCACGCGCCGACCGGGTGTTCAACGCGCTCTATCCCCTGCATTCGGCCGGGATTGGCGGGCGCCTCTATGATCTCCTCTCCTTCCTCACCGGCCTCTCCCTGACCGTTCTCGGCCTTGCCGGAACCTGGACCTTCCTGCGCAAACCCAGGCGCAAGCGCCGGAAAAAGCCTGCCCTCGCAGCCTGACCCACCGGATTTTCACTTGCAAATGCCCGCTACCTGCCCCAGCCTCGGTGGCCGGAGCACGACATGCAGATTGAAACGGACCTCACCGGCAAGCTGCTGATTGCCATGCCCGGCATCGGCGACCCGCGCTTCGAGCGATCGGTGATCCTTGTCTGTGCCCACACGCCGGATTTCGCCATGGGCATCGTGCTGAACCGCCCGATGGAGGGCATCGACCTGCAGGAAATCATCGACCAGATGGATGTGCCCCAGGAGGCTGATCTGGAAGGCGTCGCCATTCTGGAGGGCGGCCCGGTGGCCACCGAACGCGGCTTTGTTCTGCACACAGATGACGTGATCTGTGACGGCGCCACGATGGAGGTGGAGGATGAGCTGTGCATGACGGCCACGCGCGAAATCCTCGCCGCGATTGCCTCATCGGCGCCGCCGCGCAAATTCGTCATGGCGCTGGGCTATGCCGGCTGGGCCGCTGGCCAGCTCGAACAGGAACTGGCGCAGAATGCCTGGCTGGTCGGCGCGCCCGATTCCGATCTCGTCTTCGGCGACGCTTATGAACACAAATGGCGCCACGCCCTCACACGGATGGGCGTAGACCTCTCGCGGCTTCAGTCAAATGCGGGCAATGCCTGACGGCGTCACACCACCGGCGCGCGCAGCAGGTCAAACACATCGGCGCCGGAGGCTTCCAGCTTCTCTTCGAGCGCTTCAAGTCCTTCTTCCTCGGCCAGTTCAAACTCGCTGCCCGAAATCGGAATGATCTGCAGCCAGACGGTCTTGCGGCCATCCTGCTCGAACACGCCGAAGTCTTCGTCCCAGAAGAAAGGATGCACCAGCAGAAGATGCTGCATCGTGCTGCCGGGGAAATAGGCCTGCACCACATCCGGCAGGATCGTGCCGAGCCCAATGCTCCATTCGCCGGTCTGCACCTCATGGGCAATATCGGCCAGCATCTCCACAAACGGCATTTCGTCCGCATAGAGCGCCCCGCACAGCTCCACGCCAAAGCCCATCGGCTCATCCTCCAGCACCAGTTCCCGGTCGCTGAGGCCGATGGTGGAGCAGGAGAGATAATCCCCCTCCGGCGCCCCGGAAGAGACAAGCACGTTCACGGATAATCCATCATGATAGGACTGGCCCATCACCCTGATCTCGCCGCCAAAGGCATCGGTCAGGTAATCTGCAATCGCGCGGTGCTGGGGCGTTGCCTGGCTCATTTCGTCATCCTTTCAGGAAAGCCAGCGCGCTGTCTGCGTCCATCGGACGGGCAAAGGCAAAGCCCTGGGCATAGTCAAAGCCGAGCGCCCGCAGGCGGCTGGCATCTTCACGCGCTTCCACGCCCTCGGCAGTCGAGGACATGCCCAGCCGGCTGGCCAGCAGCGTGATGGTGGAGAGGATCGTGTCATTGCGGTGCTGGCCAAGACGGCTGGTCAGGCCATGGTCGATCTTGAGGCTGTCAAACGGCAGGTCGGCCAGCCAGGCGAAGGAGGAATGCCCCGTGCCGAAATCATCCAGCACCAGCCCCGCGCCCACCGCCTTCAGCGCCATCGCGGCGGCCAGCGCATGGGTCTCGTCGCGCAGGGCGGCCTGCTCGGTCAGCTCCATGCGCAGCGCCCGCTCAGGCAGCTTGTAGCCATTCATCAGCGCCTCGATCAGCGCCGGCAGCGTGCTCTTGGTCAGCTCCCGCGCGGTGAGGTTCACATGCATGAAGAGGTCGTCGCGCTTTGCCCCCTCCCGCAGGTTCGACAGGGTTTCGGCCGAGCGGATCAGCATGTTGGACGCCAGCGCCTGATCTTCATAACGGCTGGGCGGAACGGTCTCTTCATTGCTGTCCCAGCGCGCCAGCGCCTCGAAGCCGACCACCCGGCCATCGCGCAGCGAAATGATCGGCTGGTAGACCGGGGCGAGATCCGGGCCGGGGCGCATATCGCTGGGGTCAATCTCGGGGAAGGTTTCCCCCGCCAGCAGCATGCCGCGCGCCTCGCTGTCGCTGACGAAGGCGCCGACGAAATGCACGTCCCGGCCGTTGGAAAGCCGCAGGCCGCAGCGCACCGGGCCGCCTTCACCGGTCGACAGCGCCTTGGCCAGCCGCCCCCGGCTCAGCCCCTCCACCATCTTCTCCAGCGCATCGAGAGACCAGTCCCCGGAGAGATCCGATAACAGCGTGCCGGTCTGCGCCTCGATGAGGAGGCGGCCAGCCTCGCCGCGCCAGTGCCAGCTGCCCTGGGGTTCCTTGGGGGTGCGTTTTGCCATGTGTTCTCGTTACCTAGCGGCGAATATCGCCCCTGACGAGAGCGAAAAGGATATGGTCTCGGCGCACGCCCGCAATCTCGAGGTATGCGCTCGCCCGTCCCTCTTCAGCAAATCCCGTGCCTTCCAGAACCCCGCGGGAGCGGTCATTCTCCGGCACGATCCCCGCCTCGATCCGGGCGAGGTTAAGCATCGGAAACGCCCATGTGCACAGGGCTTTCACCGCTTCCTTCATATAGCCCTGGCCGGCATGGGGCTCGCCCATCCAGTAGCCGAGACTGGCGCTGTTGGCCGGCCACCCGCGCACCTGTGTCAGAGAGGCACCGCCCAGCAGCGCATTGTCAGACAGCCGGCGGATGAGGAACACATAGCCCGTGCCCGCTTTCCAGGCCTTGGTCCAGGCGGTGACGCGCCGCTGCCAGTCCTTGCGGCTCAGCGCATCGGCCGGCCAGCTTGGCTCCCACGGCTCAAGGTAGGCGCGGCTCACCGTGCGCAGCGCGGCCCAGTCTTCATAGTCGCTCTTGCGCGGCGCCATCAGCACCAGCCGCTCTGCCGCGATAACCGTATCGAGCGGCACAAACGCCATGGACCCGGCCTAGCCTGCGAAGGCCGCAATGCGGGCGCGCACCGCCGCCGGATCAGAGGCAAAGCGCTCGAACACTTCGCCCCGGCCCAGAAGCTCGGCGCAGCGGCTCGGCAGCGGGGCGTCTTCGCCGGTCGCTTCCTTCACCGTTTCGGGGAACTTGCTCGCCGCTGCCGTTGCCAGCACCACGGTCGCCGCCGCATCCGAGGGCTTGAGGCCCCGTGCCGTCTGCGTGCCAACCGCCGTATGCGGACAGATCAGCCAGCCGGTCTCGGTGCGGAACCGCTCCATCTCGGCCAGCGTATCGGCATTGTTCACCGAAGCGGCGGAAAGCCCGGTGCAGGAGAGGCGCGCCCTGGCCGTCTCCGGCAGCTCTGCCTCGCCCGCCTGGGCATAGGTTTCATAGGTCCGGCGCACAGCCTCAGCGTCGCGGCCCGTCACTTCGAACAGCAGGCGCTCGAAATTGGACGGCACGGCAATGTCCATCGCCGGGCTGGGCGTTGCCACGGCGGCCTGGCGGGTCATCCGGCCGGTGTTGAACACCCGGGCCAGCGTGTCGTTTTCATTCACCGCGCAGCGGATTTCGAGGCCCCCTGGCAGCAGGCCGCAGCGGGCCGCCACATAGCCGGCCAGCGCGTCGCCCATATTGCCGCTCGGCACCACGAAGCGCAGCGCCCGGTGGCCGAGCTGCGCGCTGGCGGTGGCGTAATAGACCGCCTGCGCCGCAATCCGCGCCCAGTTGATGGAGTTGACGCCCGAAAGGCCGATGCTGGCGGCAAACGCCTTGTCGGCAAACATCGATTTGACCATCGACTGGCAGTCGTCAAAGTCTCCGTCCACGGCGATGTTGAGGACGTTCTCCGCGCCCGTGGTCGTCATGAACAGGCGCTGCACCGGCGAGACCCGCTCATGCGGATGCAGGATCACCAGGCGCACATTCTTCGCCCCGGCAAACGCTCCGGCAGCGGCCCCGCCGGTATCGCCGGAAGTCGCGCAGGTCACCGTCATCCGCTGGCCCGAGAGGCCGAGGAGATAGTCATAGATCTGGCCGATGATCTGCATCGCCACATCCTTGAAGGCCAGCGTCGGCCCATGGTGCAGCTCCATCAGCCAGAGGCCGGGGCCAGCCTGCGTCAGCGGCGCTACAGAGCGGTGGGCAAAGCGGCCATAGGCCTTCTCGCACAGCTGGCGCATCACATCCGTGGGGATGGCGTCGCCGGCAAAGGCAGAGAGAATGCGCGCGGCGGTTTCGGCATAGGGCTCGCCGGGTGTGGCCGGCGCAATCTGCGGCCAGCTTTCGGGCACATAGAGGCCGCCATCGGCCGCAAGACCGGCAAGGCACGCGCCGGCAAAATCCACAGGCTCTGCCTGACCCCGTGTCGAGATATACTTCACTTACTCGTCTCCCGCCTGAAGCGCAGCCGCCCGCGCTGGTAATGGAAGGCCAGATACACACCGGCGAGCGCCATGGCGAGGCCCCACCAGGTGATTGCATAGCCAAAATGCCGCTCCGGCGGCAGGCGCGCGCTGTCCCCCGGCATCAGCAGAGGGTTGGCGACCGGCTGAGGCGCCGGATAGTCCGTCCGGATCAGCGATTCCGGCTCGAACACGCGGGGGATCACCCGCGCCGCCAGATCCGCCGGCAGCGAGGCGGCCAGCCGCTCCGGATCCAGCGCGTAATAGATGCCCTTCTCCGGATCATCCTCTGTGGTGAACGCGTTGCGCCGCTGGGGCGGATGCCAGAGGCCGCGCAGCGTCAGCGTCTGGGGCTCGCCGGCGGGGCTCACCAGCGGCGGCTCAATCGAATAGGTAATCGTCAGCGGCAGGAAGAGGATGCCCTCTGCTGTCTCGAACGCGGTCACCTGCCGCCAGGCGGCGTCACCATCGGCATAGGCATAGACGATCTTCTCGGTGCCCGGCAGCGTGGTGCCGGCGATCTCGGCCCAGTCCGGCTCGGCACCCTTCTGCGCCATCTTCTCCGCATAGCGCCCCCACTGCCAGTTGCCGAACATGATCAGGATGGCGAACGCGATCACGCTCAGCACGGTCATGACGGGTAAGGGGCGGAACATCATCGGTCGGATCCAGGACAAATCGGGACAAGCACGTCCCCGGAAAGACAAAGCCCGCCAGCGCTGAAACACCGGCGGGCCAGATTGTGTCATCCCTTACCGCCCCTTGGGACGGCGCAGAGACTTAGTGGCCGCTGCCGCCATGGATGAGCCACGGAGCCACATAGACGAAGGCGAAGAGGAAGAGCCACACCACGTCCACGAAGTGCCAGTACCAGGCGGCAAATTCGAAGCCGAGATGCTTCTTCGGCGTCAGGTTGCCGGCATACATGCGGATCAGGCAGACGATCAGGAAGATCGTACCGATCACCACGTGGGCGCCGTGGAAACCCGTGGCCATGAAGAAGGCCGAGCCATAGAGCGTGCCGTCATACGAGAAGGCCGCGTGGCTGTATTCGAGAACCTGAAGACCGGTGAAGCCGAGGCCGAGCAGGATCGTGACGATCAGGCCGAGCTTTGCACTCTTCATGTTGCCATGAGCCAGCGCATGGTGGGCCCAGGTGACCGTGGTGCCCGAGAGCAGCAGGACGAGGGTGTTCATCAGCGGCAGGTGGAAGGGGTCAAACATCGTGACGCCTTCGGGGGGGAACTGCTTGAAGCGCTCAAGCCCTTCCTGGAACAGCGCGTTTGCCGAATCCCAGTGCGCGCCGACGCGGGCATCCCAGAAGATGGCGAATTCGAAGAAGGACCAGAACCAGGCCACGAAGAACATCACCTCGGAGGCGATGAACAGGATCATGCCATAGCGCAGGCCGATCTCGACCACGGGCGTATGATCGCCCACGCGGCCTTCCTTAATGACGGTTGCCCACCAGCCGAACATGACCCAGATGACCATGGCAAAGCCGATGGCCATGAGCCACCAGGTGCCTTCAGCCAGGCCAAACAGGCCTTTCATGTAGGTCACACCGCCGATTGCGAGAACGGTGACCGCCAGCGAGCCGAGGAGCGGCCACGGCGAGGGGTTCACCAGGTGATAATCGTGTTTGACGTCGCCGCCGGCCATTTTCTCAATCCCCTCCGGAATCGCCACAATACTTTGGCGCTGTTTATCGCTTGCGCGCGCCTTTTCGCAACTGTTTCAGCCCGGCGTGGCCGGATTTGCCGCACCCCCGCCCGCCGGCGCGTCAGGCGCCGCTGCAGGCACAGGCCCGGACACTTCGGTGCGCGGCCCGTTATACGTGCCACTGTCAAAGAAAGTGTAGCTGAGTGTGATAGTTTCGAGATTCTTCGCCACCCGGTCTTCGACCATGTTGGGCGAGATGAAATAGACCACCGGCAGCTTGCGCGTTTCCCCGGCCGCGATCACGCGCTCAGAAAAGCAGAAGCATTCCAGCTTGTTGAAATACGGCCCCGCCAGGTGCGGCGTCACATTATAGCTCGCGATGACGCGGATTTCGCGGTCGGTCGGGTTGGTGACCTCGTAGAAGGCCAGGCCATGCTGGCCGATCTGGACTGTCTGGGACCCCTGCAGCGCGCGGAATTTCAGCGGCGTATCGGCCACATTCGCGTCGAAGCGGACCTCAACCGTCTGGTCGAGCATTTCCTTCGGGCCTTCGGTAGCCACCCGGGTGGTGCCGCCAAAGCCGGTCACTTCACAGAAAGCCGAATAAAGCGGCTCTGCCGCAAAGGCGAGCGTCAGCATACCGGCGGCAAAGCCGCCCGCGATCAGACCGATCCTTGCGTTTGACAGACCCATTACATCCGCCCCGAAATGCCTGTTCCGGTTGCCAGCCGGATGATGGTGGTGATCATCACCAGAACGACGAAACCGGCAAGGGCCAGACCCAGCCACAGGTTCCGCTTCTTGCGGGCGGCGAGTTCTTCCGGCGTCATCCGGCGCACGTCCGGCTTGAGGGTCGGGTCTTCCATATCAGCCTCCGATGACCGGGAAATGCAGCCCGGCGGCATGCTCCACCAGCACCGCGCCAAACAGGGCGAAGAGGTAGAGAATCGAGAAGAGGAATGTGTTGCGGGCGAGTTTCATGTCCGCCCTCGGGGCACCGTCATCCCCCGCCTTCGAGCTCAGGATGGCCAGCGCGCAGACGAGGAAGACCAGGCCGCCCACGCCGGCGGTGACCGCGTAGATCCAGCCGCCAAGACCGGTCGCCAGCGGGCTGAGCGAGACGGGAATCAGCACCAGCGTGTAGATCAGGATCTGCAGGCGCGTGGCCTTTGCCCCATGCGTGACGGGCAGCATCGGCACCGAAACCTTGGCATATTCCTTGTGCGCCAGCAGCGACAGCGCCCAGAAATGCGGCGGGGTCCAGAAGAAGATGATGGCGAAGAGAATCCAGGCGTCCAGCGGCGTGTTGCCGGTGACCGCCGCCCAGCCAATGACCGGGGGGAAGGCCCCTGCGCCGCCGCCGATGACGATATTCTGCGGCGTCGCCCGCTTCAGCCACATCGTGTAGATGACGCCGTAATAGAAGATCGAGAAAGCCAGCAGCCCGGCCGCCAGCCAGTTGGACGCCAGCCACATCAGCATCACCGACACGCCTGACATGATGAGGCCCATGGCAAGGGCCTCTTCCTTCGGCACGGCGCCGGACGGGATCGGCCGCGTCGCCGTGCGGCTCATCACGGCGTCAATGTCCGCGTCATACCACATGTTGATGGCGCCTGCTGCGCCCGAGCCGAGCGCGACGGCCAGCACGGCAATCGCCGCCATGGCCGGGTGCATGGTGACGCCCGTCATGCCGCTGGCAGCGGCCAGACCTGCGACCGCTGTGAACACCACCAGCATCATGATGCGGGGCTTCATCAGGTTCACATAGTCAGCAGCCGTGGCGGGGCGTTTGCTGGATGTCGTGTGCGTGTCAGTCATAGGCGGGCTTATAGCGGTTTGCCTCGGCGGATGCGCTCAAAAACGGCGTCTGCGATGCATATGGCAAAGATGACGAGGGAAAGCAGCGCGACATATTCAGCGAGCATGGCGATCATTGATAGCTGCTCGAAGCTCGACTCATAGTCGATAAATCGCTTCGGAGGGTCCCGGAACGCAACCGAGAGTGACGACCAGAGGGCAAGTAAAGCTGCCATCGTAGCCGTACCCCAATGCAAATAAGCAAGAACTTTACGAAACCGAATTCCGGTTACACGGGGCACCAACCAGTAAAACAGTGCAAATACCAAGAACCCACCGAAAACGTAGAATGTGAAGCCCCAGTCATGCACAAAGTAGTACGAATCGTAGAGCCCATGATCGGGCATTCGGCTGTTCAATGCATGCGCAATCGCGACCGCTGCAAGAACCGAGATGCCTCCGCTAAGCGCAAACAGGCTGGCCAAGAGAAATCCGAGCGGGACGAAACGGTTCTGAAGCATCAGCCTTCTCAAAGCAAAACGGCCCTCCGCACTCTCATGCGAAGGGCCGTCTGATTTCAAGCCTTTGTCAGGCCGGGCGCTTAGTGGCCGCCCTTGTTCGTGACCACCGGCAGTTCGTTATACTGGTGGAACGGCGGCGGGGACGGCAGGGTCCATTCCAGCGTCGTTGCGCCTTCGCCCCACGGGTTGCCATGGCCATGCTCATCCACGGTGGCCTTGCGGCGCTGGATGAAGGCAACAGCCAGCGAGAAGAAGAAGATCAGCGTGGCAACGAGGGTGATGGCGTAGCCGATCGACGACCAGTGGTGCCAGGTGGCAAAGCCATCTGCATAGTCGATGTAGCGGCGCGGCATCCCCTGCAGACCCAGGAAGTGCTGCGGGAAGAACAGGACGTTCGAACCGATGAACATCAGCCAGAAGTGCAGGCCGCCGAGGAAGCTGTTGTACTTGATGCCGAACATCTTCTCGAACCAGTAGTACCAGCCGGCGAAGAGACCGAACACGGCGCCAAGCGACAGCACGTAGTGGAAGTGAGCCACCACATAGTAGGTGTCGTGCAGCGTGTGGTCGACACCGGCATTGGCCAGCACCACGCCCGTCACACCGCCCACGGTGAACAGGAAGATGAAGCCGATGGCCCAGAGCATCGGGAGTTTGAACTCGATGGAGCCGCCCCACATCGTGGCGATCCAGGAGAAGATCTTGATGCCGGTGGGCACCGCGATGACCATGGTGGCGGCCACGAAGTAGGCCTTCAGGTCCACGTTCATGCCGACCGTGTACATGTGGTGCGCCCACACGACGAAGCCGATGACGCCGATCGACACC
>OBJA01001551.1_pt1 | contig 15399 bp, 9 predicted proteins | sample 1519751 | NCBI WGS metagenome assembly OBJA01 (sample SAMEA3881238, study PRJEB22517) | soil metagenome | biome: lake sediment; feature: soda lake sediment; material: sediment, water from around vicinity | place: India | collected 2013-12-23 | depth 3 m | reverse complement strand
CACCCGGCTCTTTTCCGCAGCATCAGAAATACCGGTAAGGGCAAAGAGCCTTTCATAATAATTGTTCGCAGAAAACTCCGCGTCCCCCTGCATTTCGTTGGCAGCCATTGAAAGCACCGCCAGCATGAGAACGAAGGGAGGTGGTTTATCGCTGGCGGTGCGCAGCCAGCGCCGGGCGTCCAGTGCGTGCCGGTACAATGCTTCCTGTTTATCGGCGGATGCTAAAACAGCTCCTGTTGCGGCGGCTGCTTGCTGAGCAAATTCCGCTCCACTGATCCCCAGAAGTGCGCCGGCTTCTTGAAGCTGCTCATCTTCAATGTCCAAGTAGAGCGGCTTGCCAGCATACCTTCCGTCGAACAGGACACTGGATAGCGCGGTGTTCAGTTCCTGAAGTTTGAATACTGTATCAGACAGGCCGACGCCTCCCATGCTCAGGTCTATCTCCTCGATCCATGTCACGTAGAAGTTTCCTGGCGCCCAATTTCTGCGTTTGAGATTTCCTTCGCAATTTAGCTAAAAAGATTAACTGCACGCTACCGCTGATTGTGAGGTGGCTGGGAAGCTCACCGCGACGGCTTTTGCGGACAGGGCAAGCCAACAGCAAGTACTCGATTCTGCGTCGATCCAACGGACGCCCATCATGCAAAAATTGGCCAAGCGACGCATTGCCTCGCCAGCATCTTTACACCCGATAAGGTTCGCATCATTTGACTTGAAGGATCGTTACAACTCCGCTGCACAACTAAACGGGCAATTCGATCAAGGTACACCAAACCGGCAGCTCGCTTGGCGCAGTCCATCAAGTTCTTTGGACTTTTGATTTTCATGTTAGACTCAAAGCTTGGCTCTAAAAAATATGGGCCTCTTTAGAAAATCGGGACTCATACCGAATAACGATAAAATGTTGTTGGCATTTTTGATGGCCCAGACTCAAGGGTCTGATTTTTTCATTACAGAACAAGCGCTTGCGAAGACTTCGAGTCCGGCCAGGGCACCATCCGAACGTTTCAGACGGTCCGAGATAGTCCGAAACGCAATAAAATAGGCAAATAAATTCAAGGTTTAGTGTCCGGATGGGTCCGGGGCGCTCCAAAGCCGTGCGTTGGCATCTTGTCAGTCAAACCGCTCTGTGGCGGCGGGCGTCGCGGCTTTCCCGCTGGATGGTCATTCTCCGCAGTAGTTCGCTTTTCAAAACAGACGCCTGCTACTGCTTCGGGCCAGGCCGTCGGGTCCTTTAAAGCGGTTTGGGATGAAATCTGAGAACATTGGCCCGGTCTGCCGGGAGGGGGCCGTCTGGAAGGGCTGTGGCGCTGCCCGCGGGTGGTTGATCAAGCGGCTGTGCGGCGGCGTTTGGCGATGAGGGCTTCAAACTTGCCCGCTTCCATCGCGGCGCCGAAGAGGTGGCCCTGAAGGTATTCGCAGTGCATGCCTTCAAGATAGGCTGCCTGGGTTTCGTCCTCCACGCCTTCGGCGATCAGTTCGGCGTCAAATACCTGTGCCAGCTGGGCCACGGAGACAATCAGCTTCCGCGCCCGCTCATCGTGCACGGCATCCTCGACAATTGAGCGGTCAATCTTGATGCGGTCGATGGGCAGGTCGAGCAAGGCTCTCAGATTGGAATAGCCCGTGCCGTAATCGTCCAGGGCAATCCGGATCCCCTGGTCCTTGAGGGCCTGTATGTTCATACGTGCGCGGCCAAGATCGTGAATGATGCTCGATTCAACTATTTCTATGCAGATTTTCTGAGCGGGAATGCCGGACCGGCGGATCAGGCTGAGAAACTCATCGGCATATCCGGCCCGGACGATCTCAAGCGCAGACGCGTTGAAGCTGATAAAGTCCAGAGGGCCGGAGAGGACAATATTCCGGAATGTCTCGCACGCCTTTCGAACAATACCGAAATCGAGCGCGGAAATGAGACCGCATTCCACGGCGATGGATATAAATTCCTGCGCGGGAATCCTGCCGAGGGCCGGGTGAGACCAGCGCGCCAGAACTTCAGCGCCGATGATGTTGCGCGTTCGGGCATCCACGATGGGCTGATAAACGGGATAGATGTGCCCCTTGGCGATGGCCTTGCGGAGATCCCGTTCCAGGGTGAGGCGGCGGAATGTGCGCAGGGCGAGCGCCGCATCGAACAGGCGGACCTGTTCCCGTCCGAGCTTCTTGGCTTCGATAAGCGCAGTATCGGCGTTTAGCAGCAGGGTTTCAGCGTCCTCCGCGTCCAGGCCGTGAACGGAAAGCCCAATGGAGCCAGACACGGGGATCAATTTTCCATGAACCCTGGCGGAGCGAAAAATCCGATTGCGCTGTACACTGATGTGTTCGACGAGTACATGGGGCGCGACGCGCGGATGCTCAAAGAGAATTGCAAATTCGTCCCCGCCCATACGCCCGACGCTGCGTACGCCGGGCCAGGAGACAAGGCGCCTGGATACGGCGCGCAGTATCGCGTCTCCGGCCTTGTGGCCATAGCTGTCATTTATGAACTTGAACCGGTCGAGATCCAGATAGCCCACGCACAGGATACGGTCCGGCGGCAAAGGCGCGTTCAGCGCGGCGCCAAGATCAAGATCGAAGCCGATCCGGTTGCGCAGGCCGGTGGCCGGATCGGTATGAGCCGCTTTGGTGGCGGCCGATTCCGACTGTCTTGCAAGTTCCAGCCGCTCTTCCAGAGAGCGCAACCGGTCCGAATCTGGCTGCCGGGCAGTGGCGACAACAGCCTCGTACTTCCGGATTGATTCTTTTGCCTGACCTGAAGCCGTGTCGGCAACATCCAGATCACTGAGAACAATGCCTGCGATGATCCTCCTGCCTGAGGGCAGTATAATCTGCCGCCTGACCGTGAGAAGGACGGTGCCGGTGATCAGGGTTTCCTCATCGAGGCTGTCTGCGCCGGCAATGACGCGCCGCTCGGCATCCCGGATCCGGTCCAGGCAGGAGGGATGAGTGACGAGGCTATCGTCTTCTCCGATCAGATCTACCTCGCCCGCCAGGGCCTTGAACGCAATGTTGGCGTATATCCAGCGATGCGCATCATCCTTGGCGAAGACGGGGTAGGGGGAGGAATTGATGAAAGCCTCGAGAAACGCCTGATCCATCATTTCTGAAAGCCGGAATCCGCCGACGCGCCTGGAAGATTTCCCGCCATGAACACTCTTTCGATGATGCGGGCTGCGTCTTCTGCATAGCGCCAGAGACGCGGCGCATCTTCAGCTTCGAAACGGCGGGGAATATCGTCAAGCAGGCAGAAGCCACCGATGCGGAATTGTCCGCCCACAGTCAGTGGCGCGCCGGCATAGAACCGGATGTAGGGAGGGTTGCGCACCAAGGGGTTATTGCAGAAGCGGGGATCATCCAGCGTGTTTTCGACAATCAGCAACCGCATCCGCCGGATGGTATGATGACAGAAGGACATATCGCGCGGAATGTCAAAATCTTGGAATCCAACGCTCGATTTGATCCGCTGGCGTTCTGAATCTATCAGGGTCGTAAGTGCCATCGGTACACGGAATTCTGCGGCAGCTTCTCGTGTCAGGGCGTCCAGCTCTGGAATGGCCGGACCATCGAGGATGCCAAGATCATTCAGGAACTGCGCTCGGTCCATTTCCGTGCGGCGGTCCCTCTCAGTTTTGGGTGGAGAAGCAATTGTCATGGCCGGAATCCGGGGTAGGGCGAGCTAAATCTCACCCGGATGATATCGCCGGACTGAGATAGTTTTTCGCAGCGCACAGGCACGCTCGCCTCTGAACCCGCCGGGGTGGAGGTGAGGGTGAAACTGTCGGGAGCGAGGAAGGGGAAGTGCTGTCTCAACCGCGCGGTGCTGTTGGAAACAGCCAGAACCGTCACCGCAAATCCATTGCCTGTGCCATCCAGATAAATGAGCCCTTTGCCCGGTGGCCTTCGGGCTAGGCGGCGGCCCTCTCTAGTCTTCATCGGAATACCCCTCCAGAGCGGAATACGCGGCACTTCCGGTCCGGTTCCATTCCTGGTGGGATATTTTGAGGGCGGACTACGCCGCTCTTGCGGGCAGCTCCGTTTCGGGAGGAATGGCGCCTGAAAGGTGGATGGCGAGCAGCTCTTCCAGCGGATTTGCGGGGGCGGCCTGCAGTTTTATCCGGCTTTCCGATGGTTTGCCGGGCGTCTTGGTCATCAGGGCAACCAGGGCTTCCCGCCCGCGGCTCACCCGGCTTTTGACTGTGCCTTCGCTGCAACCAATGATTCCGGCGGCTTCTTCATAGCTGAAGCCTGCGGCCAGCACGGTGATGAGGGCTTCCCGCTGCTTTTCCGGCAGGTGGCGCAGCGCGTCCTGCATCACCTGAAAGTCGCAGGCCCATTCCTGGGCGCCAGGGGTCGTCAGAGTGGTCTCGGCATCTTCAGGCGCAAGGGAGGAGGCGCGCCAGGCCTTGCGCTGATGCCCGGTATGCAGATTACGGATGATGCGGAAAAGCCAGGGCCGCATGGGAGCGCCTGGAATGAAACGCTCGCGGGCAGCCCACGCTTTGAGGCACGCGTCCTGAACGATATCATCTGCCAGATCCTTGTTGCGGCAAAGGCTGCGCGCAAAAGCACGCATCTGGGGGATCATCGCCTCCAATTCATCGACAAATGTTTTATCCGTGGGTTCGGATTGGGGCGCCTGCAATGTCATGCTCCGGATTTATCCGCAGCTGCACGCCGTGTTTCTTCTTCTCTCAGTGTCCTGATCAATGCGGCGAACCGCTCCGGGAGAGGTTCGTTCAGGATGGATTCAAAATCCTGACGCATTGCCTCCGCAGAAGAGTCGCGCAGCCAGGAAATTTTACTCTCAGCGCAGTTTGCGCCGTTACACGGAAGGGAAAACAAGCGGGCAGCCACTGTTGAGATTCCTATGACATCGATCTTGTCGAGCTTCTTCCGCCCGGTCTTTTTTCTGCTTCTTGCAGTTTCCACCAGTGTGCGCAAAATAGGTTAACAGAGTATTTAGCGGCCCAGTTGGCCACTCAAAAAAGATATATATTTCAGGGGAATAACTTGTAAACAAAAAGTTGCCGGCGCGGCTTTGCGCGCCGGCAATCAGGTACAAGATAGATGGCATAGCATCAGATGCTACATCAGGGAGTACGCGCGACCAGAAATACCGTTCCAAGTTTTTTCATCGCGATGATTGTGTCACTAATCCTGCCGCAAGAATTTTTTGCGCGCACCCTTCAACACCATTTCGTCTTCGTGGAAATGCGGTGGTGTACAGATGAATGAATATTCACAAGGGTATACCCAGCCTTGCTTCTAAACTGCGGTAAATATTTGCCGCGCAGGGAAATGAAGTTTACCAATTGGGATTGATTCGTCCGGGGGGACGGGTGTGGTGATCGATCCACACCGCGGCATTAGGCGCAAATATAAAAATATGGCGTCTGAAACGGGCGGGTTTTAAGTCTGCAGCAGGTGGGGAGGCCTGTCGGGATGCGCGTTCTGCTTATCGATGATGACCCGCTCATCGCGAAAACGCTTCGGCTCGGCTGGCCGGACAAGGCGGATACGATTGAGGCCTGCCGGACGTTCGAACAGGCCAAACCCATCATCCTCTCCTCTCGCCTGAAGACATTTGACTGCGTTATCCTGGACCTTCATCTGCCGGATGCGACCGGGGCGGAGGTTCTCGCTGAAATCAGGCGCAACAGTGACCTTCCAATCGTGATGCTGTCGGGAACAGGGGACGCGGATTTCCGCGCCGAGCTTCTCATCACGGGCGCAGATGATTACGTCATGAAGCCGGTGGGGTTGCGCGAGCTGCACGCGCGCGTTCAGAAGCTTGTGCGTCGCACATCTGTGGCAGCATCGCTGCCTTCGGCACGGTCTCGGGTCCGGATAGGCGATGTGACCTATGATCCGCTGACGCGCCGGCTTGCTGGTGCTGATCAATCAGCGGAGCTGACGCATGCTGAAGCTGGACTTCTGGATGCCATGATCCTTGCGAGTGGGGAAGTGGTTCACCGGGACGATCTCTATCTGCGCGCCTTCGCAAGAGCTTATCGGGACGGGGAGAAAGTCCTCGAAACCTATATCGGACGGCTGCGCCAGAAGCTTTCCGATCTCGGAGAGGACGGTGGCACGCGCCTTCTGACGGTTCGAGGGCTAGGATACCGGCTGGTCTACGATCAGATCACCGGGGAGGATCAGCCGCTGGCCGCAGGCAGGGACCCTGAGTAGCCAAACAGATGTTCCAGTTTCTCTCTCAACTGGAAGAATCTGTAGGGTTTGCTGAGAAGTTGCGCGCCCCGGATTTCGCTCCGGCTGTTGAGCACTTCCATAGCCGCATAGCCTGAAGTCAGCAGTACCGGCAGGTCTGGATTAATCTTGCGGGCTGCTTCTGCAAGCGCGATTCCATCAATTCCGCCCGGCATCACGATGTCGGTGAACAGAAGGTCTATCGTATTGGTTTCGGAAAGAGTCCGAAGCGCCGCATTGCCATCCGTAACCGAATGAACATCGTGACCAAGGGATGTCAGCATTCTGGAAACGTGCCGCCGGACGAGCGAATCGTCTTCCACAAGAAGAATGTTCAACCGGGGGCCTTGCCGAAACTCTTTGTCCGGACTGTCCTGTGGCATGAAAATGACCCGCGCGATTTCCGGTCGCCTTATAATAGCTCCGGTTGCGAGGCTCAAGGCCGTTCTTGGGCCGCCTCAGGCGGCAAGGGGCGGCGTATTGTATATTGGGCAGCTCTGGCATCCGACCTGTCTTGCCAGGTTGATCCGGCTCTCTACGGAGCTTTTCGTGTCCCCCTGCAAGGTGGAAATCTGGCTGACAGTGAGATTGACAACCGCATGAAGCATTGCCGCTTCCCAGACCGGGAATGGCAGGCAATGAACCTTATGGGGAACGACTTCTCCGGGTTTTGCCTCGCTTGGGCCGGGCAGCGACATCAGCTCTTGCCGGAGGCAAGAATAGGCCAGAGGGAAAGGGATGGCGTTCAGGTCAATCGAAGCCGACATGTCGACAAGCCGCGAAAGCGCAATCTCCACAAAGACATCGGCTTGCGTTTCTGATTGCGTGAAAAGGCGCGACAGCGCACGCAACTGGCGAACGGTATCTTCGATAGAGCAGGGCTGGTCCAACTCGAGGGTGCTCAGCATAACTACGTTATCCCGGTTTGATTACATTACATTAAGTATGAAGTTGCCGAACCGGTAGTCGGCAAAAAGTCTAAAAGGGTCTAATCGGGTTCGTTGCAAACCGCTCGTTCTGGTGGGGGCTGGCTGATCTTCGCGGGATTTCCGCCTCCCCGCCTCGCGGGCTGGAATGCAGGCCGGGGCGCCTTGCGATCAGACCATCGCCAAGTCTGGTAAACTGCGTTAGCGATCCAGGGCTTGCTCTCAACCGGGCTGGCAGGGAGGCCGGGGATGAGCAATAGCGGTAACGGACGCGCAAGGCCTTATCAGGGGCTGGTGGTCGGGCTGGGTGCCTCTGCCGGCGGGCTTGATGCGCTGGACCGCTTTTTTGCAGCGATCGAGCCTCTGTCAAACTGCGCTTTCGTGGTCATCCAGCACCTGGCGCCAGAGCACAAGACGATGATGGACACTTTGCTCGGCCGCCATACTCAGATGCCGGTGCAGGTGGCCACTCATGACATGCCGCTGGAGGGCGGACATGTCTATGTGATACCGCCCAACTCTGTAATGACCGTTGAGGACGGGCGCCTGAAGCTTGTGCCGCGCGCAGCAACCGGCGTCACTTTGCCGATCAACGTCTTCTTCGAGAGCCTTGCGAGCGACGCTGTGGGCCGCGCGATTGGTATCGTGCTGTCCGGGACGGGTTCTGATGGCAGCGCGGGCGTCGTGGCTCTGGCAGGCGCTGGCGCCTGGGTGATGGCGCAGGATCCAGACAGTTGCCGGTTTGACGGAATGCCCCGCAGCGCCATCGCTACGGGCGCGGTTGACCATGTGCTGGCGCCTGAAGGCCTTGCCAAAGAAGTGACCGGCCTCGCCACCAATTGGAGCGGCCCGGATAGTTCGGCGCTGACCCATGCCCGGATCTTTGCCGAGCGGGATGGCATGGAGCAGGCGCTGCGCCTGCTGGCCGGCACGATGCGGATAGACTTCTCCGAATACAAATCAAAGACACTGCTTCGCCGCATCGAGCGCCGGATGAACGCGACGGGTTTTCGCGGCATTGCAGCCTATTCCGATTATGTGGCCAGTCATCCTGATGAGGTGTTGGCGCTGCGTCATGAACTGTTGATCCCTGTGTCGGCATTTTTCCGGGACAGGGACGCATTCAATTCGTTGAGTGAAAATGTTCTGCGCCCGCTTCTGGAAGAGCGCCGCTCGGGCGATGCTACCCCCCTTCGCTTCTGGATAACTGCCTGCTCGACAGGGGAGGAAGCCTACAGCATCGCCATGCTGACGCTCCATCTGATGGAGGAAATTGGCGTTGAGGTGCCCCTGAAGATTTTCGCCACGGATGTGGAGCCTGAGTACGTAAACCGGGCCGCACACGGCAAGTATCCGTCCGCGCAAATGGCAGGTTTGCCCGAGGGTTATCATGAGCGCTGGTTCCAGCCGGCCGGAGAGGGTATCTGGCAGGTCATTCCCCGCCTGCGCCAGCAGATCGTGTTTTCGCGTCATGATCTCCTCGCAGATGCGCCCTTTACCCAGATGGATCTCGTCAGTTGCCGGAATATGCTGATCTATCTCCGGCCAGATGCTCAGCAGAGAGTTTTGCGGCGCCTGGCTTATGGTCTGAAGGCGGGCGGCAGCCTTTTCCTGGGCAGCAGCGAAACACCTGGCGAGCTGGCGGGTGACCATACAGCGCTCGACAACCGTCATCGTATATACAAGCTGAACCGGCGAATTCAGCGTCTGTCCCCAGATGATCTTCTTTCCGGCGGAGATGGGCGGGGCCGGCGCGCACTTTTCTCGGATGCGGGGGGAGAGGGCGGCAAGGGCGCCCATGGCTTCCAGGGCGCGGTCGATGCCTTGATGGAAGCCTATGTGCCTCCTTCGGTTCTGATCGACGCCGACAGGTCGGTCCTGCATATGTTTGGAGATATTCAGAGGTACCTGCGCTTCAAGGGACACTCGCCGACACTCGACATTCTCCAATTGCTTCCCAAAACGGCGGCGCCCATTGTCGCGACATTGCTGCACAGCGCCGCGCGGGACAAATCCCTGCAGCGATCAAGGCCCCTGCCGATCGACTGGGGGACTGGGGCCCTTGAGGAGACGTTCCACGTCACTGTGCGTCCGCTGGATACAGACAGCGTGCGCGTCAGCCGCCTGATTGTCAGCTTTGAGCCGGTCCAGCGCGAAGCTGTTCATGAGGCGCGTATTCTGGACGATGAAGCCATTGTGCGGATGAGCTCAAAGCATGTCGCGGATCTCGAACGCGAGCTTGAGCTTACGCGAGCCAATCTCCAGGACTCCATCCAGGAACTGGGCACAGCCAACGAAGAGCTCCAGGCCAGCAATGAGGAATTGATGGCATCGAACGAAGAGCTTCAAAGCACCAATGAAGAGCTTCAGTCGGTGAATGAAGAGCTGCATACGGTCAATGCCGAGTTTCAGTCCAAGATCAGTCAGCTGAATGACGTCAATGCGGATCTTGAGAGCCTGACCCGTGCGGCGCGCATACCGCTGGTGTTCCTCGATGAAGACCTTTGCGTTACCCGTTTTACACCGCAGGCGGTTTCGCTGTTTCAGTTGCGGCCGGGGGATATCGGCCGCCCGATTACCGATCTCAATCACATCCTAGATTTTCCGGACATTTATGACCGCGTGAGGGAGGGGCTCGAAGCGGCAGCCTCCTACCAGACGGAAGTCACTGACCGGAGCGGCGGCCAGTGGCTGGTCACCATCCTTCCGTACACACCACGTGGCGGAAAGGGAGCGAAGGTGGTGATGTCGTTCATTGATCTTTCCAGTGTGAAGGATGTGCGCTGGTTGCAGAATATTCTCAATGCGCTGCCTGAGAATGTTGCCGTTCTGGACACTTACGGGGTTATCCTGCGGACCAATCGCGCCTGGGATGATTTCTGTCTTCGCAATGGCGGAACGCTGGGCGCCTCCGGGCAAGGGGCCAACTATCTTGCCGCATGCCGCAGCGCAGCAGCGTCGGATGCCTATGCCCGCCAAGCCTATGAAGGGCTTCTGGCCCTCCTCGAAGGCCGCATCCCGCATTTTTCGCTCCTTTACCCTTGCCATTCGGCAGACGAGCATCGCTGGTTCCTGCTGAACGCGGCGGCTTTGCAGGGCGGTGGCTGCGTCATCACGCATTTCAACATGACAGGCTGGATCGACCCCAATCGGGTTGACGCCGAAGGGGGTGCCCGTGGCGGCTGACGAGATGGACGACACCGATGCGCAGTCAGATATCCGCCGCAGAAGGATCAGGGATCTGGCGCTGAATGCCCTGAGGCAGGGCCGGGTCGAAGAAACCGAAGCGTTTCTGCAGGCGGAGAATCTCTCGGTCGTGCAGCTCACTCAGGACGTACTGGTTCACCAGGCCGAACTGGAAATGCAGGCCGAAGAACTGTGGGAAGCAAACCTGCAGCTCCAGAAAGCGAGGGAACGCTTCAGCCGATTTTTCCGGTTTCTTCCGCACCCGGCCGTTATCATAGATCCGGTGACGGCGACCATTACAGACGCAAATGAACAGGCGCGCGTGCAGTTCGCCGTGGACGGCGCGCGGGGAGTGGGTGCGCTTCTGCGCCGCCTTGGCCAGGGGCGCGGCGCGCAAGACCTTCTCGCAAGCGCCGTTGCAGAAGCGTATGCGCGAGGTGAAGCGCAGCTGACGGATGTCCGCCTTTCGCTCCGGTCAGGGGCGGTCTGGCGCGGCGGAATAAGCCTGGTGCGGATTGATGAAGACAGCCGGAGCGGCGCAGTGATCCTGGCCGTGATTTCCGATGAGACAGAACGATACGCCCAGATTGACAGGCTATCGAGCGAAAGCCGGCTGGAGGGGGCTTTTGCAAGCCTTCTGGATCTTGCCAACCGGCCAACGCTCTCGCTTGAAGCGGTTCTGCAGCAGGCGCCCGACATCTTCCTGGAGGCCATTGGCGTGGAGGCAGATACCTGCGTGCGCATCCGGTTTGCGGGCCGAGAGTATCTGAGCAATGGATGGGCCGAGCATAGTGACCTACACGTGCTCCCCATCACTTCGCAGGCGGCCGGGGCGGGGACGATTGAGTTTGGAATGCCCGAAGGCGGTTTCCCCGGAGAACCGGCGGACAGCCGGTCAAGACCGTCGCTGCGCACCTATTGGCTTCTGGCAGATCTGCTGGGGCGTATCATTGAAGACCGGCAACTGAGGCGGGATCTGGAAAAGGCCGAACGCCTCGCCGCAGCCGGGCAGATAGCTGCTGGCATAGCGCACGATTTCAACAATCTGCTTACGGTCATTCTGGGGGAGGCTGAAACGATCTCGGGCGCGGATGCGCTGCCATCCTATCTCAAGGAGGGGGCGAGCATTATCGAAGCGGCATCGCTCAAGGCGGCGCGGCTAACGCATTACCTGCTGGCCTATTCGCGCCAGCAGGCCCTGGAGCCTGAACGGGTGCGCCCAGCCCAGCTCATGAAGCGATGCCTTCAGGGCTGGCAGGATCTGCTCGGCCCGAAAATCAATCTCCGCCTGGTGGCGCCCCCCGGTGGCTGGGAGATTGAAGCAGATGCCGGGCAGCTGGAGAACGCTGTCCTGAACCTGATTTCCAATTCCAGGGACGCAATTGAAGAAGACGGCGAGATTGTAATCACGCTTCGCAATCTTGATTTTGCCGGGCAGCTGGAATTGGGTTGGTCTCCGGAACGGTCAGGGGTCGTCGTGCTCGAGGTGGGGGATACTGGCTGCGGCATGCCCCCGGACGTGCTGGCCAAGGCGCAGGAGCCGTTCTTCACAACCAAGGAAAGAGGAAAGGCCAGCGGCCTCGGGCTGAGCATGATCACAGGCTTTGTTCAGCAAACGGGCGGCATGGTCGATATCGTTTCCTCGCCGGGGCAGGGGACCCGTGTGCTGATGTTTTTCCCGGCAGCGACAGATACGGGTGTGTCATGACAGCTCTCCCAATCGTCACTGACGAAACCTGTGCAGGATACGAACTTATCCCGCATCCGGTTCTGATTGCTGCCCGCGATGATCTCTCGATCCGGCGGGCAAACAGCGCCGGCCGGCAGCTTTTTTCTGCTCAGCCTGGAACCTGGTATCTGACGGGCCTTCTATCTGAAGTCGATGTTGACAGGTTTGCCGAGCTTGCGGCCAGCCTGGGCGCCGGGGACAGGAAATCCATTCGTATACTGGCAAGGACGCCGGGAGAATATCGCGGGTACGTTCTGGAGGTCCGTCTGGTGACGCTGAAGGGCAGGGAGTGCCTCTTTGTCAGCATGAGCGCGGATGTCAGCGACACAAAAGCTTCTGCTCAGCTGCGGACCGTGGATAGATTGCTGGGCTTGGGATGGTGGGAATGTGATGTCGCCCTGCAAGCCTTCTCCTGGTCTGACCGGGTCTATGATCTCATGGGCGTGCCGCTGGGCAGTCCGCCCCCCTCATTCGAGGGGTACATAGATCTCATTCACCCTGCTGACCGGCAGGCGGCCATTCAGGCTTATCAGAAATTTGTGACCGGGGGCGGCGGCTCGATAGAGTTTCAATACAGAATTCTGCGGCCAGGCGGCAGCGTGCTGCATATAAAGGGTTCCGGCGAACGTCAGCAGCAGGACGGCAAGGACGTCATTGTTGGTGTGCTGCAGGACGTAACCTCGCTTGTGGCCGCCCGGCGCCGTGTGGGTGAAATGGAGGAGTTGCTCAAACTCGTCGGCGATCAGGCGAAGTTTGGGGCATGGTATGCGGACCTGGAGACCGGCCGCCTGTTCTGGACAGAGCAGATTAAACGGATATTTGGCCTTCCCGCTGATTTTGCTCCTCGCCCTGGCGATGGCTGGAACTTCATCGCCCCAGAATACCGCGGGGCGGTGAAGACGACTTATGAAAACTGCAAATCTTCAGGGCAGGAGTTTCAGCTCACCTTCGAGATCATAGATACAGCAGGCCAGCGCGCATGGATCAGTTCTTCAGGCAGGGCAATCCGGGATGAAGCAGGCCGGATCGTAAGTGTGCAGGGCGCCTTTCAGGACATAACGGCAATCCGGGAAGCAGAGGAACGTACTGCACGTTCTGATCTGGAGCGGGTGAAGATACTTCAGAGCATTTCGGATGCTTTCTTCGCCCTGGATCAGGATTGGCGGTTCACCTACATAAATCCGCAGGCGGAGAAACTTTTACAGAGATCGAATGCGGACATCATCGGCAAGAGTATCTGGGAAGAATTCCCGGAAGCTGTCGGGTCTGCGTTTCAGGATAATTATGAGCACGCCGTCACGCTCGGCGAATCCGTCAGCTTTGAAGAATACTTCGGGCCTCTGGGGGCCTGGTTTGAAGTATCGGCATACCCGATGCAGGATGGCCTGACCGTGTATTTTCGGGATGTGACGGCCCAGAGGCGGAGAGACGAGCATCTCCGGCTGCTGGACGCGGCCGTTTCGCGGTTGAATGATATTCTTCTGATTACAGAAGCCAACTCGCTGGATGCTTCAGTCGGGGAGCCGAGAATTGTCTATGTGAACGACGCTTTCGTGCGCCTCACAGGGTTCAGCCGGGAAGAGGTGATCGGGCAGACCCCCAGGATTCTTCAGGGGCCAGGAACCGACCGGTCTCAGTTGGACCGTATCCGGAACGCGCTGGAGAATTGGAAGCCGGTTCGCGCCGAGCTCGTCAACTATTCCAAGGATGGCAAGCCCTTCGAACTGGAAATCGATATCGTGCCGCTGGCGGATCAAAGCGGAAAGTATACCCATTGGGTGGCCGTCCAGCGCGACATTTCGGAAAGAAAAAGAGCCGAAGAGGCAAGGCGGCTCAGCGACGAACGGTTCCGGCTCGTTTCCAAAGCCACGAACGACGTTATCTGGGACTGGGATCTGGCATCAAACAAGATGTGGTGGAGTGATGCCATCACGACGGTCTATGGCCATCCGTTTGATGACGATCATGCGGACCCGGGCATCTGGTCAAACTGCATACATATCAGCGACAGGGAAGAGGTGATCCATCAGCTCCGTTCCGTCATCGCTGGCACCGGGAACGTATGGTCGCATGAGTATCGGTTCATGCGCGCGGATGGCACGGTAGCGATTGTATCTGACCAGGCTTTCATCATCCGCGACAAGGCGGGAACGGCGCTCAGAATACTTGGCAGCATGCGAGATATGACCGAGCAGCGGGGGCTGGAGCAGAAGCTTCGCGAATCTCAGAAGCTGGAGGCGATTGGCCAGCTTACGGGCGGCGTGGCGCACGACTTCAACAATCTGCTGACGGTCATTCTCGGAAACGCTGAAGAACTGTCTCATCTTCTGAGTGAGGATAGCCAGCTTCGTCAGATGGCGGAGATGACCGCAACTGCGGCGGCGCGCGGCGCCGAGCTCACAAGCCACCTTCTAGCGTTTGCACGCCGCCAGCCGCTTCAGCCCATGGTGTCGGATCTCAACCGGCTCATTCAGGGCATGGAGGGGCTGTTCCGCCGTACTCTGTCGGAAGATATCGACATCGAGTTTGTCCGGTGCGCTGGCCTCTGGCAAACCGAGGTCGATCCGGGACAGCTTGAGGTGGCGCTGCTCAATCTGATGGTGAATGCGCGCGATGCGATGCCCCTGGGCGGGAAGCTCACCATGGAAACGGCGAATGTCAGGCTCGACGAAGACTACGCCGCAAATCACAACGAAGTGGCGGCGGGGCAATATGTCATGGTGTCGGTAACCGACACAGGCAACGGTATGGATCCGGTCACGGCTTCCCGTGTGTTTGAGCCTTTCTTCACGACAAAGGCGGCCGGCAAAGGCAGTGGCCTCGGGCTCAGTATGGTGTTCGGTTTCGTCAAACAGTCGCGCGGTCACATCAAGATCTATTCCGAGATCGGAGAGGGCACATCGGTAAAGCTATACTTCCCCAGGTCGCACCTGCCGATAAGTGCCAGCGCGCCGATGCAGGGCGAAGAGGTGGTGCTTGGGGGCACGGAGAAAATCCTCCTGGTGGAGGATGACGAACTGGTGCGGGAACATCTGGCAAATCAGCTCACAGGTCTTGGATACCGGGTGCTGCAGGCCGCCAGCGGGCCAGAAGCGATCGGCGTCCTCTGGGAAACTGAAGGGGTGGACCTTCTGTTGACGGATATCGTGATGCCCGGTGGCATGAATGGCCGGGAACTGGCCGAAAAGGCGTGTCACTTCCGTCCGGGCCTGAAAGTGTTGTTCACATCGGGCTACACAGAGAACGCCATCGTACACCACGGCCGGCTGGACCCTGGCGTAGAGCTGCTCAGCAAGCCGTACACGCGCAAGGAGCTTGCGGCTAAAGTCCGCAAAATTCTCGACGGTG
>OBJA01001550.1_pt1 | contig 15426 bp, 13 predicted proteins | sample 1519751 | NCBI WGS metagenome assembly OBJA01 (sample SAMEA3881238, study PRJEB22517) | soil metagenome | biome: lake sediment; feature: soda lake sediment; material: sediment, water from around vicinity | place: India | collected 2013-12-23 | depth 3 m | reverse complement strand
CAGCTAAGATAGAACCACGCCACAATGACTGTCACAAACCGGATCAACGAAAAAAGGAACTTCGAAAAAGTGATCTTACGTATAATGGCGAACACGACCAGCTTTATCAGCAGCAGCACCGCCACGATCAGGAATATATCGTATAACGAAAAGGGAAAAAGGTTTGAAATAAAGGACAGTATCACTGCCACAACAGGGTAAACCCCACGCATGTACCATTCGGAAAGCGTCGCGCTGAGGCTAAACAGAAAGATTATCGCGAACAATGCAACTGAAATTATCAGCAAAAGCACGAATTGTCGCTTCTGCACTCTATCACCACGTTTCGACATCATGTTATCAAAAATACTGCTTTTTTTGTAATCCTATGTATCCTGTCCGATATATTCCAGTTATAAACACACTCAACCCGGAACTATACCCACAGTAGCAGTGCCGGCATCACCAGAAAGGTTTAAAACAGATACGTTTTAATTTTAAATCTTATTCCATATATTTGCATATTGCAGATCGTGATCTGCAATACAACATAGTAATATCCGGAACCATCTATATTTTCCGGTAGACAAAACAACCGGCTTCCGACGGGTGATCCTGTACGTAAGTTTCCGGATGTTCCTTTCTCAGTATCCACACCACCATAAAATCACCCGCAGCAGCGCCGGTAAAAATAACCCCCAATAACAGCAGCAGCCCACTGCCGATGAAAAGAGATATAACGGCCGGGACAACCCCCAGCAGCAACGCCGGCATCAACGCACCAAGGAAGTAATGCTTTATCTTTAACGGTTCTTTGCAGTGGCAATAAGGGGTGAGCATCTGCCGCATCACTCCGAAACGGATGCTTTTAAAACCGTTTTTGGTAAATAACCCGAAGAAAAAACCGTGGATCAGTTCATGAATGATAATACCCACGATAAATAACAATACGAATAACAGGCTTTGCTGTATCGAGAATGAGAACGCCAGTCCCCAAATAAAATAAAAAGGAATACCGAACAGTACTGCCGCAGCCCCGGTAATCGCCAGCGCCACACCATTTGCAGTATACAGGTTGATCGTTCTCTTCTCTTTTTCGTAATTTTCCCAATTCTCCATCATCAAAATAATAAGTTTAAACTCCTTACCTTATCGTAAACGCAGACAACAAGAGGAAAATATATGAAAACGGAACTTGGGTAAGGAAACGTTTAAATATGATCCATTTTTACCTGTAATATGAGCAGTAACTGTTTCAAATATTATTCTATCAATTGAAAATTATTTCTGTGTTCTTTCGAAATTTAAGGAGAGGATGGGCTTACGGATAGTGAAGTCGAGGGAGTATTCAAGGCCATGAATACTCATTCAAGAATATTCGCATCTTAGTCCATAAAAAACTGCCGATACATCCTTCCCACAAACTCACCCAATTCCCCAAGGAAAAGGACCACAAGAACACACACAATAATCGTCACAGATACGATTGAAATTGTTCTTTTATTTCTCTTCTTCATATTCATATGATTAAAATATATATTTTCAAAGGCATCATATGGACCTCGCTTTTAATCATTATCTTGAGTGTAATGATGTTCATGCTCGTTTCATACGATTAAAATATTTTTTTACATCAATGTGTATGGAACATTTGCGTTAAGCTAAATGGGTAGAGGACAAGCTTGCTTGACTGTTTTCGATAAGCGAGCACATAGCCAAAACAAGTTTTGCCTCTGTCGAGTATAGAAAACAACTAAGTTTACTTGAATTATGCCATAGCGAGCAACTATTTCGTTAAGTGAGAGCAGAGCAAATTTATTTGCTTTGCCGAGCGTTGAAATAGTAGAATAAAATTCAAATGTTTAACTTTAGTGAACTCGCTTTAATCATGTACTTGTGTGAACTTTTTCGTTAAAAACCAATCCCATTTTTATAATGTACGGTAAAGGTAGATAATGTTTTCGACAAACAACAATATATAACTGTTTTTGTAGTTTGAAATAAAGCACGATCTACATCGCTCTCAAAGACATCGAAAAAGAAATTCCATTTAGCAAGCAATGAAAGCCCAATGCATAAAAAAATCCCAGATTCAGCCTGAAATAAACAAATACAATCCCCATAAGCACCTGAGGTAAGCACATCACAAAATACATTGGTAATAATGTGATGGTCTCAATATTATAATTTGCAACATGTAGAAAACCAAAAAATAAAATCATTCCCCATATTATAATCCTACCGTACTTTTGCCGGATATTGTCAAATGTTATCTGACTTCTACTATATAGGAGCACACCGACCAGTATAGAGACAGGTAATTTATAGTGAACATCCCCAAAATATCCGCTGTTGAACAATAACGAACTAAGAAAATATGTAAATGCAACTGCCGATAAAGAAACGTGAAGACGTTTGAACGACAGCCCTAATCTAAAACTCAGCTCTTCAATAAAAGGGCCGAAGAAGGCAACCAGAAATAGCGCATAGAAAACACCCTTTTTTTTCATTTCATCCATATACGATTCAAGAGGATATTTCAGAGACTCTGTATTTACTTTGAATAAATTCAGGATAAAAATTAAGGATAAAATGATGATCGCTAATTTGAAAAGAGATTTTAAGTAAAATAAAACCCCTTTGATGATTATCTTCTTTTTTGATAATCTATTCTTATCATCGGATGAAACAAAACTGGATAGCATAATTTAAAGTATGGAATAAACACCAAATTAACTGAATATTAAAATAGTAAGCATCTTGATCAAGAAGCGGATAAGCTACAAAATTTAAAACTCTATTTTATAGAGGTTATTGTTTTTGGGAGTCGGAGTACATTATATTTATCAATAATTCCGGGGTATCGTTATTATTTGCGCGCCTCTAAAGATGCTATCTCAGATTCACTTTAAAGCCGGCCTTTACACTGAAATTCTCTTTCAGGTAAAAACTTTCGGGCATATAGCCTTTGGTTTTATAATCGTAACCGATAAAGAGCGAAAGATTGTTCCGTTTGATATATTTATCGGACAGGAATTGATATTCAAGCATCTGACCTATATGGAAACCGGAAAAAGATGAGTTTGTCTTGAATCGGAAATCCGTCGGTTGCCGCCATGCTTCCAACGAAGTGGTTACGTACGCATCTCCGAACAATTTCAAATCGTACAATTTATATCCAATACCGAAAGAGGTTTTTTCAAAATTTTTGTATTGTTTGAGGAAAACGCCGTGCAACTGGCTGTAATTTTGCATTACCCATATGTTTTGTCCGAATAGTTCGCCAAATGGCGTTCGCAGGTAATTGAGGCTGAATGTGAAACTGTTCTTTGCCCCCAATCTGAATTTCGGGATTCCATACATTTGAGGCGATACCAGATTGATCCATGACCAACCGGAAGATCGTCTAAGGTAGTTCCGTTCTTCGTCCGTGAGATCGTCATTTTGAATATGGCGTCGGTATTCCGTTTCAGGATTGAATAAGTATTTCACCCAACTACGGTTACGGTCGATAATGAGCGGTTGTTGTTCCTCCGGCTTGTTTATCTGTTTCACGTCTTTTTTGAAAGGATTATAAATATTCGTTCCCCGATGTCCCAATAATTCCATTGCATACAACTGCCAATAATTGAACCAATTGTTTTTATTGGATAAATCCACTTTCGCCAGTTCTTCCTCTATCATATTCGATTTCACATAGTGACTTTCATTCCTGACTATATGTAACCGCATAAAATCACCATAGTTCTCCCTTTTAAAATCCGATAAAACCTGATTATCGATATTATAAAGATACGGGGCATTGTATTTGTTGATTATGAAAGGATTTATCTTTGCATCTATTCCGCTCCTGTTGAGCAGGAACCACTCAGACATTGCCTCTTCAACGGGGATGGATATAAACGTAGAGTAAAGATAAATACCCAGTTGTTGCTGTAATGCGCTGTACAAATTTCTCTGTAAAAGAGATGTCATATAACGGTTCACCGAATTTGAGTTATAATGGAGTGTTGAGAAATCTTCCGTTAAACCGGATGATATAATAAGTGAAAGATTGGGTGTGTACAACCGTTTGATATATCCCGCATATTGCTCGCTATTTCTGATGATAACACTGTCTTTTTGTTTTACCGCGTATTTTTCCAAGTCCTGCAAGATGGTGGAATCAGGAAGAATGGTATTATGCTCTTGCCAAAAAAGAGAATCTTCCGTTTGGGTAGCATATGTTTCCAGAATATCCTCACGATCCACTGGTGTCCCGGCTATATCATCCATAGAAAATGAGTGGGCGATATTTGTAATAATTATATCGCCTTCTGCCGGAAAAACCCTGTTCAGCCGTTTATTTAAGTGGACGGTATTTCCACTCATTAAATAGTATTTATCTTCAATCTTCCTATATTGCGCAAATCTCGTATCGCCGCGTTCGTAATGGATATCAAAGCGAACAAAGGCCAAATCTTCCGCATCTATATAAATTTCACCTTCGTTGCCTTTCACTCTATTCTTCCGGGTAAAGGATAAAACATATACCGACCTGTTATCGAAAGTCGTGCCCGGCCTATAGCTGACAATATAATTACGGAAAAAACCCGCATTAAATATTTTGTCCATACTTTTCACGATATCGAAATTAGCAATTCGCCTCAAAGCCCCATGATTCGATACAAACCTGAAATTCCTGTTTTTTATCAAATAGTATTTATCGGAAAAAGAAGGGTGGTATGATTTTATTATATTAAAAGCGGTTTCTTCCAGATAGCGCAATGTATCTTTTTCCGAAACTTTGGCGCGATAATAAGCTTCTGATAAAAAAGGTTCTAACGGATAATTTTCCGGTATTTTCTCAATGGCTTTCTTCAGTAAGTCCGCGGCAGACAGATTACTTATCACTACTTCATTGAGTTGAATGGGAGAGGGTTTCAATTGTATTTTGATGAACTCGGAAGATTTGCTTATATTCACGGATTGTGTCTGGTAACCGATAAAAGACGCATTCAACACATCTCCCTTTCCTTTGAAGTTTAACGAAAATGCACCGTCGTTATTGGTTATGGTTCCGGTTCTAGAGTTTGTGAGAAATATATTCACGTAAGGAAACGGCTTTTCGTTTTCATCGATCACCAGTCCATGAATTTTTGTTATCTGCTGGGAAATTAAATACGGAACGTGTATTATTCCTATAAGCAGGAATAGCACTGCTCTATATCGAATGTGCATATTTTTCATACGATTATTTCACTTTTTTTATTTCGGGTATATGGAACCTTTGATACCCTCATTTCGCAATTTTCATTAATTCCACAATCGTATACAACCAATCAGTCAATGGAATTGGACAGCTCAGTAATCCTTCGTTTTCTTTAAGATTGTTCATGGAGAAACGAATTCTGTACGGCGGATTAAATTTGTTTGTATAGACAGACAGACTCTTACCGCTAACGCGTGTTTCCGATTTTATTTCTATAGGAATAATATGTGTCTGCATCTGCAATATAAAATCTACTTCCGCCCTGTTCCCGGAACTCCAGTAGGAAGGTACTACATCATTTTGACATACCAGAGATTGCAAAACGGCATTTTCCGTCAATGCCCCTTTAAATTCGGTATAACCAACATTGTCGGAAAGAATAATTTCCGGGGAAAGTTTTGCCAAGCGTCTTAGTAAGCCGCAATCGCAAGCATACACTTTAAAAGCAGATATATCCTGATAGGCAGTCAACGGAAGCCCGGGTTTAGATATATTGAAAATGCGATAAATAAGTCCTGCTTCCTCCAGCCAAAACAAAGCATCTTCATATTCGCGGGCACGAGCTCCTGATCGAATAGTACGATAAATAAATTTCCGGTTCTCTTTGGCTAATTGAGACGGCAAGGAATTCCACAGGCTGTTGATTCGTGGAATCTGGGTAGCAGAAGCATATTTGGAAAAATCAAGCGTATACAAATCCAGAATGTGCTGTAATATATCCTCCACTGCCTGAATCCCCTTGTTTTCAAGCAATGTTGTCACTGCTTCCGGCATCCCTCCGCAAATAAGATAGCGCTTATACTCCAATGCCAGTTTATTTAGAATAATTTCCGGGAGCGTGTCCAGTCTATCCAGATTGTCAATATACGTGCAGGTTCTTTCATCGGCAACCTGCAAGAACTCCCTGAAAGTGACGGGATACATTCTCAGGATTTGTACTTTACCCACAGGAACCGACATCTTTTTTCGGCCAATAGCAACTCCCAATAGTGAACCGGCTGCAATTACATGATATTCGGGAGCATCCTCACAGAAATATTTAAGGCTGTTCAATGCCCCTTCACTCATTTGAATTTCATCAAATATGATCAGCGTCTTTCCCGGCTTAAGAGGTACCTCCGTAAACAGAGCGAGTTCTTTCAATATCCGGTTTATGTCTTTGGTCTTTTCAAAAACAGCGTTTAACTCTGACACCTTGTCGAAGTTAAATTCTGCCGTATATTCAAAACACTCTCTTCCGAACTCTTGCATGATCCAGGTTTTTCCGGTCTGGCGAGCTCCTTTCAGGAGGATGGGCTTACGGTTTTCACTATCCTTCCACCAATGTAAATAGTCGATAATATTCCTACGAATCTTCATTCTAATCACATTTTTCATGCGGAAAGTGTGAATATTTACACATTATCCGCACATAATATCGGCAAATATAAAACTTATCCATGAAAACTGCAATTTATTCCGGATATTTCAACTCTTGTTTTGAATGTTTGACTTTAACTGGAAAAGGTTGACAAATATAGGACGGTTTAACTAATTAAGTTTACATCTAAAATATACCATAACTAATCAGGTTTACATTATCTCTAAATCAGTTTACAAATTTAAGATACTATCCCTGTTTAAGTTTACCAATCGTTAGTATACGCCCTTACTAACCGATCCGTCCTTTTTCGTCGTCTTTCTGCTCTTCCATAGGATGGATCAAAACTATTCTCACTTGGTATGACAAGCATTTTAGGTGTAATATGTATTCTTTTGATAATAGGAGTATGTTTCGGTCTTCCGATCAACACATGGTCTATCGAGGCGACTTGTCGCATATTGATGGGTGGAGAATTGTTGGAATAATCTGCATATGGACTGTCATTTCTTCCGGTTCCGGCACGATGAAAATCCGGTCGTATTTTGTTGGTAACTTCGTTGTCGGAGAAATCTTCAAGATTTCTTCTTTCTGGCTCTGTTGGTCTATTTGAAGCAGCTGGTGTTGTATAATAGGTAGCGTATCAGGGATTATGAGCGACTCTCTTATCCGCTCTCTCAGTTCATCCTTTATTTCCTGGGCATTTATTACAGAAGCCAAAGAAGTAAAAAAAGAAGGAATAGCAAAAAAAACTTGTAAATTAAACCATACATCCCAAATCAAATTTCAAACCCTATCAGGAATATCCTATTCACCTCACATATATCCGATTAGGGAAACAATACTTTAAAACTTCTACCACCGACGACTACAACTTACTCTAACTATGAGATATTACCGACGTTGAAAATTAGCATAAGTCATATCAATAACAAATTCTTTACTTTCATCGTTATCTGCATTGGGCAGTACTTTTAATAATGTATTTGAAGCGACAAGTTGTTTTCGATACAAAGTATAGTTCGTATTGAGCAAATAGGACTGTGATTTCTCGGAGTGGCTTGTTAACTGCGTTTCAATATTTATTATATAACCTTGTTCATCAAGAGAGACGTGACAAACAAATTCATCATCTACAGGTAACCCCCACGGATTATCTGTATGCGGACGAATACTAAACTCCCAACAGTCAAATCCGTCAATTTTCCCTTTAAAATCACAATAAAATCTTTTTCGATATTTTGAATGACAAAAAATATTCGCTACAAGATAATTTATTTCACTTCCTCTTTTAATAAAGTTTGCCAATAACTCATTATTGGTTGAATCGACAGATAAAATCGCGCTATCCAAACTTACAACTGCATTCTGAAAATAACAAGACACTTGACCGGTAACAGATGAATTATCAGACATAAAACATTTAAAGTCCACATTGAAACTGTAATCCCGGAAATAAGGTAACAATAATTTTTGCTTTCTCTTTTTAAAAAATGCTTCCGCATTAAAATCATTCCGGGTTACAATCACTGGTTCGAGAAAATAAGTTTTTTCATATAATATGACTTCACAGTATTTTCTATTAATCATCTCATTATCAATCAAAACAATTTCAGTCTCATATCCTAAATGGCTGACAATTATTGAGTCTCCGGCATTAATATCATTTTCAGAGAGCAAGAGGGTTCCCTCTTTTGTACCTATCTTATGCGTCTTTTTAGGAATTGAGATTTCGGGATATTCCAAAGGTTCTTTTTGTTGATCTGTCACATGAATGGTGACAGTGTTTTGAGAAAACACAAAAACAGGAAGATAGAGAGATAATAGACAGAATAACAATTTACTCTTCATACAAATATAATTTAAATTGTTAATACCAAAACTGTTTCCATAAGTTATTTGTGAGCCTTTAAAGATGCTATTTCAGACTCACTTTTAAGCCTGCCTTTACACTGAATTTTTCTTTCAGGTAAAAACTTTCAGGCATATATCCCTTGGTCTTATAATCGTAACCGATAATAACTGAGAAGTTATTTTGTTTTGTATATTTATCGGGTAAAAATTGATATTCATACATTTGTCCGATATGAAAGCCACTAAAAGAGGAGGTTGACTTAAATCGGAAATCCGTCGGTTATCGGCCATACCTCCAACGAAGTGGTTAAATACGCATTTCCGAATAAATTCAAATCGTATAGTTTATATCCGATACCGAATGTAGTTTTTTCGTAGTTCTTATATTGTTTTATAAATACACCATGCAACTGATTGTAATTGTGCACCATCCAGATGTTTTGTCCGAATAGTTCGCCAAACGGCGTTCGCAGGTAATTAAGACTGAATGTGAAAGGTTTCTTCGAGTATAAAGAGGTCAATAAAGAAAAAATACCGCACTCTATTTTCCCAAAAGACTTTCCTAAAGAAGTGAGAGGGCTGATACGAGTTTTTTCATACTTATTCAGCCCTCTCGATTTTAAGAAATTAGTTTTCTTATATGCAGATATGAAATTTTTTTACTCCGAATATATATACACCACCAGCTACAACATACATATATACGCCTGCTGGTTCTAAGGAATTTATTGAGATTTCCGAAGAAAATATTAATATTATTGTTATTAGTATGACGCAAATTACCATTGATGCAATTTCTGATGTGTTTATTTTGCGTTCTTTATTTAAATTTTTACGCCTTGTCATGTACAAAACAAAACAAGAGAATAGAAATAGAATAAAAGATAAAATAAAAAAACACACAACTGGTTTTTCAACCCAAAATAACAATAATGGAGAACCAGCATAGCAAAGTAAAAAGAAATGTTTTAATTGTTCCATAATATTATGAATTAAATACATTCATGTTCTGCAAGTCTTCAGTTAGATATAATTTTCTTTTAGGATTAGATATATGTTCATCTTCTGAAGCAATATCTATTATATCGGGATTTCCGTCATCGACGGTTATCACCTATCCATGACGTTCATTTACGACGATAGACCAAGCGGCACCTAAAATAATACTACCCCCGGGTCCACCTAAAGTTCCTAATGCGGCACCTGCAGCATCAGCAAGAATTGCCCATGATGAACCTTTCAACCTGGTTGAGGGTGTATTATCAGCACTCCAATATTCCGCTGAATAATTCAGAACCTCTTTAAATACATTTAAAGTATTTTGCTCTGTTAAGGAAAGTTCGTTAGATTGAATGTATTCTTCTAATCTTTGATTGCTTGTTTGAACGTCATTGTCCCCATTTAGATTAGATAAAAGAAATTCATATGTCTTATTTGATATTGCTCCTAATTGAAGAGCATTATCTAAAGATAATTTGAAGAAATTATCAGAAGTATTTTCTGATATAATTTCAAATAAAAAATTGAGTTGTTCCTCTATATAAGGTGTGATTAACTCGGCTTCCTCTGTTGTTATGACATTAGTTTCTATATACCCGGGTAAACTATACTCGAATATATAAAAAGAAAGTTCCTCTTCAAGGCTATCACCGTCTTTGGTATCACTTGCTCGTACCCTTTGGATTTCTCCTCTTTTCTGATAAAAGTCATTCAATAAATAATTATGTTGCGCACCAATGAAGGACGCTAACTGTTCATTCCCTGTTTCAGGGTCAATGTTAGTGGTTTCCTCGTTATTACATGAAAGTATAAACAAACAAAAAATAAAGAGGGAAAATTGAATGAATAAATTTGGTTTCATCTTATTTAAATTTAGTTAATGATAAATTGAAAAAGTATATATATAAGAATTGTCCATCACTAAAGATGTGTTCAGATTAAGCTCTTAATTACAATTAATGGTTAGTATTAATTGGTCCATTTCAGAGTTATACATAAATTATAACCCGGTTCATACAGTATGATTTATAAAACTGATTTTTCTTCATTAATAATTCCCCCTTTCAAAAGAAACTTTCAGCTTATATGTATTTCAGTTCATTAGTGTCCACTAAAAAACAAAAACAGTTCTTTTAAATTATTGATATAATACACTTTACAAGCCATTTTTCTAACATGACGATTTGAAAATTTATTTTTCTTTCTTTGATCGTAAAGAAACAATGAATAAAGGCATCTCCATAAATTCTAAATTCTTCATACAAAATTAATTTTAAATTGTTAGTAATTCAATTGTTTTGTAACTTATTCGGGCGCCTCTAAATTACAGAGGTAAAATTAGCGGGGCAGAGTGAAATAAAATTGCACTTTGCGGAAAATTTTATACCAACATAATTTTTTCTTCTTTGGATAATTCGCTTAGTGAATAAGGAATATTCAGATATTTCGCTCCGTAATAAATATAAATTTCATTCATTTTACTGTGACGGAAAACAAAACCAAAAGATCTAACAGAATAAGAATGGCGGTAAAGTTGGTAAATATTTAAAGTAGGATATTGGGATTTGAGGGATAAGATATGGGATCTGGATTATAGCGACTAATGTTGATAAAGAAAATGAATTCAGTAAGAGGTTCCGATTCAGAATTTAAGAGATTGTTAATGATAAAAAGCGCAGGAAACTATATCCTGCGCTTTTAGAGAATAAATACGTTATTTGGTCAAGATATCAATTACTTATTCCAAGCAAATAGACTCTGACTTACATACATTTGTCCGAAACCGACACCTTTTTACTCCTATTATATAGTGATAAGAAATACGAGACTATCTCTTTTTGGAGACAGTTCCTTGACCAATTTAACGATTTACTTAACAACTTCCATTGCATTTGACCTTTTGGCATCATATTTTCCGATTGAATAAGCAAAATATAAAATAATAAAAAGCAAAATACCAAATACTATTTTTAAAACTGTTTTCTTTTTATTGTTCATAATACAATTATTAAGACATTAAACATATAATCACTATCCATACTGGAGTCTAAATCTCGGAAATTTTAACCACAACGTTTAGAAATAAAAAACTGATCAACAAAGCCACAGCTCCTGACAAAAAAGGAATTAAAAACAGACAAATTCAATGAAGAATTATTATTGGCAGTCCACTCACCATCAAAACCCAAAATTATAAAATAAAATAGAAATACAAGGTTAAGAAAACGTTATATAACGTATCCTATGGATTTCAAAGAGAGCAGATTTTCGACTTTAGAAGGCCGATTTTACAACTTCTTTCTCCGGATATAAGTCTATATCAGAGAGATATTGGACCTTCACCAATTATTAGTATACGCCTTTACTAACGGGTCTTTTCATCATATTTATTATACTTAATCTTTAATCTAATGATATTTAAATTAAATAACTAAAGTTTCGCAAGTCATCTGATTGCAACTAAATCTTCCGACTGACGATGTTTTGTGACCCATAATAGTTCTCGTTCAGTAAAAGAGTAGAACTCGCTTCGCTCAGACAACTACTCTTTATTACGCTCATCGCGAACTATGGGTTCCCACAAAACATCTAAATGTCTCCAATTTAGCTGTATACATTCCAAATTTACATGCGAAAGTTAAGTAAATAATAGAATCTACATCATCTTTAATGATAACAAAAAAGAAACTCCGTTTAATAAACAATGGAAAACCAATACATAAACAACCCCCCAATTTAATCTAAAATATGCAAATACAATACCCATAAGAACTTGAGGCAAGCACATCACAAAATACATTGGTAGTATGACATTGATAAGTTTAGTCTTCGTATATCTCTTTGGAACTTGTGAATTACGACTTGACAGAATGAAGGCATGTCCAATATATAAATAGGGGCCGGTCTTTACTTTTAAGACAACTCCTATAATCGATTTTATTGTTTATTTAACAATCTCAAATGTATTTGTTCTTATGCTATCATATTTGCCAACTGAACAAGCAAAATATAAAATAACAAAAAGCACAATACCAAACACTATTTTGTATAATACAATTACTAAGACATTAAACATTATTATATTGATTAAGAAAGAAAGCTGCTAATAATCAAGACTCTAAAATCCTAATCGATATAAGTCTATTATCAAGAGTTGTTTTTTTCAACCAAATATCCAATCCAGTATGCAACTCCAAAAATATTAGGAGAATAACGAAGTAGCGATCCTAGCGGGCTAACTCCTCCTCCACTAATTTCAATGCAATCTTTAACGTCCAACTCCTGAAATGAGTTATTGCGTAGTTCTAAATGCATAGTATTTGGAAAACTGCCTATAGTACTTTTTTTCATAATGTTTTATATTTTAAATTATCTTGCAGCATCGGCCTTTCCTACCTCATAAGCAGCGTATAAAAGCAATCCAAGGACTGCTCCAGCAATGACCTGTATCCACCCCCCATTCACTTCTTCCAATTCCTGAACATTCAGCTCCATAAATTCTAAATTTTTCATACAAAAATAATTTTAAGTTGTTAATTGATAAATTAAACTGCTTCTGTAACTTATTTGCGCGCCTTTAAATTACAGAGGTAAAATTAGCGGGGCAGAGTGAAATAAAATTGCACTTTGAAAAAAATATTAAGCCGGCATAAATATTTTTCACTTCTTCTTCGGATAATTCTCTTAAAGAATAGGAAATATCCAGGTATTTATCCCCATTATAAAAATATGTTTCTCTCATTTTACTGTAACGGATATCCAAGCCCAAAATACGCATTTCTTCTAAAATATTGAAAAGTTGTCTTTTGCTAAGCTGCAACTTCCATGCAAAATGTTCCGGATTTCCGGTGCGTTCCTTACTAATTAGATGATGAATATACTTCATCCGGTCTATTTGTTGGAAAAGTGTCATAATATCCCTCCTGTAAACAATATTATTGGTCTTCTGATTGATCAACGATTATAATAATAATCACATACAGCCAGTTTATACGCCAGTTCATACTTTGCCTGAACTGCCTGTGATTGGCTGTTCGCAAGCCTTTGTTTTGCCTGGAGATGTTCATAAACCGATATTTTTCCGGCATTGAACTTCTCCATCGCGAAACGAAAAGCTTCGGTATGGGCAACAACCGACTGATTTGCCGTAACCACTTTCTGTCGTGAATTTACCAGATCAGTTTTTATTTTCAATGCTTCCGCATGCAACGTATTCTCGATTTCCCGTATCTTAACGGATTGATTCTGCATCTCCGCCTTCACCATACGTAAATTGGTTCTGGTGACAAATTTGTCAAATAAAGGAACCCGCAAGGCAACATAAATGTACGATTGTTGGTTATTTTTCAACTGTCGGGAAAATGAGGGATTCTGCATATCCGATTGATTATAGTAACTGCTTCCTATACTTCCGCCCAACGATAACGTTGGAAAATATCCCGACCGGGTTTTCCGGTATGTCCATTCCATCCCTTCCAACAGAAACTGTGCAGAACGCAATTGCGGAAAACGGTCTATATAAATTTCATTGCCAACAGATAATGCAAGAAGATCATCCGGTGCAGAAGGAATGACAACGTCAAATGTTTCCACACTCTCCGTCATATTCATCAACTGGGCTAATTCGATCAGCGCCCTGTCCAGATTCCCTCTTGCCTCCACTATGGTTAATTCATCCTCCGCATACTGGGCCTCTATTTCCAGCAACAGGCCCTTGGGCGCCATTCCCGCTCCAATCCTGTCCCTACTCCGTTGAAGCTGGTCTTCGGTAAGTTTCCTCTGTTCAAGCGCAATCTTGTGTACTTCTTTATAGATTGCCGCCCGGTAAAACAGATTGGTGATATCAAGTGCTAATTCATCCTTTTTGGTTACCATATCTTCATCCGATACCCGGATCTCCATTTTATTCTCGCGGATAGCATTACGGGTGTGGAACCCATCGAATAGCGGTAGTTCCACATTCAATTCCATTCCCGTAGTATAGGAACTTATATCCTCATATATATTCTCCCGATTCAGCGAACGCCCGAAATTAAATCGCTGGGAAGCATTCATTTCGGCACTTGGCAGACGATTGTTCTTTATAGCTTCCTGCCGGATCTGCAATTTGACTTTCTCTCCCTGCATTTGCAAAAGAGTAAGATTATTTTCCAATCCATATTGCACACATTGTTCCAGTGTCCACTTCTCCTGTGCTTTTACAGCCATACACCCCACGACGACAATAAGGAGAAACAAAAAATATAGTTTTGTCCTTTTCATCGGATAACGTTAAATTGCTCATTCCATAATTTGGCATACACACCACCATTCTGCAACAGGTTTTCGTGGCAACCCTGTTCCGCAAGCCTGCCTCCTTCCAATACCACAATATTGTCGGCATCGCGCACCGTACTCAACCTGTGGGCAATTACAATGATGGTCTTCCCTTTCGCGGCCAGATCATTCAATGTATCTTTTACAAATTTCTCGGAGATGGAGTCAAGCGAAGAAGTGGCTTCGTCAAAGATCAATACTTCCGGATCTTTATACAGGGCGCGGGCAATGGCAACACGTTGTTTCTCTCCACCCGAAAGCGAAGCCCCGTGTTCCCCAATGTAGGTGGAAAAACCATTCGGAAGACTATTGATAAAATCATTTAATCCCAATTGTTCCGTAATCTCGGTGACACGCTTCACATCCGGTTGGAAATCTCCCAAAGCGATATTTTCGAGGATAGTTCCTGCAAACAGTTCAATTTGTTGCGGTACCGTACCCACAAGCTCCCGGAGGCTTTCATTCGTAATTTGCTTTATGTCGTATTTCCCTATTTTGATGCCTCCGTTCTGGATCGGATAAATATTCTGCAACAACGAGATGAGTGTAGTCTTTCCCGAACCGCTCTCCCCCACAATGGCAGTTGTCTTTCCTTTCGGGATCACCAGCGACAGACCGGTAAACACCTGCTTCCGGGATCCATACCGGAACGACACTTGATCCAATG
>OBJA01001549.1_pt1 | contig 15435 bp, 15 predicted proteins | sample 1519751 | NCBI WGS metagenome assembly OBJA01 (sample SAMEA3881238, study PRJEB22517) | soil metagenome | biome: lake sediment; feature: soda lake sediment; material: sediment, water from around vicinity | place: India | collected 2013-12-23 | depth 3 m | reverse complement strand
GGACAACAAGCGGCTAACGTAGTCAAAATATAATCTTCTAAAGCTTATGGGACTCATAATTGAGTCCCACTTTCTTTATTTAATAAGGGTTTTAAACGATACTTTTTCTTTTTCTATAGTGTGTGACATAAACCTTTTTCATCAAGACATATGTAAATATGTTTTTTTTGTTATGAGTTGTTGCTGATAGCGTTTTTATGTTATAATATCCTCAAAGATGGGAGCGTTGATAATTATGGAGAAAGATCTATTAGAGTTAGAGCGCCAGCACTTAAGTAATGTTGTTAAAGAGTGTGAAATCAAGCAAATTGAAGAATATGAAAAGAAATTTGCACTCGTTTATACTTATGATGCTGTGGGTATGGAAGGAAAAAATCGTATTCCTTATGAAGAGGTTAAACGACTTAGTTATACCAAAGCTCTTCTCGGATATAGTGAAAGAGAGCAAAAAGAAATTCTTAATCACTTAAAAGCATTTGATTTTGTCAAAAAAGATGCAAAGCAAAACAACAAGTTTACTGAAGAAACATTAAAAGACATTCATGAGATTTTAGTTGAAGGCATTTTCCAAGGTGGCGTTTATCGAAATGTCAATATTAATATCTTTGGTGCATCGCATCAACCACCTGATTATGTCAAAGTCTATGATCGCATGAGTCGATTCTTTAGAGATATAGAAGATTTTGAAGGTCATATCATCGAAAAAGCGACATACGCACATGCAAGTATCGCTAAAATACATCCTTTTGTGGATGCTAATGGCAGATTAGCAAAACTTGTTTTAAACTATTTCTTAATGAATGGTGGATATCTCCCTATTTCAATACCACTCGATTTAAGAGAAACATATATTGATAAATTAGAAATCTTTAAAACAGAAAAAGATTTAAAACCGCTTGTTGAATTCTTTAGAGAACTTCTCATCAAGCAATACGAACAAATTTTAAAAGAATTAGATTTATGAGTGCAGAATGCACTCTTTTTTTACGCATTTTATTGAAATTATGTTAAAATGGTTTAAGGTGATAGTATGGGAATTTTAATTGGTGATATCAACACATTAACCGTGAATCGTAAAACAGATATTGGCTATATGCTTGACTCATCAGATGGTGAGATTTTTTTACACAATAACGAATCATTACATCAAACATTGAAGCCTAACGATAAGGTCAATGCATTTTTATATTTTGATCAAAAAGGACGTTTAGCAGCAACATTAAAAGAACCGCTAATCACCATGTCTCGACCGGGGTTTTTAGAAGTCACAGATGTACTTTCCCATTTGGGTGTCTTTCTTCATATGGGTATCGCTAAAGATATTTTATTGTCGATGGATGATTTACCTAAGCATAGAGACTTATGGCCACAAAAAGGTGATAAACTTTATGTCACCATGCGTGTAAAAGGAAAACTTGTTGCAAAAATTGCAACCAAAGATGAAATCATCTTACAACCTCAAAATCCACTCACTATCAAAGACAAAGTCACAGCATATGTTCAAAAGATCGGAAAAGAAGGCATCAACCTCTTATCTGAAGAAGGATACCACATTTTTGTACATCATAGTATGGTTAAAGAAACACTGCGCTTAGGTGAGAAAAAAGAAGTTCGTATTACCTTTCATTCAGAAAAAGGATATACCGGATCACTCATTGAACAAAAAGAAATCATGTTGTTTGATGATGCCAACCGTATTTTAACGCATCTGATTCGCTATGGCGACCTACATCTGACTGCAGATAGTTCACCAGAAGACATCGATCGTGTATTTAAGATGAGCAAAAAAGCATTTAAACGCGCACTAGGAACACTTTATCGCGAACGAAAAATTGATTTTATCGAAGGTAAGACGGTTTTAGTGAATCCATCAGAAAAACATAAATAATCAAAAGCTAAACACAAAAAAAGGTGAAATATATGAGTCAAAATAAAAAATTAGTTGATGCGATAACATCAAGAGATGTCGATTTTGCACAATGGTATACAGATTTATGTTTAAAAGCAGAATTAATGGACTATAGTGATGTTAAAGGATTTATCATTTATCGTCCATATGGCTATGCGATTTGGGAAAATATTCAACGTTACTTAGATGATCGTTTAAAAGAAACAAACCATCAAAATGTATACATGCCTTTGGTCATTCCCGAATCACTCTTCCAAAAAGAAAAAGAACATGTCGAGGGATTTGCTCCTGAAACAGCCATGGTTACAACCACAGGACTTGAAGAGTTAACTGAACGTTTAATCATTCGTCCAACATCTGAAACACTATTTTGTACACACTATCAAAAAATTGTTAACTCCTACCGTGACTTACCAAAACTCTATAATCAATGGTGTTCTGTTGTAAGGTGGGAGAAAACAACACGCCCTTTTTTAAGAGGTAAAGAGTTCTTGTGGCAAGAAGGCCATACAGTGCATGCATCAGAAGCAGAAGCGAGAAAAGAAACACTTGATATTTTAGAGATTTACCGTCGTTTAGGTGAAGAACTTTTAGCAATACCCTTTGTTACCGGTAGAAAAACAGAAAAAGAAAAATTTGCAGGAGCCGTTGAAACATATTCTATTGAAGCGTTAATGCACGATGGTCAAGCACTTCAATCAGGCACAACACATTATTTTGGTCAAGAGTTTTCAAAAGCATTTGATATTAAGTTCCAAAATGACAAGAACCAACTTGAATATGCATATCAAACATCATGGGGTGTTTCTACACGCTTAATTGGCGCTGTTATTATGGTTCATGGTGATGATGAAGGACTAGTGATGCCACCTTATGTTGCACCAACACAAGTCGTTATTATCCCTATACAAGGCCAAAAAGATATTGTAAAAGAAGCATCTAATCGTTTGTTTAACGAACTGAAACAAAAAGGTTATCGTGTGTCACTTGATGATTCATCAAAATCTCCAGGTTGGAAGTTCTCTGAGTATGAAATGAAAGGTGTTCCCATTCGCATTGAAATTGGACCAAGAGATTTAGAACGCAACGAGGTCACCATTGTCACAAGACACAATCGCGAAAAAATAACGTTTAATCTTGATCAAGTGACTGAAAACATGCCTCAACTTTTAAAACAAATCCATGATACTATGTATCAACATGCGATTAATTATGTTGAAAAAAACACATATCAAGCAAAAACATATGAAGAATTTAAAGCTTATATCCAAAAAGGCGGATATGTCGCACTAAGTATTTCAGGTGAAGAAGCAGAAATTCAAATCAAAAAAGATACCACAGCTACAGCTCGTGTGATTCCATTTGATCAAACACTTATCACTGACATATGTCCTGTCACACATCAAAAAGCAACACAAACGATTTGGTTTGCACGCGCATATTAATGGTTATATGAGGATATATCAATGATTTACATTTTAACAGGTATGGCAAAATCAGGTAAAACAATAGTTGCGAAAGCTTTAGCTGAAAAAACAGGGTTTTCGATTTTATCAACTGATTATCTTATGATGATGTTTCATCGAACCAATCAAGATATCGGCATCAATGCAGATCAATCTGATCCTTCTGTATCAAAAGCACTAGAGCCTTATCTTGAATCACTCATTGATACCATGATTGAAAATAAAGCAGATCATATCATCGAAGGGGTACACTTTTTACCTTCATTTGCTCATCGTTTAATGAACAAATATCCTCATTTAATCAACATCATTTTCTTTGGTTATAAAGACTGGACACCAAAACAAAAAAAAGATGATCTGATCACATATAAAGATCATACGAGTAATTGTTGGTATAAGCATTATGATGATAAAGCATTAGACAAACTTTCTGAGTACCTGATTAAGGAATCAAATAAGCAATACAAGGCTTTAATGGAGTATCATCTTTCATACATCGAAGTCAACCATATTATAGGTCAAATACCAGATATTATCGCATATTTACTAAATCATAAACCGATCTCATCATAGATCGGTTTTTTTATGGATTAACTTTAAATCCATCATCACACTGTGAACATACGTGTTGTTAGATTTGATGGCGTTTTCTTCAGTCCCATATATCTTAAATCCAAAAGATGTGTATAAGGATAAGGCTGAAATATTTGAGTGGGTTACAGACAATCTTAACTTTTCGATATGAGGATCTTGTGATGCGATATCGATGACATGTTTCATGAGCTTTTTACCAATACCACATCTTCGATACTTCACATCAACATACATTGCAAAGATATCTGCAATATGACGTGTTTTCATCCTTGTTTCTTTAGATAATGTTACGATACCAACTAACTTATCATGCATAAATGCACCATAAGATGTTACGTTTTCTTGATTGAGACGCGTTTCAAACATAGAAAGCGGTCTTTCTTTTTCTTCAGCATAACTACTCATATAATTTTCAGGATTCTCATCAAGTGCTTTCAAACGTAAATGCTGATAAGATGCCGCATCTTTTTGATGAAGTTTTCGTATGATTAATTCATTCATCAGTTGTGACGTCCTTCTTTCTTTTTCGTCCTTTCTTTTCAGGAACAGGATCAAATTTCGGTTTAAATAAAGGATTACATGTTAAAATCCTTTTTGTCGTCAAAAAAGAAGCTTTAACAAAGTTAAAACGTTGGTAACATTCTTTCGCATATTGAGAACATGTCGGAGAATGTCTACACTTATGATTGCTGTTAGGCGAAATGTCTCTTTGATACCATTCTATTAACTTAATTGCTATTTTTCTCATAGGGTCACCTAATTTATTATATCACTTTTATGACTTCGTGTGAAATTTCTCAAAAACATGATAAAATGCACTTCAAGCATAAAATATTATGTTATAATATAGGCATAGAAAATGTAAACGATTACAGGAGGTTAGCATGAAAGAATATACCACCAAGGAGATTCGCAACATCGCCATCTTAGGACACCAAGGTTCAGGTAAAACAAGCATTTCAGAAGCCCTGCTCTTTGCAGGCAAAGCGATTGACAAAAAGGGAGAAGTTGAACGCAAAAACACAGTTTCAGATTATCTAGTTGAAGAACAAATAAAACTATCAAGTCTTTCACTCAGTTTATTACCCGTTGAATGGAAAGACCATAAGTTAAATTTTATAGATGTTCCAGGTAGTGATGAATTTGTTGGGGATTTAACACAAGCATTAAGTGTTGTAAAAGGTGCTATCATTATGGTAGATGGTAGCAAAGGTGTAGAAGTTGGAACTGAACGCGTATGGAATGAAATTCGCAAGCGCCATATTCCAGCGATTATTTATGTCAATAAAATGGATAAAGAAAACATTAAGTTTGAATCCGTCCTCGAAGATATTCGTGAAAAATTAGGGAAAAAAGCTGTTCCATTTTGCTGGCCCATTGGACACGATGAAAATTTTGAAGGATTCGTTAATGTTGTTGAAATGAAAGCTCGTATCTTTGACGGTACAGATAGTCATGATGCTGAAATTTGGGATGAAAAGAAACCAAAGGTCAATGAATTACATGACCTTATTTTAGAAAGCGTTGCTGAAACATCAGAAGAATTACTTGATTTATATTTAGCAGGTGAAGTGATTCCTGAAGAAAAAATTAAAGAAGCGCTTCGTCAAGGTATTATGGAAGGTGAATTAACACCTATTATTGTTGGTAGTGCAACAAAAACAATTGGTGTTCGTACACTTCTTAATATGCTCATTGATTATTTACCAGCACCACACGAGCTACGTCCTCTTGTTGCTAAAGACGTTAAAACACAAACAGATATTACTAGACAAACAAGCGATGATGAGCCGTTTTCTGCGTATGTATTTAAAACAACCGTTGACCCATTCCTAGGTGCAGTCAATATCTTAAAGATTAACTCTGGTACCTTAAAAATGGGACAAGAAGTTGTCATTAGTAATAAAGGCGAAAACAAAAAAATTACAAATCTTTTTGGATTAAGAGGTAAGTCACAAATAGCCGTTGAACAGTTCCATGCAGGCGATATGGCAGCTATCGCAAAAATAGATGGTGTTGAAACAGGAGATACATTAAGTGATCTGAAACAACAAGTTGTTTATGAACCAGTCATGATTCCAACACCCATTATTTATATCGCTGTTCATCCGAAAAATAAAAACGACGAAGATAAAATTTCAATGGCTTTAAACCGTTTAAATCTTGAAGATCCTACGTTTGAAATTAGAAGAAATAAAGAAACTGCACAACTTTTACTTGGTGGTCAAGGGATGACACACTTGAACTACGTCTTAGAACGTATGAAAACCATGTTCAAAGTTGATGTTGAAATCGATGAGCAAAAAATTGTTTATCGTGAAACCATTAAAAAATCTGTTCAAGCAGAAGGTAAACATAAGAAGCAATCTGGTGGAGCAGGCCAATTTGGTCATGTATGGATTAAGTTTGAGCCATCACAACAGATTTTTGAGTTTACTGAAGATGTCTTTGGTGGTGCAGTTCCAAGAAACTATTTCCCAGCTGTAGAAAAAGGATTAGTTGAAACATTTGAACATGGACCTTTAGCAGGATTCCCTGTTATTAACGTCAAAGCAACTCTTTATGATGGATCTTATCACCCTGTAGACTCTAATGAAATCTCATTTAAATTAGCAGCTGGACTTGCATTTAAAGAAGCATGCAAATCAGCACAACCAACTATTTTAGAACCTATTGTCAAAGTTCAAGTTACCGTTAAGGACCAATTTGTTGGAGACGTTATGGGAGATATGAACAAACGCCGTGGTCGCGTTTTAGGTATGGACCAAACAGATGGCTTCCAAGTTGTTGTCGCTGAAGTTCCAGAAGCAGAAATTGTTAAATATGCAATCGATTTAAAAGCAATGACTCAAGGTAGTGGTCAGTTCACACGTGAATTCTTAAGATATGAAGAAGTTCCACATCACCTAATTGATAAAATCGTAGAAGCTTATAAAAAGTAATCTCTAACAAGCCCAACTAATATCAATTAGGAGGGCTTGTTATGCTTTGTGAGTGCTGTTTTAAAAAAATCATACCTAAACGCACGATTTTCAATCTTTTTGAAATCGAGACACACCATATTTGTGAATTATGTTATATGAAACAACCGATGATCCCTCATTATCAAGTCGTTCCGATTGAACAAGGGAAAATCATGTGGTATAACTTATGCAAGGAAGAGGTGATATACCCTGTTGCGTATATGTCATTTTTAAAAACATACGTGTTAACATTCATGACATATCATAAAAAAGATATTTTCCTATATACCGATCAATTGACTGAATCATTATTAAACATATTGGATTCTCTGAAGTTAGGCAATGTATTTCTTGTCTCACTTTGTGAAAAAATAGATAAAAAGGAGAATAACGATGAAATTTGAAGTCTTAGGTAAGAACGGGTTTAACCCAACAGATGCCATTAAGGCATATGCAGAAAAGCGTTTTAGTAAAGTTGTCTCATTCTTTGGACCAGAAGTCATACAAGAGGTACGCGTCGTCTGCAAAGTGTATAAGGATCACCACAAAATTGAAGTAACAATACCAGCAAAAGGAAATGTCTTACGTGCTGAAGTATCCGATGTTGATATGTATGCAGCCATTGATAAAGCAAATGACAAATTGGTTGCACAAATTAGAAGACATAAAGATAAATTGAAGAATAACCTTGAGAAGGAAGGCATTAAGCAAGCGTATAGCCATGAGTTTGATGCAGAATCTCTCGAAAAAGAAATCATAGCAAGTCAGCTTGTAAAAAATAAAAAAGTAGATCTCAAGCCGATGACACCACAAGAAGCTATTTCAGCTATGGAGTTATCAGGTCATGATTTCTACATTTTCCAAGATAAAGAAACGAGCCGTACACATGTTGTATATCGCAGAGATGATGGAGATTATGCCATTATTGAAACACAAACCATTTAAGGGAGCCAAGCTCCCTTTTTTGTTACATCAAAAAAAAGAGCCAGGTAACTGACTCTTTTGATTTTACTCAGCAAATAATTTTTCAACTTGATCCCAATTAACAACAGAGAAGAAAGCTGATACATAATCTGGACGTCTGTTTTGATAATTCAAGTAATAAGCATGTTCCCAAACATCTAAGCCTAAAATAGGTTTACCTAATGCTAATGGTGTGTCTTGATTAGGTGTAGACATCACTTTTAAAGTGCCATCGTTTGTTTTAACTAACCATGCCCATCCACTACCAAAACGTGTTTTTGCTGCATTGCCAAAAGCTTCTTTAAAGGCATCAAATGATCCAAATGCTTCATTGATAGCATCTAACAATTTTCCTTGAGGTGTTTTGCCATTGTTCACTTTTAGAAGTGGCCAGAAGAATGCATGATTAAAGTGTCCGCCACCATTGTTTTGTACAGCAGCACGAATGTCTTCAGGGACTTTTAATAAATCTTTTAACATCTCTTCAAGTGAAAGATCTAACTCAGGGTGTTTTTCTAACGCAGCGTTTAAGTTTGTAATGTAAGCTTGATGATGCTTTGTGTAATGGATTTCCATCGTTCTTGCATCAATAAATGGCTCTAATGCATCATATGCATAGCCGAGTGCGGGTAATTCATATTTCATATTTAATACCTCCTTAGTTCTACCCTTATCTTACTAAAATAGGACATAAAATTCAATTGATTTGCCCAAAAGATTAAAAAAAGTCTAAATAAATAATCTAGACATTTTTTAAATAACTCTCAATTTTTTCTTCATCAATATCGATATAAATCGTCTTCTGATGGGTATATGTGACATGATGTCCAGCGACACCAGGAACTTTTTTAATGTATTTGATCAATGTGTAATCAACGGGTATGGAAGATGAATGTTTCAAACTTGAGTGATAAGCTGCAAGCATCGCTGCTTTTCGAATGATGTCTTCGGACAATTCATGGCATTGAACAACAACATGTGCTCCAGGTGCATCCTTGACATGAAACCAATAATCATCTTTTTGAGCAAGAGTATGTGTTAAATAAGCATTTTGTGTACTGTTTCGTCCCATGGTATAAGATGCATTAATGTCGTTAATTTTTGTTAAATTAGGTTTATAAGGCCCTTTTTTAGTAGATATTTTTTGTTTAGGCTTATATCCATAGCTAGCAAGTTCAACTTCCAAGTCTCTTAGATGTTCTTTATCACTTAAGATAATATAGGTTTTATAACCTTCAAACAAGTCAATAAGTTGCTTAGTTTCATTCAATTGGTGTTCAACATGTTTGATGGTGCGTTTAGCTTTTTGGTATGAAATGTAATATTTTTGTGCATTCTCATTTAGCGTTAATAAAGGATCGCACTTAATCGACTTTCCATCAACAATGATTTCATGATAATTCTCGTGTAGAGGTAAACCTGATTGATAGATGAAATCACCATAAGATTTATGATCAAGCATTAACTTTGCTTCATGTAAGCTTTGTTCAAGTTGTTCTAATCGTTTTTGATAACGCACAGATTGTTTTTGGACAAAAAGCTGATGCGATGTCTTTGACGCATCTTGATGTTTACCACGATCATCTAAAAGTAATGAAATCGATTGGTAGTATTTTTTTATGGGATCATCAAAAATATCTGCTACATATCCTTTATTGTTCTTTAGACTCATAGTTGGATTTTTTTTGATATCCAAAATTTGATATTTATGTTCATATAAATAATTAGCCAAAAAAGGTGAAATACCCATGTAGGTATCAACTAAATCTTTTGGTTTATCAATATCTGAATAATTAATATCAAAAAAAGGCTTTTTATCACTTGGAAAATACTCAAAATGAGCGAGTGGAATTAATTGCCTTCCCTCTTCAAAAAACATCTTTTTAAATGTCTCAATAATGACACCATCTTTGACAAGAATTAAGTTCGAATGTTTACCCATGGCTTCAAATACAAGTTTCTTTGTAATAGGGCCGTCAATGTAGTCATAATAAGTGAACATCAAATTAGCAACACGATCACTATCTTTTTGAATGATTTCTTCAAGAATCGCACCTTCTAAATGTTTCTTGACAACCGTCAAAAACTGTGTGTTTACAGTAGATTCTGCTTTTTTCTCTGTGATATGCATACCAAATTGATGTGGACTTAAATCAATCGAAAGTTGTGTTCTTTTTCCTTTGAGATAAAAGATAAAGACAAACGACATATCCCCCGTTTGATAGATTTTTTCTAACCTTGCTTTTTGTAGTTCTTGGTTAAGTTCTTGAATTAAATGATAAAGAAAAAAACCGTCAAAAATCATAGTACACCTCGAAGCCATTTTATCACATAAAAACACGATTTTGTGCTTGTAAGCGTTATTGTTGGTATTTTCAGTAAATATCTATTTACTAAAAGTGCTTAATCGTATATAATATTTACAACATCAAGCACAAAGGAGGATATCATGAAACTTAATGAACGTGGATTGTTAGTTGTCATGTCTGGTCCTTCTGGTGTCGGAAAAGGTACAGTTCGTAGAGCGCTTTTCCAGATGACTGGTCATGATTTGGTTTATTCAGTATCGATGACAACTAGAGCTCCAAGACCAGGTGAAGTTGATGGTGTTGATTATTATTTCGTCAGCAAAGAAACTTTCCTTGAAAGAATAAAAAACAATCAATTCCTTGAATGGGCTGAGTTTGTTGGAAACTACTATGGTACACCAAGAGACAAAGTCGAAGAACAGCTTGATCAAGGTAAAGAGGTTGTTTTGGAGATCGAAGTTGAAGGTGCACTTCAAGTTCGTAAGCAAATGAAAGATGCTGTGTTTATCTTTATCGTTCCACCAGGGAAAAAAGCTCTTTATTATCGCTTGCAAGAACGAGGTACAGACACACCAGAAATGATTGAAAAAAGAATGCGTAAAGCTGAGGCAGAATTTTTACTTGCCCATAAATATGACTATATTGTTGTGAATGATGAAGTGCATAATGCTGCTGATCGTATTATGGCAATCATTCGTGCCGAACACGCAAAAACTGAACGAACAATACACAATTACATTAAAATGTTAGGAGAGTAAACATGATAAAAAATAAAGACGGTATGCGTTATCCATCAATCGATAAATTACTTGATAAAATTGATTCAAAATATAAGTTAGTCTATGCAGCTAGTAAAGTTGCAGGTATCTTAGAATCAGGGAAACTTAAAGTCGAAGGCAAACAATGCGTGAAAAGCGTTGGGATTGCGTTGGAAGAAATTCTAGATGGAAAAGTTGATATCGAATTTGAATCTTAAAAGCGTCTTGGACGCTTTTTTTATCAATTAGCTTCATTAATTTATGATAAACTATAAATGGTGATATTTTTGGACTTAAAAGCAAAACTTGCACTTTTACCAACAGAACCAGGATGCTACTTGATGAAAAATGAATATGATGAAGTCATCTATGTTGGAAAAGCTAAACATTTAAAAAACCGGGTAAAATCATATTTTACTGGTGCACATAATGAAAAAACAACGCGATTGGTTGCTGAAATTCGCGATTTTTCTTATGTGTTAACACATAGTGAAAGAGAATCACTCATTTTAGAAATGAATTTAATCAAGCAGTATTTACCCAAATATAATATACGACTTATCGATGATAAAACCTATCCATATATAGAAATTACGAAAGAAAAATTTTTTAAGCTCCAAGTGATTCGCAAAAAGGATGTTAAAGGAAAAGTATTTGGTCCTTATCCAAATGTTTATGGAGCAAGAGAGACAGTAAGACTGCTTCATCGCTTATATCCGATTCGTAAATGTGAGACATTACCCAATAAAGCTTGCTTATATTATCATATCGGTCAATGTTTAGCTCCATGCATTTTTAAAGATGTTGATTATGATGAAATTCTAGCTGATATTCAATCTTTTCTAAAAGGTGACACTAAGAAAGTTTTAGATGCATTGAATCATGAAATGAAAATAGCAAGTGAATCAATGGCTTATGAAAAAGCTATCGAATATCGTGATATGATTCTACATATCGAATCAACAACAGGTAAGCAAATAATCAATTTAAATGATCAAAAAGATCGAGATGCGATTAGTTTTGCATATAATCATGATGATATTGCTATCCAAATATTAGTGATGCGTCAAGGAAAACTAATTGATAATCATCAAGTGGTTTTTCAATATGCTGGTGAGTATATGGAGTCAGTTGTTTCCTATATTCAACAGTACTATGAAACACTTGTTCCTGATGAACTCTTATTTAGCGAGCGATTTGATCAAGAAGAAGTGAATCAAATCTTTGGTAAAAAAGCTATTATCCCTCAAATTGGAGATAAAAAAAGACTTGTTGATATGGCAACTAAAAATGCTGATTATGATTTAGAAAATCACTTTATGCTTTACCGTCATCAAGCAGAGAAAAAACAAAAAGCTCTTGATGAGTTAAAGGAACTCATTAAACATCCGGTAAATCATATTGAGATATTTGATAATGCTCAACTTTTTGGCACAGCACCAATATCTGCTTGTGTTGTTTATAAAGACCATTCGTTTGATAAAAAAAGTTATCGCAAATATCATTTACAAACTACAACAAACGATGATTATCAAGCCATGAGAGAAGTTATTTACAGAAGATATCAAAGAATGCTTCTTGAAAACGAAACATATCCAGATCTTATTTTAGTTGATGGTGGGAAAGGTCAACTAAATGCTGCTAAAACTGTTCTTGAAGATTTAGGTATTTCAATACCAATGGCTGGTCTTAAAAAAAATAATCGTCATACATTAGACGCTCTTATTTTTAATAATCAAGAGATTCCATTACTCAAACAAACAGATCTTTATAAATTGCTATCAAAGATTTCAGAGGAAGTACATAGATTTGCTATTGACTTTCATCGTAAAACAAGAAATAAACAAGCTAACACTTCATTTTTAGATGATGTTAAAGGTATAGGTAAAGTTAGAAAAAAACTACTGTTAAGCCATTTTTCAAGCATTCAAGAGATTAAAGATGCTTCTGATGAAGATTTAGTAAAATTAGGTTTACCAAAACATGTCATCAAACAATTAAAAGAGGATTTAATATGAAAAGAGTCATAACAGATATTAACATTAAAAATCATACCTTCTTTGTTATTTATCAAGGTAGAAAAATCGGATTTCATTTAACTAATAAGCTTGCAAAAACTTTTTTTGCTTATTTAGAAAAAGGTGTTTTAGTTGATTTTGAAATTGGACCCAAACGTAAAAAAATTAACTATAGGTATTATTATCAAGTTGCATATTTTACGCAAATCATTAAGCTAAAACCATATATGGTTCATTATGATTTAATTAAGCTTAGAAAAGAAATGTATCATGTTTTAACTCATCACGAACATTATCTATTTATTGATTTTGAAATGACAATGCCAGGATATACAGATAAAATTTTCATTCCAGAAATTATCCAAGTTGGTTATGTGCTTGCTAAGCCACAAGATGAAATCATAGCACAAGATGATTTTTATGTAGCGCCCATTTTAAGACCTTCACTATCAAAACGAACAAAACGCTTTCTTGATTTAAATGATGAAGTCTTTTTCAAAGAAGCTCATCCATATGAGCATTTCTATCAAAAGTTACAAACGATTATTGAAACATACCAACCAAAACTTGTTGTGTGGGGTAAAAATGATATATCAGCGTTAAATGATTCATATAAATTACATGAAAAAGAACCATTAACAAGTGATTTTGATTTTATTGATTTGTTAAAGTTGCATAAGGATTATTATAACTTGAAAGATGATTTAGGATTATTTAAGGCGTATAAAACATATTATAATGTTGAATATAAACAAAAACATGATGCAAAAGATGATGCACTCGTTACTAAATATGTCTTTGATGCCTTTTTAAATTATATGTAGAAAAAAACAGAAGTCAACTAGGCTTCTGTTTTATTTAAGTCAACTAAGATTGGAATAACAAGCGGTCTTCTTTGAGTCATATCATAAATTTTATTACCTAAATGATCAATTACAGCTTGTTTTAAGTTAAGTTCATTAAAGAGTTTTTTATTCAACTCTGCTTGAACAATTTTTTTAGTTTCATTAGCAAGCAATGAAGTGATTTCTTCGTTACCTTTCATATAGATGAAACCTCGGGAAATGATTGTAGGATCATTAATCAATTTTTTAGAGTTTGTGTTAATCGATAAAACGACTGCAAATAGGCCTTCTTCACTTAATAATTTACGCTCTTTAATGACTTGACTCCCAATATCACCAATACCAGTTCCATCAATATAAACTTCACCTGAGACAACTTTACCAGCTAAACGGATCGTATCAGAAGTAATTGCAGCCACATCACCATTATCCATGATCAAGATATTGTTAGGATCAACACCACAATCAATTGCTAAATCTTTATGATGTCTTAGCATGCGATGCTCACCATGAATTGGAATAAACATTTTAGGCTTAATGAGTGACAATACAAGTTTTAAATCGTTTTGAGCACCATGGCCTGATGTGTGTGTATCTGCTAGTGGCCCATGTGTAATGACTTCTACATCAAGTCTATAGAGTTTATTAATGGTTCGATTGACACCTTCTTGATTTCCTGGAATAGGTGATGAAGAGAAAATAACAGTGTCACCAGGCATTGCTTTTAATTGACGATGGTTACCATTTGCAATTCTTGATAAAGCAGCAAGAGGTTCACCTTGAGAACCTGTGACTAAAATCGTAAGTTCATGAGGTTTTAAACGATTTACTGATTCTCCTGAAACAATAAATTCTTTTGGAGCTTTAATATAACCAGTTTGCATACCGATTTCTATTGCTCGTTCCATACTGCGGCCAAAGACTGCAATCTTTCGACCGTTAAAAACAGAGGCTTCAATGATTTGTTGGATACGATACATATTAGATGCAAATGTAGCAATAATGATTCTTCCTGTTAATCTCGAAAATAGTTCATTAATAGATTTGCCTATTTTAGAATCTGATTGAATGAGTTCATCTCTTTCAGAATTAGTTGAGTCTGACAAAAGACACAAGACACCTTCAGCACCAATTTTTGCTAGTTTGTCATATTCAGCTGGTGGACCTACTGGTGTAAAGTCAATTTTAAAATCACCAGTGTGGAATAATATACCTTGAGGTGTTCTAAAAACAATACCAAACATATCTGGTATTGAATGATTCATTCGAATAAATGAAATTTCAACATTTTTAAAATGATAGGTGTAATGACTTTTGTATTCTTCAATTTTTGGAGCTTTCACATCTTGATGTTCAATCAGTTTGTATTCAATCATATCTACAGCGATACCAGCTGCATATATCTTTGGAATATTAATCTTTTTTAGTAAATAAGGAATACCTCCAATATGGTCTTCATGAGCATGAGTTATAAAAAGACCAACAATACGTTCTTGATTTTCTACTAAATATGTATAATCAGGAATGACATAGTCAATTCCTAAAAGATGTTCATCAGGAAAAAGAATACCAGAATCAACAATAAAAATCTGATCTTCAATCTCAAAAAT
>OBJA01001548.1_pt1 | contig 15438 bp, 15 predicted proteins | sample 1519751 | NCBI WGS metagenome assembly OBJA01 (sample SAMEA3881238, study PRJEB22517) | soil metagenome | biome: lake sediment; feature: soda lake sediment; material: sediment, water from around vicinity | place: India | collected 2013-12-23 | depth 3 m | reverse complement strand
ATGTCATAAACGGTACAGCATTATCACTAAGCTTAATCTTAGCACGCCATTGGTAGGATCTTGGCCAGCTTCTAAATATCTTAGCAATGTTAAATAAAATCTTCAAAAACAGAGTCGAAGGACGTGGCTCCCAACCACTATCAGGGTGTAACATAACATTCACAACTTCATCTCGACGATTCACCTCATAAGAGCCTTTTATAACACCAATAGAATCATCTGAGCTAAATGTAACTCTACCATTGAAGGAAGCATTATCATTAATACTGGTAATTTCAGGAAATGGTGGATTAAACTCAGCAACAAAGCTATGGTTGTCATTGTTTATACTCATTCGGATAAACGCATGGTTGTCTTGATTATTTAAACATTCATATAGTGCGCCATCTGATCCGTAATGCTTATTCCCTTTTGCTTTAAGTGGCTCAAGTGCTTGTGATTGTGATGGACACCAATCCACCAAAAAAGTATCAGCACTATAGCGCATAAAATATACACGCGACCCGTTAATTGGAAACAAAAAGGTATCTGCCTTATGATTTTTACCATCAATCTTGATGGTTACACTTGTATTTTTGCGTCTAACAAAATCAAAATCAAACATAAAATACACAGGTAATGAACTGGGGTTAACAGATGAGCTACCAACAGGTGCCAGTAATGAAAAGGGCTTGGTTGGTTTCTTGCTTTTCTCCACAATTTCTACTTCTACATTACGCCCATTTTTATCACTAAAAGCAAATGCAACATTAACTCCGTACTCTGTAATCATAAAACGGGAGTTTTCCATCGGAACTTCAATTGTGTCTTTTAATCCTTTTCCAGCAACATCAATACTGTCTTCTTTTGTCAAACTTGGTTGTTGATAGACATCAACATAACCATCATTACGCCAAGCAATAACTCTTAAACCTGTTCCATAAGTGATATCATCAAACCACTGGGGTTCAAAACCAATATAAATATTATCTGGATCCTTCTCAAAATTGATTAAAAACAATCGTTTCATTGGGCTTATTTTCATTGAAAACGGTGAATACATGTAACCCTCCTTGTTCATTTTTATTTCATTCTTATTATATGTTAACCAACTTGACTATGCGAATGAAAAAATCAATAAACTTTGATTAAAATGTGCTCCTGACATCATTGCATGATAAAATCACAGTCAAAAACTTCTTCTTACGAACCAAGTCAATTAAACATTCAAATTAAGTCTACCTTAAATAATCATAGTTTGATTAATCCTCGGAATCCCCTTGATGCGTAGTAAGATTCTGCTCCATTATGGTATACAAAAACTGTATGATAGCGATTATCACAGAATAAAGCTCCACCCAGTTCTCTAATACTCTCAGGTGTTTTTACCCAACTTGATGTTTTAGTATCAAACTGCCCTATCTTTTGAAACTCTCTATATTGTGCTTCTGATAAAAGCTCAATTCCCATGTCTAGAGCCATCTCAACTGCATTGTTTTTTGGTTTGTTTTCTTTTCTTGCAATCATCGCATCTCGATCATAACAAATACTTCGGCGACCTTTAGGTGATTGCTCCGAACAGTCTACAAAAACAAGTTCATTCTTACTGCTCTCTAGCTTAACAATATCTGGCTCGCCACCTGTTCTTTCCATTTCATTAAGTGACCATAGTTTTTCTTTGTTTGCTTCAAGTTTTGATTGTACATCATCCCAAATTAAACCTTGATGCCGGTTCATATTACGTATAAATCGATCTTTTAGTTTGCTTAACAACTCATCATGTTGTTCTAACGACAACAATCGTATTTTTCCATTCATAGTGATAACTCCTATCATACAAAATCATTTATGATCTACTATAACAACACATCTATTCGATTTCAATCTCTCAGGATTTTTTCCATAGACTTGCCTTTTGCCAGCTCATCAATAAGTTTATCAAGCCATCTTATCTTTTGCATCAAAGGGTCATCAATGTTCTCAACACGAATGCCACACACAACACCTGTTATCTTATGGCTGTTAGGATTAATTTGTGGTGCTTCAGCAAAGAATGTCTCAAAATCAACCTCAAGATCAATTTGCTGTATTAAGGTACGCTCATCATAACCTGTCAACCAGTTTATGATTATATCAACTTCACCTTTTGTTCGTCCTTTTCTTTCTGCTTTCTGAACGTACATTGGATAAACTTTAGAAAATGCCATTTTAAATAAGCGATCATTTGTCATGGATAAAACCTCCTTTCATAAAGCTGCTTCCAGCAATAATCCATTCATATAACAGAGCCCTCAAACATCAAGATAAGTCTTATGATTAATAATCTTGATACTACTAAAAACATAACATCAAACTTGTGTAAAGCTTTGGAATATATTAACAGATCCCTTTATGTTTATCATAATCGAATACTATCTTAGATTTTATGTGAAAGGCACAAGAAACCAACTACATTCTGTTAATTGCTTTCTCATAAAAATCAATATACTCATCAACTGTCATTTTTTGACAAAGCTGTGCAATCAAGTCATAAGGTATAGTATCCAAATTCTTAAATCTTATGCAAACCTTTCCCATATCTAATTTTGTTCTCACTTGTTTGGCATATTCATCAACAAACCATGTCTCTAAATCTTTATTCCCATAGAGGCCCATATGATAAAATGCAATATAATGCTTCTGAGAAGCTAAAGCGATAAATGGAAGCGGTTCATCTTTCTTGACATGATAACCTTTTGGATATCGTGATAATGGAATAATATAGTTAATCATGCCTGAAGAGATTTCTTCAACACAACCTTCTGATAGGTTTGATAAGATAATGTTACGTAACTTAGCAATTATTGGTCTTCGATTTTCTGGTATCACAGCAATGTATTCATCAACGGTACTTACATCGTATTGCATGAAGCAACCTCCTTTGTTTATGCTTTTTTTCAGTAACCAATTTAAACATGTTGCCCTAACATATAAATATTTTAGTTCGATTTTAATGTTTGAATGACTCAAATAATATTCTGGCATTCTAACACAGATATCAGCTTACTCTTTCTCTTGTCATGTGGGTACATGTGTTACTTAAATATACCACGAGTGCTAAAAAAAAGGTGCAATCAAGACCTGTATGATTGCAAAATAGCTGTGCTCTGATCTCTTCACTGGTAATCTATTTTATACTTTTTTTGAAATTCATAAGATTAAAAACATCTTCAAACATTTCATCAGAAAACAAGTCGAAAACAAGCGGAAAAAATTTCAACTTCCCCATTTTATCTGATTCTTTAATCATTTGTTTAACCTTGTTACTAAGTGGAAGATTTAATAAATCTTCACGGGATCTTTCTGGACAAAAGAAGGTTAACTTAAAAAAATCATCCCAAATCGATAGCCAAAAAACAGTCATTTCTTTCTGCCCACCTCGAACACCTTGCCACTTATAAACTCCTTTTGCTAACCAAGCCTTGCCATCATTGTAGTAACGCCACTCTAAATGAATATCATGGTTAACAAGTTCCTTGATAAACTTAATATATGCGTTGTTTGATTTCCCTAAAGCACTTGCAATAACATCGTTTGACGGTTGTATATCAGGATTTCTGAGTTTTTGTTCCATACTCGTCACCATAACATGAGCACCTCCATAGACAGTACTATTTCCTCATATCATTGTTTAATCTAAACGAAATCGATATCTATCTAGACATCATGTCTAACAAGATCATATTGAATGTGTGTATTAAAATGCTTGACATATAAGGTATTTTGCAAAGTAACCTAATTACTATTATCATCATTGGTCACAAACTCAATATTTTCTTTTATTTGGATAGCTAGTTCAGCAAATTTTTCAGGTTCTTCAAAGTGCGGGAAGTGTGCTGACTCTTCAAACCATATAAAGTCTTTTTCAGGAGCTATTATATGATTATAATAATTCTCAATTAAAATAGAAGGAGTATTATAATCATATCTACCTGCAATAAAGTATATTGGGACTTTCACTTCAGGTAAATCTTTTATGAAATCTACATCCACATTATGCCCCCACATGGTATCTGCCGAAAATTTACTCCCTAATGCAAATTTTAAACCATCAATCCCAGTATATTCTGGTGAAAAAATACTTGATAGGATGATATCATTTAAAGTATTCACTTTTCTTTCTACACCACCATATTTCTCTAACCATTTTCTTTGGGTCATCGTATCCCTAACTATGTTTTTGTATGGAGGTCTTCCAATTTTCTTTAATTCTTCTAATGCTTTTCTATCATTATTTTTTTGAGCCTTTTCTACAACAAAATCATATGAAACTGTTTCATTGTCGAGTCCATTGACTAGTTGTCCAACACTTAAAAAAGCCGCAATTTTCTCTGGATATTGGTCTATTATATTTAAACCTAGTTCGCTTCCCCAAGAATGACCAACTAAATATACTTTGTCCTTGTCATATTTTCTACACAGATAGTCAATTAGTTCTATGCCATCTTCAATGAACTGTTCTTTATTCATAGATTCTTTAGGAACACTAAATGAATACGACATCCCAGAACCTCTTTGGTCCCAATTGACCACAATAAAGCTATCTTCTAGCTTCTCTTGATACTTTCTTGCAAATGAAATTTGTGCATATCCAGGACCTCCATGCAAAAAAAGAAGGATTGGATTGTCAATATCTCGACCTCTAATCATTATATACTGATTTATTCCACCAAGTTCAACTTCTTGTATTAATGTTACACTATTGTTTCCTTCAAATTGTGGTGTTCTAGATGGTATAAATAAAATAAACAATAAGCATATTAATAACACAACTAGTGTTATCCTAAAAGCTTTTTTGATATGTTTCATATACAATCTCCCCAAGTGTTTTCTTATAAAATAATTACCAAAGATACATTTCATATTAAAGGTTAGAAACGAAATTTCAGGTTTTTAAGTCACTTTTTTTTCAAATACTTCCTGAACATTACTTTCTGGACATCAATACTACTGTCTCCACATGTGGTGTATGACTAAACATGTCAAATGCTTTTATAGAAACAATGTTGTATTTTTGCCTCAAACTGGCAATATCTTTTGCTAATGTGCTTGGATTACATGAAACATAAATCATTTTAGAGATGTTTGATCTTAATAGTTGTTCAATGAATGGTTTTTGAAGTCCAATTCTTGGAGGATCAACAATTAATGTAAATGATTTATAACGTTTTGATGCTTCTTTTAATCCAACATTGGCATCCATGGCCTTGAATGTAATATTTGATATACTGTTCATTGCAACATGATTATTTGCATTTATAATGGCATCTTTATTAATATCAAATCCAAATACAGATTTCGCTTTTTTAGCAACCAAAAGTGACATCAGTCCTGTTCCTGAATAAGCTTCTACAACGTGTTCATTTGGTTTTATCAAATCAGCAACATACATCATCATTGAAGTTGCTACTTTCGTATTTAACTGCATGAATGATTTTGGTGAAATGCTCAAGTTCAGTCCATGAATGTTTACATCAAGTGTTTTATTTTTTGCGACACATTCAATGTCATCTCCAAAATACTCATGAGACTTAGAATCATTAATGCTTAAAAACACACCTTCCACACCAACAAGTTCTGATATTTGCTTAAATAACTTTGCATCATCTATTTTCTTAGTTGCAACAAGTGTTACTTGTGCTTTGCCCTCTAATACTCGAATGATTAAATAACGGTATCCTTCTTCATGTACTTTGATTGCAATTCTAACTTGGTGTTTATTAAGCAACGCGACAACTTGTTTGCGTATTCTTTCAAGTATAGGATCATGAATAATGCAATGGTCTATACCTAACCATCGATTGGATTCACTCTCAAACATACCAGATGAAATATTACCTTGATCAATACCTAAAATAAACTTGCATTGATTACGATATCCTAATGGTGAGGGGTTACTTATTAAAGGGATTTTTTGATTTCTAATACTAGCATACTTATAAAGAGCTTGTTTTAAGTTCTCAAGTTTTGATTTCTCTTGAAAATCAAGAGAAGCATGCATCATTGAACATGCTCCGCATTGCTGTTGAATATAGCATGGAGGTTTAACACGATCATTATTTTGATTGATTACTTGTTTTAATGTTGCTTTATAATAGGTAGGAAATTCTTTTAACTGGTGTATAATGACACGCTCAAAAGTCAATGCTCCTTGGACAAACACTGGTTTTTTGTTGAGGTAGCCGATTCCTTCCCCATTAATTCCGATTTTCTTTATATCAACGATCATTTGCTTCATAAAAGAAAAAAGCATGTATCATGCTTATTCACTGATTGCCCAATTTGGAATATCACTACTTCTGCGAACTAAGACCGATTTTTGAAAGTCAGTTTGATTCAAAAAGCGTAAAATATCTTCTTCTTCAGCAGGACTACATCCTACAAGTAGTTTGACATCAATTTCTTTTTTTAATATATCGGCAGCCACAACCAAGGTAGTTACCATATAGTCACTACCTGACCCTTTATACACAGCAATGCCTTCACTTTGCTCAATTTGAGTATCCTCTAAATAGCCATAATCGACTGGATAAATCAAGTTGTGATACTTCGGATGAATTGATCCTTTTTCACGTGCAATTACCAATCGATTTGAAAAATATAGTGTGTCAATTTTCTGCCAAAAATAAGCGTTATTCTCAAGATTATTCATAGTTCACCCTCTACAGGGTATTATAAACGAAATGAACAATGATGTAAACATGTAAGAAATCAATAAAAACGCTTACAGTTTGATTCATACTTTAAAGCAATATTTTTCCATACCTCACATTTATTTTCAAACACAAATCGAGTAAATCTTCAACTCCGTGAGTTGCTAATCCATACAATGCTATTTGACAGCAAGCCTTAGCATCACTGTGAGCTTGATGATGATCAAGAGCAACATTTAAGTATCTTGCGACTGTGTTCAACTTATAATTGCTAAGACCTCTAATTAAACGCCTAGCTAATCGTACGGTACAAACATAGTGACTACTCGGTAATTGTAAATTATAGTACTCTGTAAGCTCTCTTAGAATACCAATATCAAATTCTGCATTATGAGCGACGAGTGTTGCATCCTCCAAATATGGATATATCTTGAGATAGATTTGATTAAACTCCATTGCATTCATAACATCTTGCGGTTGAATTTGGTGAATAGCGATAAACTCATCAATAAAGTAATTATGTTCAAGTGGTGGCTTCATTAAGTACCCTTTTTCAAAAGTGATGACACCATCTTCAACCACAACAATACCAATTGCACAAGCACTTAAAAAGTTCCGATTGGCCAACTCAAAATCAATCGCAACAAATTTACTCATAATCTATTTTCTTCTATTCTTGGACAGAATTTCAATCCAATATCCGTCAGGATCTTCTAAAAAATATAAACCCATTTCTTTATTTTCATAAACGATAACACCCATTTTCTTATGATGCTCATAGGCAGCTTCAACATCATCGACCAACATAGCAAGATGAAACTCTTGCTCGCCTAAATCATATGGTTCTGGATGATCATTAAGCCAGGTAAGTTCTAGTTTAAAATCTGTTTTTTCATCTGTTAAAAAAACAATAATGTATCGACCATCTTTTGCAACACTACGACGAGCTTCTTTTAATCCAAGTGCATCCTCATAAAATTTTATACTACGATCTAAATCTGCAACATTAAAGTTAAAATGATTAAACTCAAATTTCATGACGCGTCCTTCTTTCTACTCTTTGAACATATTATATATGATTTCACCAATTAAAAAAAAGGCATGAAGCCTTTTTTAGTAATGATATTCGCCCCCGAGAATATCAAACCCACCCACGTCATTGTAGACAAATACATCTTACACAAAATAATCACATAATTCCACATAATGACACATTTTGTCATTGACAATTCATGACAAAATATGTCATTCTTGAGACAGGAGATTTTTTATGCCATTTCAAATTCGTCTTTCGCAGTTAATGAACGTTTTTAACATAAGCAATAAAACGCTTGCTTCAGCATGTAATGTTGATCCTTCATTAGTTAGTCGCTGGCGTAATGGCCAACGTGTACCTTCTTTAAAATCAAACCAAGTGCAAGCCATTGCACAATACTTTTTGAATATCAATCCAACCATTGAGCAAAAGCAATTTTTACAAGAGATTCTTTCCATTCAAAAACTTCAAACGCCAAAGATTACTGATTCTTATGAATTACTTGTACAGTGGTTGTATCAAAAACCTGAAACATACGATATTCAAGCTCCATTTTCAACTCATGCTCCCTACACATCTAAACCAATTAATAAAACAGTTATTGTAAATGAAGAGGTAGAAACTGAAAAAGCACTTCTGCGTCCTAGGTTTCCACTTTCAAATCAAACCAAGCGAACTTATCATGTGTTTAAAGAAAACCCAGGTAAACGAAAAGCTGCCTTACTCTTTTTACAAAAAGCATTGTCCTTAAACGAACCAACCGAAATATTTATCTACTCTGATGAAATTGTTCAATGGTGGTTAGAAGATCAACTTTTTCAAGTTCAATGGACATCTTATTTGAAGTTAATTGTCATGAAAAATCATCGAATCCATATTATTCATGATGTGAATCGCCCGCAAGATGAGTTTGCAACCTATCTTAATATTTGGATTCCACTGCATCTTATTGGAAGTATTTCCTCATATTACCTCCCACAATACGTGAACAAGCCTTTAAAAGAAACTCACATGATAATCAAAAATGAGTTTGCGCTTGTCTCAAACTCAACTTTTTTAACTCCTAAAGAGAACATATGTTTTATTTACGAGGACGCTGAAACAGTTGAAATGTATGAGTCACTATTCTTGGGTCGTTTGGTATCTTGCAAACCACTCATCGAAGTTTTTAAAGCGCAGGACCAATTTAGGCTAATTGAGATGCTTATTGATTCGGTAAGTAGTGGATTTCCAGCTACTGCACTTCATGCTAACTTGAACACCTTCTTTTTACCAGATATAGTGTTTGAGAATTACTGTAAAGGTTGGCCAAAAATCAAGCAAATGCAATATTTGAGGTTAATAAAAGAGTGGAAAAAAGCACAGTATCTTGCTTTTTCACGTGTGTCTTATACTGATGTGTTTCCTTTTGAAGTGCTTATGGAAATCTCAAGCACAAAAAAGTATCGGCATTATGATCCGGTTTTGTTTCAAGAAACAACTATTGATTTAGACAAAGAACTCATAAAGCTCACACTTAAAAATATGATTTATGCGTTGCAACGTTATGAGTATTTAGACACTTATTTTATTATGAAATCAAGTTTGAAAAAAGGAATCAATCTAAATCTTGAACTACGTGAACACCATAGCTTAGTCTTTACTACAAACTATTCTTTAGTATCACCATACATTGGACTCTACTGTCATGAAGGTAACATGTTAAACTCATTTAGTCATTATTTGGACAGTGTTATTACTCAAATTCCAAGCAACTTAAAAAACAAGAAAGAAGCATTTAGACAATTAGAAAGAGTATTGAAGCAATTGGATCAATAATGATCCAATTTTGTCTTTTTTAATGTTCCTTGTTTAGACATAGTACGTACCAGTCCCGTAATTGGTTTATTAAACCATGGACGATCATGAACACCAGCAACACTCCACATGATACCTGTATACCCATTGGGATCTCTACCATCTAACATAAAAGTATCATTTAAGTAGACCAATATTTCAATCGCATCCTTTGGATGTTTTGTCCAATACAACACCATTTTTGCCCAATACATTCTTAAATAAGAATGCAAGTATCCTGTTTCAGCCACTTGTTTTTGACAAAAGTTCCACAAATCATCATGTGTTATTGCCTGCTCAAATTGATCTTGCGTGTAAATATATTCTCTTTTGTCTTGAAGATGTTGGGTTAATGTTTCTTTTGCCCACGGCCATGCCCCTTCAAACGAATCATAATCTTGATTATAAAAACAATAGTTTTCAGCGAGTTCACGCCTAACTAAAGCTTCTTCAATAAAAAGTGGTGCATTGGAATGATGTGTTTCTTTAACCGTGCGAATGACCTTCTTGGGCGAAATCATCCCAAAATGCAGATAAGCAGATAAATAAGACTGGCCATTACTATTGTACTCATTACGAAGATGATAGTTTTCGATGCCTTCGTTAATGAATTTCGTTAACTGACGATTTGCTGCTTGCTCTCCAGCACTCAAAAAAGATAATGGACATTCCTTCCAAGATGTATTTTTAGTCATTAATCCTTGAAGTTGATCTCGATTAAACGATGACGGACATAATTGTTGTCTAACATTGATTGGTGGCAGTAAATGCAAAAAGTCTTCATACAATCTCATAATCTTTGGTCTCAATGTCCGAGCTGCAAACTCACATTTATTTGAAGCAATCTCTACAGGAACAACTGTTGCAGTATTAATGGTTTCAAATGCTATTGCGTGTTTAGCTAATACTTCTCTTGTTTTTGACTGCACTTGTAAAATAGGCTTTAAAACGTGCTGCTCACTAACAACACTTATGATATCTTTATGTTGTTGTTGTTCGAAATAATCATAAGGAGCCATTTCTACAACTTCTAAAGGGATATTAAGTTTTGAAAGTGTAGTAGCCATTTCAAGAACACCTGTTAATAAAAAATGCATGCTGCGTGTTGTGGCTGTTTTAAATAATGGCCAAACAAAAAACTTAACTTCTAGTACCGCATCATACTGATCTGCTAACTGGTTCGCATAGTATAGTGCAGGATTGTCTTCAACACGAATCGCACGTAATGTCCAATAAACAACTTTCTTCTGTTTCATAAAACCCCTTTATAAAAATATCGTCAAGTTGACGATATTTATTTATCATATAACAGTATTTTCTTATGTCCAATAACCTTTAAGTGACCTTCCTTGTGCAACTTCGCAAGCTTTCGACTAATTGTCTCGCGTGTAAGTCCAAGATAGTTGGCAATCTCTTCACGATTTAAAGGTAAATGAATCATGGTACCTTGTTGGTTTTTAATGCCATACTTGTTTGAAAAATCTCCAAGTAACTCCACAATGCGTTCATCGATGGATTTACCACCAGAGTTTTCAAGCATTTGCTGCAACTTGTTAAGACGAAGTGATAGCTCCTCTAAAACCTTTAATGCAATCGCAGGATATTTCATAATCAATCCTTGAAAGTGTGCTTTAGAAATAGTACATAGAACCGTGTCAGTCAAAGCAACCGCAGTCATTGATGAAGGTATGTTTGCGAATAGATTAGTTTCACCAAAAAACTCGTTCTCACTAATTAAATACAAAATCTGTTCTTTACTATCATTGGTATCTCGTGTCACTTTGACAATACCTTCATTTAAAACAAACAGACAGTGCATCGGTTCATTTGGAACTAAAATAGTCTCACCTTTTTTATAGCGACGTTGAATAATCAACGATTGGATTTGCTCCATCTCTTCTTCTGAGAGTGAGGAAAATAGTGGAATTCTGTTGGAACACATTTGGTTTTTACAACCGTGACATAAGTGAAATTCACATTCCATCCAATCACCTCCTGTATCGGGTATACTTTATCAAATATAACTTAAAAAATCAAAGCTTTTCTTCGCCAAATATAAATGAAACACATAATCCTTTTGGATTATTATTCTCTAGCTTTAATTGGATGTGATGTCGATCTGCAATTTTTTTAGCAATCGCCAACCCTAATCCTGAACCTTCTTGATGGTTCGACTTTGCTTTATAAAAGTGAATCATGATATCTTCAATTTCGTCCTCAGCAATTCCAGGCCCTTGATCACAAACTTGAATAATTTTCCGGTTGTTGGCATTTTGACTTATTGTTATGTGAGAACCTTTATCAGAGAACTTGATAGCGTTGGAAATGATAATTCCAAACAGTTGTTGAATTCGATCATAATCAACTAAGCTTGTAAATGAATGCTTAACACTCACATCAAAGTTAATGTCTTTTTTCTGTGCAAGATTCTTATAGTTTTCTATTACTCTATTTAAAATAAACGTAATCTCATATTCTTCCATGTTAAGAACGAATTCAGGATTATCAAGACGTGTAATTTCCAACAAGTCAATGATTAATCGATGTAATAGCTGAACTTGTTCATGCATAGAGTCGATGCTTTGGTTAACATCTTTTTCTTTGATTACATTGTCTTCAAAAGCCTCAATATAGCCTTGCAAAATCGTAATAGGTGTTTTCAGTTCATGTGATACTGAAGCGATAAACTGCTTTTGAAGCTGAGTCATTCGTTGGCGTTCTAAGGTAGACATTTGCAATCGCGTGGCCAATCGTGCAAGTGATTCATTTAAACGAATCATTTCTTGATTTGTTTCAACATTTAACATCTCGGGTTGTTGATCAAATGATAACGCTTCTACAAATCCTATCATTGATTCAAGAGGTTTGCTTAGTCTTTTAGATAACCAACTTGTGACAAAGAATGACAATAACAAACCAATTACTAAACTGACAAACAAAACAATATAAGTCGCAGTGTTTGCAAAAGCCATAGCTTCCATTGGCATATGTACTAAAACTACACCAATTACATCTTGGTTTGCATTCATTAGTTGAGTACCCGCTAACAAAGTATGAGGATTAAAAAGTGTATCTAAGATACTTACTTTGGGTTGTTGATTGTTAAAGATTTTCTCAACATACTGTTGTACTTCAAATGGTAAATCTTCAAACTGTTGATAATGAGATGTTAATCGTGTCTCAATTTGATAATTGGTATCAATAATCCATACATCTTCATTAGTGGACTCATATAAAAAGCGTAAATACATATTTAAACCACCCATATGTCCTTGTGATGGTCTAACATTTTCTATTGCTGATGCGATTTGATTCGCTTTCGTTTGTAGTTCTCTTTGATAGGTGTCAACTAGTGCATAACGAAACAAAGGCCAAAACATGGCAAAAACCAGCATTGAGAATATGATTAATAACAATGACATCCATTGAAATAGTTGCTTCGATAGTTTAGGTATTTTCATCTACTACCTCAAACTTATATCCTACACCCCATATCGTCGTGATTTGACAAGTTTTATTTGGTATTTGCTCACATTTTTGACGTAAACGTTTGATATGAGCATCAACCGTACGATCATCCCCAAGATAATCATAACCCCAAACTAGCGAGAGCAAATCTTCTCGCGAGAAAACACGATTGACATGTTGTGCTAAGGTGGATAGTATCTCAAACTCTTTTTTCGTTAATGACAGTGGATGATTACCTGCGTGTACAGAATATGCACTAGGATCAATCACCAATCCACCAACAGTAATCAAATGATGTGAGGTATAATCTAATCGTCTAAAAATTGCTCGAATTCGAGCAATTAGCTCGCGTGGTGAAAATGGTTTTACCAAATAATCATCAGCACCAAGTTCAAGACCCATGATTTTTTCAAAATCTTCACCTTTTGCTGTAATCATAATTATAGGAACCATAGATGATTTTCTAATCGCTTTACAAACCTCAAAACCATCAAGATTGGGCATCATCACATCCAAACAGACACAATCGATAGTATGTTCTTCAAACAATGCTAATGCTTGTTCACCATCAAAAGCAGGAATCACTTGATAACCTTCCTTTTCACAGTATTGACTTAATATTGACACTATATCTTTTTGATCATCAGCAATTAATATCGTTTTCATTTGGTTCACCTACACTCATAATAAACCATATTTATGACAAAAGATTGACAAATGCATAAACAAATTCATATAAACATCTCTATTTCGTCATTGTTTTGTCACAAGTTTATTATACACTTCAATTAAGCCAAAAGGAGGTTAACATATGAAAACTAAAATGATGATATTAGCAGGTCTAGGAGCATTATCATTAAGTACAGTAAGTGCATTAGCTGCATCTGATGGAGCAATCGATACTTTGTCACTAATTACTAGGTATGAGAAACAAGATATTGTTGAAATGATTGAAAGCGGAACAAGACCAGCTCAAATTGCATTTAGCTTTGGTGTTATGGATGAGTTTCATGATGCTATGATCAACTATCGTCTTGAACGCCTCAATCTACAAGTTGAAAGTGGGCGTTTAACACAAGAAGAGGCAGATGAGCTGTTTGAAAACTGGGTCAATCATCGAAATGGTTGCTTAGATCTTGATTACAATAGAGAAGCTGGTTCATACGGTGGTATGAGGATGGGGCGATTCTTCGGACGCCAAAACAATGGCAATCAGTAACACCCTTATATAACATATCAACTTAAAAGCATGTGAGCTTCAAGTACTCATCATGCTTTTTTTGTATTATGAATGTCCAATTAAATATTCTTTTTCATATTTAATATAATCTAAAAGATAAGTAACTCGTGGATCACAGTAAATCTCGATATAGACAGCATCCTCGTGCCGCAAGATTGATTTTATGTAAATAAAATCTTGTTGCTTATAGAACTCGTACACATGATGTTCTAAACAATAGCCTCTTTTATAACTATAGTTACTTATTTTTATTTGTTTAATTTTCTCTAACAAATGATTGATACCAATGTTATGTTTTGCACTTATAGCAAGATAAGGTGTGTGATTACTAACGAGTTGATCCTTTTTATTCACCACTATGATACGGCGTTCTGGATCAACACTAACAAGATAAGGTTCAATGGTATCCAATTGCATCGATAGACTGTACGTACTATCTAAAACAACGCAAACACAATCAACATCTTCAATACTTGTCAATGTTGAGTTAAATGAAGCGACACATTCTGTCGGTAAATCAATAATAAAACCAACTGTATCTACACATAAGAATGTCGGATATCCATCAATTGAAATATGACGTGTGCTCGTATCTAGTGAAGAAAAAACTTGGTTTTGACTTAGTACCTGTTTATGTGTTTTGTTTGGAGAACTCTGCATTAAAAGTTGGTTCATTAATGTAGATTTCCCAGCATTGGTGTAACCTACTAAAGCCACTGTAAAGATGTTTTGTTCTTTTTGCTTCTTTTTTGTAATCTGCTGTTTTTGATACTCTTTTTTTATTTCTCTCTTAATTTTTGTTATCGTGCGATTGATAACACGCCGATCAACTTGAAGTTGTTGCTCACCCGCTCCACGTGCACTCATGGAACCACTTGCACCACTTTGACGAGAAAACTGCGAATAGCTTCCAACAAGATCGTCACGCTTAATAAGAGCATTCGCTAAAGAAACTTCAAGCTTCGCTAGTTTGCTCTGGGCTCTTTTCGCAAAAATCTGCAAGATAACTCGTGTCTTATCATAAACAGTACAATCAAAAGCATCAGTAAGTACACGAATATCTAAAGGTGAAAGTGGTTGGTATGAAATGATGACATCAAAATCAACGCTGCTTTCTTGAATTTCAGCAATTTTACCCTTCCCAATTAGCCCAATTTTTCTTTCTTTCTGTATTTGGGTAAAGACAT
>OBJA01001547.1_pt1 | contig 15457 bp, 11 predicted proteins | sample 1519751 | NCBI WGS metagenome assembly OBJA01 (sample SAMEA3881238, study PRJEB22517) | soil metagenome | biome: lake sediment; feature: soda lake sediment; material: sediment, water from around vicinity | place: India | collected 2013-12-23 | depth 3 m | reverse complement strand
GATCGAAGGTCGGGAAAACCCTGTCTTCACCGCGAGCAGACTTCTCGATTTCGAACTGGAAATGGGTTTTTTCATCGGACCGGGCTCCGAACTCGGCCACCCTGTCCCTGCCCATACCGCGTCCGATCATATCTTCGGCATGGTGCTGGTCAATGACTGGTCGGCCCGGGATATCCAGAAGTGGGAATACCAGCCGCTCGGTCCTTTCACCGCCAAGAACTTCGCCACCTCCATCTCGCCGTGGGTGGTCACGCTCGACGCCCTCGCTCCCTTCCGCTGCAAAGGTCCGGAACAGGCGCCGTCTCCCCTGCCGTATCTGCAGGTCGAAGGCGATCGGGCCTATGACATCATATTGGAGGTCCATCTCCAGAATTCCCGTATTTCCGTCAGCAATTTCAGATATATGTACTGGAGTATCGAGCAGCAGCTCGCCCACCACACCATCACCGGCTGCAATGTGAACCCGGGTGACCTGATGGCCTCCGGGACGATAAGCGCCCCGGACGAAGGGGGCTACGGCAGTTTGTTGGAGTTATCCTGGAAAGGGTCCAGACCGGTACGGCTCGAGAACGGCGAGCGGCGGACATTTCTCCAGGACGGAGACACCGTCACGCTCACAGGATGGTGCCAGGGGCGGGGGTATCGTGTCGGTTTCGGTGAGGTGACAGGTACAATTCTTCCTGCACTCGAGTAATGATCGGCGTTTGCAAACGGTTCATGTCTTGCAGTACTCTCATGCGGAGGCGGTTACTCGACAGCTCGATTTGCTTTCAATGCCCTTGCCGGCTGTGCTGCAGAGTGGTAAAATCAGCAATTGTTTGTAAACATCGTCTTTTGTTTCCGATACTTATAGGTAAATCCGGTATAGTGCAACGAGAACCGATGCCGGAATCGGAGACGATGTGCAGGAGAAAGGGTTGAAGGCGTCCACAATCGGGTGGCTTGTTTCAATGCACCTGTCCCGGATCTCATCGTGATACAATACCTTCATGGGCATGCTGGAAGGGTATGCCCCTTTGTCAACTCTCAGGCGAAGGTCTAGGAGCCTGTCGGATTATGCCCTTTTCCCCATATCTTCGTTGAACTCGGAAAAATTATCCTCGGAATCCGGAAATTTTTCCGAGTTCGCCTCGATCTGAGAAAAAATTGCTATAATTCGACAATCTCCCAGCCTGAATCGATTTTTCGGTGAAGAGTTTCGGTCGCGCCGGTCGCCGCTGAAAACGCAGGCTCTTGGGACGGCGAAACCCGTATCGTTTGGATAGAAGTGGTAATGAATGAAAGGTGGTAGAGGGGACAGGAGGCGATGGGAGGCTTTGGGGCCGGCCTGCGCGATTGCGGCGGTCTTGACGCTCCCGCTGTCCGGGTGGGTTTCTGTGGTTTTCGCCGGGATCGCTCTCGGGCTGAGCGCGCCTCGCTGGCTGGGGCGATGGCGGAAGATCGCCGAAGGGCGTGCGCGGCTGGGGCCGATGGGTTTGCGGCGGTCGCGCCTAAGGAGTAAGAAGCCGGGAGGCGGCATTCGGCTTGGCGGCACGAAAAAGGGTGTCGCGGCGCGCGCGGGAAAAGGGCCGCCGAAAAAAGCCGCGTCTGCGAAGGAGTCTTTTTCTCCTGCCGTTGTCGCGGCTGGCCGGCGTGGAATCGGCGACCTTGCCGAGTTTCGGGAGCCTGTCGGTCCATCGGCGTCGCCGGAAAAACCCGACAGGGGACATCATGCCAAATCGCCTGCCGGCCTTGCGCCCGGGGCACGCAAGACTCCCCGGGCGCCGGCGGTCCTGATGGATATCGGCGAAATCCGGCAGCGGCTGCTGGCGAGCAATGACGCCCCATTGCCTGACAGCGCGGACTGGGCCAGGACGGAGCCGCCGGAGGAGAAGGTGCGTGGGTATCGGCTGGTCAGCGGATCTGGTGGAGACCTGACGGTAATCACCGATGCCGAATATCGCGGTTGCGGGCCGCTTGCGGAATGCTGGACGGGTGAAGGGGATATCACGGCGCCGCCCGAGCCTCCCTCGCCGTTTCCCCCGTCAGCGGTCACTTCCGGGGAGGCACTTGCGGCGGCCGGCCCCGAAGCTGTATCCGATGCGCCACCCGAGGAGATGCCGCCGGGTGAAGTGGATCTCGTGGAAGTGGATGACCTCGAGGTCGATACCCTTGAAGTGTATATCGAGGATGTTGAGATCCCCCCGGAACGGGAATACCCGGGAAGCATCGGACCGGAAGCAGGGCAGTTCCCGCAACCGGCGGTTGCGACGGGGCTGACGTTCGTCTCGATGTCGGGGGGGGCGCCGATGCCCGTGACGTATCCGTCGGGGCTTTCTTCACTGGAACCTGCTCTCCCTGGTCTTCCGGAGTGGGAGGAAGTGCTTCCGCCAGATGTGGCCTGGGAGGGCGATGAGGGAGACGAGGGCGGCGAGAGCATCCTGTCCCAGCGGCGATTCTATCCCGGCCTGTGCTTGCCCCCGCTCGACCTGCTGTACCCCGCCGATGCCCAGTCCGCTTCGATGAGCCCCGAGGATCTGATCGACTGCGGCATCCTGATCGAGGAAAAGCTCGCCGAGTTCCGCGTCAAGGTAAACGTGCTGGACGCCTGCGCCGGCCCGGTGATCACGCGCTACGAAGTGCAGCCGGCGGTGGGGGTGCGCGGCGGCCAGATCGTCAATCTGATGAAGGATCTGGCCCGGGCCCTGAGCGTGGTTTCCATCCGGGTGGTCGAAACCATCCCCGGCAAGACCTGCATGGGGCTGGAACTGCCCAATCCGAAGCGACAGATGATCCGCCTTTCGGAGGTACTGTCATCCGAGTCCTTCCAGAACCATGATTCGAAGCTGGCCATGGTGCTCGGCAAGGATATCACGGGCAATCCCGTGGTGGCCGACCTGGCCAGGGCGCCGCACATGCTGGTGGCCGGGACGACCGGCTCGGGCAAATCGGTGGGCGTGAACGCCATGATCCTGTCCCTCTTGTACCGGACGACGCCTGATGAGGTTCGCCTGGTCATGATCGACCCGAAGATGCTGGAGTTGTCGATCTATGACGGCATTCCCCACCTGCTGGCGCCGGTGGTGACGGACATGAAACATGCGGCCAACGCGCTGGCGTGGTGCGTGGGGGAGATGGAGCGGCGTTACCGGTTGATGAGCGCGCTCAGGGTGCGCAACCTGGCGGGCTACAACCAGAAGGTACGCGAGGCCGACGGTACCGGACGCTTGCGGGTTCCGCTTTCGCTGGCACTCCATGCGGCAGAGCCGCTTGCGCCGCTCCCTTATATTGTGGTGGTGGTCGATGAGTTTGCCGACCTGATGATGGTGGCCGGCAAGAAGATCGAGGAGCTGATCGCCCGTCTGGCGCAGAAAGCGCGGGCGGCCGGCATCCATCTGATACTCGCCACCCAGCGGCCGTCGGTCGATGTCATCACCGGGCTGATCAAGGCCAACATTCCGACCCGCATCGCCTTTCAGGTCTCGTCCAAGATCGACAGCCGCACCATTCTCGACCAGATGGGCGCGGAATGTCTGCTGGGCCAGGGCGATATGCTCTACCTTCCGCCCGGCACCGGCTACCCGCAGCGGGTACACGGCGCCTTCGTCGCCGACGAGGAGGTGCAGGCCGTCGCCGAATATCTCAAGCAGTTCGGCGAACCCGATTATGTGGAGGGGGTGCTCGGCGGGGCGGAGGACCCGGACGGCGAGGGAACGGAAGCGGAGCGAACGGCCGAGGAGAACGATCCTCTGTACGATGAAGCCGTGGAGTTCGTGATCAATTCCCGTCGCGCCTCGATTTCGGCGATTCAGCGCCAGCTGCGGGTGGGATACAACCGGGCCGCCCGGATGGTCGAGCAGATGGAGGCAGCCGGCCTGGTGAGCCCGATGGAGAGCAACGGCAACCGGACGGTTCTGGTGCCTGGACCGTAAGAACGGAAGAGATCCCTTCGCCGCCGCCTCTCCCGGCTTAGCTGCCAGGCTGCCGAAGTCAGCCGATCGTATTAAGATGCATTTCTCCGCGACCATCGGCAGTTTCCTTTGAAGCCTGGCAGTTATTGTCAGCCGTTTCGGATCCGGCGGTGGAGTGGGATCCTCGCAACAGCAGGTCGAAATGCCTCCGATTTTAAAACTGAAATCGATGCGTGGAGCGGAGCGGCCGGGACGTCCTGCCGGCGGAACTGCAAGGCTGCAGGGCCTGATTTTATCGTATTGTTGTACATATAAGCCGGAAATCCTATTCTCTCTGTTGGGTGATTGAAACGTTTTACAAACTTTTCGCCTTCTGCTAGGATCGGGTTCGCTGAGACTCCTGCAGGTGGGACAGTTCCGCCGGCAGGAATAGGATACTGAGATACTTTTGCTGAAGGACGATAGAATGAAGGTGTTTCTTCTTATTATCGATTCCCTGGCAATGCCGGGGAACAGGCTGGGGTCCGGAAGAATGGCCTTCATCGATGTTTTCGTTTTTGCCGACTCGAGGGAACAGGCGGAAAGGAGAGCCATCCGCTACCTCAATCAATCGGGATGGCTGAAGATAGAGCTCATGGCCCTGTTCGAACGGCCCGAGCCGCCGCTGGGCAGTGACCAAAAATGGGCAAAAGCATATCGCCAGGCGGAATATTACGGCATCGGATTGCATGTGAATCTCTCGCCGATGAGGATGGAGCCCGAATTTAATGAAGGCGAAGGTCCTTGATTGAAGCGGAAAGCGGGCTCATAATTCTAAACATCCTCTCCATCCGCCTCGAAAAAAGGATACCTCCTGCCAGGCTTTAAGTGTGGCCAGCGCAGGGGGCTGGCGGGCATGCGAACCGGGGGAACCCAGGGTTCCAGCGAGTTCGTTTCCTTGTTCCCGGGCCTTTCTCGATCATGTCGCTCCGACATCGAGCTAGAGTCCTTGTCCTTTCCCTAGCACTTTCCTGACTCTATGATTCCTGAAAACCTTCGAGAACTGAACAATTCGATATACGTGGTGGACCGTGAATACAAAATCGTTGACTACAACGACGGTTACCGGAAATTCGCCATCGCCAATGATGGCGACGATATACTTGAAAGATGGCCGGTCGGATCATATGTCCTATCGCCGGTTCCGGAAGTAATAAGAAATGTTATACAGCGAATGTATGATGATGTAATCTTGAGGAAGAAGATCGTTGAATATGAATATGAATGCCATTCTCCTACCGTTTTCCGTCTTTTCAAAATGAGAATCTTCCCATTCATGCAGGACTTCGCTCTCCATGAACATACTCCAATCGAGATTTCCACGTTGAGCGGTGCACACGAAATTTCCGATAGCGAGATCCGTTCCGGGTATATCGACAGCAAGAATATCATCCATCAGTGTTGTCATTGCAGGCGCACCCAATCAAGCACCAATGAAAACAAGTGGGTATGGGTTGTACCGCTCATTATGCGCGATAATGCTTTCTCCCGGAATATTTCCCATACGATCTGTCCGGTGTGCTTGCATCACTATTATCCGGAATGAGCCGATTGCCGCAAAGGAGTTCGACTCAGCGCGAACTGAGGGAAGCTAAAGACCTCTGGCGGCAATGGAAAGCCGGGGCGGGGAATTCTATTTGATTTGTGATTTGGCGGCATGAGATGCTTCGAATGAGATTAGTTCCCATATTGGCCGCAATATTCTGGTACATTACCACCTTCCAGAACGTCCAGGCCGCAGTTCCCTCGGTTACCTACGCCATCGGGCCGCCCTCGATTCCGCTCTACGAACTGGAGCCCGGGAATGATCTTGGCTGGAAGGGGTTGTTTGTTGAAATCGTGGAGGAGATATTTACCCGTGAGCTTGGCTATAGACTCATTGTCGAACAGTACCCATGGAAGAGGGCCCAGCAGAATGTGAAAGAAGGGCTTGCGGACCTCACGGTGTCCGTTCCGACTGCCGAGCGACTTGAGTACGCCTTGAAGAGCGACAAGCCGATCCTGAAGATGTATCTCAATGTGTACACCTATGCCGGCCATCCCAAGCTCGAGGAGATCAGGAAGATCGAGACGGCCCGGGATCTCATCTCGCTCGAACTGAAGCCGGTCACAAATCTCGGAAACGGCTGGCATAAGGAGAACATCGAAGACGCCGGTGTTACGAGCTTTCATGTGCCGAATGATGAGAATCTTGTTCAGTTTCTGGCGCTCAAACGCGCCGACATCATGATCGACGCCCCCATCCTCATGAGCCGCCTGATCAAGCAGTACGGTCTGGAATCGAAGATCGTGAAGACCGACGTGCTGTTCGGGCCGATACATTTCCATCTGCTGGTGAGCAAGAATTCCCGGTATGCCGAATTGATGCCGAAGATCAACGAGACCATCGACCAGCTCGCGCAAAACGGCACGCTCGAACGCTTGGCTTCGAGCTATTCTCACCGGTAGGAACATCCTCAACCATGGCGCTGGTATCCGCGATTTGTGCATAGCCCCAGCGATATCCCGTGGCTACTCCGCTCGTTTCAAACGAGATCCCTCCTGGATTTGACGTTTTTTTTCTGCTTTAATCTATTCATCCCTCGAGTTTTGTTGCTGGGGCAGCTGGGTTTGTTGTCGAGTCCTTCGAAGAAGGGGCAGCTTATGAAATCATGCAGAGAATGCCGGCACATGATCTCCGAACAGGCAACGGCCTGCCCGCAGTGCGGCGCGCCGTTTCCGGCAAGGGACAAGTGGGACGGCTGGGGGTTCGAATACAAGTCGCGGGCTACCCTGTTCAATATGCCGTTGCTGCATATCTCCTTCAAGTACAGTCCGGAACGAAGACCGGTCCCGGCGAAGGGGATCATCGCCATCGGCCAGTTCGCCTGCGGGATCTTTACCGTCTCCCAGTTCGGTATTGGTGTCGTCAGTATCAGCCAGTTCACCATCGCCGGCTTGGCCCTGGCCCAGTTTGCCTTCGCCTATTCCCTCATCGCCCAGTTTGGTGTTTACATCGGCGAGGGGCGCGGGCAGTTGGTGAAAAGCCTCGGGGAACTGCTGGGATATTTATTTTGAGAGGCATCCCGCCCGCCCAAGGGCCGGAAATAAAAAGAAAATAAGGTGTCCCACTCCGCCAAGGCTGTTGGAAAACCGGTCGAAGTCGGTATCCGGAAAAAGACGACCAGGGATCCAGGAAGTCATTGGCTAGTTTGCTTCGATCGATCAACCCCGCTACAGGAGCCGAGCCATGAGCTTACAGAGAATCGCCCCGAGAATCTTGCTGCCGATCGCCGCCGTTACCGTTGTTTTTACCGTGGCCATGTATCTTGTCGCCGACCATACGATCGGGCAATTGCTGGAGCGGAATCTGGACCGGCTGGGCAGGTCGAAGGTGGCGGATATCGCTGCAAGCGAAAAGCGGATCGCCAACAACATGTTGTCCCAGGCTGCCCTTTTCAGCCGGGCAAAGCCCGTTCTGGAGGCGTACGAGACCGCTTATCTGGGTAAACTCGATGACGAGGGGGACCCGCATATGGAGTCGGCCCGGGGGCAGCTCCGGTCGTATCTGTCCTCCATCGAGAAAGGCTTCAAGGAAAACAGCGACAACAAGGCCCTCCGTCTCCATTTCCATGTGCCTCCGGCCCGCAGCCTGCTCCGGGTCTGGAGAAAGGATCAGAACAAGAGCGATGACCTGTCATCGTTCCGGGAAACGGTGACGACCATCAGCAGCGGAGGGCATCAACGGATCGTCGGGGTCGAGGTGGGTTTCGGGGGGTTCGAGATTCGCGGCATCGCCCCCGTGATCTCCGACGACGGCAGATTCATGGGCTCGGTGGAGGCGCTGTCGTCGTACGATCCGCTGGTGCAGTACGGCGTCAGCAACGACAACGAACATATCGCCGTCTACATGAACAAGGGCCTCCTGTCGATTGCCAAGGAGCTGCAGGATGCCGCGAAACATCCCATCGCCGGCGATGCCTTCGTTTTCGTCTCTTCCTCCAACCGCCAGGTCACCGATGGGGTAATAACTGCGGAAATGCTCGCCGCCGGGCAGGCCGGCATCAAGATGACCGGCGCCGGGGACCATTTCATAACGGTCTTTCCCATCAACGATTTCAGCGGCAGACAGGTCGGGGTGATGGCCTATGTGTACAATGCTTCCGAACTGTTTCAACAGATGCGAAGGATGAAGCAGGGCCTCCTCGTCCTCTGCCTTGTCCTGCTGGTTGCCGTCATCGTCCCGCTCTATTTCAGCGTACGCTCGGTGACGGCGCCTATTCGGCGTACTGCGGCCATGCTCAAGGATATCGCCGAAGGGGAAGGAGACTTGACCAAGAGGCTGCAGATCCTGAAAAAGGACGAGATCGGCGACCTGGCTCACTGGTTCAATGTATTCCTGGACAGACTCGAGAGACTGGTGAAGGACTTCGGATCAAAGGCGCATAGCCTGCGCCTCTCCTCGGACGATCTCAGCGGCATCGCCCAGGAACTTTCGAAGAGTTCCGAGAATTCCACCGGTAAATCGGAACGAATGGCCCGCGGCGCCGAATCGATGAGTGCGAGCATGGCCTCGGTAGCTGCGGCGAGCGAGCAGGCTGCGACCAATGTAGATGCGGTGGCTTCGGCGGTTCACGAGATGGCGGCGACGGTCAGGGAGATCGCCGCTAACTCCGAAAGGGCGCGGGAGACTGCCGCGAAGGCGACGACAGGCGCCGAGTCCGCCTCGGAAAAGGTCTCCAGGCTGGGCAACGATGTAAAGGACATCGGTAAAGTTACTGAAGTGATTACGGAAATATCCGAACAGACCAATCTTCTCGCGCTCAATGCAACGATCGAGGCTGCCAGGGCGGGGGAGTATGGCAGGGGCTTTGCCGTGGTCGCCAATGAGATCAAGGAACTGGCCAAGCAGACTGCGGAGGCCACCGGTGAAATAAAGGGCAGGATAGCCAATATCCAGTCCTCGACCGGCGAGACGGTCGGAGAGATCGAGCGGATATCCGCGGTGATCGGCGAGGTCAACACAATGGTGGACGCAATCGCCGCAGCGGTGGAGGAACAGTCGACGGCGACGGACGAAATTGCGAAAAACTTGAGCCAGGCCTCGCAGGGCATCCAGGAAGTCAACCAGAACATAGCGGTGGTTTCCTCAGGCACTGACGAAATTTCAGCCGATGTCGCGGATGTCCATCAAGTTTCCAGGGACGTGAACATCGTCAGCTGTCAGCTGACCAGCAGTGCCCGCGACTTGTTGAACCTGTCCGAGCGTCTGGCTGAAGTTATCGACCGGTTCAAAACCCAAGGAGGCAGGTTCGATCTCGGCAAGGTCAAGGCCGCCCATATGCAATGGCGTTCCCGTCTTGAAATGGTGCTCAACGGCAAGGAAGCCTTGCGCCCGGAGGAAGTAACCTCCGACCGCGAGTGTGAGTTCGGCAAATGGTATCACAGTGCCGGGAGTCAGGCGCTCAGCAGCAGACCTCATTTTGCGGCGGTGGGCGAACAGCATGCCCGGGTTCATCAATATGCCAGACAAATCGTTGAGCTGGTCAAGCAGGGCAGGAAGGAGGATGCAGTCTCCCTGATGAGGGAATTCGAACTCACCCGGGAGGCGTTTTTCAAGGCATTGGACGAGCTTTACCTGAGCTGAGTTGAAAGGTTGCTCTGCTGCCGGAGGATGAGCACGCTTGACAGGTCCCTATGAATGGCGCCTCCAGGCTGAGTTTGGAGAGGGCATGACAGATCGCCCCGAAGAAATCCTCTCCTCGCACCTTCCTCCGGCAACGGGAAAGGTTGAGAAGTTCCTGGAGCTGCTCGACAGCGTCCCGTCCTGCACCCCGTCCGTCGCTCCCGATCAGGCGGTGCTGGAGCAGATTCTGGCCCAGAGGTGAGGCTTGAATTTCTGTAATGAGTGAGTGGCGGGGTTTTGCTGCAGGTGCCGAAGGGGGATGACAGGCCTCGCTGTGTTTGCGATTTTTGTGCCGCCATCCACTACCAAAACGGATGCGCTTGTGCATCCATTCTCATAGATTCCAAGAAACAGGAGATGCAGCATGCAGAAAGTAGCCTTGTTCGTATTCAACCCAGACCCGATGTGTTTCATCCACGTGCTTCTGAATGCCCTGGATATGAAGGCCAGGGGCCATGAAGCGAGGATCGTCATGGAAGGGGCTTCGGTGAAGCTGATCCCGGAGCTGGTGAAGCCTGTAAATCCCCTGAACGGCCTGTGGAAAAGGAACCTGGAGGAGGGGCTGGTGGAAGGGGTATGCAAGGCGTGTTCCGCCAAGCTGGGGACCCTGGAGGCCGCCAAGGAGCAGGGCCTGACCATCCTCGAAGGCATGTCCGGCCATCCCTCCATGGCGGCCTACAGGGAGCAGGGGTTCGAGATTATCACCTTCTGATCGAATCGAGGAAATGGGAATTGCCCGTGGCGGGCGATGACCTGAACGGCCGGGGCGATGGCGGGGAGCTCTGCGGCATCGGGGCAAAAGTTACTTCGCCCCTGCAGTCCCCGGACTCTAAAAATTCTGGCAACTGAATGGAATGGCAGGGAAAAGAAGCGCAGGCCTGATCATGTTCCGCTATTCGGACGAGGGGCTGGAAGTCCTCCTGGTTCATCCCGGAGGCCCGTTCTGGGCCAACAAGGACGAAGACGCCTGGTCGATCCCCAAGGGAGAATACGAAGAGCACGAATCTGCCTTCGACGCCGCCATCCGCGAATTTGCCGAAGAGACCGGCTTTGCGGCGGACGCGGACACCTTCCTCCCCCTCGACCCGCTCAGGCAGCCGAGCCGGAAGCTGATCAGCGCCTGGGCCTTCGAAGGAGACTGCGATCCCGATGCGATCAAGAGCAACACCTTTGTCATGGAATGGCCGCCGCGGTCCGGTAAGCAGGCCGAGTTTCCGGAGGTCGACCGCGCCGGCTGGTTCGCCATCGACGAGGCGAAGAGGAAAATCGTCAAGGGCCAGCTCGGATTCCTCGACCAGCTGTGCCGAAAACTCGGCTACCCGCCAAAAACCTGAAGTTCTCCTCCTTCCTACATGAGCCCGATTCCGCCCGGGGACGACGGCGTGAATTTTCCACCCAGGGTATAGCGGGACCCCGGCGAGTAGAAGGTGCTGCTGGTGGCGATCTTCTCCCCCACCCAGGTCTTGCGATGCAGGGCCAGGCACGGCTCGGAGCCGTTGATCTCCAGCAGGTCCCTGATCCAGGGCTCGGGAATCAGGGCCTCGACTACATGCTCGATGGCGGTAACCGGGGCGACGGAAAGGAGGTAATCGCTGTCGGTCATCCTGGTGAAATCCTGTTCGAGGAAGCGGGGGGCGATTTCCGGCCGGACATGGCGGCAGGCGAGCTGGATCGGCACGTCGTCCTCCTTGTGAATGAGGATGGCGTGGAAGACCGGGGCGTAAGGTTGGAGTTCCATGGCGGCGGCAAGGCTCGGCCTCGCCTTTTCCTCATGGAGCAGATGGACCGTGCAGGAATAGCGGCCGCCCCGGCCCCGGATCTCTTCGGCAATGGACTGGATGGTGAACAGGGCGGCCTGGGGCTTTCTCGCCGCCACGAAAGTCCCCTGGCCCTGCCGGCGGTCGAGCCGGCCTTCGGCGGTCAGTTCGCGCAGGGCCCGGTTGACGGTCATCCGCGAGACGTTCAGGGCCGCGACCAGCTCGGCCTCGGATTCGATCCGCATGCCGGGGAGCAGGGTGCCGCCGTTGATCCGGTCGAGGATATGGTCCTTGACCTGCCGGTAGAGGGGCAAGTCCGGCTTCTGTTCCTCTTTTTGCATGGCCGTCATCCCGCAATCCCGAAACTCGGCAGAAGGTCGCTCACGATCAGGCGGTTGAAAGTCCCTTTCTGGATAAGGTGCTGGGCCTTCCCGATGTCCGGGGCGAAGTAGCGGTCCTGGTCGTAGAAGGCCACCACTTCCCGGACCTTGACCCTGGCCTCCTCGAGCAGCGGCGAGGACTTCAGGGGCCTGCGAAAGTCGAGGCCCTGGCAGGCGGCCAGCAGCTCGATGGCCAGCACTCCGGCGGTGTTGTCGGCCATCTCGAGCAGGCGCCGGGCGGCGAAGGTGGCCATGGAGACATGATCCTCCTGGTTGGCGGAGGTCGGCAGGCTGTCCACCGAGGCGGGATGGGCGAGCGACTTGTTCTCGCTGGCGAGCGCCGCGGCGGTCACCTGGGCGATCATGAAGCCGGAGTTGAGGCCGCCTTTCTCGACCAGGAAGGGCGGCAGCTTCGACATGTGGGTGTCGATCAACAGGGCCATCCGCCGCTCGGAGAGCGCGCCGATCTCGGCGATGGCCAGCGCCAGGTTGTCGGCGGCCAGAGCCACCGGCTCGGCATGGAAGTTGCCGCCGGACATGATGTCGTTTTCCCTGGCGAAGACCAGCGGGTTGTCGGAGACGGCGTTCGCTTCGGTGACGATCACCGCCGCCGCGTCCCGGATCTGGTTGAGGCAGGCGCCCATCACCTGGGGCTGGCAGCGGAGCGAGTAGGGATCCTGGACCGCCTCGCAATCCTTATGGGAGACCTCGATCTCGCTGTGGGCGAGCAAGTGCCGGTAGGCGGCGGCCGCATCGATCTGGGCCCGGTGCCCCCGCACCTCGTGGATGAGCGGATCGAAGGGCCGTCGGCTGCCGAGGGCCGCATCGACGCTCAGACTTCCGGAGACCAGCGCCGCGGCGAAGAGATCCTCGGCGGCGAAGAGCCCCTCCAGGGCGAAGGCGGTGGAGGCCTGGGTGCCGTTCAGCAGCGCCAGCCCCTCCTTCGGACCGAGGGTGATCGGGGTAAGCCCCGCGATTCGCAGCCCCTCCGCGCCGGGCAGGCGCTTGCCTTCATGGAAGACCTCCCCCTCGCCCAGCAGCACCGTGCTCATATGGGCGAGCGGCGCGAGATCGCCCGATGCCCCCACCGAGCCCTTCTCCGGGATGCAGGGGGAGACGCCGGCGTTCACCAGCCGGACGAGGGAGTCGATCACCTCGTAGCGGATCCCCGAGTAGCCCCGCGCCAGGCTGTTGATCTTGAGGACCATCATCAGGCGCACCGTCGACTCCTTCATGAAATCGCCCACCCCCGCGGCATGGGAGAGGACGATGGCGCGCTGCAGGTGTTCCAGCTCGTCGTTCGGGATTATGGTCCGGGCGAGCAGCCCGAAACCGGTGTTGATGCCGTAGATCACCCGGCCCTGATCGATGAGATTCTTCACCGTCCGCACCGAGGAATCGATTCCGGTCCGGCACTCCTCCGTCAGTCGGACCTTGACCTGACTCCTGGCGATGGTGCGCAGCTGCGCCAGGGTGAGTTTGCCGGGGTCGATCAGTATTTCGCTAGCCATGGTTCCTCGATCTTTTGAATGGTTTATCTGCCCGCGCCGGCTTACCAGGGGATGGGGAGCGCTGTGTATCGCTCAAATGTATAGACAAATTGTGCGAAAATCAATACGAAACTGCTTTTTCCAAATAATTTGTATATACAAGTAAACCATGGTACAATCGAATGCAAAAGCTGTATCGAGCAGTGAAGATGCCTATAATGCCAATGAACAGGAGTGTGCCTCGTGACCAGGTTGATCGTTCCCACGCTCCAGCGTCCCGAGTTGACGGAGAGAGCATATGGCTGGAAGCGGAAAAAGTGGCGCCGGGATTATCCCGGACAGATCGGTCGGGAGAGATTCGTGGCTCTGAACGAAACGGGACGCTGGAGCGTGGGAATGATCATATTGGAGCACACCCCCCAAACAAGGAGCGGATATGTGGAGCAACAGCGAGATCGCCGGGGCGATGAGGCTCCGGCTGGACGACGAGCTGCCGGAGCGGGAGGAATTCCTGCCGGGCATCAGGCGGGCCCCGGACCGCGGCTTTCGCCTGACCAGAAGCCAGACCGAGACGGCGCTGAAGAACGCCCTGCGCTACATTCCGGAGCGGCACCATGAGCTGCTCGTCCCCGAGTTTCTCGAGGAGTTGCGGACCCGCGGCCGGATCTACGGCTACCGCTTCCGCCCCCACGGCCCGCTCAAGGCGAGGCCCATCGACCAATATGAGGGCAACTGCCTCGCCGGCCGGGCCTTTCAGCTGATGATCGACAACAACCTCGACTTCGAGGTGGCCCTCTACCCCTACGAGCTGGTGACCTACGGCGAGACCGGCAGCGTCTGCCAGAACTGGATGCAGCTGCGGCTGATCAAGAAATACCTGCAGGCCCTGACCGAGGACCAGACCCTGGTCATGCAGTCCGGCCACCCCCTGGGCCTCTTCAGGTCGAGCCCGGACCAGCCCCGGGTGATCATCACCAACGGCCTGATGGTCGGCCTCTACGACAACCCGGACGACTGGGAGATCGCCGCCCAGATGGGCGTCTCCTCCTACGGCCAGATGACCGCCGGCGGCTGGATGTACATCGGCCCGCAGGGCATCGTCCACGGCACCTATAACACGCTGCTGAACGGCGGCCGCAGGATGTGCGGCGTGGCCGCGGACGGCAACCTCGCCGGGCTGCTCTTCGTCTCCTCGGGCCTCGGGGGGATGAGCGGGGCCCAGCCCAAGGCGGCGAAGATCGCCGGGGCGGTTTCGATCACCGCCGAGGTCGACCGCTCGCGGATCGAGACCCGGCACAGCCAGGGCTGGGTGGATGCGGTGTCGAGCGATCTGGGGGAGATTGTCGCGCTGGCCGCCAAGAGCAGGGCGGAGAAGGCGAACACCTCCATCGCCTACCACGGCAACGTGGTGGACCTCCTCGAATTCCTGGCCGCCCGGCGCTTTCCGGTCGACCTGCTCTCCGATCAGACCTCCTGCCACGTGGTCTACGACGGCGGCTACTGCCCGCAGGGCATCGACTTCGCCGAGCGCACCCGGCTGCTCGCCGCCGACCGGGCGAAGTTCCGGCAGCTGGTGGACATGAGCCTGCGCCGCCACTACCAGGCGATCAGGCAGCTGGTCGACCAGGGCGCCTTCTTCTTCGACTACGGCAACGCCTTCCTCAAGGCGGTCTTCGACGCCGGAGTGCAGGAGATCGCCAGAAACGGCGTCGACGCCAAGGACGGCTTCATCTTCCCCTCCTACTTCGAGGACCTCATGGGGCCGATCTTCGATTACGGCTACGGGCCGTTCCGCTGGGTCTGCCTGAGCGGGAAACAGGAAGATCTGCAGAAGACGGATCTCGCGGCCATGTCCTGCATCGACCCCGGGCGGCGGGCCGAGGACCGCGACAACTACATCTGGATCCGCGACGCCGAGAAAAACCGGCTGGTGGTCGGCAGCCAGGCCCGGATCCTCTATTCCGACGCCAAAGGCCGGACCGCCATCGCACTCAAGTTCAACGAGATGGTGCGCAGGGGCGAGGTGGGGCCGATCATGCTCGGCCGCGATCACCACGATCCGGGCGGCACCGACTCGCCCTTCCGGGAAACCGCCAATATCAGGGACGGCAGCAACGTCTGCGCGGACATGGCGACCCACTGCTTCGCCGGCAACGCCGCCCGGGGCATGTCGCTGGTCGCCCTGCACAACGGCGGTGGCACCGGCATCGGCAAGGCCATCAACGGCGGCTTCGGC
>OBJA01001544.1_pt1 | contig 15508 bp, 9 predicted proteins | sample 1519751 | NCBI WGS metagenome assembly OBJA01 (sample SAMEA3881238, study PRJEB22517) | soil metagenome | biome: lake sediment; feature: soda lake sediment; material: sediment, water from around vicinity | place: India | collected 2013-12-23 | depth 3 m | reverse complement strand
ACAGCGGCGAATACGTCGCGACGACGGGAGTGCTGATGTTCGGCGCCGGGTTGATCACCGGGGCAATCCTCGCCGACGACCATCACCATCATTATTACGCCCCCTATCCCGTGCCGTACTCCTATGGCTGGGGCGCCAGATACGACTATCATCACGGGGGGTATTACCGGACGGGTCATGTCGCCTACGGTCCATACGCGGGGAGGGGGGCAACCGCCGCCTACAATCCCCGGACCGGCACCTACTCGCGCGGGGCCTATGCCTACGGCCCTTACGGCAGCGCTTCTGCCGGCCGGGCCTACAACCCCTACACCGGCACCCGGGCGGGTGCCTCAAGGGTCGACACGGCCTACGGCTCTGCGGGGCGTGCCGCCGGTTACAATCCCTATACCGGAGCCCGGGCGGGCGCCGCTCGAGTCGACACCACCTACGGTTCGGCCGGGCGTGCCGCCGCCTACAATCCTTCTACCGGCGAGGCGGCGCGGGGCGGCTACCGCACGGGCGAGCGGGGCTCCGCCGCCGGAGTGGAGACCAGCAGGGGGACAGGCGCCGCCGGGGTTAAAGGGGAGAGCGGGGCCGGCGCCGCCGTCTGGGACACCAGGTACGGGCAGGGCGCGGCGGCCAGGGATAAACAGGGCAACGTCTATGCCGGCAAGGATGGCAATGTCTACAAACGGGAGGACTCCGGCAACTGGAGCAAGAACAGCGGCAGCGGGTGGGAGGCGACTTCGCGGCCCGAGCCCGCCCGCGAGCTCAATGCCCAGGCGGGAGCGCGGGCGCGCGGCAACATGCAGGCGCGCCGCGCCCGTTAAGGAAATCGGATAAAACAATCGGATTCCTTTAATTTTTCTTCTTCTCGAACCGGCGTGCATTGGCCGATAGGGCTGTCTTTACCGGCTGCAACGTTTTTCGCTGAATTTGCATTACTTTCTCTACCGATGGCAATTTACCGTAGGGTAATTGCACAAGGTTCATGGCCAGCAGCATGTAGGCCTGGCCAAAAGATAACAACTTCTCGCTGATCATGGTATTGACTTCGTACCATTGGACCGGACTCCATAATATTGCGGGGTCGGACGCCATACTGTGCAGCATCGGAAGACGGTAGTTGAGCACTGCTGCAGTATCCATTGCCATCTTGCAGTACTGAAAATAGGCATCTACAAAGGGTTTAAACATGATTGCCTCCAACGGGCTTTCAAAGTTTCTCTTTTGATCGAGATGTGTCGCCCGGCGACCGATGTAGTTCGCCGCACCACGATCGTTCCAGACTACCCTAGAGAACCGGCAAAAGTGGTGACGGAAGGCGACTTCCTGCTGCCTGCGAATCCCGATGGGAACCTGCCTCGGTTACCATCGGGTATTGTCATCTTTCGACAGCCTTCTTGATTTTTTGACTTCCGCGCTGCTTATGGGCGTAGGCCGCGGCGACGGCGCAGGAGGCCAGCCGGCCTTCGGCCGAATCCGCCCGGCTGGTCAGGATGATGGGGACCCGGGCCCCGAGGACGATGCCGGCCGAGTCGGCGCGGCTCAGGTAGGCCAGCTGCTTGGCCAGCATGTTGCCGGCTTCGAGGTCGGGCACCAGCAGGATGTCCGCTTCCCCGGCGACCGGTGAGTTGATGCCTTTGATCAGCGCCGCTTCCCTGCTGATGGCGTTGTCGAAGGCCAGCGGGCCGTCGAGGATCGCCCCCTCGATCTGCCCCCGGTCGGCCATCTTGCAGAGGGCGGCCGCTTCCACCGTGGCCGGGATCTTCGGGTTGACGGTTTCGACCGCCGACAGGATCGCTACCTTGGGTTGCGGGATGTTCAGGGCATGGGCGAGCATGATGGCGTTCTTGATGATGTCGACCTTGTCATCCAGAGTCGGGTAGATGTTGATCGCTGCATCGGTGATGAACAGCGGCCGGGGATAGGTCGGCACGTCGATGATGAAGACGTGGCTGATCCTCCGCTCGGTTCGCAGCCCGGTGGCCGAGGGCACCACCGCCCCAAGCAATTCGTCGGTGTGCAGGCTGCCCTTCATCAGCGCTTCCGCCTCGCCCGACCTGCACAGGGCGACGGCCTTCGCCGCCGCCTCGTGACTGTGGAGGGCGTCGACCAGGCGGTACGGGCCGATGTCCAGGGTCATGCTCTCGGCAAGTTCTTTTATTTTCGCTTCAGGCCCCACCAGGATCGGCTCGATCAGGTTGGTCCTCGCCGCATCTACGGCACCCTGCAGCGCTTCCTTGCTGCAGGGGTGGCAGACGGCGGTGGGGATCTTCGGGAAGTCCTTCACGTAATCGATCAGCCTCTTGAAGGCGGCCTTGCGATGCATCTGCATGGTGGCGTAGGGCGAGGCGGCCTCGGTTGGTTTTCTGGTCGGTGCCTTGACCCAGGCCATCCCGGTGATGACCGGCTCCTCGCGCTGGTTGATCGCCCTGCAGTCGAACTGGACCGTCCCGTCCTGCCGGTTCTTGGCGATGGCCGTCACCGTAAGTTTCAGCGTGTCGCCCAGTTCCACCGGATTGTGGAACTCGAAGCTCTGGGAGAGGTAGACTGTGCCCGGTCCGGGCAGATCGTTGCCCAGAAGGCTGGTGATCAGCGTCCCGCCCCACATGGAATGGCCGACCAGCTTGTGGCGGTCCAGCAGCATTCGGGCATATTCGTCGCTGAAATGGGTCGGGTTCATGTCTCCCGACATGAGGCCGAAAATTTCGATATCCTGTTTGGTCAGCACCCGCTCCATGTCGGCGCGTTCGCCGATTTCGATTTCATCGAAGGTTTTGTTGGTGATCATCGTGACACCTCTTTAAGCGGTAGCATCAGCTGGTTCGTGGCCGGGCTGTTCTGCCGGCGGGGTCGAGAACAGCCGTTCCAGCCTGCCCAGCCGGTGACTGGCCTCCTCGCCCAATTTCCCGCCGGCGGTGGCGATCTTGCGGATGACTTCAAGCTGCTTCGGCCACTCCTTCTCGTGGCCCTTCATGAGCTGCGGGATCATGTCGATCGCCCGTTGTTCGTCCAGGTGGAGCATCAAGTACTGCTCACGCAGGTCCTGCTTGAACTCCGCGAGCGTCTTCTTGGCGCCGTATTCGGACCTTATCCGGCGAAGCATCTCGAAGCCGCGTTCGTCGAGGGCCTTCTCCGGCATGCGCACGTAGACCAGCGAGCGGATCGCCGCCTCCCGCGGTCCCCCTCTATCCATGTTCCGCCGCAACTCCTCGATGCGATGTTCGACAAAGGCCTTGTGGTCGCTGTCCTGGCCCGGATATCGTCGCGGAGGCTCGTCGGAGGCGCCAAGCCCGAGCATAGCCTGCAGCAGGGGTTGATTGTAGACGGAGAAGAACATGCTTTCGGTCATCATGTCCCGCCAGGCGCCATACGTCTTCAGCCCCCAGACCATGAGGCTCGAGAAGAATTTCTCCCCCTGGAGGAAGAGGTTGCCCTCGGCCACCGGCCTCCGATTCTTCCGGACCGTCTCCGCCGTCTCGGCGAACTGCCGCATCATCGGATTCCGGTCGGAGAAATATTCGTAGCTGACCCGCAGGGGGTGCATCCGCCGCAGGTTTTCCGCAGTCGATTCGGTGGTAACGGCGCGAATGGCCGGTTGAGCCATGGTTCGGTACAGGCCGTTCGTCACCTCGGACAGGCGGGCGCCCGCCGCGAAACAGCGGTCCTCTTCCGGCGTGTTGCCGCCCAGGGCCCGGATGTCTTCCAGGCTGCGGGTCTTGAACCGGGAGATGTAGTTGCCCGTCACCAGTTCGCCGCCTTCGGTCTCCGTGGTCTTCGTTTCCATCACCGCCTCGTAGAGGCCGGGGGGCAGGCAGTCGATGAGGTCGATGTTGCCGGCGAATTCCTGGTGTTCCTTTTTGGCGACCCCGCCGGAGACGAAGATCCCCAGGTGCCCGATCTTCTCATGGACGCAGTAGACGATGGTCTGGCCGGCGGCGATGATTTCTTTTTCATCGCGGTACAGGTCGAGAATCCAGCCGAGGGCCTGCTGCGGCGGGGTGATGTCGTCGCCCTTGGAGCAGAGGCAGACGATGGGCGAGCGGATCTTCCGCGGATCGAGACAGACGCCGTCGGTGGTGACCAGCTCGGCGGTGCTCAGCTTGTTGCCGACGAACAGGTTATCGACGATGAACTGCATCTCATCCCCGGAGAGAACCACGTGGCCGCCCCACCAGCGTTCGAAACCCAGGTAACGGGGCGCCTCGGTATCGATGTTGGCATACAGGTTGTACTGTTTGGTCCAGAGAGTGTTGGCCGGATTGAGATTCTCGAAATTTTGCACCAGCCAGGCGCCATCGAATTTGCCGTTTCCGAGGTCGCTGATCAACGAGGTCAGCCAGCTGCCGCCCAGCATGCCGCCGGTGTAGCGCATCGGGTTGACGCCTCGCACCCCCGCCCAGTAGGAGAGCGGGGAGCCGGCCAGGATAATCGGGCCGCACAGATCGGGGTATTTGGAGGCCGTCATCATCAGGGCCCAGCCAGCCTGGCAGTTGCCGATCGCCACCGGCTTGCCCTCGGCATCCCGGTGCAGTTCCTTGACGCGCCCGATGAATGTCGCCCAGGCTTCGATCACCGCTTCTATCGTCTGGCCCTGCAGCGGCATGGGCGTGAAGCCGATGAAATAGGCGGGATGGCCAGCCCGCAAGGCCTCGCCGATTTCACTGTCGGCCTTGAAGCCGCCGATGCCGGGACCATGGCCGGCTCGGGGGTCCAAAACGACGAACGGCCTTTTTTTGTAGTCGATTTCGACGCCTTTGGGCGGGACAATCCTGACGACTCCGTAGTTGACGGGAGTGGGCAGGTCGAGGCCGGACATGACCAGCTCGTGCTCGAACTGCAGCACATGGGGTACCGTCTCGGCCATGTGCTCCAGATACTGATTGCCCCGCTGCCGCATGACATCCCAATAGAGCACCGAGCGTTGGCCGGCGTCGGTCAGGTAGTCAAGGAGGTCCTTGCCGTCGAAAAATGCATATCCGTTCGCTGTCTTGGCCATATAGCTTCTCCTTGAAGTTAAAGGCACTGAGCTTTGAAGGATTGAGGACTGAGCGATGAGGACCGAGTATCAGTTCTCAGTTCATTCCTTCCCCTCAGTCCTGTCTCTTAAGCCATGATACTGATCCCCCCGTCGACATAGATGGTCTGGCCGGTGAGGCGTCGGCCGAACGAAGTGGCCAGGAACGCGCAGGTGAAGCCCACATCCATGATGTCCACCAGCTCGCCGACCGGAGAACGTTCTATGGCATCGTTCAGCATCCGGTCGAAATCCTTGAGGCCCGAAGCGGCCCTGGTCTTGAGCGGGCCCGGCGAAATCGCATGGACCCTGATTTTACGGTGCCCGAGTTCGTAGGCCAGATAGCGGCAGGATGCCTCCAGGGCGGCCTTCACCGGCCCCATAACGTTGTAGTTGGGCACCACCTTCTGGGCGCCGTGGTAGCTCATGGCAAACATGGTGCCGCCGTTTTTCATGAGCGGCGCCGCCAGGTGCGCCATCCGGATGAAGGAGTGGCAGGAGATGTCCATGGCCACGGAAAAACCCATGGCCGAACAATCCAGCAACCCGCCCTGCAGGTCTTCCTTGGGAGCGAAGGCGATGGAATGGACCAGAATATCGAGATCCCGCCACTCACTGCCGATGCGCTCGAACAGGGCTTCCAGTTCCCCTTCCTTGGCCACGTCCATCGGCATGAAAATCGTGGCGTCGAGCTCCTTCGCCAGGGGCTCGACATGGGGCTTGGCCTTCTCGTTGAGATAGGTTATGGCCAGCTCGGCCCCCACCTCACGGAAGGCCCTGGCGCAGCCGTAGGCAATGGAGTGTTCATTGGCTATGCCGACCACCAGCGCTTTTTTGCCGGTCAAAACCGGACGCGGGGCATCCGTTTTCATGGTGTTACCTCCTGTCAGTTGTTCAGCAGCCGTCGGGTATGCCGGGCGATCATCACCTCTTCATTGGTGGGAAGGACATACACGGCAACCCTGCTGGAGCCGGGACTGATCCGCTGTCGACCTTCGGCGTTGGCTTGCTCGTCGAGTTCGACGCCCAGCCAGGCGGCATCGCGGCAGACCCGGCTGCGAATCGCCGGGGCGTTCTCACCGATGCCGGCCGTGAACACCAGGGCATCCAGGCCGCCGAGGGCCGCGGCGAGGGACCCGAGTTCGCGTCGGATGCGATACAGGAAATAGGCGACGGCAAGTCTTGCTCGGGGATCCTCGCTGGCCAGAAGGGTTCGCATATCGCTCGAGATGCCGGAAATGCCGAGCAGCCCCGACTCTTTGTAGAGCAGCTGTTCGATCCCCCGGGCCTCCATGTGGTGCCGGTCGATGAGGTACAGGATGATCCCGGGGTCGAGCGAACCGCTGCGCGTCCCCATCGGCAGCCCTTCGACCGCCGTGAAGCCCATGGTGGCGGCAAGGCTCTGCCCTTCCGCAAGGGCGCACATGCTCGCCCCGTTGCCCAGGTGCAGGATGATGGTTTTGCCCTGCGCGGCTTTCGGGTCAACTGCCGGCAGCATTCCGGCGATGTATTCATAGGACAGGCCGTGAAAGCCGTACCGCATGATGCCCTCCTCCCGGAGTTCGGCCGGCAGGGCGTACATCTGGGCCACTTCCGGCTGCGTGCGATGGAAGGAGGTATCGAAACAGGCGACCTGCGGCACATCAGGCAGACGGGCCAGGGCCCGGCGAATCGGCAGGAGATTGTGCGGCTGATGGAGGGGGGCGAGCGGCGAAAACGTCTCCAGCACCGCCAGAGCGTCGGCGTCGACGCGAACCGGCCGGGTGTAGACCGATCCCCCGTGCACCACCCGATGGCCGATGCCGATCAGCCGGTTGTCCGCCAGTTCCGAGCGGAGATGGCCGAGAAGATGGTCGAAGGCCTCTTCGTGACCCAACTTGACGCCTTCGGGCCAGGATTTCTCGATCTTGACGCTGCCGTCCGCGGTTTTCAGGACAAAACGGGCCGTCGTGCCGATCCCCTCAAACAGGCCTCTGACGTCCGCTTCCAGGGTGTTGCCTCGTTCGATGAAGAGGGAAAACTTGATGCTCGATGAACCGGCGTTGAGAACTACGATGGCATTGGACATGGCGAACTCCTTTTTTCAGAGTCTATTACCAAAGATCTGCATTGAAGACTCGAGCCGTTCCCAGGCCGGGAAAAATAAATCGATATTGTAATCTGATGAAATGTCAGTAATTTGAACCTATCATTTAATAACCTTATTTTAGGATTTATTATATGTAGCTTTAATTCAATTAAAGAGAGTATAATAAAAGCCAGATTGACTGTCTATATATATTTTTTATCATGTGATACATTATATGTAATATGTCGAAATTAATAATATAGTAATACAAGTTGTCAGCAAGAGTGCGGTGAATAAAGTCCGAACCGTCCAATGCTCATATATTATATATTAGTTTTTTATATTACCCCACAATTTAGTTCATTTGGCTGTTTTTGGCATGAACCGTAGTTTGTTTGCCGTAATAATTTTCACGCTCTATTTACGTGCGGAAGTCAGTCGACAGGTAGTTCCCTTGCATGGGGTGTTGAGCCTCCCGGGGAGGTTGAAGAATGAGCAAGATCATCGAACGGTTGCGATTAACACTTGATAGTCTGCGGGCGGATCGGCAGCGCAGGCAATCCCTGGCCAGGACGATCGAAGAACTCGTCCAAATCGCCGATCCGAAGATCAAGCTTGCCCCCCGCTATCGCCAGGTGCTGTTTCCGCCGGTGGAGGCAGCCCTCTCCCATTGCAGGCGGATGGCCGCTGCCATTCCCGGACCTGTCCGTCTGCACCAGAAGACCTACTATGACAATCCGCTGGTGAAGGCGCTCTTCCGGACGGTGGAAGAGATGGAGTCGCTGCTGCGCGAAGCTCGGAAAGCGGCCGCAGACGGAGGGGGCAAGGAATTGTTCGCCCTGCTCACCATGACCAAAATGGAGACGGTCGTCTATGGGCACAAGCAGCAGGGCGAAATGATCCTTGGCGACGTTCCCATGAAGGCCGTGACCTTCGTCGATCATCGAATAGTCTCCCCGTCCCCCGATCTGCAGACGACAATCACCGGGCTTGTCCAGCGCAGCCTTGAAATTCTTGCCACCGTCGCCATGGAGGAAATCGCCTCTCTCAAGGCCAATCTTGCGGAATTGCGCGAGCGCCGGGCCCGCCTGTCCTCGATGCAGCGCATCCTACGCGGCAAACGTCAGACCTTCGAAATTTTTGCCCAGCCCGAGCTGGAAGACGCGGCGAAGCTCGACCAATTGCAAACCCTGCTGAGCGAAACCGAAAGTGAGATAGAGACGGCGAAAAAGGCAATCGAATTTCCCGAACAAGAGCTTGGTTACCTGCAGCGGATAATGGCATCTCCGGGCGGAACGCTCGCTCTTCGCGATCAGTCCCTCAAGCTCAACTGGATGAATGTGCTTGTCGAAGGAGGCGATGAGCCGTTTCATCGGATCGATCTCGCCGAATTGACCCTAAACGAGGATCTGCGGCGCTCGGCGGTCCTGGTGTCCTTCGATCGTTAAAGAATGGCGGCTGCTTCGCCCATATGGAGAACATGCCATGGAGAAATCAGGATTCGATGATGTCACGGAACAAAAACGGCTGAACGAGGAGCGCGAGGCAGGGATTCCCTGGAAAAAATGGGGGCCCTATCTCAGCGAGCGGCAGTGGGGGACGGTCCGCGAGGATTACAGCGAGGACGGCGACGCCTGGGCCTATTTTTCCCATGACCAGGCGCGATCGCGGACCTACCGCTGGGGCGAGGACGGGCTGGGCGGCATCTGCGACGAGCGGCAGCTGCTGTGTTTGGCCCTGGCCCTGTGGAACGGGCGTGACCCGATCCTCAAGGAGCGGCTGTTCGGCTTGACCAACGGCCAGGGCAATCACGGCGAGGACGTGAAGGAGTACTATTTCTACCTGGACAGCACGCCCACCCACTCCTATATGAAATACCTCTACAAGTATCCTCAGCGGGAGTTTCCCTACCTGGCCCTGGTCGAGGAGAACGGGCGCCGGTCGCGGGAGGAACTCGAGTACGAGCTGATGGACACCGGCGTGTTCGACGACGACCGCTATTTCGATGTCTTCGTGGAATATGCCAAGGAAAGCCCTGAGGATATCTTCATCCGGATCACGGCGTACAACCGCGGGCCGGACAATGCCTGGCTGCATCTGTTGCCGACCCTCTGGTTCCGGAACACCTGGTCACGGGGAACAGGCGGGGCCAGGCCCGCCCTGCGGCAAACGGCGCCGGGCCTCATGCTGGCGTCCCATCCCGAACTGGGCGAGTACCGGCTCTATTGCGATGAAGCCCCGGTTCTCCTGTTCACCGAGAACGAGAGCAATGCGGAACGCCTGTGGAACCGACCCAACGCCTCGCCCTATGTCAAGGATGCCTTCCATGCCTGGCTCATCACGGGAAGGCAGGAGGCGGTCAATCCTGCGGGGGCGGGCACCAAGGCGGCGGCCCATTACCCGCTTGAGGTCGACGGCGGCGGCAGCAGGACCATCCGGCTGCGGCTCACCGCCGCTTCGCCGCCGGCCCCCTTCGCCGGCTTCGAGGAGATGTTCGACCGCCGTCTCGCCGAGGCGGATGAATTTTACCGGAGGATCGCGCCGGGTTCCCTCAACGAAGACGAATCCCGGATTCACCGCCAGGCGCTCGCGGGCATGCTCTGGTCCAAGCAGTTCTACTATTTCGATCTGGAAGAATGGCTGACGGAGCATAGGAGCCACCCGCTGCTCGAATCGCCCCGGCATGGCGTGCGCAACACCGAATGGTTCCACATGCTCAATGCCGATGTGATCTCCATGCCCGACAAATGGGAGTACCCGTGGTACGCGGCCTGGGATCTGGCCTTCCATACCATCGCCCTGTCCCTGGTGGATTTCGATTTCGCCAAGGAGCAGCTTCTCCTGATGCTGCGCAACTTCTATTTCCACCCGAATGGCCAGATCCCGGCCTACGAATGGAATTTCAGCGACGTCAACCCCCCGGTGCACGCCTGGGCCACCCTCTGGCTCTACAAGTACGAGCGCGGGCTGGGCCGGACCGACCTGCAGTTCCTGGAGAAGTCCTTTCAGAGCCTGCTGCTGAACTTCAACTGGTGGGTCAACCGCAAGGACCCCGATGGACGCAACGTCTTTGCCGGCGGTTTTCTCGGCCTCGACAACATCGGCGTCTTCGACCGCAGCTCCCCGCTCCCCACCGGTGGGTTTTTAGAGCAGGCCGACGGCACGGCCTGGATGGCTTTCTATTGCCAATGCATGCTGGAAATCGCCCTGATCCTGACGGAGCACGACCCGATCTACGAGGAAATGGCCTTCCGGTTCGCCCAGCATTTTATGTGGATTTCCTATGCCATGGACCGTATCGGCGAAAACCACGACGATATGTGGGATGAAGCGGACGGATTTTTCTACGATCTGCTGCGGATGCCGGACGGCCGCGCCATCCGCCTTAAAGTGCGGTCGATGGTGGGGCTGCTGCCGCTCTGTGCGTCGACGGTGTTCGAGGCGGATGCGACCGAACGGTATCCCCACCTCAAGAAGATGATCGCCCTGTTTCGCGAGCGTCACCCCGAATTGTGCAAACATGTCGCCCCGACGGACGAGGGTTTTATCGGTTACCGGAACCGCAGGCTGCTGTCGATCCTCAACCGGAGGAAGCTGGAACGGGTGCTCGGTTACCTGCTCGACGAAAACGAGTTCCTGGGGCCATACGGCATCCGCTCGCTCTCGCGGTATCACCTCGATCACCCGTTTCATTTCCTGGTGGGGCGGGAAGAGTACAAGGTGCAGTATCTGCCGGCCGAATCGAACACCGGGATGTTCGGCGGCAATTCAAATTGGCGCGGGCCGGTGTGGATGCCGGTCAACATGCTGATCATCCGGGCGCTGATCAATTTGTACGGGTTCTTCGGCGACGACTTAAGGGTCGAGTGCCCGACCGGCTCCGGTACGCGCATGACCTTGTTCGAGGTGGCGAAGGAAATCTCCCGCCGTCTGGCATGCACCTTCCTGCGCGACGGCAGCGGTCGGCGTCCCCTCTACGGCGGCACCTCGAAATTCCAGGACGACCCGCACTGGAAGGATCTGATCCTCTTTTACGAATACTTCCACGGCGACAACGGGGCGGGGCTCGGGGCCAGCCACCAGACGGGGTGGACCGGCCTGATCGCCCAGTTCCTGGACTTTTTCGGCCGCTTCGACGCCAAGAATGTCCTGGAAGTCGAGCGCGGACAACTGTTCGACAGGATGGTAGGGGAGCAGGCGGGAGGACGGCACATAGGGAAGTCATCCAAAGAGTAGAGTGCATTGCTTTTTCAAGCCCCGAACAGGTTTGGGCAAAGGGGCTAAGTGTAGGGTGCACTCCAATGTCATTAACTTAAGTCATTCAATATTGCCGTGGGTGCATGAAATGCACCCTTACTTCTGCCGTTTCATAAGCGGCAAAGGGGTGAATTTGACGTTGTAGGGGCGAACCTTGTGTTCGCCCGAAGAAAGCCAGGGCTATGAAATGGATATAAAGGTGAAACCTCGTAAGAAAGAAAACGGCTGAACTCGCTTTCGGCTCGGTTGCTGGCGAACACAAGGTTCGCCCCTACAGACCCACCCCGAGCCTCTCGGTGGAAACACTGTAGATCCTTGAGCTAATGACATTGGGATGCACTTCTGTATCAAATGGAAGGGGGCTTCTATGCATATGGTGCGGACACGAAAAACGGCGATCCTCGTGCTGGCTCTGGGGTTGCTGCTGTCGGCCGCGGCGGCCTCGGGTGCGGCGGACGCCGAACCGGTCAAGGGAGGGGCGGTCGCCGAACGGGTTGCCGGGATGAGCGACGAGGAGGCGAGAAAATTGTTGCTCGACACCCTGCAGGCGCAGGCTCCGGCACCCAGGAAGATCGAAGGGGGGATTCCCGGCGATCGCGCCCTCGATGGCCTTCTCGGCATCCTCGGCCGGGAGTCCGCGATGCACCAGAAGAACTTGAGGGACCTCGCCGGCCATGTTCCAGACAGCACTGCCGATTTGACCCGAGTCTTCCAGTCCATCGGCCCTTCCGGGACACCTGGGGAGGCATGGGACACCATTTTCCTCGTGCTGTGCTTCATCGGCATCGGCCTTTTAGCCGAAACCACCTTCAGGAGGCTGCTGCGGAAGAAGTATTCCCGCTATTTCAGCGGCAATGCCGTCACCAGGACAGAGGCGGACCAAGGGTCCGGAGTCGGGAAGCCTGGCGGCGTTTTCCTGACAGCCCTGCCATCTCTTCTCGGATGCCTGGTCTTCATCTTGGCTTCGTACTTCAGCTATTTCGCCTTTGTCTGGGCCGGCTCGCCCGGCCTCACCCTCATCTTCATCGCAGTTCTGCTGACGATCGGCCTGGTCAGGATGATCGCCATTCTCGCCGAAATTATCCTGTCGGCTTTTTCTCCGGCAGGGTGTCCGCTGCCGCTTGGCGATTCCACCGCGAGAACAGGTCATCGCCTCATTGTCCTCGCCACCGGCTACATCGTCTCGGCATTGATGGCGATTGTCGTCTTGCAGCGCCTCGGCGCCCTGCCGGAAACGGTTGCGGTGCTGAAGGTCGGCGCGGCCACGCTGCTCATCCTGGCGACCGGGGCGGCGACGGTTTGGTATCGCAAGGAGGCCGCTGCCGTCATCCTCCCCCCATCGCCCGAGGGTACGGAACCTGGCAAGGAAAGACAAGTACTTGCCGCGTCCTGGCATTATCTCGCGCTGCTCTACCTCGCCATCCTGTGGGGGATACTGATCGTGAATGTCGTCGGAGACTCCACTCCTGCCAAGGGGGCCTTCCTGCTCAGCTTCTTCGTCCCGCCGATCTGGCTCGCCGCCGACCGGGCGGTGCAATGGTTGACCAGGCAGGTCTTGCACAGTCTCAGACTGGAGGACCACCCGCCTGAATCCCCTTCGCCTGCGGGGCCGGAGAGCGAGGGCGAACCGCAGGCGGGGACCGCGCAGCCGGCAGGCGAGCTGCTGCCGAAGGTGAACCGTTTCGTCCGCCGCGCGGTATTCGTCGCCATCGTCCTGTGGGTTGCCGGCCTCTGGGGTTATACCATTCCCTTTATCACCGAATTGTCGGGAGTGATGTTCGATGCCCTGATCATCATCGGCCTGGCCCTGCTGTTCTGGAGGTTCGTCAGCTCCCTGATCGAGAGAAAAATCCGGGAATCGGCACCGGAACGGACGACAGGCCAGGATGATGTGGACGACGAGTGGGGAGGCGTCGCCGCGCAGGGGCGATCCTTTACCCTCCTGCCGATAATCCGCAGCTTCATCGCTTCGGTTCTGGTGGTCATGGTGGCCTTGACCATCCTTTCCTCCATGGGGGTTAATATCGGCCCGCTGCTGGCCGGCGCGGGGGTGGTGGGCCTGGCTGTCGGTTTCGGCGCCCAGAAAATCGTCTCCGATATTTTTTCCGGGGTTTTCTACCTGCTCGATGACGCCTTCCGGGTGGGCGAATACCTGACTGCGGGCGGCATCATGGGTACGGTCGAGAAGATCACCCTGCGCAATGTCATGCTCCGCCATCACCGGGGCATGCTGCAGATTGTCCCCTACAGCCAGTTGGGGACGATCACCAATTTTATGCGGGGCGGGATAATCGAGAAATTCAACCTTGATTTCCCCTATGACGCCGATATCGATAAGATCCGCCGAATTATCAAGAAAGTCGGCCAGGAAATGCTCGAGGATCCGGAGCTTGGCAAGAGTTTCATCCGCCCGCTGAAATCCCAGGGTGTGCGTGAGATCACCAACTCGGTCATGACCATCCGGGTGAAATTCACCGCCAGGCCGGGGACGCAGTTCGTCATCCGGAGGGAGGCTTTCAAGCGGATAACCGCGGCGATGAAGGCCAAAGGCATTCAGTATGCGCACAGAAAGGTGATCGTCGATCTCCCTTCACCGGCAACAGATCATGAAGATCCAACCCGGATGCAGAAACAGGCCCAGGCGGCGGGGGCGGCGGCCCGGAAGATCTTCGATGAGGAGGAAGAGCTCGCGCAGCAGTTCACCCGGGAGAAATCGGGGGCATAGTCAAAAAATACAGAAAAGAGCAGTGGCCGATTACGTGGTCTTCGCCCTTGCCGAGGACACCGAATAAAGGTCACATTTGCAGCGCACGGCATCAACTTTTGGGGAACAAGGCATGATCGATCGTATATTTTCCGGAAAGTTCGTCATGATATTGCCGCTGCTGGCTGCCGTCGCCGGGGGGTGTTCGATAGTGGGGCTGCGGGAAGATCTGCAGGCGCTCGAGCAGACGAGCCTGATCACCGGCACGATTGCCGTCTCTCCCCCTACCGATAAGCCGATCTGCATCGTGTTGTACCGGGATATCCTGGGGCAGAAGAAAGCGCTTGATGCCTACCAGGTGATCTATCAACGGGGCGACTTCGCGTTTCGCCGTCCCCCCGGCGACTATTATCTTTTCGCTTTTGAAGACGCCAACGAGGATATCGCCTTCCAGCACGAAGAGCGCATCGGCTGGTATGGGGACCCCACAATCCTGGAGGCCCAGCCGGGAGTGAACTTCGAGGGGCTGCGAATCGTCCTGCGCCAGCCGGAGGAGGCTCAGCGGGAACTGCCGCAATTATATGCCGATACGGCCCCGAGCACTCCTCTGAAGGTCGACAACCGCCACCTCGGCCGGATCGAACCCCTCGACTCGCCCCGCTTCGCGCCGGAGGCTGGGGAACTCGGGATGTGGGAGCCGATGAAATTCATGGAGCAATACGGCGCCGGGCTCTTTTTCCTCGAGCCCCATGACCCGGCAAGGATCCCGGTGGTGTTCGTCCACGGCATGGGCGGCACCCCCCGTAACTTCAGGTTCTACATCGACAACCTCGACCGGACCCGTTTTCAGCCGCTGGTGCTGCACTATCCGTCCGCCATGAGACTCCCCCTGATGGCGGACGGATTGGCGAATTACCTGAGAGAGTTGCAGGTAAGGTACAGATACAATGATTTGATCATCGTCGCCCACAGCATGGGCGGACTTGTCGCGCGCGGCGCCATCAACAGGCTGACCGGCGAGGGCGAGACCCTGGTGTCCCAGTTCGTATCGATTTCCTCCCCCTGGAACGGGCATCCCGGTGCGGCGACCGGTGTCGAGCATTCCCCCGCCATCATCCCGTGCTGGTACGACATGGCGCCCGGCAGCCCCTATCTGCAGTCTCTGCAGAAGACACGGCTGCCGGCGGGGACGCGCTATTTTCTGCTGTTCAGCCATCGCGGTGGCGCGGCCATGCTGGCCGACGGGAACAGCGACGGCACCCTGCCGCTTACCAGCATGCTCGATCCCGGTATGCAGGAAAGCGCGGAGAAGGTTATCGGCTTTGACGAGTCGCACACCTCCATCCTGAACAGCCCGGAAGTGTCGAGGCGGCTCAATGAAATACTGGCGAACAGGGCCAAGGCAGGGACAAATCCTTCGGCTACCGCCCTTGCCGGGAAAAAAATGGCCAATGAAACCATGATACCATGAGAAGAA
>OBJA01001543.1_pt1 | contig 15523 bp, 11 predicted proteins | sample 1519751 | NCBI WGS metagenome assembly OBJA01 (sample SAMEA3881238, study PRJEB22517) | soil metagenome | biome: lake sediment; feature: soda lake sediment; material: sediment, water from around vicinity | place: India | collected 2013-12-23 | depth 3 m | reverse complement strand
TCCTTAACGATAATCATTGATTTGTTATGGGAACTGCGCAGCGATACACTGATACACCCGTTTTTGTCGGAAAACTTAATGGCGTTGGATAAAAGATTGAGCATAATTCGATCGAGCATTTGTGCATCAACAGCCGTTATTTTTTTCTTTGTCGTTGAGACGAATTTAAGCTTTATTCCTTTTTGAAGGGCATAGCTGCAAACGGATTGAACGATCTGCTCAAGGAAGTGGTAAAGATTTATGTTCTGCAAATTCAGAGTCATTTTGCCCGCATCAATGCGCGTAAGATCCAACATGTTGTTGATAATACGAAGCAGACGAAAGCTGTTTTTCTTTGCGATATCAAGTGTTTGCTTATAGATGTCCGGATCCGCTTTGTTTATCGCCAGACTTGCGGAAAGATAGTCAATCCCAGATAATATCACAGACAAAGGCGTGCGCAACTCGTGCGATATGTTTGATAAGGAGTCAATGAGTGACCTGTGCTCATAAACCAATGAAGCTTTTTCCTCGTTCAACAAGACGTTCTTCTCGTTCAGCTTGATCGCCTGTCGTCTGGTTCTAAGCAGCATCTCCACGCGTGCAAACAGTTCTTTCTTGATAATCGGCGTTGTCAGCACATCATCAACACTGCGCCATATATCGTTTGTTAAAAGGCTAACTTCTTCCTTTGGGGTGATAAGCAATACGGGTAAGAACAAGCGAGGGAGGGATTTTTGTATCAAAACGCTTATCGAAGACAGCATCAAACCATCGGCGATAATCAGGTCATATTTTGCGGGAATATCCATATCTTCTTCATAACGAAAAAGACTGTAGTACTTTTTAAGCAGATTTTCAATCAGCTTATAGTTTATCATGTTTTCAACCGCAACAAGCACTCTATCCAAATGTATTAACCCGCTCCTGTCATTTTTTTAAAACCAACCCCTTGATGCAATCGGTTAGTTCCTTGATTGCAACCGGCTTGTAAAAAACGCTGCAAGCGCCATGATCATAACATTTTCTTTTGATCTTTGAATTGCCTGAAGAAATAATCAGTGTTGGGATGCGTTTTTCTTTAAGCTTATGGCACAAGTCCCATACATTGCAGTCGTAACCCGTCATATCAACGATGGCGATATGAAACATCTCATCGTCAAGCAATCGATGCGCCTCATACAATTTGTTCGTACTTGTGGTGTGAATATTCATTTTACAGAGGACATTTGATAAAACCCGCGTATTCCCCTGATTTGCCACAACGGCAAGCGCACTGCTTTCCATCTTTATGTGATCCAGTCCGGATTGCCATGCAGTATGCCGCGTAAATTGATAAGCGGGTGGCCAATTTGAATGCCATTCTTTGATATTTCGAACTCTCTCAGTGTTTTTTCAAAATCCGACAGACGTTTTTTGAGCACGCCGATGGCTTTTTTGAGCTCGCCTTTGATTTCTAGATACCGAATAAATATCACATTATCCGAAAGATAGCTGATACCGTTTTCCGTTATCAAAAAGTCTCCGGTTATGTTGGACAATTCAGTAATCAGCAGCACTGTGACGCCTATGTTGGTCAGGTATTTACAAAGCAAGTGAAGGTGATCGGCCAACTTTTGGTTTTTCATCGCGATGCTGTAACCGCTGGTGCTGTCAAACAACGCCACTTTAATATTCTGCTTTTGTACAATATCGCGCACCAGCAGGGCAAAATGATCGGCGGAATAAAACATGGGCTCTATCTTCTCTATACAGAGCATTCCTTGATCGATATTCTCTTTTATATCAATACCGATGGCTTGGCAACGATCGACAATCATTTGTACTTCTTCCTCGAATGAGAACACAGCGGCTTTATGACCTTGCGATACGCACGAATTGGCTATCTGAATACCCAGCGTTGTTTTACCGACACCGGCCGGGCCGGATATCATACTGATTGTACCCTCTTCTATGCCGCCTCCAAGCAGCTTGTCCAGCGAATTAATGCCGCTCGATAGTACGCCCCACTTATAATCACGCGATAATTTTGTGGGATTAAGCCTTGGATAGACGATGGCCCCTTTGTCGGTTAGCCTGTATGAATGATGTCCATGTAAAAAGTCGGAATTACGGTATTTAATAACGCTTATCGTTCTGATATCGATGTTGTTTTCCAGATGGATGACTGCGTGTGTGAGAAACTGCAGGTCGTAGTCGGGCACATCTGGGCTTGTTTCTGAACTGACCAGTACGGTGATGCCATTTTCAGATAAAAACCGAATAAACGAAAGCACCTGGCGATGAAATTGGAAACGATCGGAAGAAAGATACCGAAGCTGTGTCAACGAATCCAAAAACACGCGCGCTGGCTTGATACGCAAGATGGTATCGACAATGCTTTGTGTGATGGGCTCTCTTTCCACCTCAGAAGAAGTGAATATATCATAGCTTTGTGCTTCCGCAAAAAAATCAGAATTGGGGCTCAAATCCAAAAAAGGCAATGAAGAGGCATCAAAACCAAGCTTATTTGCAGTTGTGCGGATGTTGTCCTCTTGCTCTTCAAAAGAGATAAACAATACATTTTCACCGGCACGCGCGCCTTCAAGCAGAAAATGCAATCCGAATGTGGTTTTTCCGGTTCCCGGGCCGCCGCGCAGCATATAGCAATAACTTGGGGAAAAACCGCCAAGCAAAATCTCGTCCAAACCGGTAATGCCGGTTGAAATCTTAGGTGTCTCATAGTTGCTCGTGCTCATTTCTGTCCCTCCTCGAAGAATCAACTATTATGTTTAATTATGATAATACATGGGTGGTTATGTTAATTATGATAACGCAGCTTGCTTAACAAAGCAACAAATATATTTCGATGACTCTATTAATTGGATGGGTGATTGCTTAAAGCATCAGATAATCATTAAAGTTATTATTTTCACTTCATAGTCAGAATAAAATCGCGTCTTGCGGATATCATTGAAAAGATATCAGCAGCAAAGGAGAATGAGCCATACTACGCTTCACCAAAAAAAAGAAGCCGCAGCAGCCGGAGCAGAGCGATCAACCAAGTGCGGATACACAAAAAATACCCGAAAAAATGGACGACTGCGAGCAGCTTGTTAAAAAGCTATTTTGCAACAGCTTCGATGTTGTTGTGCAGCAGTTTGAAACGGTAAAAGAAAAAGCGATGATCGTGTATATTGACGGACTCGTCGATAAGGATCTGATCGACAGGGATATCATCAAGCCGCTAAAGGCAGCCGATTTCGATGGCAATTTGGAACGCGCATTCAAAACGGTGTATGAAGAAACACAAGAGATTGGTGAGCTTGTGAAAAACATACTCGCAGGCTTCACCGCCGTTTTTTATACCAATACGCAAAAAGCGTATGTTTTTGAGCTGCGGTCATGGAACCAGCGCACGGTGGCCGAACCGGATGCCGAATCGGTGATACGCGGCCCAAAAGAGGGCTTTACCGAGAATATACGCTCAAACACCGCACTCATCAGAAGAAAGCTAAGAAATCAACGGCTGGTGATCGAAAACAAAACAATCGGCAGGCAGACGAGCACGTCTGTTGAAATCGCATATCTTGACGATATTGCAAACAGGCATGTGCTCGACCAAGTCAGAACACGTCTCGATGAAATCGATGTGGATATGATTTTGGAATCGGGCGAAATTGAGCAGCTGATCTGTGAAAATGTACTTTGTCCGATTGCAGGCATCGGCTTAACGCAAAAGCCGGATGTTGTTGCCGCACGTATGCTGGAAGGACGTGTGGCCATATTTGTAGACGGCACACCGCATGTGCTCACAGCGCCTGAGTTATTCATTGAAAATTTCCATACTGCTGAGGATTACTACAATCGGCCCGTTTATGCGACCATTATCAGGATGCTGCGGTTTGTCGCACTTTTCATCACTGTGCTGCTGCCCGGCCTTGCGATCGCCATACTGACATACCATGAAGAGATGCTCCCGTCCGTATTTTTGACGAGCGTGATTACTGCCTCGCTCAAAACGCCGATGCCGCTGATGGCTGAGGTGTTTTTGCTGATACTGATGTTCGAGCTGCTGCGTGAGGCCGGTACACGCATGCCCAAGGCGGTGGGCTCCGCCATCACCATCGTCGGCTCGCTGATCATTGGTGAGGCGGCTGTCAGCGCAGGTATCGTCAGTGAGCCGATGGTCATCGTTGTGGCCATCACGGCGGTCACCAGCTTCATGCTGCCCAATCTGATGGAGTTTTCACTCGTTTACAGAGCTGTTTTCTGGCTGCTGGGCGGTCTGCTGGGCCTTGTGGGCATCGGCGTTGGCCTTGTCATCATGTACACACAGCTTGCCTCTGCCGATTCATTCGGTATACCGATGCTTTCATCGTTTTCCAGGCAGGAGATGAAAGACAGCCTTGTCCGCACCACGCTGGATTCGATGGAGTTTCGGCCCGAATCGATCACCAAGCAAAACCTGAGGAGGAGACGGCAAAAACCATGATTCGTATTAAAAAAACGCTGTGTGCGGCGCTGTGCTTGCTGCTGTTGTTCGGCGGCGGATGCTGGGACAAGAAAGAGCCCAAGGAACTGGCCATCGTGCATAGCATCATTTACGATATGACCGATGAGGGGAAGATCAAAATCATCACAGAGATTATGGACCCGTCAGGAGGCGGCAATGGCGGTACGATGGGCGGCGGCGGTAATGGTGATGCTGGGCCAAACCTTGTGATGATATCCGAAGGTGATTCGGCACGCGAGGCACTCAGCCATCTGTCAAAGCATGTGGAGAAAAATGTTTTCGGCGGCCATAACAAGGTGCGCTTTTTCACCGAACCGTTTGCCAAGGAAGGGCACATCATCTCGATGCTCGACTTTCTTTTGCGAGATCATCTGACAGATGAAACGCCGCTGATGATCGTGATCAAAGGTGAGACGCCTGAGGATGTGCATTTTTCCACAGCCGGATTGTCTGATTTGGTGGGTGACTATTTCGAAAGTTTGAAACAAAAGCAGCCGCAGCATACATCCAAATCGGTATTTGTCACAACACTTGATTTTCTCAAAGATTATCTGATAGAAGGCAAGCAGCCGGTAGCCGGCGTTGCAGAGATCATGTCTCATCCCAATACGCAAGCTCAAGACGAGGACGGTGAAGGCGGCGGTAGCGGCGGCCAGAATGGCGAGGGAGGCAGCGGCGGCCAGAATGGCGGCGGTGAAACAAGTCAGGATGAAGGGGGAGAAAAAATCATTTTGTACGAAGGCCTTGCCGCATTCAAGGAAGGCAAGCTTGTGGGATATATGGACGGCATTGAAGCCAGGGCCTATAACATACTCGTTAACGATGTTGGCGTTTCGTTTTTTTCTATACCGTCCGGTGATGGCCTGACTGTATTTAAGATCAGCAGTTCGAGCGCTGATACAAAAGCATCTGTCAGCAGTGAGCAAATTGCTTTTCACGTATCGATTCAAATGACTTTAAACATTATTGAAGAAAGCGGTGACAAAGATTTGACCGAGCAAGCGTGGCTTGATTATATCGAAAAAGAATTCAACGAGGCAATGAAAAAAGAAATTGACGCGGCGATAAAAAAAGCACAGCAGGAATTTCGCAGTGATATTTTCGGCTTTGGCAGGCATGTGCACAGGCAATTGCCGGATAAGTGGAGAGCGCTGAAATATAACTGGGACGATTACTTTGCGGAAGCCACTGTTTATGTCACGGTGGAATCCACAGTGACGCGGACAGGTCAAATCAAACAGCCCCTCAAACGGAGGAAAGAGGATGAATAAAAAACCGGTGATCACATCGCTGCAGCTGCTGTTGATGGCGGTCGGCAGCGCATTGGTGTTTCCGTATACGTTTTTACCGATACTCAACTCGCCGCCTGCCAATCAGGATGTATGGGTGGCGATGCTGATGGCTTTTGTGTATATACTGATACTCAATATGCCGCTGCTTTACATCATGAACAAGTTCAGAGGCGTTAATGTGGTGCAAACGGCCGAGCTCACGCTGGGCGGCATTTTTGGCAAAGTGGTATTGATTCCCGTTATCGCTTTTTTTATCTACTGCTTCACAGCCTGTATGCTGATCACGGCCATTTTTATCGAGCTGTATGTTTTTCCGGGGGCACCCACATGGGCGCTGCTGTTGGTAATGATTTTACCGGTGTCATATGCGGCCTATAAGGGCGCCGGTACCATCGCGCGTCTTGCGAATTTAATAGTTCCGTTTGCGCTGTTTTCTGTGGTCGTATTTTTCATTTTTGGAATCCCCTATTTTGATACGCATGCCATCGAGCCTGTGCTAGCCGATTCGACTTTTATCGATTTGAATATTGGGGCCTTTTTCACTGCTGCGCGTTACTCGGAGATACTGATATTCTGGGTGTTCTCGTATTATCTGATCGAGCGCTCCAGCATCAATAAAACCTACTCAGCAGCGCTGGGCGTTTTTGGCGCCACCTTTTTGCTGATATTGCTGCCCACGCTATTCGTGCTGGGTACAGATTATGCGCGCATGGCATGGAACCCCTATTATACGTACACACGGCAATTAGAGGCATTTGGATTTATTGAGCGTTTGCAGGCATTTAATATGATTGCGTGGCTTCCGGCGGCTATTTTGAAGCTGATTTTATACACCTATATGGGCAGCAAGGTGCTTTCAGGCGTGGTCAAAGCCAAGTCACATTGCCCTTTTGTATTTATAATTGCGGCCGTGGGCTTTATCGCAGGGCTGATGCCATTTATGAACAAATCCAGTACCATCGAAAAACTGCGCTCGGACGATGTTTTTCCGCTGATTATCATACCCATCATTGTTTTTATACCGTTGGTTCTGCTGGTGGTATACTTAATCAGAAAAAAGAAGATTGATCCGCAGATCGAGCAGATTCGCGCGTCTTTGCAGGATGCCGAGAAATGACAGACGGCAATTGTCATACTGACCGCAGCGAATCCCATTGAGCGTGCCATTAAGTTGCCATCATCAAACGACAGAGGATTTCTCGCTGGCGCTCGAAATGACAGACGGCAATTGTCATACTGAGCGTAGCGAAGTATCCCATTGAGCGTGCCATTAAGCCACCATCATCAAACGACAGAGGATTTCTCGCTGGCGCTCGAAATGACAGACGGCAATTGTCATACTGAGCGCAGCGAAGTATCCCATGGGGCGTGCCATTAAGCCACTCTGCATCTCACAATCATTTTTCACCCTGCCGGTTGACAAAAAGCGTACAGCCCGATATAAAACAAGTAAGCATATGTGCGCAGATGAAGGGAGCAGCTATGGTCACCATCAACAACCGCGTGGGAACAGGCATTGCAGGGCTCGATGCCGCTGTTGACAGCCTGCGGCTTGGCGATAATGTGGTGTGGCAGGTGGATGCCGTCGCGGACTACAGACGGGTGGTGACACCTTACATCGCGCAGGCGCGCAAAGACGGCCGCAAAATCGTCTATTTCCGTTTCGGCAGGCATCAAAGGCTTATCGACGACACAGACGGCATCATAGTGCACGAGGTTAAGGCGGACGAGGGCTTTGAATGCTTTGTCATCAAAACGAACAACATCATCGTGCAGGAGGGCAAGGGCGCTTTCTATGTGTTCGACTGCTTAACTGATTTGCTGGATAACTGGTACTCGGATCTGATGATCGGCAATTTCTTTGTGATCACATGCCCGCTGCTTTTTGAGCTTGATACCGTCGCGTACTTCGCGCTTGAGCGCAACATGCACACCAACGATACCATCGCCCGCATACGCGAAACCACGCAGGTGCTGATCGATCTGTACCACATCAACAGCGCGTTTTATATCCATCCGCTTAAGGTTTGGCAGCGTTATTCGCAGACGATGTTTTTGCCGCACCGGCTTGAGGGCGAGCAAATGATATCGATCACCGCAAGTGCCGATATCGCCGCGCTGTTCTCCGGCATGAATACTGGCAGACCGCGTCAGGACTACCGCGAAGAAATTTTCCGCGAAGCACAGCAGGCGCTGGCGTGCCCGGAGGCCGAGCAGACAAAGGCGCGGGACAAGCTGCTCGCACTGCTGATCGGCAAGGAATCGCGCATCATTGCGCTGTGCAGGCAGCACCTGCGATTGGAAGACCTGCTGATGATCGAAAGCCGCCTGATAGGCACCGGCTATGTGGGCGGAAAAACGGTGGGCATGCTGCTTGCCCGTAAGATACTCGAATCGGATAAAGCAATCGCGGACGTGCTTGAGCCGCACGATTCGTATTACCTCGGCTCGGATATTTTCTATACCTATGTCGTGCAAAACGGGTGGTGGACGCTGTGGTCCAAGCACAAGAAGAAAAGCGGCTACCAGCGCTATGCCGCAAAGCTGAAAGAGAAGATGCTGCAAGGGCGGTTCCCCGAAAAGATACGCGAATCGTTTCAGCAGATGCTCGAATATTTCGGCCAGTCTCCCATTATCGTGCGCTCAAGCTCGCTGCTTGAAGACAATTTCGGCAACGCATTCGCCGGCAAATACGAGAGCGTATTCTGTGTGAATCAGGGCACACCGGAGGAACGCTACCAAGCGTTTGAGAATGCTGTCCGCACGATATATGCCAGCACGATGAGCGAGAACGCGCTCTCGTACCGTCTCAACCGCGGCCTTTTTGAACACGATGAGCAGATGGCGCTGTTGGTTCAGCGCGTTTCCGGAGATTATTTCGATCAATACTTCTTTCCGCATGTCGCGGGTGTGGGCAATTCGACGAATCTTTATGTTTGGGATGAGAGCATCGACATGGAAGCGGGCATGATCAGGCTGGTGTTTGGCCTTGGAACGCGCGCAGTGGACAGGGTGACGGGGGATTATCCGCGCATCGTCTGCCTCGACAACCCTGCGCGTCCGCCGTTGCTGCAATACGGCGACGAGCGGCGATTTTCACAGCACCGCGTGGATGTGCTCAGCATTGCCGAAAACGCATTGATCGAGATAGACCGCAAACAAGTGCTTTCACTCGACATCAAAGCCGATAAGGCGCTGTTTATCAAGCGCGACGAAACAACAGCCAGGCGTATGCGTGAGCTTGGGCTGCCCCAAGACGGTGACGCCGATATACTGGCCTTTCCCAAGCTGCTGCTGGATTCTCAATTCCCCGCGATTATGCGCAGCATGCTGTCATTGCTTGCGAAGGCCTATCAATACCCCGTGGACATCGAGTTCACAGCCAACTTTTTGCCGGACGGACAGTTCAAAGTTAATATGCTGCAATGCCGCCCGCTGCAAACCCGCAGCATCGGCAAAGCCGTCGAGATGCCCAAGCCCAAAAGCGCCGATAAATGTCTGTTTGTATCCAAGGGCGGTTTTATGGGCGGCAATGTGCGGCTTGCGATCGACGATGTGGTGTATGTGAACGCAAAAGCGTATCTGGCATTGAGTGAAAGCGACAAATATGCTGTCGCACGGTTGATCGGGCGCATCAATCACGCGCTCAAGGACAAAAGCATGCTGCTGCTTGGGCCGGGCCGGTGGGGTACCACTACGCCTTCGCTGGGTGTGCCCGTCAATTTTTCGGAGATATGCAACGCCGCGGCGCTGTGCGAGGTATCCTCCCAGCAGGAGGGCTTTATGCCCGAACTTTCATACGGCAGTCATCTGTTTTTGGATCTGGTGGAAACGGGCATTTTCTACGCGGCGCTGTTCGACGGAAGCGCCGGTACGGTATTCAATCCAAAGTTCATCACAAAGCGAGAAAATTTCTTGCCCGATGTTGTGCCCGGCAGCGATAAATTCAAAGATGTTGTGCACATTGCCCGCATCAAGGATTTGCTGCTTTGCTCGGATATCGTTTCGCAGATGGTGATCTGTCAGTGAGAATACAATGAGTTGTGACAGCCGATGCATATTGATTGAAATACTATCTATATACTGCTATAATACAGCCAAGCGATCATGATTTGGAGAGCATGCTGTGGACGAAAGCGCACCAAAAAAACCGTTGATCAACGTTGTGCTGACATTTGAAGACGCATCAAGGCGCATCGAGAAGATATCGGCAGCGCTGTTTGACGATATGCTTGAGCTAAAGGCAGGCGGCTTTTCGCGCAGCATCAAGCTTGGCGATGTGGTATTGGTATCGGCTGAGTCATACAAAATCACCATAACCACGCAGAATGAAACGATCGTGCTCTCGATGATCGGGCACTGGTACGAGGATTTTGCAAAGCGGCTGATTCGCGCCTGTAACGAGGTTTTTTTTGTGCAGTCGCTGATGCGCGAGAAGGTGCATTTTGAAGCGCAGGGACAGTATATCGCGCCGGGAGGTGTGCCCGAGCCCGCGCTTTTTCGCATCTGCGAAACGGCCATCGCTGTATTGCCCGACGCACATGCGCTGGTGCGCATACCGTTTTGCATGGTGGATTCGGAATCGGTTGAACCTTACTGTTTTCGCATCACCGATAAGCATGGGCGGGTATACGCGCTGCAAAAGCTTGGCCGTGTTACCGATAAGTTTTTAAGCGAATATAACCAGCGTGTCGCAACGCTTATCAAGCAGACCACGGAGCGCCTTTCGCAAATAGGGCCTGTCTCCAAAGAGCTGGCACGGCTGATGATGGAAGGCTTGGTGACGCCGATGGCACGCATAAGCGCCGTATCGCCCGAATTTGCCGCAGCGCTTGAAAAGCATATTGCGGCATCGCAGATCGCTCAGGAATACGCGTATATCCAATCGGTCAGCAGCGATATGGCAGTGGGCATCAAGCGCGGCCTGATGGGCGAGCTGACAGGGGAGAGCCTTCTGCTGCTTGCGCCCGTGGCAGACAGAAAACGCGTCATCATGGAGAGCCTTGGCGCGTCGGCGGCCACTTATGTGTTCAATATGGACGATGACACAAGCTTTGCACACTTTCTGCCGATGTTCAACGAAAGCATGCTCGCCGTCAATTTTAGGCGCGAGCCGATATATATGAGCGACAAAGCGCTTAAGGATGAGAAGCATGAAGCATACCGTTATGCGGTGATGCGCTGTCCCGCGCTTGTGCGGCTGCGTGCACAGTTTGCGGGCCGCGTGAAGCACAGCGGCTTTGAATCATGGAAAAACGCGCTTGGCGCATATATTGATTAAACAGGAGGAAAGTGATGGCGGGATACAACAAGCCATGTATCGGCTGTGGCACATTCATTGCTTACGACAGCAAGTTTTGCCCCACGTGTGGGCGTAACAGCCCGTTTTATGACGCTTGTCCGAGCTGTATGGCGGAAATAAAACGCGAATGGAAGCGGTGTCCGTCGTGCGGACGTGGTCTTTACATTGCGTGCCCGCACTGCGCGCAGTTAACATTCGTGTGCGACAAATGCGACAGCTGCCATCAGCCGCTTACAAGACCATGCGAAAACACGCTTTGCGGTTCGCAGCAATTTTTCCAAAACGTGAAATGTACCGATTGCGGTAAGAAATTTAAAAATAAAGCCAGGAGGAAATAGAGCCATGATGCAGGCTTTTACACGCAACTATCAGGACAACAGCACCGAAGCGGGGTTTCAGTTCACCTTCTACTGCGACGTATGCCAGGACGGTTTTCGCACGTCGTTTATCGAATCGGCCACCTACAAGAAAGGAACGCTTTTCAAAGGCTTAACGCGCGGTATCGGCACAGCCGCTTCGATGTTCGGCGGCGCGGTCGGCCGTGTGGGGCATCTGGCCTATTCGGGAGAAAGCATATTATCCGAGCGCTTTCAGGGCATGTCGCCCGAGTGGCACAAAGAGCATGAAAAAGCATTTGGGCTTGCGCAGAACGAAGCCAAGCAGCATTTTCACCGCTGTCACAAGTGTCACAAATGGGTCTGCGATTCATGCAATAACGACGAAGTAGGCCTTTGCGCCGAATGCGCGCCGCGCGTCAATGTGGAGATCGCCGCGGCAAGAGCCGATAAGATGAAGCGCGATATATGGGATAAAGCGGATCAAACGCAGGTTTTCCAAGGCGAAATCGAGCAAAAGACCACTTTTTGCGGTGAATGCGGCAAGCCCGCCGGTCAATCAAAGTTCTGCACCAATTGCGGTGCAAATCTGGCTCTCAACGTCTGCCCGACATGCGGCGCGGAAAACGATCAGAGCGTGCGTTTTTGCGGCGAGTGCGGTACAAAGCTCAAATAGATTGTGATAATGAACGGGCAGGCGCTGTTTGTGCTTGCTCGTTTTTTATGTCATTGTATGCTATGCAGTAGGGCGGCTTATGGCCGTACACCCTCACGGCAGCCAGCGGACGACCAACGTCCCTACAGTATACATGTTTGTTCATAGCCAGAACAGATACGCGGCAATGCCCGCCGCCAAAGCGCCAATGCCATCGAACAGCAGATCAAAATTGGTATCCTCCAAGCCCTTTTGCATCTTCATGCCAAGCTTGCCTCGTTTATCGGAGATAAACTCGAACAGCTCGACGAGCACGCCAAGCATAAAGCCCAGAGCCACAACGAACAGTGCCGCCATTATTTTCGGCATCACAGTGCCGAATATGGCCGCCAGCGTCAGATAAGCGAGCAGTGCATAGGCCAAAGTGGCGAACGCGTGCTGGTAACGGTCGAACACCTTTGAGCGATTGTAGAAGCGAAGATAATAGCCCCAAAAGACATGTGTAAACTGTGCGATGATGGCGAGTATCAGCACAAAGGGAGCAATATCAAGCCTGAATACCATGACAGCCAGAATATAGACCGCAAATGATATGCCCGCGCATAAAACAGCTTTGACGAGCGGCTTTTCATTTTGGCGTATCAATCGTATGACGATTACCGACTCTATTGCTATCAGAAGAATAAATGCAATCCAAAAATATACCGGCATGTATGGCTCCTTTGTCTATTTCCCTTATTATGCGTACGGATAAAAACGTCTATGCAGCATCGGTGATATTGCCGCAAAACTGTTATTAATGCTAATGTTATGTAAAGTCGATCAAGAGAGTGTGTGGTGCGGCTCTTTTATTGCGCGCCACAAAGTGGTATGATAGAAAAGACAAACAACAAAGGACGACAGATGGACAAAAAGACTTTAGTAAAGCTTGAATTCGATAAAATACGCATTAGGCTCGCTGAGCATACGGTGTCGCAAAGCGGGAGCGCGGCAGCGCTTGCGTTGCTGCCAGATGTCCACACCGGCAGTGTCAAACAGCTGCTTGAAGAAACGCTTGAGGCAGAGAGCGTTCTGATGCGTTCAGCCTCATCCCCGATATCCGGATTTGAAGACATTGCGCCGCAGCTTGCCCGCTTAAAGGCAGGTGCCGATATCGGCTGCGGTGAGCTGCTGCGCGTTCTCGGTGTGCTCAAAGCGGCACGCCGTGCCAGTAAAGGCCTTGGCGGCACCGATGCGCCAATACTGTCCGGCATGGCAGCGGCGCTCGAATACGACGATAAACTCATCGCGGCGCTCGATGATGCCATCGTGGGCGAAACAATGCTGGCCGACAGCGCATCGGCAGCGCTTGCATCAATCAGGCGGCGCATGCAGCGCGAGAACGAGGGTATACGCGATAAGCTATCAGCCATTATACGCTCGCCGCAATACAAAGAATACCTTCAGGATGCCATCGTCACCACGCGCGGCGGCCGCTATGTGGTGCCCGTCAAGCAGGAGCATAAGCGCACGATACGCGGCCTAGTGCACGATCAGTCGGCCAGCGGTCAGACGTTTTTCATTGACCCCATCGAGGTGGTGGAGGCCAACAACCGCATACGTGAGCTGGAGCTGGAGGAAGCTGCGGAGATCGAGCGTATACTGCATGATTTTTCCGAGCGGCTGCGCGCCATTTACCCCGCACTCAAGACCAATCTGTCGGTATTGACCGCTCTTGATCTGATATTCGCCAAGGCGCGTCTGGCATCCGCAATGAAGGCATCGCCGCCCAATATCAGCGAGGACGGCACGCTCATCATCAAAAACGGACGGCACCCGCTGATAGACTCTAAGGCGGTGGTGCCTGTTTCGCTCACAATAGACGACGGATACCGCGGCCTGATCATCACCGGCCCGAATACAGGCGGCAAAACGGTGACGCTCAAGCTGGCAGGCCTGCTGTGCGCTATGGCACAGTGCGGCCTTTTCGTACCCGCTGACGGCAGCACAACACTGCCGGTCTATACCAGTTTATTTGCGGATATCGGAGATGAACAAAGCATCGAGCAAAGCCTGAGTACGTTCTCATCCCATATGGGCAACATAACGCGCATTATGCGTGCGGCAAATGCACAATCGCTGGTGCTTCTTGACGAGCTGGGCGCGGGTACGGATCCGGCGGAGGGCGCGGCTCTGGCAATGGCCATACTCGAAGCGCTTGAGCAAAAGGGCTGCACCGTGCTTGCCACCACGCATTACAGCGAGATCAAGGCGTTTGCGATGGCCAGCGCCGTCTACCAGAACGCGTGTATGGCTTTTAGTCTAAAGACGCTCAGCCCCACGTATCAGCTGATCATGGGTGTGCCGGGCGTGTCCAATGCGTTTGAGATCGCCAAAAAGCTTGGGCTAAACGAAGCGATTATTGAACGCGCGCGGGCTCTTATGTCGGAGGAAGCCATCAAATTCGAGCAGTTGATCGGCGAAGCGGAACGTCGGCGCGAGCAGGCCGAGCGCAAGCAGCAGCAGGCCGAGGATTTTCGGCGCAGCGCGCAATCGATACGCGATAAAAGCGATATTGAACTCAAAAAGGCGCAGGAAAAGGCGCAAAAGCTGCTGGACCGCGCCAACGAGCAAGCGCTGGAGATATTGAGGGACGCACGCAATGAGGCTGAGCGCGTGATAGACGAGCTGAAAAAAGCACAGGCGCTGCGGCAGGAGCAAATCAATGCATCGCGCAAGGCACTGGGAGACAGGATAGACCAGACAGCGGCACAGCTGCGCAAAAAGCCGGAGAAAAAGAGCGGCACACGGCCTGAAGAAATTGCGGCGGGAGATACCGTGCGTCTTTTGAGCCATGGCGTTGAAGCAACGGTGCTCAAAGAACCGCGGGACGGTAAGGTGTTCGTGCAGGCGGGCGCGCTCAAGCTGGAGGTGCCGCTTGCGGACATAGAGCCCGCAAAGCCTCAAAAAAGCGTGGAGAGGCTCGGCGGCTTCAAGCGCGGCGGTGCACAGCCGCCCGGCATGTCGATCGATCTGCGCGGACTGACGCTTGATGAAGCGATACTCGAGGCGGATAGGTATCTGGATGAAGCCTATCTGGCATCGCAGACAGAGGTGATGCTGATACACGGCAAGGGCACGGGTGTGCTGCGTGCAGGTCTGAGGCGTTATCTTAAATCACATGTGCATGTCAAGCAGCAGCGCCCCGGCCAGTTTGGTGAGGGAGAAGACGGCGTGACAGTGGTCACAATCAAATAGGAGGGCTTATGGATATCGCAAGCGCGTGCCTTGTTGGGATACGGTGCCGTTATGACGGCGAAGCAAGAGAAGACGCGGCCATCAAAAAGCTGTATCAGCAAGGCAAAATTAAGCCGGTTTGTCCCGAAGGCTTGGCCAAGCTGCCGGTGCCGCGCTGCCCGTCAGAGATCGTCGGCGGCGATGGGGCAGACGTGCTGGAGGGTCGGGCGCGTGTGATGGCGCAGGACG
>OBJA01001542.1_pt1 | contig 15527 bp, 11 predicted proteins | sample 1519751 | NCBI WGS metagenome assembly OBJA01 (sample SAMEA3881238, study PRJEB22517) | soil metagenome | biome: lake sediment; feature: soda lake sediment; material: sediment, water from around vicinity | place: India | collected 2013-12-23 | depth 3 m | reverse complement strand
CTGTCCGTCGGCCACGACCCGCACTCCAGCAAACGGACATTTTTCTTGGCCGCAACCACAGCCACGGCTTCAGCAGCAATGGTCGGTGCAATGATGACTTCAACGAACTGATTGTCGACAATCGCTCGGGCCGTTTCGCCATCAAGTTCACGGTTGACAGCGATAATGCCCCCAAAAGCCGATTCCGGATCGGTGGAAAAGGCCTTGCGATAAGCCTCCAGCAGAGTGGCACCAACGGCAACACCACAGGGGTTGGCGTGTTTGACGATGACGCAGGCCGGGGTTGCATCAAACTGCTTGACGCATTCGAGGGCAGCATCGGTATCGGCAATGTTGTTGTAGGAAAGTTCTTTCCCCTGCACCTGTCTGGCCGTCGCTACGGAAGCCTCTGCGAACCCTTTTTCGACATAGAAGGCGGCTTTTTGATGGGGATTTTCGCCGTAGCGCATCCCCTGGCTGTGCTGATATTGAAGGGTCAGGCTGCGGGGGAAATCGACCGGATCTCCGTCGGTGCGCTGGCCAAGCCAGTTGGAAATGGCACCATCGTAGGCGGCGGTATGCTGATAGGCCTTGGCAGCCAGACGAAAATTGGTTTCGGGGGACACCGCGCCGGAACTGGATTTCATCTCCTCAAGTGCCACGGCATAATCCGCAGGGTCTACCAGAACAGTGACAAATTTGTTGTTTTTGGCCGCACTGCGCAACATGCTCGGACCACCGATGTCGATGTTTTCAATGGCATCTTCCAGGGTGCAGTCCGGGCGCGCTACCGTCGCCTCAAAGGGGTAGAGATTGACGACCACCAGATCAATGGCTTCGATGGCATGCTCGTCCATGGCTGCACGGTGCTCAGGATGATCACGCAGCCCCAGCAAAGCCCCGTGGACTTTGGGGTGCAGGGTCTTGACCCGACCGTTCATCATCTCCGGAAAGCCGGTATATTCTGAAACGTCCGTCACCGGAATCCCCGCTTCCCGCAGCAAACCGGCAGTTCCTCCGGTTGAGAGGATTGTCACTGCGTAGTCGCAATGCAATGTCCGGGCAAGATCGACAACGCCGGTCTTATCAGATACCGATATGAGTGCACGCTTGATGACAGCCATTGATGGTTCCTTTCTCTTTTTTCTTTTTTGGATTAATAAGCGGAAATAATGAACATGATGACATCAGCAACATCGCCCTCGGCAGCCGTAGATTCATTAGCCGACAACAGGACGAAAAGCCGATTTATTAGCACGGTTGGACGGTTACTGACAACCGATTTCAGGCCACCGGCAGGTAACAGCGCGGCACCCTGGCGCTGATTCGGCAAAAAACTTCATAGGAAATGGTATTCAACTGGTCCGCCATCTCATCTCCGCTGATGACCAGCCCTTCAGCGCTGCCAAGGAGAGTAACAGGATCGCCGGGAGCGACATCGGCAAGGTCACTGACATCAACCATGGTCCAATCCATGCAGACCCGACCGATAACCGGAACCATCCGGCCATGAACAATGGCTCGACCACGGTTGCTTAAAAGACGGTTATAGCCGTCAGCATAGCCGATCGGCAATACCGCGACCTTGACAGGCCGGTCGGCACGATAGGAATGGCCATAGGAAATACCGCTCCCGGCGGGAAGATCACGCACCTGGGCAATGCGGGTGCGCAGATGCATTACTGGTCGCAGGTCAAGACAGGAGGCATAATCCTCCCCCGGCAAGCCGCCGTAAAGCATGATTCCGGGGCGAACCAGGGTACACTCCGGACAGTAACGCGCAGAGATACCGGCGCTGTTGGCAAGATGGATATCCACAGGATTGATGCCGCCCACACGCATCATCTCCACCACGTCAGCAAATAGACGCTGCTGGTCAGTAGACACCGCAGACAGTTGTTCATCAGCACAGGCAAAGTGCGACATCGCTCCCTGAACAATGAGCCCCGACATTGATTTTAATCGTGGCAGAGCCAGTCGCAACTGTTCAGGGGTGAATCCGACCCTCCCCATTCCGGTATCTATTTTAATATGAACGATGGCATGCTCGCGACGATTGAGGGCAGCGCCGGCCAGTCGCTCTGCCGCTTCCAGATCGAACAGGGTCACCATCAATGATTCCCGCAGAAAAATCTCTTCCTGACCGGGAAAGCAGCCACCAAGAACCAGAATATTCTGATCAATACCTCCCCGTCTCAGGGCCTGCGCCTCTTCCAGAGTCGCCACGGCAAAATCGATAACGCCCCCCTTGAGCAGTGCCTGTGAAACCGGCACAGCACCGTGTCCGTAAGCATCTGCCTTGACAATCGCCATCACCCGTTGGCAAGGGTACATGTGCCTGTTGACCTGATCAAGATTGTGCAGTAAAGCACCGAGGTCAATATCGGCCCAGGTCGGTCTGCACACATCCTTATGCAAAAGTTCCCCTTGCTTTGTCATGATGTTCCCTAAACAGAGGTTAAATTGAATTTGCCCTGATATTTTCAAGCCCCAGAAAAAAGCTCCCGACAAAGGATTAATTGACACCAAGGTTGTCAACTGTTATCCTTCGGCATTGCGTCCTTTCTGCTCCGCTATCTTGCAATAAAACCGGTTCAGCATAATACCAGCACCAACCCAGGTGCATAGGGAGATGATTGATGATTTCCGGCCTCTACCTGATTACCGACAACAACCACGACAACAAAATCCTTGAGAAGGTCAAAGCAGCTTTAACCGGCGGGGCCAAAACCATTCAATATCGCGCCAAGGATACACGCCCCGATGAGCGTCGCGACATCGCCGAACGACTTCGTTCCCTTTGTCACCAACACGGAGCCACCCTGATCATCAACGATTTTCCCGAACTGGCGCGGGAAGTCGATGCCGACGGTGTCCATCTCGGCCAGGATGACATGCCGCCGGTTCAGGCACGCCAGATAGTCGGCCCGAGCAAACTGATCGGCATTTCTACCCACAGCGTTGACGAGGCCCTGAAGGCTGAAGCCCAGGGCGCAGATTATATCGCCTTCGGCAGCATTTTTCCAACGGCGACCAAAGATAACACGACTCTGGTCGGACTGAAAAGCCTGGGCATGGTTCGCAAGGCCGTCCGCATCCCGCTGGTTGCTATCGGCGGCATCACTCCTGAAGGCGCGTTCCAGGCCATTAATGCCGGAGCTGATGCTGTTGCCGTTATTTCCGGCATTATGGCTGATGACGACCCCGGTCGTGCGGCGCGGGAATACGCCCTCTTGTTCAATCGTCACAAGACCTATCCCAAAGGTAGAGTCATGACCATTGCCGGTTCTGACTCAGGCGGTGGCGCAGGCATTCAGGCCGATATAAAAACCATTACCCTCCTCGGCAGTTACGCCACCAGCGTCATCACCGCCCTGACGGCACAGAACACCCTGGGGGTGCAGAATATCTACAGTGTCCATACCGACTTTGTCGAACAGCAACTTGCCGCAATCCTTGAAGACATAGGGACTGACACGATAAAAACCGGCATGCTTAATTGGGGCGGCAGCGTCTGGCGCATTGCCAAGACCATTGAAGAACGTTCGCTGTTGGCGGTTGTCGATCCGGTCATGGTCGCCAAGGGGGGAACAGCCCTGATTGACGATGTTGCCCTTGACAGCCTGATCTCACGCCTGCTGCCTCAAGCCTACCTGGTGACCCCGAACCTGCCGGAAATTGCAGCCATGACAGGAATCCAACCGCGTAATACTGATGAAATGGTCGAGGCCGGTCGCAACCTGCAGATGCTTGGTGCCCGCAATGTCCTGATCAAAGGCGGACATCTTGCCGACGATGCAACCGACGTTTTGCTTCTTGATGAAGAACAACATCTGTTCAGTGCCCCGCGCATTGACACTCGCAATACTCACGGCACCGGCTGCAGTCTTGCCTCTGCGATTGCCACCTTCCTGGCTCAGGGCTACCCCCTCAAACAAGCCGTCGAACGCAGTAAGCGCTTTATCAGTATCGCTATTGAGCACGCTGTGCAGATCGGTCAAGGACACGGACCAATCAACCATTTCCATGCAGCAATGCAACTCTTGCATGAAAAGGACTCGATGGATTAAACTGTCGTCATTCTCACAGTTTCATATCTGGCAACCATAACAGCGTAGCCACCCTCTGCAAGTGGTTGACGCTGTTTTTTTCACCCAAGGACAGTTACATGACTCAACTTGAAATGGCCAGACAGGGACGCATCAGCGATCTCGTCAGGCAAGCTGCGGCTGCAGAAAACATCGAACCGGAAATTTTACGTCAACGAATTGCTGCCGGCACGGCGGTTATTTGTCGTAACAACAAACATTTGAATGCACTGCCCCTTGCCGTCGGCGAAGGCTTGCGCACAAAGACCAATGCCAACATCGGCACCAGTGGTGATGATACCAGCATTGACAAGGAGCTGGAAAAAGCCAAAGTCGCTGCGGCTGCCGGGGCCGATGCCCTGATGGACCTGTCTACCGGAGGTCCTATTGATGAAATCCGCGCCGCCATTATCGCCGAAACCAACCTCTGCATTGGCAGCGTCCCCCTCTACCAGGCCGCCTGTGATGCCGTTCTGCACCAGGGCAAGCCGATTGTTGATATGACCGTTGAGGATATCTTTGCCGGGGTCAAAAAACACCTCGACGACGGCGTTGACTTCATCACCGTCCACTGCGGAGTCACCAGGGAGACGGTGGCACGCATGGAACGTGAAGGCCGTTTGCTCGAAGTCGTCTCTCGGGGAGGATCATTCACGGTTGAATGGATGCTGCACAACAATGCGGAAAATCCCCTGTTTGAATACTATGACCGCTTACTCGAACTGGTCAGACCCTATGATGCGGTACTGTCCCTTGGTGACGGTTTCCGTCCCGGCTGTCTTGCCGACGCCACTGACCGTGCCCAGGTCCAGGAACTGATTATCCTCGGCGAACTGACACAACGCGCTCAGGAGGCCGGAATCCAGGTGATGATCGAAGGTCCGGGCCACGTCCCCCTTGACCAGATCGAAGCCAATATCAAACTGCAGAAACGCCTGTGCCACGGTGCCCCCTTCTACGTTCTCGGGCCCCTGGTGACGGACATCGCCCCCGGCTATGATCACATCACCGCTGCCATCGGTGGCACTATCGCCGGTGCCGCCGGTGCCGACTTCCTCTGCTATGTTACCCCGAGCGAGCATTTGCGTCTGCCGACAGTGGAAGATGTCCATGAGGGCGTCATGGCGGTAAGGATTGCCGCTCATGCCGCCGACATCGTCAAAAAAGTGCCCGGTGCCATGGAAAAAGATAATGCCATGGCCCGCTTTCGCAAAAACCTTGACTGGGAAGGACAATTCTCCGTTGCCATCGATCCCGAAAAAGCTCGCCGTCTGCGCGCCGAATCCGGGGTGGACGAAAGTCACGGTGCCTGCACCATGTGCGGCGCCTTGTGTGCTTATAAGGTGATGAACGAAAGAAAACAGGAAAAAGCGGTTGTATAAGATTACGCCCTGCTCAACTCATCAAAAAAGCCCGCATAATGCGGGCTTTTTTGATTCCATGGATAACAAGGGCTAGGGGTTCTCCGGCAGGGTCGCTCCTCGCACCCGCCCGCTGATATGACCACCAATGACAGCAACACCATAAACCATGTAGCCGATATCGGCACTAACCCACTGGCTGATGTTGCTGCCGATATAGGTACCGTAGGCCGGATGCATGATCCGGTAGCCCTCACGCTGGAGAACATAGTCCTCATGCTCACGCAGATAACCAAGGGCATCATTGGAGGCGCGGGCTTCATGGTAGAGATTGACAAAAGGAATCATGTAGGAAAAAGCGTAGGTCCCCTTCCAATTGCGCCCGGCGAAATCCTTGGCGTGCCCTCCTTCATGAACAGCTATCGCCGGAATATCCGAGTAGAGATTGATACTGTTGGCATAGGGGTTATAATGATCACCACCAAAAAAACGTCCAGGAAAAGCCGTGTATTGCAGCCACGATACCATTCCCAGGGTATAACGCCAGCCGGCACCAACGGAACGATTGCGAATGGTACGCATCAGTTCGTCACCGGGAGCATACTGATTGAGGCGCACCTTGACATGGGGCAACTCGTTAACGGCCAGGTAACTGCGCATCACCCTTTCCGTTTCGTCGCCAATCCGGTGATTATCAACCCGCCGATCCCATAGCACCAGCTTGCCAAGCAGGCTCCCCGGCCAAATCCAGTCTGAGGCATCAAGAAACGGGTTGGGACGTCCGCGAACGATTTCAAGATCATCCACCGCCATTACAGCAAGGTTGGGATCATCGAAGTTTATCCCCTGGCGGTACGGTACCGAGGCACATCCTGCGCTCAACAGGAGTATCGGCAACAAAATGGCCAGACAGCTTAACCTGGTGATCCCACCACGCATAGACCCCCCTTATTCTCCCATATAGGTATAGGAAACCAGGGTCCTGTCGAGCAGTTCGACAAAATGACTGCTTTCCTCGATGCTGATTTTACGTGAAGCAACACTTTTTTCCAGGGTATCGCGTACGTGCTTGAGAATCTCCGGCCCCTTGTACTGCACATATTTGAGGCTTTCCCACACCGCATCACCATTGATGACCGTATCAATCTTATAGCCGGTTTTACGATTGAAGGTGACGTGAACAGCATTGGTGTCACCAAACAGATTGTGCATATCACCAAGAATCTCCTGATACGCTCCGATCAGAAAAAACCCGATAAAATAATCTTCATCTTTTTTTACTTTATGCAGGGGCAAAAACTTGGTACGGCCACTTTCCCCGACAAAGCTGGTGATTTCACCATCAGAGTCACAGGTAATGTCGGCAATGGAGGCATTGATTTCCGGTTTCTGATGTAAACGCTGGATCGGCATGACCGGGAACAACTGATCAATTGCCCAGGAATCGGGAATGGACTGAAACAGGGAAAAGTTGGCAAAACAGGTCTGGCGCAAGGATAACTGAAAGTTCTGCAACTCCTCCGGCACCAGCTTCAGGCGCTCGACGATACTGTTGATCTTCTGGAAAATCCTGAAACACAGCCACTCGGCAACAGCACGGTCACGCAGGTTGAGATAACCGAGGTTAAAGAGACTGACGGCCTCCTGAATCAGCTGAAGGGTATCGTGATAATCCTCCCGCAGGGAATGACGGTCGATACTTTTGTAGATATCAACCAGCTTCTTGACCGTTGGTGCCAGCTTTTCCGTCGACTCCAGCACCTCTTCAAAATCCGGCGTCAAGCTCTGGGCGTTGGTATTCAGGGCATTGGTCACCAGCACCGAATAGTGGGCAACGATGGCCCGCCCCGACTCGGATATGATGTTGGGACAGGAAACCCCGGCATCATCACAGATATTCTTGATCTGGTAAACCACGTCATTAGCGTATTCCTCGACAGTGTAGTTAACACTGGAAAAATAGCTCGACTTGCTGCCATCGTAATCAACACCAAGCCCGCCACCGATATCGACATATTCCAGATTGACGCCAAGCTTGCACATTTCAACGTAAACACGGGTACCTTCAATCAGCGCCGATTTGATCTTGTCGATCTTGGTGATCTGACTGCCAATATGAAAGTGCAGCAGATTGAGGCTTTCGAGCATATTTTCCTGTCGCAGCAACTCGATAGCCGTCATGATTTCAGAAATACGCAATCCGAACTTGGCCCCTTCCCCTCCGGAAGTCGCCCACTTGCCGGTTCCCTTCGAAGACAGCTTGACGCGGATACCGAGCTTCGGAACAATGCCGGTCTCTTTGGCCAGGGCAATGATTTTTTCCAGTTCGAACAGTTTTTCAACAACGATGGTAATATCGTAGCCAAGACGGGTTGCATACAGAACCGTCTCGATAAAGGCGGTATCCTTATAGCCATTGCAGATAATGGAGATATCCTTGCCGGTGGCAAAGGAGATGGCAATCAGCAACTCGGGTTTGGAACCGACTTCCAGGCCGATATTGTAACGTTTGCCGAACTGGGTAATGGCTTCAACCACCTGACGCTGCTGGTTGACCTTGATGGGGTAAAAGGTTCGATACTCCGCCGGGTAGCCGTTTTCGCTGATCGCGCTTTTAAAGGCACGATTAATGGCCGAAATACGTCCCTCGAGAACGTCCATGAAGCGCAGCAGTATCGGGGGCTTGATCTTGCGCTTGATCAAATCATCAACCAGGGCCCGTAGATCAATGGAATACTTTGAATTAGGCGAAGGATGAACGCAGAGATTGCCCTTGCGGTTGATAGAAAAGAGGTCAGCGCCCCAGTTGCTTAAGTTGTAGAGTTTGTCGGAACTTGCAGTGCTCCATTTTTCCATGAACGGAACCTTTCTAAAAATGTATCAGAATCAACCAAGTCGGTTTCTAAAATCCTCATAACCAAAGCGCCGTACCACTGTCAATTCCCCCGTATCCGGCTCATAGGTACACAGGTGCGGATGCTGAATGCCATTGAAGGTAGTTGTCTTGACCGTGGTGTAATGGGCCATATCCTCAAACACCAGGCGATCTCCCGGTCGCAACTCCTGATCAAAAGACCAGTCGCCGACAATATCACCGGCAAGGCAGGAAGGGCCACCCAGGCGATAGGTATAGGGTTTTTCCTGCGGATCACCGGCACCATAAATCACCGGGCGATAGGGCATTTCCAGGACATCGGGCATATGGCAGGTCGCCGACACGTCGAGAATGGCGTTGGCCACCTCGTTATGAACGACATCAAGAACTTCACCAACCAACAGACCGGCGCCAATCACCACGGCCTCCCCCGGCTCCAGGTAGACCTCAACTCCGTACTTGTCCTGAAAATGACGGATCAGCCTGATCAGCCCATCAACATCATAGCCCTCCCGGGTAATGTGGTGACCGCCACCAAAGTTGACCCACTTCATCTGCGGCAGAAACTCGCCGAACTTTTCCTCGAAAACAGCCGCAGTACGGGCCAGGGGCTCGAACAACTGCTCGCACAGGGTATGGAAGTGCAGCCCTTCAATGCCGGCAAGGGAGCGGCCATCAAACTCAGTCCGGGGGATACCCAGGCGCGACTTGGGCGCACAGGGATCATAGAGGGGCACCGTGCCTTCCGAATGTTGCGGATTGACCCGCAGCCCGATGGAAACCCGTCCCTGCTCCTTTTCCCACAGCGGACGAAAGCGCTCCAGTTGCCCAAAGGAGTTAAACACCAGATGGTCGGAAATAGCCAGCAACTCTTCGACATCAGCTTCCTTGAAAGCAGCTGAAAAGGAATGCACCTCGCCGCCGAACTCTTCACGCCCCAGACGTGCCTCCCACGGCGAACTGGCACAAACTCCTTTTAAGGTCCCGGCAATCAGCGGGAATACCGGCCAGAAAGAAAAGGCCTTGAGGGCAAAAAGGATCTTTGCCCCGCTACGCTCTTGGACCTCGGCCAGAATGGCAAGGTTATGACGCAATCGCCCCAGATCCATGACATAGGCAGGCGACGGTGCCAGTTTCACAATAGTGGGAACATCAATACCTGTCACAGTTGCGGCCATTCACCTTCGACAACCACATGCGGCAGCCCCATGGGGCCCACTTCCGCCAGGAAGGGTTCCGGGTCAAACTGCTCCATGTTCCAGACCCCGGGGGCGTGCCATTTGCCCGTCACCATCATGATCCCGCCAACCACAGCCGGCACCCCGGTGGTATAGCTGATGGCCTGGGAGTTGGTTTCCTGGTAACAGGCTTCATGATCGCAGATGTTGTAGATATAGACCTGCTTGCGTTGACCATCCTTCAGCCCTCGTGCAATCACGCCGATACAGGTTTTGCCTTTGGTCAAGGGACCGAGGCTGGCCGGATCGGGGAGCAGTGCCTTCAAAAACTGGATGGGAATGATCTTCTGCCCCTGAAATTCGACTTCATCGATACGGGTCATACCGACATTCTGCAGCACCTCAAGGTGCTTGAGGTAGTTGTCGGAGAAGGTCATCCAGAACTGGGCCTTTTTTATGGTCGGGATATGCTTGACCAAAGACTCCATCTCCTCATGATAAAGACGATAGATATTCATCGGTCCGATCCCCTCGGGGAAGTCAAACACCCGCTTGGTTGCCAAAGGCGGGGATTCAACCCACTGACCGTTTTCCCAGTGACGACAGGTCGCGGTAATTTCGCGAATGTTGATCTCCGGGTTGAAATTGGTCGCAAAGGGCTGGCCATGGTTACCGGCATTGGCATCGATGATGTCAATCTCCTCAACAACATCCAGGTATTTCTTCGCCGCCAGAGCGGTAAACACATTGGTGACACCGGGGTCAAAACCGCTGCCCAACAGTGCCATCACCCCTTGTTCCTTAAAGCGGTCATGGTAGGCCCACTGCCAACTGTATTCGAATTTTGCCGTGTCATGGGGCTCGTAATTGGCGGTATCCAGATAATCGACCCCGGTTTCCAGACAGGCATCCATGATGGTCAGATCCTGATAAGGCAGGGCGACATTGATCAACAGTTGCGGCTGTTCCTTTTTGATCAGGGCCACCAACTCGGGAACATTGTCGGCATCGACCTGCGCCGTCTCAACCTTGACATCCTTGATTTCGGCAGCGATTTCATCGCATTTTGATCTGGTCCGCGAAGCCAGGGTAATAGCGGAAAAGATATCCCGGCGCTGGGCGCACTTGTGCACCACAACCCGACCGACTCCACCGGCTCCGATAATCAGTACCTTGCTCATCTGCATCTCCTATAGTCCGCACATAGCGCTGTTGTTGAGCCGAAGTTTAGCAGGCTGTTGAAAACGTTTTCACGGTCGGTGCGGCAAAGGGAAAAGTGGCAAAAAAGCGCAGTTTGCAGCCCGGCAAATGGGCATTTTGAGCCAAATTTCAACGCTGCAGCAACAACGCAGATAGCTTTTCAACATCCTGTCAGAAAAGACCCGGCATCGACACTTAATACCATTGGTGAATACTTCACAAACACGAATTTTGACTGTACCTGTCTGCCCCGTCCTGTCAATAAAAAAAACAGCCCGGAGCACCGATCTTCGCTTCGGTAACAGCAATCCGACACGTCCGCTATCAAAGAGACAGATCACAAAGGAAAAACAGGATAACAAGATAGAATCTGAACAGGGACTCGAAGGGCAAAGACCGGCTTTCGGAAGTTATTTCCCCGCGCTGCCGTCAGCGCGGGGGCAAACCCTACAGGCAACAACATTTCCCGTGCATGACGACGGCGGTGTTTATCATCCCGGCAACAAATGATTACGAACGTAATCCCCTATGCCCTCCTCGAGGGCATGGAACTCCGCCGGATAGCCGCAACTGCGGATTTTGCCCATATCCGCACAGGTATAATACTGATATTTCCCTTGCAGGTGCGCCGGCATCTCGACAAATTCGATACGAGGCTCTTTTCCCATGGCGGCAAAAACAGCCTTCACCAGATCGACCCAGGTACGGGGGGTCCCGGTTCCACAGTTAAACAAGCCGTTCACCTGGGGATTGTCACCAAGCCACAGGGTCATGTCGACGGCGTCTTTCACATACAGAAAATCACGCACCTGCTCACCATCACGATAATCGGGACGATGGGATTTAAACAACTCTACTGTGCCACTCTGACAAATCTGATCGAAGGATTTATGCACCACAGAACGCATATCCCCCTTGTGGGCCTCTCCGGGACCATAGACATTGAAATATTTCAGCCCGGCGATGTGCCCTGAAAGGCCGGTCCGCAACGCCCAGAGGTCGAACATATGCTTCGAATAGCCGTACATGTTCAGGGGGCGATAGGAAGGGGTGCTGCTGTCCTCATCGGAATACCCCAGGTTACCGTCGCCATAGGTCGCCGCGCTGGAAGCGTAGACAAAACGCACCTGTGACGCCAGACAAAGCTCCGCCAGGGCACGGGTGTATCGATAGTTGTTTTCAGCCAGATACCGGGCGTCCAACTCGGTGGTGGAACTGCAGGCCCCGAGATGATACACAGCCTGAACCTGCTCTAGGGGAATGTCGTCGAGATAGTCAAACAGGTCGGCCTTGTCGATATAATCCTCATAGGCAAGGCCGACCAGATTTTTCCATTTTTCCCCGCTTCCCAGGGAATCGACAACCAGGATATCCCCTTCGCCGCGAGCATTAAGCCCTTTGACCAGATTGCTGCCGATAAAACCGGCCCCGCCGGTGACGATATATTTGATGCTCATGAACTTAATCCTTTTTTTACTACTGTCAGGCCCTGCCGGCACTCCCCAACACCGCCTCATTCTTATGCTTGATCAACTTGATCAACTCCTTGCGGGCTGCGCCCAGATACTTGCGCGGATCAAACTCGCCGGGATCATTGGCCAGATATTCACGGATTTTTGCCGTTACCGCCAGACGACCATCGGAGTCGATATTGATTTTGCAGACGGCACTGGCAGCAGCCCGGCGCAACTGATCTTCCGATACCCCGACCGCACCATCGAGCCTGCCGCCGTACTTGTTAATCAGCTCGACATACTCAGGCACAACACTGGATGCACCGTGGAGAACAATAGGGAAACCGGGGATACGGCGCTCGATCTCCTCAAGGATATCAAAACGCAAGGGCGGCGGCTCCTGACCAGGTTCAACCTTGAACTTAAAGGCCCCGTGGCTGGTACCGATGGAGATGGCCAGGGAATCGACACCGGTCTTGCTGACAAAATCTTCCACTTCATCGGGCTGGGTGTAGGTCGAATGCTCGGCGACCACTTCATCCTCGATCCCGGCCAGCACTCCGAGTTCCCCTTCGACGGTCACATCATGAGCATGAGCGTACTCCACCACCTTGCGGGTCAGGGCGACATTCTCTTCGTAGGGCAAGTGAGAGCCGTCAATCATGACCGAAGAAAAACCCGACTCAATACAACTCTTGCAGGTTTCGAAGGTATCTCCATGATCAAGGTGCAGAACAATGGGAATTTCTGCCCCCATCTCGCGCGCCATCCGTACTGCCCCCATGGCCATGAAGCGCAGCATGGTTTCGTTGGCGTAACTGCGGGCACCTTTACTGACCTGCAGAATAACGGGGGAACGGGTTTCCGCGCAGGCAGTGATAATCGCCTGAAGCTGCTCAAGGTTGTTGAAATTGTACGCCGGCAGGGCATAGCCACCGGACACCGCAGCCTTGAACAATTCCCGTGAGTTTACCAGTCCCAGATCCCGATAGTTCACCACCTCAGCCATGTGAAAATCCTCCATATCTTGTTAGAATTAAGGATAAAAAAAGTGCCGAGACCATGTCGCGACAGAAAGAACATTTAGCGCAGGCAAAGAGTTGCAATAGCCTCATGCATCTTCTAGTATACGCTGGATTCATCGGTTGGTATATCACAGATTTGACAAGTCTCAAAACATTCGCACAACGAAAGGAAACGGTCATGGGCGAAACTGCTGTAGGTGATTATTTCAAGGATTGGAAAGAGCGAGAAGCCATTGCGGAACTGATGATTCCCCTCATCGGCAGGCTCTATCGCGAGCATGAAGTCATTTGCACCGTTTTTGATCGTAATCTGGTCAATCAATCGACCATTGATATCCTCCGCGTTCATCGCTTTGCCCGTCAGATTATCAACCGCGAAATCTGGGTCAAGGACACCTACCCGATTCTCCAGGTCATGGCGGAAATGGACCTGGCTCCGGCCAGGGTTGATCTGGCCAAACTGGTCCTGCGTTTCCGGGAACAACCGGGTAAAGATATCCGCGCCTTTGTCCATGAACAACTGGCCGGGCTCAACACCGGCAAAGGACACCAGCTCAGTGCCCCCCGGGATGTCGTTCTCTACGGTTTTGGTCGCATCGGTCGACTGCTGGCCCGAATCCTCATCGAGCAGGCCGGCGGGGGGGACAAGCTGCGCCTGCGTGCTGCCGTGGTCCGCAAGGGCAGTGACGACGATCTGGCGAAACGGGCCAGCCTGTTGCGGCGAGATTCGGTGCACGGCCACTTCAAGGGCACTATCATCGTCGACGAGGCCCAGAGCTCCATCGTCGCCAACGGTAACCAGATCCGCATCATTTACGCCAACTCCCCGGAAGAGGTGGACTACACCAGCTACGGCATCAATAACGCCATCGTCATCGACAATACCGGCAAGTGGCGCGACCGCGACGGCCTGTCCCGGCATCTGCGTCCCGGTGCCACCCAGGTCCTGCTGACCGCACCGGGCAAGGGCGATGTACCCAACGTGGTTTACGGAGTCAACAACGAACTACTGGAAAAAGGCGACCCGATCCTCTCCGCTGCCAGTTGCACCACCAACGCCATTGTTCCGGTGCTAAAAGCAGTGAATGATCGATTCGGCATCGTCAATGGCCACGTTGAAACCTGCCACAGCTACACCAACGATCAGAATCTGATCGACAACTATCACAATAAGGAACGGCGTGGGCGCAGTGCCCCGTTAAACATGGTCATTACCGAAACCGGTGCCGCCAAAGCGGTGGCCAAGGCCCTGCCCGAACTCGGCGGCAAACTGACCGGCAACGCCATCCGGGTACCGACCCCCAATGTTTCCCTGGCCATCCTCAACCTGACCCTGGAGCAGGAAACCAACGTCGAGGAACTCAATCTTTATTTACGGGGAATGTCTCTGGAATCGCCCCTGCAGGATCAGATTGACTTTACCAACTCGCCGGAAGCCGTTTCCACCGACATGGTCGGCTCCAGCTACGCCGGTATCGTCGATTCCCTGGCCACTATCGTCCAGGGCAATCGCTGCGTCCTCTATGTCTGGTACGACAACGAATACGGCTACAGTCATCAGGTGGTGAGAATTGTTGAAAAGGTGTCGGGCTTGAATCTGGAGCACTGGCCGAAATAGCCGCTTTCAGGACAGCAAGACGAACGCCATGCAAAGAGGGACTCTGTCAGCGGAGTCCCTCTATACTGCCTATGGTGGTAGCGGAACAACTGCTTAAAAACCGACAACGCTGCAGCAACAACGTAGAAAATCTTTCGTGCCCTGCCATCCCATTTTTGACCCTGGATCTTTACAACAGAAAAGATCCAGCGATCATGACCAGAGGGATCATCAGTATCAGTTCCATATTGTTGTCAGCCACATTTCTTCAACAGGACTGTTAACGTAACCTTTTTCCATGGTCGGGAACCATCAGGGCAAAATGACTAATTCGAACAATGATGCCGGGAGGAATAAATGCAAAAGACTGTATTGACTTCACTTTGTCTGGCCATGGTTGTCGGCCTGCTGTTTTTCGGCATATCGAACAACAATGCCTACGCCAATCAAGGCAGGTGGATCATGGAAGAAAGATGCACGACATGTCATCATCTTGATCGGATTCAAAGGATGGCCTATCAGTACGACCGGTACGGCTGGGAAAGAACCGTTAACAGAATGATGGGCAAGAGCTCTTTTCTTGCCCCCATGACCGATGCAGAACGCGAGGCGTTAATTAACTATCTCGCTTCTCTGTAACAGCAAACGGGGCCTGATCATCAGGTGCAGTGTAAAAACATGGGGACATAAACCGATTGTCACTTAATCGGTATTGTGTTTGGATGCATAAGTAGCAGAAAGCGGAAGCCTCCAGGTAGCGGACAGCTCAT